>Ga0207702_10006474_pt1 | contig 10098 bp, 9 predicted proteins | sample KBSCornC62_FD_184302 | JGI IMG/M metagenome (GOLD analysis project Ga0207702, IMG submission 184302) | Corn rhizosphere microbial communities from Kellogg Biological Station, Michigan, USA - KBS Corn C6-2 (SPAdes) (version 2) | ecosystem: Host-associated > Plants > Roots > Rhizosphere > Soil ...
ACCGCGCGCTGCCCAAGCTCGACCAGCTCACGCCCGCCGGCAAGGAAATGATCGTACGCGGCCTGACACAAGCGATCGGGGCGGACGGCAAGGTGTCGCTGACGGAAGCGGAACTGCTGCGCGCGGTGTGCGCGACGCTGCATTGTCCGCTGCCGCCGCAGCTGGACCTCGCGGCGGCCTGACGCGCCGCCCCTCACCCCGACCCGCTCCCCGACGATGTCGGGGCAGCCATTCTGCCGCCGTGAGCGGCGGCGGGAATAAAACCGCGCCCTCGACAATCTCCTACGACGCACGTCCCCACTCAACGGAGCTGCGTCATGAAATCGCCGAAACACCCGCCAGCGGCCGCCGCGCCGCACGACCCGTCGCGCCGCGCGGCGCTGCACTGCCTATCCGCCTGGGGCGGCGCCGCCCTCGTCTGGAGCGTCGCCGGGGGCGTGCCGCGCACGCTGTCCGCGGCCACGCACGATCCGTCGGGCAAGTCGCCGGTCGCGGGATTCACGTTCATCCAGATCAGCGACACGCACATCGGCTTCCACAAGGAAGCGAACCCCGACACTTCCGCCAGCCTGCGCCTGGCGACGGCACGCATCAACGCGATGCCGCAGGCACCGGCGCTCGTGCTGCACACCGGCGATCTGACGCATTTGTCCAAGCCGGAGGAATTCGGCCAGGTCAACGAACTGCTGCGCGAGATCAAGACCTCGCGCGTGCACGCCGTGCCGGGCGAGCACGACGCGCTCGACGACGGTCTCGCCGGGTACCTGAAGGCATTCGATCACGACGGCAAGCAGCGCGCGTGGTACAGCTTCGACCAGGGCGGCGTGCATTTCGTCGGGTTGTCGAACGTGCTCAATTTCAAGCTCGGCACGATGACCTCGCTCGGCGACGAGCAACTGGCTTGGTTGAAAAAGGACCTCGCCGGCGTGGCGCATTCGACGCCGATCGTGGTGTTCGCGCACATCCCGTTGTGGACGGTCTATGCACCGTGGGGCTGGGGCACCGCCGACGCCGATCAGGCGCTGGCCCTGCTCAAACCGTACGGCTCAGTGACCGTACTCAACGGCCATGTGCACCAGGTCCTGCAGAAAGTCGAAGGCCACGTCGCGCTGCATACCGCGATGTCGCTCGCCTACCCGCTGCCGACACCGGGGCAGGAAGGCATCGGCGAGCCCGGACCGGTGAAAGTGCCGGCGGGCGAGCTCGGCAAGCGCCTCGGCACGCGCCAGCTCACCCTGGTGCGCGGCAAGCACGAACTGGCGCTGATCGACACCCCGCTGGAGCGCGCCTGATGCGAGTCGCGCACGCTTTCTCGCGCCGCACGCTGGCGCGCTTTGCCGTCGCCGCCGCCGCGGTCGCGCTTCACGCGGCGGCGCCCGCGGCCGAAGCGCCGGCGACGGCGATCGAGATCCGCAAGTTCGCGTTCGTGCCGCAGGAGATCACGGTCGCCCCCGGCACGCGCGTGACCTGGACCAACGCCGACGAAACGCCGCACACGGTCGCGTCGCGGGACGCGTCGTTCAAGTCCAAGGCGCTCGACACCGGCGATACGTTCTCGTTCACGTTCGCGAACGCGGGCGATTTCGCGTACTTTTGCACCCTGCATCCGTTCATGACGGGAGTGGTGCACGTGCGAGCCGACGCCAAAGCCGGAGCGGGAACCGCGCCGTGAGCGCCGCCTGGGTGGCCGAGTTGGCGCAGCAGCATCTCGATGCCGCGTACAACCTCGGCCGCTGGCTGCTGGGCAACGAGCAGGACGCAGCCGACGCCGTGCACGACGCCTACTTGCGCGCCGCGCGCGGCGCGGCCACGTACGCCGGCGGCAACGCGCGCGCGTGGTGGCTCGCGATCGTGCGCAACTGCTGTCTGGCGAAGTTGTCGAGCGCACAGCGCGAGACCGATTGGGCGCGCAGCGAAGCGGCGCACGTCGCCGCGGCGCACGCGGTGGCATTGCCGGCGTCCGCGGTCGAGGAACGCGCGCAATCCGAACAGTGGCGGCAGCGCGTGGGCGAATGCCTGCGCACGCTGCCACGTGAATTCCGCGAGACGCTGGTGCTGCGCGAACTCGAGGACTTGTCCTACCGCGAAATCGCCGACGTGCTCGGCGTGCCGATCGGCACCGTGATGTCGCGCCTGGCGCGCGGCCGGGCATTGTTGCAGCAGGCGTTGACGCCGCACGGCGAGGAGGCCCCATGAGCGATTGCGACACCTTCCGCGCGCAACTCGCGCCGTACCTTGACGGCGAACTGGATCGCGCCGATGCGCGTGCGCTGGAAGCGCATATCGACGGCTGCGCAGGCTGCGGCGCCGCGCTCGACGAACTCGACCGCCTGCGCCGCGCGCTGCGCGACGCGAACCTGCGCCACACCGCGCCGCCCGCGCTGCGCGCACGCATCGCCGCCGAACCGCTGCCACTGCCGGCGCGGCGGCGCGTGCCATCCGCGCCGGCGTGGCTGCGCTACGCCGCCTGCGCGCTGCTGGCGTTCGGCGCCGGCGCGCTGGCGATGCGCGAGCGCGCTCCCGGCGCGCAAGCGCAACTCGAACACGACGCCTTCGCCAGCCACTGGCGCGCACTCGCCGCCGCCACGCCGGTCGACGTGGTGTCGAGCGACCGGCACACGGTCAAGCCGTGGTTCGCCGGCAAGGTCGCGCAGGCGCCGGTGGTGCGCGACTTCGCCGACCAGGGTTTTCCGCTGGTGGGCGGCCGCATCGATTATCTGGGCGGTGCACGCGTGCCGGTGCTGGTATACCGGCACGGGCAGCATGTGATCGACGTGTTCGTGTTGCCGAGCGGCAGCGCGACGCACGCCGGCGCGAGCGCGCAGGACGCGGGTTACACGCTGCGCTTCGTCACGCTCGGCGGCCAGCCGGCGGCGATCGTGGCGGATACGGATGCGAGCGAGCTGGCGAAGCTGATCGCGTTGATCGAAAGCGCTTCGTCCAGCTAAGCCCCGATGGCGCGATGCCGTCCCGCGCGCAGGTCTTGCCAGCGGAATGCGCCGGCGACGCCGAGCAAGGAGAGGAGCAGGACCGAGAGCGGCATCCAACCCGGCAACGCGCGGTTGACGACATAGGCAAGGCTGTTGATCAGCACGTAGATGCTGAGCGCGAGCACCGCACAGGTGCGGCTGCCGCGCCAGAGTCCGTAGCTCAAGCCCAGCAACACGACCATCACGCAGACATCGAACGCGACGTACACCCACGGGACGTGCTGGCCGAGCAGGACCTGCGTGCCGCGCGCGGTATGCGCGACGGTGATCAGGTTCGCGCCAACACCGCAGAGCAGCAACGCGCGCACCGTGAGCGGCACCGGCAACGAGGTTCGTCCCGGACCGCCGCTCAGCTCCGCCTGCGGCGGCGCATACGGATCGACCGTCACGCCGCGCCGACCTCCGTGTGCCGCACACGCAAGGTGTTGCCGTCCACACCGACCACTTCCACCGTTGCACCCGCCGGCATGTCGGGGCCTTCCACCAGCCACACCGAATCGCCGACACGCGCCTTTCCTTGGCCGTTGACGATCGCGGTGTCGAGCACGTAGCGGCGGCCGACGTATTGTTCCGCGCGGCGGTTGAGCAGCGGCCGATCGGACGGGACATCGAGCAGGCGCCGCACGAAGCGCCAGTAGACGTAGCTGCTCGACAGCGCGAGCGCGACGAACAGGAGCAGCTGCCAGAGCAGGTCCAACTCCGGCGCGAGCGTCAGGATCACCCCGACTGCGGCCGCGGCGAAGCCGATCCACAACAGGAAATACCCCGGCAACAGCAGCTCCGCGCCGATCAGCGCGAGCGCCAGCAGCCACCAGCCGTAATGTGCGGTCACGTTCGCGAGCATCGCAAATCCCTCAACTGCCTTGCCGCACGATCGGCTTGGCCGCCGAGGCCTGCTGTTCCTGCAGGCTGCTCTTGGCCAGTTCGGCGATGCCGGCGAGCGAACCGAGGATCCCGGTTGCCTCGACCGGCATCAGCAGTACCTTTTGGTTCGGCGCGCCGACCAGCGCCTTGAGCGCATCGACGTATTTGACCGCGACGAAATAGTTGATCGCGTTGATGTCGCCGGCGCGGATTGCCTGCGACACGACTTCGGTCGCCTTCGCCTCGGCCTGCGCCTGGCGCTCGCGTGCCTCGGATTCGCGGAACGCCGCTTCCCGACGGCCTTCTGCGGCTAGGATCACGGATTGCTTTTCGCCTTCGGCCTTCAGGATCGCGGCCTGGCGAAAGCCTTCGGCTTCCAGGATGTTGGCGCGCTTTTCACGCTCGGCCTTCATCTGTCGCGCCATCGATTCCACGAGATCCCGCGGCGGCTGGATATCCTTGATTTCGATGCGGTTGCACTTCAGGCCCCAGGGATGCGTCGCCTCGTCCACCACGCGCAGCAGGCGCGCGTTGATCTCGTCGCGCTTGGACAGCGATTCGTCCAGGTCCATCGACCCGAGCACCGTGCGGATGTTCGTCATGATCAGATTCAGGATCGCCTGCTGCAGGTTGGAGACCTCGTAGGCCGCCTTGGCTGCATCCAGCACCTGGTAGAACACGACGCCGTCCACGCGCACCACGGCGTTGTCCTTGGTGATGACGTCTTGCGACGGAACATCGAGCACCTGCTCCATCATGTTCATCTTGCGCCCGACGGCATGATAGAACGGCATCAGGAAATGCAGACCGGGCGTCAGCGTGCCGGTGTAACGGCCGACGGTCTCCTTGGTCCACTCCCAGCCTTGCGGCACCACGCGGATCATCTTGAACAGCACGACCAGCACCAGCACCACGATCACCCACACGAACAGCGTCAGCATGACGTCACTCCCCATCGCTCGCGTCGATCCGAGTATAGCCGGCGCGCGCGCCGCGAAGCGGCCGCGGCCGGCCTGCACGCGCTTTTGATCTCCGAACCGGTACATGTAGGTCTTTGCTGCCGGTTTGGTCGGCGCCGCGACAGTGTTAAGATCGCGTTTGCTGCCGGGCCGCGCCCGCGACCGGGAGTCACTAACAACTTGAATCTGGGGAGAATCCGATGAAACGACAGCTTTCCCTCTCGATCGGCGCCGCGCTGCTGGGCGTCAGTGCCACGGCCTTCGCCGTGACCGATACCGAGACGAACGCCAGTGTCCCGTTCAATTTGGCCAATCCGGGCGCTCGCAGCATGGGCCTGGGCGGTGCGTTCATCGGTTCTGCCGACGATGCCACGGCGGCCTACACCAACCCCGCCGGCCTGACGCAGCTGGTGACGCCGGAAGTCTCGGCCGAAGCACGCCATACCGAATACAGCCTGCCGTACGTGAACGGCGGCAGCGCGAGCGTGAATCCGTTCAACGGGAACGGTCTGCACAGCTCCAATGCGGACAGCTCGATCAACAACCTGTCGTTCCTGTCGGTGGTCTACCCGATCGATCGCTGGTCCTTCGCCGGCTACCGCAACGAACTGGTCAACTTCAACACCGATTTCCGCTCCGTGCTGAGCGGCGAGAACGTGCCGACGGTCGGCACCGCGTTCCCGGTCGCCGCGCACGCGAACCTCAAAATCGTCGACTACGGCTTCGCCGCGGCCTGGAAAGCGTCCGACAACGTCTCGCTCGGCGCCGGCATTTCGTACTACGACTTCAACATCGACACCGCGATCAGCCGCTTCGGCTACACGCCGGACTTCACCGCGAACAACATCGCACTGAACCAGCAGCGCCAGTTCGGCAGCGACAACGATTTCGGCATCAACCTCGGTGCGCGCTTCGTGTTCAACAGCTCGCTCTCGGCCGGCCTCACCTACCGCCGCGGCCCGCGTTTCGAATACGAAGCGACCACCGCCGCGACCGCCACCGTGGTGGCCAACTCCGACGGCACGTTCACGCCGACCGCGACCTCTCCGCAGATCGCGACCGATCTCAAGAACGTGCGCTTCAAGGTGCCGGACGAATTCGGCGTCGGTTTCTCGTGGCACCCGACCGATCAGCTGGTGGTCAACTTCGACGCCGACTACATCCAGTATTCGCAGCTGACGCACGGCATCCAGTCGCTGTTCGGCAACGACCCGGCGGTGGTGTCGCGCCTGAGCATCCCGAACGGCACCGAGCTGCATCTGGGCGGCGAGTACACGTTCACGCAGATGTCGCATCCGCTCAGCCTGCGCGCCGGCGTGTGGCATGACCCGCGCCATTCGATCCAGTTCGTCGGCGATCCGGGCGACTTCAAGGATGCAAGCGGCAACCCGCAGATCGGCGCGGTCGCGCTGGCCACCCTGTTCGCGAAGGGTCAGGGCTCGCAGAACCACGTCGCCGCCGGCATCGGCTGGGCCTTCACCAAGTTCCAGATCGACGCCGCCGCGGATTTCTCCGACGTGACCGATACGTACTCGGTCTCGGCGGTGTATCACTTCTGATAGCGCGTTCAATCCGGTTGTTGAAAACGCCTCCCACGTGGAGGCGTTTTCTTTTTGGGCGGCAAAAGATCCGGCGCGATGAATCGCAAAACTGCGTCCCGGTCGCTGCGACAGACCCACGCGTAGGGGCGCGATTCATCGCGCCCGCTTCACCCCGCAGCATCCCCGATCGCGTTGACGTCTACTCGGCGGCGCAGCCGCGCGCAGGTAACCACCGCATGAGCCCGAGATACCGCAATCTACTTGTCCTATTGCTCGCCTTCGCCTCGCCGTTGCACGCCGAAGACGAATGCGGCGGCTATGCCGAGCACGGCGACCCGCTGTTCGGCGCAATCGGACCCGGTATCGGCGGCATGGCGACCGTCCTGCACGCAGCGAACGATGCGCGCGCCTGCATCGAAAGTGCGGCTTGCGTCGAGCAAGTCTTTCCGATGTATACCGACAACGCGATCTTCCATGACGGCTGCCCGTTCGGTTTCGGTGCGAATGCCGACGACGCAAAACGCCTGGACGATTTCGGCGCCCGCGCGGCGACGCTCGACGGCAGCTGTTTCCTGCGTTTTGCCCTGACCGCTGCGAGCCAGCATCGGCGCGAGTTCACGCCCATGCTGACGGCGCGCCTGCGCGACGACGATGCACGCGCGGCGGTGGCCGCGGCTCTCGCCTTGCGTGATCTGGGCGAGGCCGACGCAGGCGTTTGGCAAATCGCTGCGCAGCATTGGTATCCGGGACTGCGCGAATTGGCGTGTGCGGCAGCGACGGGCACGGATACGGAGCTGCTCGACGCGCCGCAACGCAGCTTCTGGACGCGCGTGGAAGAGATCGACGGCGCGTTTGCACAGCGCTGGTGCGCCGCGCAGGCGACGCCGTGGCGCGGCAAGCGCGTGCCGGACGACGACTCGCATGACGACGACACGGACACCGTGCCGCTTGCCGCGATGGGCCTGCGTCACGAGCAGGGCTGGCCGGTGTGCGGCTTCGAAACCGGCCGCGTACCGTTCGCCGGGGGCATGCTCGTGGGCACGAACATGGGCGAATGGGGCGGCGATGCGTATTTCCTGCGCGCGCCGGAGCTGCCGCGGCCACTGCTCTCCGACAACGTGCAAGGCGTGCGCGTGAGCGGCGACCGCGCGCAGATTTTTGCCGGCATCAATCACATGAGTCTGAACGAGTCGCGCGTGTACCGCATCGCGCCCGATGCGCAAGGCGTACCGCGCATCCTTGCCACGATCGAGTTCCCCGAAGCCAGATGGCGTGCGCAGTGGCACGGCGACGCGATCACCGTGGTCGGTCAGTCGGGCATCGTGTACGAGCTCGGCCCCGACGATGCGCACCCGCACGTGCTCGGCTGCGCACCGCATTCGCGGCGGTTCTATCCGAAGGCGCCGGAGGCTTGGTCGACGGAGCCGTTCGTGGATTGAGTGCCTGGAGACGGGGCGCGACCAGCGGACGCGCGGGCACGGCAGCGATGAATCCCGCATGTGATGCTCGTGGCACACTCGGCCCAAACGAAAACGCCTCCGTGCGGAGGCGTTTTCTTCTGACATCACACGATTCCGCAGACGCCGTGGGCCCCTAGTTGCACCGGCGCTGATCCAAGCCGTACGTCGGCACGATGTCGATCCCGCCGCTGCCGTATCCGGGCAGACTCGAATTCCAGGTCACGTGCGCGTGCGCGGCGTCCGAGAACGTGACGCCGAGCGTGCCCCAGACCTGCGGCGTCAGCGCGGTCGGATCGAACAGCGGCGGGAATTGCGCGCCGCTGCCGCCGATGAGCTGCAGTTGCAGGCTCGCGCTGTTGCCGCTGATCGGGCCGGCGCCCTGCAGCCACACCGGCGCGCCGGTCGGCGTGTAGGTGAACCAGTCGACGGCAAGCAGCGGCGGCATGGAGCCGACCACTTCGAACTCGAAGCCGTGGCCAGACTTGCTCGGTTCCTTCCAGTTGCCGGAATAGCACGACTTGACCTGCGCGCCGGCGGGATCGCTTGCAGGCAGGTTCACCGGCAGGAAATGCGTCAGCGCCATGGTCCCGGGGTTGAAGCCGGGGTACGTGGTGCTCCAGCTCATGCTCGCGGTCTCGGCATCGGCGAACGCGATCTTGATGCTGCCCCACAAGGTCGCCGTCGCGGCGGCTTCGCCGAGCGGGAACGACACGCCCTGGTAGATGCCAACCTGGTTCATCTGCAACACGGTCTTGCCCGCATCCGCGCCGGTGCCGGCTTGCGGCACGCCGGCGCCGAGCAGCCAGGTCGGCTGGCCGTTCAAGTACACGAACCAGATCACGCTGACCAGGTGATCCGCGCTGCCCGGCGCGGCCGGCAGCATGTCGATGACCAGGCCCTGGCCGCCCTGGTTCGGGTCGTACCACTGGCCGCTGTAGTCGCTGGCGAAACTCGCCTTGCCGAGCGCGGTGCTGCCGCTCAGGGTCTGCGTGTAGACGTTGCTGACGCCCGCAGTGCCGCCGGTTTGCGGCGCGTTGCTGTCGAAGCCGACCGTGCTGCCGTCGCCGGAGATGCTCGGGCTCTGGTGCGAATCCGAGCCGTTGCACAAGGCGCTGCCCATCGCCGCCGGGGTGAAGAAATTCATCGTCACGGCGACGCTGCCGCAGCCCGCGTTGCCGTTGTCGGCCTTGCCGAGACCGAAGAAATTCGTCGCCGTGGTCTGCATCACCAGCACCGTGCCGTCGTCGCTCAGCTGCGCGTGCTGCGAGCTGCCGTTCGGCACCGTGCCGTTGCTGCTGCGCACGCGGCGCAACACGTGGCTGCCGTCGGACGCGGGCTGCCACACGAAGACTTCGTTGCCGCCGACCGGCGCGCCGAGCGCGTCGATGTTGGACGCGGCGGACGTGAACGCGACCACGCTGCCGTCGGCGTTGACCGTCGGCTCCGTGCTGTCGCCGTTGCCGCCCGGGCCGCCCGGCACCGGCGCGACCGAAACCAGATCCAGCTCACCCGTGACCAGGTTCTTGCGCACGACCTGGCGCGCGGTCGTGTGGTACAGGGTCGGATCGGACACCGTGAACACGACCGTGTTGCCGTCGGCGGAGAGTTGCGGATCGCAGCTGCTGCCGGCGAGCTGCACACCGGTGCTGTCGGTGCTGACCAGGATCGGCGCTTTCGCCGGATTGGTCGGATCGACCACGAACACGTCGTTGGCGCTGTTCGTGTCGTTCGCGACCAGGTTCGACGCCGCCGAGCAGAACGCGAGCTTGCTGACGCCGCCGGACGAGGACACCGTCGGCGCACCGACGGCCGAGCCGTTCGGCGCACCGCCGCCGGGCGGCACGTCGACTTGATGCTTCGGCTGGCCCGCGCCGCCGGCCCACATCGCGCCGAGGATCGCGTCTTTCGCCAGTGCCGGCGGGTGCGGCGCGTAATTGAACGCGATCAGGCTGCCGTCGCCCGACAGCGCCGGACGGCGCGCGTTACCCGGCAGCTGCTGGCCGCTCGCATCCAGCGTCTCGAGCACGGGCACGCCGTCGCTGCCGACGCGGAACACGTGTTCGCTCGCGCCGTTCGCGTTGTTCGCGACCAGCGACGGTTCGAGCGACTGGAACACGGCGGTCTTGCCGTTGCGCGACAGCACGACATGCGTCGAATCGCCGCTGGTCGGCCGGCCGTCCGTCGTGACGGAAATGCGTTTCGGCGCCGGATTCACCGGCACCAGCAGCGCGTCCATCAGCTGCGACCGGTCCGCGCCCAGCGCCGGATCGTGGATGTGTGCCGT
>Ga0207702_10006475_pt1 | contig 10097 bp, 8 predicted proteins | sample KBSCornC62_FD_184302 | JGI IMG/M metagenome (GOLD analysis project Ga0207702, IMG submission 184302) | Corn rhizosphere microbial communities from Kellogg Biological Station, Michigan, USA - KBS Corn C6-2 (SPAdes) (version 2) | ecosystem: Host-associated > Plants > Roots > Rhizosphere > Soil ...
CCTCTTTTTCGACCTCGGGAAAGACAGCATGAATTGCAGAAACTTTGGATAGATTTACCATCCGTAACTGCGTTTGATTCTGAGTGGTTCATATAATTCGGCGGACACTTCCGCCAGGAATCGACTCGGGCTGAGCAGCATCCCACCCGGCCCCGCGCGTGACGCCACCTTCGGGTAACAGAGATAGAGCTCGTTTTTTGCGCGGGTGACAGCGACATAGAAGAGACGCCTCTCTTCTTCCACGTCGCCGGCTTCGATGGAGCGGCGACCGGGAAACATTCCATCAGCGAGACCAATTAAGAAAACCACATCGTACTCGAGTCCCTTTGACTGGTGAACCGTTGTTAATTTAACCGCTTCTGCATCGGGATCGACCTGGCGGTCGCTCGTTTCGCCATTAAGCAGAACGATTTGAGCGAGCAGATCCTGCATTGAGTCGAAGCGAGAGGCGAAGCCAACCAAGGCTTTTAATTCTTCCAGTCGGTCCACGTAGTCAGCGAAAGCACCTTTCAGATAGTCACCGTACCAACCGTCGATCGCCGTTTCCACGGCATCGCTTGGCTTACCTTCCCGCATAGCATCGACGACCTGACGCAACGAAAGGCAGAATTGGTCCCAATCGTTTTTTGCGTCTTTCGGGACCTTCGCTTTCACGTCGTCGGTACCCAACGCGTCAATAAAATCGCGCTGCATGAGCCGCGCGTGATCGGCTGCGGCCGAATGAATCTTTTGTGCGCCTTTTTCTCCGATTTTGGGGAGAAGGATGGCGATGCGTAGCCATGCCATTTCGTCGGCCGGATTGTAGGCGAAACGGAGAAGACCGACCAAATCGCGGACGTGTTGGCGTTCGAAAAACTTCACACCGCTCGTGATGTGGTAGGGAATTCCGGCACGCGAAAACGCGAGCTGAGTTTCGAGCGCGACAAAGTGAGAACGATAGAGAACCGCTATTTCGTTAAGGGAAACGCCTTCATCTTCATTGAGCGCGCGAATACGTTTGATGAGAAACTCTGCTTGTTCTCGGTCATCCATTGCCTGGACGACGAGCGGTTTTTGCGAGTGGCCACGCGAGGCACGCAGCTCTTTGTCGAAGTGACGACCCTTGGGCTGAGCGAGCAGAACGCCGTTAGCAAAGTTCAGAATTTCAGGAGTCGATCGATAATTGGTTTCGATCCGGTGGATCACGGTGCCCGGATGTCGATCGGGGAACGTCATGATGTTTTCGAAATTGGCGCCGCGCCATGAATAGATACATTGGGCGTCGTCGCCTACCGCCATGACATTGTGATGCGTGGCGATACTGTCGATGATGCCCGCCTGTAGCGTATTCGTATCTTGATACTCATCGACCAGAACATGCCGAAACCGATGGGCAAAATACGTCGCGACATCCGGCACTTTCGTCAGCAGGTCGTACCAGTTTTCCAGCAGATCATCGTAGTCGCACACATTGAGCTCTTTCTTTTTTTTGCTGTAGGCGGCGGAGAACGTGGGGAAAACGTGTTTGATTTCTGAATACTGCGGAAACTGTTTTTCGATCGTTTCGGCCATCGTCATGCGCGTGTTGCGCGCAAGCGAGATGACGTTAAAGAGAGGGCCGGGCCGTGGATTGGTTTTGTCCTTGAAAAAAAGCTTATCTTCAGCGTCAACGACATGTTTCAACAACGTTTCGGCTTCGTCTGCGTCCAGAATGGTAAAATTGCGCGGCAGTCCGATCGCCTCGCCGTAAATGCGCAGCGCGCGATGTCCGATGGAGTGGAAGGTGCCGCCCCAGAAACGAGCAGGCTCGATCCCGGTCAGATCTTGGACCCGGTGAAGCATTTCCTTCGCCGCTTTATTTGTGAACGTGAGAAGAAGAATTTCGCTCGGTTTGACCCCTTGTGAAAGGAGGTATGCTACGCGGTAGGTCAACGTACGGGTTTTCCCCGAACCAGCCCCCGCGAGGACGAGGAGAGGACCGAAAGACGCGGTGACGGCGTTGAATTGTTCGTCGTTGAGCTGAGCGCGAAAATCGATTGCTGGGATCGCTTGCGAACGAGCAGGCGATGGGTCGTTGAGGAAATACTCCATGAGAATAAAAAGAGTTGAGTTGGCGAAAATGAGAAGTGGGAAAATCGCTGGAGGGCTTTCTTTGCGCGCAGCGGGCGATTAAGAAAAGCGGCGACGCCCCGATTGGCCCCATTGCCGTTGGAAGATGCACTTCTCGCTTTCACCGTGCTGCGTGTTTTGTAACACTGGCCGACCCGCATGAAACGACTGCTTTGTCTTTTCTTTCTAATTTTCTGCGCCCGTATTCGAGCTGAACCACCTGACGTCAGTGCGGATCTTGTGAGAACGCTCGCGGGAGAGACGACGGTACATCTTTCTTTCGTGACGACGGCGACACCGGATAAAATCTGGAAGGCGCTAACAAGTGCGGAGGAGTTAACCAAATGGGCAGCTCCCCTCGTGAAGGTCGAGTTTCGGATTGGGGGCGCGTACGAATATTATTTCTATCCAAAACATGCGGAAGGGCATCGAGGCATGGAAGGCACGAAGATCCTTTGCTATGTTCCCGGCAAAATGTTCGCGCACACAGGTGCGCTGGTTGGGACGTGGGTGGTTTGGACGATTGAGCCGGCGGGGGATGAGCAAGCGGTCCACTACTATATGGTCGGTAACACGCCGGATTGGAACGAGAGTGCGAGTGCTCGAGGATCGCAGGCCCAGGAATTCGTCGAGCATTTGGCGAAGTACTTGCAGCCCTGAAGGCATTTTGAACGAGGGACAGGACAGGCCCCAGGGCGCGCTCCGAACGGGGACAGGTCAAACCGTTGGTTGTGGTTTAGGGACAGGTTAAAAGCTCCTGAGAAAGTTGATCACGCGACCTCAAGATGGGATGGCAAAGGTTGAGTGCCGAGGCGATTGCGGTCCCTTTTGCGCTTAGGGACAGGTTAAACTCGGCGACCCATTCAAAATTGAGAGAATAGGGTGGGCGAACGGACAATTCAATGAGAGCACTCACCCACAAACAGACTTGCGCCGGTTCGCATCCGACTGCGCTCCTGAGGATTTTAGGAACGAGTTCGTTGCTCCCGTGCCACAATTTGATCGCTAGCGAAACCTTGAATCAACCGGCGAGAATTTATATACATCCGCGTGCCCATACTCTGAGAGCGATCGTGAGCCGCGACATAGCGCTATATCTCGCGTGGTCGGCGATAGGTGAATAAATTAAGCCAGTTTGAAAATGCGGTAATCTCGGTGGCCTCACGAACGACGCCTTGGGCATATTGTGCCATTTCACCGACAAATTCTTTGCTTCCTAGAATGGCTCCCCGTGTGAAATAACTAACTCGGCAGCGAAGCACCTCGCTCAAGGCCAGCGCTCCGTTCGCTAATACGGTTTTTCTGAAAACGGACTGATCAATTCTGGCGCCTGAAGGGACCGGTCTGCTCCCTATGCCAAATAAAATGAGTCGATAGTTTTTTGAGGCATCTGACCATGGTTGGCCAACAATCTTAGCTATGCCTTCGCGTGCGCTCCGGCTTCCACCTATGGCCTCTGCGTAGCCGCAAAAGCGATAATCTTTTGGATCCTTCGCCAAGCCCGCCCGTACAGAATTGAGGTCAATATAGGCGGCAACCGCTTGTAAGGCTGCTCCAGGTTCTACGAGAACACTTTTAAACCGTTCGGCCCATAACGTCCCAAATCGGTCGTGCCGATGGTTAAACGCTGTAGAAAATCTCTGTTTTAAAAGCTTTAGGAATGCTGAGATGTCGCCCATTTGGCGAAGCTGCTTCTCTCTCCAGACTTTGCCTTCGGGCGAGTTGGCTTCGAGCGCTGCTTTTAGAACAATTAATTTTGCCGAATGATACTTTGTCGGGCGTGGATAAAGCCTTTCGTATCTGCGAAGCAACTCTGAATCGCTGACCTCTTGTTTTCGAGGCACGTGAACGAGAATATGAAAATGATTAGAGAGGATAGCATATGTCAAAACCTGCACTCCGCAAAACTCAGCCACCAACCACATCTGCCTTCGGAAATATTCGCGTGCTTTTTCCCCAAGCAGAAATTCGCCGTTCACGGTTCGGCTGATGCAGTGATAAACGGCTTCTCCTTGCTGCGCATCCACTTTGATCCTTCGTTGCCTCACGAAGATCATCAAATAAAATAAAAACATAAATGTCTATATTTTAAGTCAAAATTTCTGAACATGTGAATGACCTGTCCCCGGCAACTCACGTTGACCTGTCCCTATAACGCCAGATTCGAGCTGTCCCTCTTCATTCCCGAGCGTCGCGGATGTCAGCCCTTACAAGGGCAACTCACATTAACCTGTCCCTATAATGCGATTTTAACCTGTCCCTGTAATGCGATTATTCGAGCTGTCCCTCACCTTGAGGATTCATCCCTGGAAGTCGCGCATGTTGGCTTGATCCTACAAGAGCACCAAGTCGTTGCGGTGCACGACCTCAAAGCGTTTCCGCTCTGGGTAGTGCCGGCGAATCTCATCTGTCGTTTTGCCAGCGATCATATGGATATCCTCGCTGCTAAACGTGGTTTTTCCACGGGCAAATGGCGACCGAATGTCGTCCTCAAAAGCGATGTTGATCACGTCGCCTGCTGCGAAATCCCCGCGAACACCGGTTATCCCAATTGCTAGCAAGCTTCGGCCTTCTTCGCGCAGGGCAGGGACCGCGCGGGCGTTAACTAAAATGGTACTGGTGGGTCGCTGAAAGTGCGCCAGCCACCGCTTCCTCGAAGCCATCGGCCAGCCGCTAGGAACGAAAAAGGTTCCGGGCCCGTTGCCAGCGAAAAGTCGCCGCAAAATCTCGGGTTCGGAACCGCTCGCGATGAACACACCGCATCCCGCTTTCGTAGCTAGTTTCGCGGCGGAAATTTTGCTTATCATACCACCCGTCGCCGTCTCGCTCGTGGTTCCACCAGCCATCGACTCGATCTCGGTCGTGATCTTTTCCACGACAGGGACGATTTGACCTGTCCCCTTCATATCGATCAAGCCAGGTGCGGTCGACAAGATCGCAAGGTATTGCGCTCCTGTTAGGCTAGCTACCATGGCCGAAAGCGTGTCGTTATCTCCGAATTTAATTTCGGCGGCGCTCACGGTATCGTTTTCGTTGATGATCGGAATCGTTTGATAATCGATCAACTGCTCCAGCGCCGCCTTTACTCCGAGGTAGCGATTGCGCACGCGGAGATCATCATGAGTGAGCAGCACCTGCGCAACGGTCAGTCCGTGCGGCTCGAATCCGCGCCGCCATGTTTCCATCAACAAGCTCTGGCCGACCGCCGCGCACGCTTGTTTTTTCGAAAGATCTTTGGGTTTCTTGCTCAGCTTCAGCCGGCCCATTCCAAGTCCAACGGCGCCCGAGCTAACAACAATCACTTCCGTCCCGCTCGCTCGCAGTTGTGCAAGTTGCGAGCACATCGATTCAATGCGCACTGTATTCAGTTCGCCAATACCCGACGTGAGGACGCCCGTGCCGAGTTTCACCACGACACGGCGTAAACGGGATTGCGGCAGCAAGGGCACGAGGGAGGGAATTAATGGGCGATGAAAATCACGCCCGGTTGCGCGGACAGCAGCGCTGAACCGCCGCGCTCAAACTGCGAGCAACTCCTTTTCTTTTTTCGCCAGATGGTCGTTGATATCTTTGATCGTTTTGTCGGTCGCGGTCTGGACGTCCTTTTCAAAACGTTTCAAGTCGTCTTCGGAAATCTTTCCCTCTTTTTCCTGTTTTTTCAGCCCTTCAAGCGCATCGCGACGAATATTGCGAATTTGCACGCGGCCATCCTCGGCCATGCGATTCGCTACTTTCACAAACTCCTGGCGACGTTCGCGACTGAGTTCTGGCAATGGTATCCGAATGACCTGGCCATCGATTGATGGATTTAGACCGAGATTGGCCTGTTGGATTGCCTTCTCAATCGCCTTGGTCAGGCCTTTATCCCACGGCTGGATTTGGATCAAACGAGCGTCAGGTGTTGTAATTGCGGCGCAGTCTTTGATGCGCATGGACGAACCGTAAGCTTCCACCATGACGCCTTCGACCATCGTCGGCGAGGCCTTGCCGGTGTGAATGCTGCTGAATTCGTGCAACGCGTGATCAAGCGCCTTTTGCATCCGCGTTTGCATGTCAGTGAGAAGAGGGTGTGCCATGATAGAGGGGGGAGGTTAACGAACCAATGTGCCAACTTTTTCACCAGCCACCGCTTTGCGGATGGCGTGCTTATCATTTAGATCGAACACCAGAATGGGAACATTGTTGTCCAAACAAAGCGAAAAGGCTGTCGAGTCCATGACGTTTAGCCGGTTCTTGAGCGCGTCAATAAAGGTTAATTCGTCGTACTTCACTGCGTCGGTGAATTTCTTCGGATCCTTATCGTAAATGCCGTCAACCTTCGTCGCTTTCATGATGATATCGGCGTGAAGCTCGCTCGCACGAAGAGCGGCGGTTGTATCTGTCGAAAAATACGGATTGCCCGTCCCGGCGGCAAAAATAACGACGCGACCTTTTTCAAGGTGACGCATGGCGCGGCGCAAGATGAATGGCTCCGCGATTTGGTTCATCGGGATCGCGCTTTGCACGCGAGTGGTGACGCCCATTTTTTCCAAACAGTCCATTAACGCGAGCGAGTTGATCACCGTGGCCAACATGCCCATGTAATCTCCTGTCGTGCGATCGACCCCGCGCTTTTCGCCCGAAAGGCCGCGAAAAATATTGCCCCCACCGATGACCAGGCAGATTTGCACGCCTAGTTCATAGATTTCCTTAACCTGTTGGCAGATGCCTTCAAGAATCGCGCTGTCGATCGGATCTCCCGATTTGCCACCGCGAAGGACTTCGCCGCTGAGCTTCAGAACAATCCGTTTGTATTTAACCGACGCTTGCACCGGTTGTGAGGAATTCATCCTTTTAAAAAACGGGCAGGAAAAACCAGCGTCAATGCCGGAGCGGCTTCCTTTCCAGGTAGCAGACTCCCAAACCGCGGTGCCAGGGGTCCGGAAAATCCCGGAAACGCTAGGTTGCGCGGTTTGCGTCCGAACCGAAAGAACCCGTTTTGGTCTCCTCGCTAAGTTGTTCTCCCCGTGGCTTTCCATTTGTTTACCAATCGAAGCGCTTTCTTTCCCCGGACTTGGGTTTTGATCCGCGAGACAGGAAAGGCCTATTTCGACGACAATATCTCACGGTTAGGCGCGGCGCTCGCCTATTACACGACCTTCGCGGTCACGCCGTTGCTGGTACTCGCAATTGCATTAGCCGGTATGCTGTTCGAGCAGCAGTCTGCACGCGATCAGGTGATCGGTGAGATCCAACGCCTAGCGGGAGCCGACGCAGGCCACGCCATTCAAGCGGTAAGCGCGAACGCGAGCCCGGGTTCGAACCGAATCGCCACCGCTGTTGGGCTTGTGACGCTTCTCTTTGGTGGCTTCAGCGTATTTCTGCATTTGCAGGACGCGTTGAATGCCATCTTTCGCGCGCCTCAGCAACCACCCGAGCCCTTCCTGATGACAATGAAGCGGCGGCTATTTTCGCTCGCGACGGTGTTGGGGACAGGCTTCTTGCTTCTCGTTTCTCTCATCGTGAGCGCGGTGCTGAACTGGATTGCTGAGAATGCTGGCTCTCGATTGCACTGGCCGACCGGTCTGATGGAAGGCATCAACGCTTTGGTCTCTCTGATCGTAATTGCGTGCTTGTTTGCGATCATCTTCAAATTCTTGCCAGACGTGCCGGTGAGGTGGAAATCGGCCGCGCGAGGCGGGGTCATCACTGCCATCCTTTTCGATCTAGGCAAAACGGCCCTCAGCATTTATTTTGCAAAGGCGAACGTGCTCTCATCGTACGGAGTGGCGGGGTCACTCATCTTGCTCTTGCTCTGGACGTACTACGCCGGACAAATCGTTTTTATCGGGGCGGAAGTAACGCGGATCCATGATCGGACCCGCGGGGGCCGTGAACCGGAAAATCTCGAACACAAAGATCCGAGTGCGCCAAAAACCCCGGGAAATTAAAGCGCCTCCCTAGATCAGAGGCGCTTGCCGGTAACGGGTGGGAACACTTACGTGTGAGCGGGCCTGTGAACACCTTCTGAAATTTCTTCGATCATCTTTTCATTGAACCGGGGGATATCGGCGGGGCGGCGACTTGTTACGAGTCCTTGGTCCGTGACCACAGCTTCGTCGGACCAGATCGCGCCCGCGTTGCGAAGATCCGTCTTAAGTGACGGATAAGATGTAAGATGCCGATTACGTACGACGTCTGCTTCAATCAGAAGCTGTGGACCATGGCAGATGGCGGAAACAGGTTTACCTGCCTCGAAAAACGCGCGAGCGAATTTCACGGCTTCTGGAATCGTTCGTAATGTGTCCGGGTTCATAACCCCGCCCGGGAGTAAAAGAGCGTCGTAGTCACTCGGGTTTGCCTTCGAAAGCTGAACGTCCACATCGAAAGAATCTCCGAAATCGTCTTCGTCCCACGCTGTTACCTCATCTTCTTCGGGAGAGATCACGTATGTCTTTGCCCCTACATCTTCCAGGGCCTGCCGAGGTCGTTCAAATTCGCTTTGTTCGAAACCGTCAGCCACCAGAATGGCCACTTTCTTACCTTTAAGATCTATGCTCATGATTTTTCTAGAATTAAGGTTAATGTTTTTCTGAAGACCCGCCTTTCGCTCGATGCATGCCAAAACCGAATGGGTCTATGTGTTTTGACTACTCACTTTGTTTCAATCAGTTATATAAAAATCATCGTGGCTGAGAGTCTGGAGAATCGGGCAATGTGCAGGTCACAGCAGCCGGCATGATTGCATAAGTTAAGCACGGCCTCGGCGCTGAGATTGGCTTTCTCCTTTCGCCGCTTTCTGACCTGTCCCCTTGGGGGCGGGGCAACCTTTTAACCTCCGGTCAACGAGCTGCTTTCCGTGCGCGGTATTCGGACAAACTGTAAAACGTCAGCCTGTCCCTTAAGGAGGGGAAAGTTGACCTGTCCCTTATAGATGGTGCGTTTCGCGTTGAGGCCGCCATGCGTCGGTTTGGAAACCGCGATTTACCTGCAGAGGGAAGAATGACCTGGATGCCTCTATGAGGGCGGGGGGACTGACCTGTCGCCATCGTGGAAGCCACCTTCGGTGCGCCTGGAGCAAGATCGCCCCTTTTTTGCCTGCCCCAGACGGGTGGTATTAGTCTGTCCCCTTATCGATGACATGGGCGGCCCTTCGTAAAGGAGTTTACCTGTCCCCAACCCGGCCCTTCTGCGGAAGCCTCTTTCGGTACGCTTAGAATAAAGCCCAATGTCTCCTTTTAAGCCTGTCCCCAAACAGGCAGAATTAACCTGTCCCCAACGCGGGGGGCGGAAAGGACATTAGCCTGTCCCCGATGAGGGACGGTTTTGACCTGTCCCTTGCATGGATGGATGCGGTCGAAGCTCGACGGGTCGCGGAATCCTGCCAAAGGTAAGGGATGCTTTTGCGGGGGATGATTTTTCGCGAGCGTTGGTGGCTGGCCTCGAATATCTATGGTCAACAGTGGTGGTTTACCGGGCGGCCCGTGTCTTAAATCGATGTGAAGCCCAGCTCGTCCTTGCCGATGTCCGATTTTCTCTCCCCGCGAGGAGAACGCTTATCGTCAACCGAGGGCGAGGTCCGCAGCGTCTTCTCTGAAACGGTATCTCCGCCCATGGCCGACGAAAAACCCTCCACCTCACGGGACTTTTCCACGCTCTACCAAATGACGGTCGCGCCTTTGCGGCGGTATCTGTCCCGCATGCTTGGCAACACCGCCGAGGCTCAGGACGTCGCTCATGATGCCTACATTCGCATCTATCCGAGCGTGACGGAAAATACGGCGCTCCGCCCCGAAGCATTGCTCTACACGACCGCGCGTCGCCTTGCCATCAATCGTCTCCGCCGCCGTAGCATCGCGCCGTTCGCAACCGGAGCCGCCAACGACGACACCGCTGCGTCCACCCAACCCGGCGTCGCGCAACAGGTGATGGCGCGCCAAGAATTCAAAGCCCTCGAGCAAGCCATTGCCGCATTGCCTCCAGGTTGCCGTTCCGTGCTCCTGTTAAGAAAGTTGGAACTGCTTTCGCAT
>Ga0207702_10006478_pt1 | contig 10096 bp, 8 predicted proteins | sample KBSCornC62_FD_184302 | JGI IMG/M metagenome (GOLD analysis project Ga0207702, IMG submission 184302) | Corn rhizosphere microbial communities from Kellogg Biological Station, Michigan, USA - KBS Corn C6-2 (SPAdes) (version 2) | ecosystem: Host-associated > Plants > Roots > Rhizosphere > Soil ...
AGGAAGATGGCAACCTTCGGCTTTACGAAATTGGGAGAGTGCGATGAAAGCTAGTTGGCTACGCTCCGGAATTTGCTCCTTTGCGTTCGCGGCGCTCGCAGCCTGTTCGGGCCATCAGGGAAACACCACGTCGAGCGGAGAGACGAACGCGGCTGCGATGTACGCGCCCGGGGGCGCTTCTCAGGCAAATCCCAATTGGCAGCCGTTCGTCGACAGCTTCATCGAGGGATGGTTCAAGCTCAATCCGTCCTTCGCGGTTTACGAGGGCAAGCACGAGTTTGACGGCCAACTGCCCGACTGGAGCGAAGCCGGGCTCAAGCGGCAGGCGGATTTCCTCAATGCGGCCATCCGGAAGGCGCAGGGATTTTCCGACGCCAGCCTCACGGGCGAGCAAAAATTCCAGCGCGACTATCTGATCAAGGTCGCGCAGGGACAGCTGTTCTGGCTAACCGACGCCGATCAGCCGCACACCAATCCGGCCTATTACGTCAACGGCGGCCTTGATCCGAACGTCTATCTCGCCAGGCCCTATGCCGACCTGCCGACGCGGATGAAGGCGGTGATCCGGTTCTTCGACAATGTGCCGGCGGCGGCGGCGAACATCCGCGCGAATCTGAAGACGCCGATGCCGGCGAGCTTCGTCAAATATGGCATCTCCGCCTTCAACGGCTTTGCCGATTTCTATGGCCATGACGCGGCGCAGGCGTTCACCGGCGTCAAGGACCAGGCGCTGCAGCAGCAATTTGCCCAGTCGGCAGCCAAGGCATCCAATGCGATGCGCGATATCGCGACCTGGCTGGAAAGCCAGAAGGGGAGCGCCACCACCAATTTCGCGCTCGGCGCGCCGCGCTTTTCCCGGATGCTGGCGATGACCGAGGATGTCGATACGCCGCTCGACCAGCTCGAAGCGATCGGCAAAGCCGACCTCGCCAAGAACCAGGCGGCGCTCAAGGACGCTTGCTCGAAATTCGATCCGGGCGCGTCGATTCCGGACTGCGTGAAGAAGATGGATGCCGACAAGCCGCAAGACGGCCCGGTGGCGGCTGCGCGGCAGCAAATCCCGATGCTTCGGCAGTTCGTCACGAGCCACGATATCGTGACGATTCCGGGAACCGAGCAGGCGCTGGTGGAAGAAAGCCCGCCATACAACCGGCAGAACTCAGCCTACATCGATCCGCCGGGACCGTACGACAAGGGCATTCCGTCGGTCTATTACATCTCCCCGCCGGACCCATCGTGGCCGAAGGCGGAGCAGGAGGCGTTCATCCCGGGCAAGGACGATCTTTTGTTCACGACGGTGCATGAGGTGATGCCCGGTCATTTCGTGCAGTTCCTTCACGCCAACCGCTCGCCATGGATCTTCGGCCAGCTGTTCGTCGGCTACGCCTACGCCGAGGGATGGGCGCATTATGGCGAGCAGATGATGTGGGATGCCGGGCTCGGCAACGGCGACCCGGAGGTCCACATCGGACAGCTGACGAACGCCCTGTTGCGCGACTGCCGTTTTCTTTCAGCGATCGGGATGCACGCCCACGGAATGACCGAGGCGCAATCGAAGCAGATGTTCATCGACCAATGCTATCAGGACGAAGGCAATGCCGATCAGCAGGCGGCGCGTGGGACCTACGATCCGGCCTATCTCAATTACACGCTTGGCAAGCTGATGATCATGAAGCTTCGCGAGGATTGGACGGCCAGTCGCGGCGGCCGAAAGGCGTGGAAGGCGTTCCACGATCAATTCCTGAACTACGGCGGGCCGCCGATCCCGCTGGTTCGCCAGCAGATGATGAACGAGCCGACGGCACGGGCGGTGTTCTGATCTAGCCCCTTCCAGTTCTTGCTTTGTTCCGGTAGGATCGGAAGATGGCGAAGGCGAAGACCCGATACACCTGCCAGGCGTGCGGCTCGGTCAGCATGCGCTGGCAGGGGCAGTGCCCCGATTGCGCCGAGTGGAATACGCTCGTCCAGGAAGCGGCGGAGGTGACCAGCATCTTCGCCGCGAAGCACAATCTGCAGGGCGGCGGGCGGACGATCGAGCTGGTCGGCCTTGATCATCCGGCGGTGCTTCCGGAGCGGATCGTCAGCGGAGTCGCCGAATTCGACCGGGCGATCGGCGGCGGCATCGTTCCAGGATCGGCGATGCTGGTCGGTGGCGATCCCGGAATCGGCAAGTCGACGCTCCTGCTTCAAATCGGGGCGAAGCTGGCCGGGGGCGGGCGCAATGTCGTCTATGTCTCGGGCGAGGAATCGGCGGAGCAGGTGCGGCTTCGGGCACTTCGGCTCGGGCTTGGCGGAGCGCCGGTGCGGCTCGCGGCGGCGACATCGGTGCGAGATGTGCTAACCACTCTAGCGGATGGCAGTACTCCCGATCTGCTGATCATCGATTCCATCCAGACGATGCATTCCGACCTGATCGACGGCGCGCCGGGAACGGTGAGCCAGGTCCGCGCCTCGGCGCAGGAACTGGTGCGCTTCGCAAAGGAGCGCGGTACCGCGGTCGTTCTGGTCGGTCATGTCACCAAGGACGGGACGATCGCCGGTCCGCGCGTGCTCGAGCATATGGTCGACACGGTGCTGAGCTTCGAGGGCGAGCGAAGCCATCAGTACCGGATCCTGCGCGCGCTCAAGAACCGCTTCGGCGGCACCGACGAGATCGGCGTGTTCGCGATGGAAGGGCAGGGGCTGACCGAGGTGCCGAACCCGTCGGCGCTGTTCCTCACCCGGCGCGGGGAGCCGGTCAGCGGCACCAGCGTCTTCCCGGCGCTTGAGGGGTCGCGGCCCGTGCTTGTCGAAATCCAGGCGCTGACCGTGCGGCTGGCGAGCGGCGCGACTCCGCGGCGGGCGGCGGTCGGCTGGGACAGCGGCCGGCTGGCGATGGTCCTGGCGGTGCTGGAGGCGCGCTGCGGCCTCAGCTTCGGGACGACCGAGGTCTATCTGAACGTCGCCGGCGGTTATCGGCTCAGCGATCCGGCGGCGGATCTGGCCGTGGCGGCGGCTTTGGTTTCCGCACTATCGGAAAAGCCAATCCCGAGCGAAGCCGTGGTGCTTGGCGAGATCGCACTGTCCGGCGAAATCCGGTCGGTCGCCCACGCGCCGCTGCGGCTTAAGGAAGCCGCCAAGCTCGGGTTCGAGCAGGCCTGGGTGCCGAAAGAGGTGAAGGCGGAGGGCGGAATATCGCTCGCGCATTTCGGCAATCTGCGCACGCTGGTCGATCAGGTTCTGGGGCGGTGAGATGAGACACGCGCAGCGCGTCGTCATTCTCGCTTGCCTTGCCGTCGGTGTGGGCTGCGGAGCGCAATTGGCAGCAAAACCGACGGCGACGTACGCAGAAAATCGCTGTGGCGGAATCCCCCCAACTTGGCATCCGAAAGGGCCGGGCGGTCTAGAGCCGATCAGCAATCAATTATGGGTTCGCCGTTCGGATGTGAGGTGGAACCGCACGCGAATTAGCGTTCGAATGCTCCGGCAGTATCTGCTCGGGGCTCGTCAGATGGATCCGCAGCCGCGCCTCACCATTATCTTCGACCACCGCGTCGATTGCAAAACCGTTTGGTCGATTCGCCGGCTCCTGAAGAATAACTCAGCTTGTGCACACGGACTATGTACTGAGTATTCCGATACCGAACCGCTAAAGTGGCCAGACAGACCTGGCGACCCATGAGGTCTCCGCTCGCTGAAGCCGTGCCGCCGCGATCGGAATGCTTGCCACTTCGCCGCTGTTGTGGAATGGTAGCGCTAACAGAACCTGGGGAGGTTGCCCGTGAAAAAAGTCGCTCTAGCCGCCACCGTCGCCCTGTTGAGCATCGCCGCCGCGCCATCGTCGCAAGGCCCGCTCGCTCAGAACGGCCGCCACTTCCTGTCGCAGCCGCTGGTGACCTCGATGTATTTCGCGGACCCGTCGGCGCACGTCTTCAATGGCAAGATCTACATCTACCCGTCGCATGACGTTCCGACGAGCATTCCCGACGACGACCTCGGCAACGAATATGCGATGCACGATTATCGCGTGCTTCGGATGGACAGGATCCCGGGGCCGGTGACGATCGGGCCGGTCGCGCTCGACCTCAAGGACATCCCCTGGGCGTCAAAGCAGCTGTGGGCGCCTGACGCCGCCTACGCCAACGGCCAATATTATCTCTATTTCCCGGCACGCGATAAGACGAAGGACAAGAACGGGCTCGGCGCGTTCCGCATCGGCGTCGCGACGTCCAGCAACCCGATGGGCCCGTTCAAAGCCGACCCGGAGCCGATCCCCGGCAGCTTCAGCATCGATCCGGCGGTGTTCAAGGACACCGACGGCCAATATTATATGTATTTCGGCGGAATCTGGGGCGGTCAGCTCGAGCGGTGGCACAACGGCGTTTACGATCCCAACGGGTCCGACACCGATCTTCACCAGGACAATCAGCCGGCGCTGATGCCGCAGGTGGTGAAGATGGCGCCGGACATGCACCATTTCGCCGAGAAGCCGCGCGACGCAATGATCGTCGATGAGAACGGGAAGCCGCTGCTCGGCGGCGATCACGACCGCCGCTTTTTCGAAGCGTCATGGATGTTCAAGCGCGGCAACACCTATTATTTCACCTACTCGACGGGCGACACGCACTTCCTCGCCTACGCGACCGGCACCAACCCCTATGGGCCGTTCACCTATCGCGGGCATTATCTGCTTCCCGTTCAGGGATGGACGACCCACGATTCCATCATCGAATGGGGTGGGAAATGGTGGCTGTTCTACGCCGACAACCAGCTGTCGGGTAAGAATCACCTGCGCGACGTGAAGGTGACGGAGTTGCACTTCAATCCTGACGGGACGATCCAGCCGGTCGATCCGTTCGTGGGGCCGGTGGAGACACCCGCGCTCACCCCCGCGAAGAAGGGCGAGCGCGGCTAAGAAGTCCCGGCCCACAGAGGGCCTCGCAATCGGGAGCCTTGTCGGCTAGCCGAGCAGGCATGACCGCGCTCGACATCTTCGTGATCCTGCTGCTGCTCGGCGGCGGCGCGGTCGGGTTCGTTCGCGGCTTCATCTACGAAGTGCTGTCGCTGCTCGCCTGGGTGGCAGCGATCGCGATGATCAAGCTCTTCCACACGCAGCTTTCGATTGGGCTGCGGCCGCACGTTGGTACGCCGGAAGGCGCGGCCGTGCTCGCCTTCGCCCTGCTGTTCATCCCGACGTTCATCCTGGTGAAGCTGGTGGCGCGTTCGATCAGCTGGAAGACCCGGCGCTCGATCCTCGGGCCCATCGATCGCATCCTCGGCGGTGGGTTCGGGCTGCTGAAGGGGCTTCTTGCCGCGACCCTGTTCTTCCTGTTCGCCAATCTCGCCACCGACCTCATCTACGGTCCGGAGGCGGAACGGCCGGCGTGGATGACGACGTCGCGCACCTATCCGCTTCTCAACGCCAGCGGGCGCGCCATCGTTGACTGGGTTCAGACGCGGCGGCACATTCGCGAGGACACGAACGCGCAATGATCCGCCTCTACGACACGATGAGCCGTGAGAAGCGGGACTTCCGACCCGCCGACCCCAAGCGGATCACGATGTATGTGTGCGGGCCGACAGTCTACAACCGCGCGCACATCGGCAATGCGCGCGCGGCGGTGGTCTTCGACACATTGGCGAGGCTGATTCGCCATGAATTTGGCGCCGACAGCTTGGTCTATGCGCGCAACGTCACGGATGTGGACGACAAGATCATTGCCGCTGCCGAGGCGGAGGGCGTCGAGCCGGCCGTCATCACCGAGCGCTACGAGCGCGCCTATCTTGAGGACATGGGCGCCTTGGGCGTGCAGCCGCCGACGATCGCGCCGCATGCTACGCAGGAAATCGGCCCGATGATCGCGATGATCGAGCGGCTGATCGGTCTCGGCCACGCTTATGAGGCGGAAGGGCATGTGCTGTTTAGCGTGCCCTCCGATCCAACTTACGGCGCGCTGAGCCGCCGCGACCGTGAGGCGATGCTGGCCGGAGCCCGGGTCGAGGTCGCTCCCTACAAGCGCGATCCGGCGGACTTCGTGCTGTGGAAGCCGAGCGGCGAGGGGGTGATCGGATGGGACTCGCCCTTGGGCCGTGGGCGGCCGGGCTGGCATATCGAATGCTCGGCGATGATCCGCGCGCACCTCGGCGAGACGATCGATATCCACGGGGGCGGGCTCGACCTCATCTTCCCGCACCACGAGAATGAGATCGCGCAAAGCCGCTGCGCCCATGGCGGAGCGCCGCTGGCCCGCTTCTGGGTCCACAACGGCTTCCTCGACATGGGCGCGGAGAAGATGTCGAAGAGCCTCGGCAACGTCGTCACCGTGAACGATCTCCTGGCGCAAGGACATAGAGGCGAGACCCTGCGGCTGGCGTTATTGAGCGCGCATTATCGCTCCCCGCTGCCGTGGACCGAGGCGCTGATCGAGCAATCGAAAACGCGCCTTGACCGTTGGTATCGGGCACTCAAAGTCCTCGAGGAATCTCCCCAACCTCAGAGCGACGGCGCCCTTGGTGGCTTTATTGAAGCGCTTTCGGACGATTTGAATACGCCCTTGGCTCTCTCTGTCCTAGATTCGGCCTTGCGAGTATTAGACCGCCCGGACCCTCTAGCAGAATATCAAGAGGGACAACTTGCCTATGGAGCTGGTCGCGGAGTCAGCATATTGTCGGCTGCCGTCAAACACGCGCGCATGCTCGGCTTTCTCAATTCATCATCCGAGGAATGGTTCAAAGGGAGCTTGGCGGACGAAACTCGCATAAGCGACGCGATTTTTCGTCGCAACAATGCGAAGGCGAACCGCGATTTCGCCACAGCCGACCGAATCCGCGACGAGCTAAAGGCAGAGGGCATCATCTTGGAGGACACACCCTCCGGCACCACATGGCGGCGGGGATGACTGGATCATCATTCGTCACCCCCGCGGAAGCAGGGGTCCCGCTGTCTTCAGCAAACAAGCGGGATTCCCGCTTTTGCGGGAATGACGGCTAACGGCATAGGTGAGATGAACGCGCCGCTCTACACGCTGGAAATCCTTCGCCTCGCGGGGTCGCTCCCCGAACCGGTGAAGCTGGAGCGGGTGGATGGCTCGGCCGAACTTCGCTCGCCGACGTGTGGAAGCACGGTTCGCACTCAGGTGCAGCTTAAGAACGGTCGAATCGAAGCGCTGTCGCAGGAGGTGCAGGCCTGTGCATTCGGGCAGGCGTCCGCTGCCTTGGTCGCGCAGCACGCTGCTGGACGGGCCAGCGACGCTGTCGCCCTGGCTCTCGACCAGCTCACCAACTGGCTCGCCGGGAACAGCGAGCAGCTTCCAGATTGGCCGGGCATCGAAGCGCTCGCCCCGGCACGCTGCCGCCGTTCGCGGCACGGCGCAATCCTGCTTCCGTTTCGTGCTTTGCTTTCCGCGATGAGCTGATGCCGGTGCTCGCCTGTCCCCCGGACAGGTTCGGTTCCGGCATGGTGGGCGGTGACGGGCTCGAACCGCCGACCCTCTCGGTGTAAACGAGATGCTCTACCAACTGAGCTAACCGCCCGATGGCGGGCAAGTGAGCGTACGCGTGGCGCTCGTCAAGGTTGTGCTGGGTCAGGCCAACTCTGACCGGACCCGAAACGAGGCAGCCGCGTTACAGCTGCAAATCTCGGAGGACCCCATCGATGCGCACTACTCTCGCTATTCTGCCGCTGCTCGCCCTCGGAGCCTGCAACGTCAGCACCAATGGCGCCAACAATTCGGTGACGGTGCAGTACAATTCCGAAGCTGCCCAGGCCGCGGCTAACACTGTCGTCAACACAACTGAAAACGTCGCCAACGATATTGGCAGCGACGTGAAGAACACCGGCGACAAGCTGCAAAACAGCTCGGTGAAGATCGAGACCACCAACAACAGCGACGACAATAAAACGACGAACAAAGCTGGCTGATTGGTTTCGGCGCAAAGCGCTGCTAACGGGCGCCTCGCGGGCGAGAAAACGAGTCCGCGTCACCGGTCCGGGGAGTAGCGCAGTCTGGTAGCGCATCTGCTTTGGGAGCAGAGGGTCGCAGGTTCGAATCCTGTCTCCCCGACCATCGCTTGAGCTGCCGAGTGCAGCGAAGCGATTGCAGAGCAATCGCAAGCTGCGCGAAGAGCCAGCGAAAGCCGGCCGACGACCCGCGAAGCGGTGTCGATCGACGTCACGGATTTACTCCGTGACGGCGCTTCCACTTTGAACCTTGGACCAAGGCCGTCACGCGAGTGAATCGCGTGACGTCAGTCCTCGCTTCGCGAGGCTGGCCGACACTCAGCGTCTCAGCATTAGCTGACGCTAATCCCGTGCGCTTCGTGTGGTGGGCCCGGAGGGATTCGAACCCCCAACCTAGCCGTTATGAGCGGCCGGCTCTACCGTTGAGCTACAGGCCCTCACCGGCCGGCTCAGAAATAGACGCCGTGTCCGTCGCCGCCAAGCGGCGCTTTGCGAAAAACCAGCGAGAGCTCCGACTCAGATGCCGCCAGCCGGGCGCCGGCGATGTGGGCGAGCCCGCGCGTGAGACGCAAGGTGAACGAATCTCGCGGCATCTCATCCGCCGATCCGAATAGTTCGGCCTCCGTGAGGCCTAGCATCGCCTTTGGGCGGCTGATCGAAATTCGGCAGTCGCCATTGCCGTTATCGACCGACAGCCGAAGAGATTCGCCCGCTGTCGCGCGTTCAATGACGGCGGTGCACATGCGCAGCACCAGCCGCTCGGCCAACTCGGGATTCACTGCGGCAGTAAGGTCACGGGTAGATCTCGATGCTTCGATGCCGACCTGACGCTCGCCGGCCAGCTCTCGAAGAGAGGGAATCACGCGTTCGGCCAAGGCGCCGAGGTGAGTATCGGTCTCTCGGCCTTCCGGTGCGGAATTGAGCTTCGCGGCAAAATCGAGGTCTTCTATTGCGGTGAGCAACAGGTGAGCTTGGGCAGCGATTTCCGCAGCACGTTCCCGGTAAGGATGGTGTGCGGGGCCGAGATATTGGCCGCTGATTATCTCCGAAAACCCAATAATCGCGTTCAATGGGGTCCTGATCTCGTGAGCGAGATCGCGCAGAGAATCCGGATCGGCCGGATCACTCTCCGCCGCTACTTCCGTCTCAGGGAGTCCGGCATCTCGTTCGGCAACCCCTCTGTAACCCGAAAATCTGCCGGTTGCCGCGTCAAATTCCGGCCTGCCGCTGAACATCCACACGCCCTCGATGACGGTGCCTTCAGTCAGCTCCAGCCTGGCGTCGTGAAAAGGGATTTTTGCGGCGAAAGCCCGCTCGATCTGGCGATCGACGGCACCTTCGTCGCCGGAGTGCGCTATGGACCGGCCGATCAACGGACCTCGCGGTACGCCCTCCACCCAGGCGATCTGGCCATTTTCATCCGTTTCCCAGCGAAATAGCCGCGCGACGGCGAGGGCCTCGTTTTTCTGGTCGTCGTTGCGTTCGGTTTGAAGGACTGGCTCGCGTGATTGTCTCAGCCGTTCGATCCTGGCCACGACCTCGCTTATCGACGGGATTGGCTGATGCTGGACATCCGGCTCCCGCGCGGGCGGCGGTGGCGCGTGGCCATTTTCCGGGTCAGAGCGAAGCGCCTGGATGAAGCGGCGGCACTCGCTGCTGGCGTGGGCAAGGACTTCGCCCCATTCGAAGGCAGTCAGACGGGCGGAGGCCAAGATCGGGGCCGCAACCGACATTCGGTCGGCAGCAAAGACCGAGATGAGTTTCAGCGGCAGCGGAAGCTGCGCGATGGCGCGTGCGGTTGCCATTCGCACCTGTTCTTCCACCGCTGCGGCACCGGTGCGGATTTCTTCGAGCGCTTCGTCCAGCAGCTCGGCAGGCGCAGTGCCAGGGTCGCGGGCAAGCAACTCGACAAGCTGCCGCCATCGGACCGCGCGGTCGCGCGCATCGTCGGCCGGCGAGCCGAGTACCGTTCTCAGGCGATCGTCAAACCGCACTGGCCAAACCCAAGCGCATGCTACCTCCACGCTCGCTCTATCGCAGAGGAGACCAGGCGGAAGCGGGCAGAAATTAACTATCCCGATTCGGGACAGCTAATAACGCATTCGTAACAGCAAGAGTTAGCGCTGTTTCGTCAACGGCTTACGCGCCGGATGAAAC
>Ga0207702_10006479_pt1 | contig 10095 bp, 9 predicted proteins | sample KBSCornC62_FD_184302 | JGI IMG/M metagenome (GOLD analysis project Ga0207702, IMG submission 184302) | Corn rhizosphere microbial communities from Kellogg Biological Station, Michigan, USA - KBS Corn C6-2 (SPAdes) (version 2) | ecosystem: Host-associated > Plants > Roots > Rhizosphere > Soil ...
GACATTTTCCATGGTTGCTCGGAGTACTTCAATTAGGTTGGGAGTAGATGACAGCGTCATTTCTGATTAGGATTCAGAAAACGGATCAAGGTTTTGCTGACGCACCTGCGAGGCAGCTACTTACAATTCCACATCCTGAAAAAGGCAGCGCCCGATTGGATGGGCCAGATCCAATGCTATGAGGGTCTGGAGTTCGCGCGAGCTTCCGAGAGGCCTGATCAGCGGCGAAATCGATCAATCGTCCAGATCGATGTCGTCTTCATAGAAGCGGCAATTCTCGAGCTTGGCGATCCGCTTGCGTAACGTGTGCTTGAACTCAAGCACGCCCGGCAGCTGTTGATCGAGGCCTTCGGTCTCTTCCACGTATTGAATGTTCGCGCGGAGTGTTTCGGCCAGATAGATTGTGGTGAACACTTGCATGATCGTTCTCACAATGGTCCCACAATTCTGGTCTATCTGGTCAGCTCAGTTGGTGACATTCGTCACCGGGCTTTTATGAGTGCGCTGACCTCCAATAAATCGCCGCCAACAGCGGTGCGGCGAGGTTGAGCGGATGTCCGCAGACGGACAGAGCGGTAATGCACGAAGTAGTGGGTCAGAATTGAAGGGGCGCTTCCTCTAGATTTCGCCGGGAACCTGTGCAGCCTCGGTGGCGAGATCGTTGATCGCCCCGTTGATGCATTTCTTCAGATCCATCACAGTCTTGCCATCTTTTCCCGGGTAAATAGTGTGCTCTAGGAGATACAAAGTGCTTCTAAGGATTTCTATAACGTTCAACGGAATCTCGTATGGCATCGCCTTTCACCATGTCTGAATTTCGTGGAAACAACACCTATTCACGATAGATGCGCCGGAAGCAGCGAGTGGTTTGCTGGCTTTAGTGTCGAAAGCAGGGCCTTCGTTACTGAGGAGTTACTCAAGCTTGAACGCGCCTTCTCAAGGCTGCTGTGGCGGCGCGATGACAGCGGAGACAGAGTGTTCGAATGTTCGACAGATCGCACTCTCCTCCACCCTCGATGACAGGCACGATGTGGTCAGCATCCCAAAGTGATTTGCGCGAGCGCGTACGAAGGCCCCAGTGCTTGAGGAGCGACACGCGACTGGATCCTCGCGAGAAGCGGAGCTTTCTGGCAGCGGCAATAGTGTCGACTCTACAATCGGCGCAGATGCCCCGATCGCGTTCGAACACCTTATCGCGGAGATATGCGGGTTGGGTCCGTAGTTTCCACTCGTGAACGCAGAACTCCGAGCAGAAAGTGAAGCGCCTACGCGGAACCTCAAGTGAACACCAGCGGCAGAGGCCTCGGCCGTTCGGGCCTCGCGGAACGGATTTCCGGTCGACCCAACCACCTTTCATTGCTCTCATCGTGCTCACAGGTTCGTTTTTAACCCGAGCGACCCCTTTTGGGTCGATGGAAGGAGAGAGTCGTATAAAGTTTGACAAGTTTTCAGCGTGAGCGGGGCAGTGGCAGCGCAGGAGGAACTTAGCGCATCAGAACTGCTCGTGGGCCCCGCGCAGTCAATGGTAACGGCAGAAGATTTGCTTAGACGGGGTACCGCGCCGGTGGGTTCCGAGCTTGCGATGCCACTCGCCATGGTAGTGGTGGCCCACCCCGACGATGAGACGATCGCGCTGGGCGCCCGGATAGAGCGGTTTGACCAGGCACATTTTATTCACGTTACGGATGGCGCGCCGCGCGATGAGGAAGACAGCCGGGCTCACGGTTTCCAGAGCCTCGACGCTTACCGGGAAGCGAGAGCTCGGGAATTGGCCGAGATGTTCCGCCGCGCGGCTCTGGGTCGGGTCAGCAGAACTTCGCTGAACTTTCGAGATCAGGAAGCAAGCCTGAATCTAGTGGAAATCACCCTTCAACTCTCGCAGCTCATCGCTGGACATGAGCCGGGAGTCATCTTCACCCATCCTTACGAAGGAGGACATCCGGATCACGATGCGTGCGCCTTTGCAGTGCATCACGCAGTGGCGTTGAACCGGGCTCGAGGCGGTGGAAGGCCCCTGATACTCGAGGCGCCGTTCTACCACACCGGGCAGGCCGGGTTTGAGGTGGGAACGTTTCTCCGGCAGGACGGATGGATGCCGGAGATGGTCTATGAACTCTCTGACGCTGAGAAGCAACGGAAGCACGAACTGGTCAAATGCTTTGTGACACAGAGAGAGACGCTGAATGGCTTCCAGGGTTCGGCGGAGAGATTCCGCATTGCGCCGGTTTACGACTTTGGTCGTCCGCCACACGAAGGCAAATTGCTCTACGAGCACTATCCATGGGGTATGACATCGGAGCGATTCTGCCAGCTTTCTGAACGAGCTGCGGAAGAGTTGGAGAAGGATACAGCGAGGGCTATGTGATTACCGTTCTGAGCATTGCATACCCATTCGCGCCAGTTGGCCCGAATCTGGTAGGTGGTGCAGAGCAGATTTTATGGGACCTGGACCAGGCGCTGGTCGCGGCCGGAGAGCGCTCCCTGGTGGTGGCGTGTGAAGGATCGCAACCGGCGGGCACTTTGTTTCCAGTGCTTTTGCCTCAGCGCAAGATGCTGGACGAGGTGGATCAGGAACTGTGCCGAGAGGAGTTTCGCAAGGCGGTGAGTCGTGCCCTGTCGTCGGAAGGGGTAGACCTTGTGCACGTGCACAGCATGGACTTGTATCGGTACGAATTTCCGCCCGACGTGCCCCTGCTGATCACACTGCATCTTCCCGCCGATTGGTATGCGCCGGAAGCGGTCCAGAGATATCGGGGACGCGCGCAATTTTGTTATGTGTCGCAGAGCCAGAAACGCGCCGGTCTTCGGGTGTTCGGCGATGCTCCTGTGATCGAGAATGGAGTCGAAATTCAGCCGTTTGATCCCAACGAAAAGAAAGCGGACTTCGCGCTAGTGATGGGCCGCATATGCCCGGAGAAGAATGCGCACAGCGCGCTCGAAGCTGGGACGAAGGCGCACGTCCGAGTGATTATTGGCGGACAGGTGTATCCGTACCGTGCGCACCAGCAATATTTCGAAGAGAAGGTCCAGCCGCAACTGGTCAACCGCGACCGTGGTGCTGAACATTACTTTGCGGGACCGCTTTCTCCCCAGCGGAGACAGCAGCTTTTGGCCGAGGCGAAGTGTCTTTTGCATCCGACTCTGGCGCCAGAAACGAGCTCGCTTGTGGCTATGGAGGCTCTGGCAGCAGGAACTCCGGTGATCGCATACAAATCCGGAGCGCTGCCCGAAATCGTTGAAGATGGCGTGACAGGTTTCCTGGTGAATGATGTTGACGAGATGGCGGAGGCGATTGGCAAGGTGGATTCGATTTCCCCGGCGGCATGCCTCGAAGCGGCACAGAGGCGCTTCTCCAAACAACGGATGATCGAACGATACTTCGACCTCTACCACAGAATTCTCCAGAAGAGGCCAACGTACTGTGCTGCCGCAGCCGACTGAATATCGCTTCCTGCGAACATCGGAACAGCTGGACAGGTTTGTTCCGGATTGGCGCAGGCTATGGGAGCGGGATCGAACTGCCTCGCCCTTTCAAAGCCCGGACTGGCTTGTCCCATGGTGGCGGCAGTTTGGGAGTGATGAGCTGTGCTCCGTCGTTGTCGAGCATCGAGGCGAGGTGGTTGGTTTTCTACCGTTCTATGTTTACCGCGACACGACGAAGCAGCGACGGCAGTTGTTGCCACTCGGGGTAGGGACCACGGATTACCTGGATGGAGTATTTGCCCCCGGCTGCGAGACCGAGGAGATCTTCAGAGCAGTGAAGGCATTGCGGAGAGAGGTTGAGCACGATGAGTTCTGCGTGGCGCAGTTGCCGGGGCACTCGCGGCTGCTGGCGGCATTCAAGCAGAAATCAGGGTGCAGGGATCTCGGATCAGGAGAAAAGCAACCTTTTGTTTCGCAGTCGGAGGGGTGCTCGCGTATGCCGGCGGCAACGATGGCGCAGTTGCCGCAGAAGATTCGGCGAAATGCGATGTATTACCGGAATCGAGCGCAACGGTGCGGGAAGCTGGAACTTGTCCAGGCCGACGGATCGAATTGGGAGGAGATTTTCGCGGAGTTGCGGCGGCTGCATCGTGAACGTTGGCAGGAGCGCGGCGAGGAAGGCGTTCTGGTCGATGAGCGCGTAGTGCAGTGGCACAGTGAGGCGATTCCGCTTTTGCTGCAAGCTGGGTTGCTGCGATTGATGGCGTTGACACTGAATCACGAGGTGATTGCAGTTCTGTACTCGTTGGTCGACGGAGAGCGGGAGGAGCGAACACAGTATTTCTACATCACTGCGTATTCACCCAAGCATGCTGAGCTGCGGCCTGGCACCCTTCTCATCGCATATGCTGTCGAGCATGCGGCGCAAGAGGGAGTTGCGACGATTGACATGCTCCGGGGCAATGAAGGCTACAAAGAGATCTGGCACATGGACAAGGCACCGACTTGGTGTGTGTCGCAATTGAAATCGAGTCCTCTGGAGTCTCAAGCGGAAGAGACGGCCGCGTGAGCATCGCCGTCTCTTCAGTGCGGTGAGGTTACTTTGAGCCGCGACCAGCCTGGGGCTTGTCGTCACCTCTGACAACGTTGGTATCTCGGGCAGTCTGAGAGGCATTTTCGTCTTCGTCAGACGATTTTTTCTGCGGTGCATGCTGCTTGTTTGGATCGGGCTCGGGCGGGATCTTCATGTCGTAGTGGAGTGGATCGGGCGGCTGCTCAGGCATACAGTTCTCCTCTGTGTGTTGGATGCGCAGGCCGACTAGCTACTTCGCGGAGTTGGCTTTCCCCAGATCCTTGGCGCCGGTGAGATGTTTCTCAAGCACGGGCAAGGCGGTCTGCGCATAAGCCTTCAGAGCATCGTTCTGCCCGTCTGAGGCTTCCTTCTTGTAGATTTCGATTGCCTTTGTGTGGCCTGTAACCATTTCTTGCGCGTATTTGTGATCGAAGGCAGCGCCTTTGAGCTTCTGGAACGGCGCGAGCATTTTGTTGTGTTCGGTATCGATCGCGTTCGGCACGTTCAGGTTTGCCTGCTTGGCCGCGGTCGAGAGCTGGCCGTAGTCGGTGGTGTGTTCTGTAACAAGGGTTGACGCGTAATCCTTCACTTGCTGGGAAGATGCGGCGTTTGCGGCAAGCTGACCGAGATTGGCCTCCATCATGTCGGTTTGGGCGGCGAAGTCTACGAATTGTTGATCGGTCATTGCTTTCCCAGCAGCTTTCTTCTGAGCGACTAGAGGAAGCGAGGCTAAGGCTATGCAGCAGAATGCGGCGAGAGTACGCTTCATGAATTTCTCCTGATCAGGATTGGATGGGTCTTCCCAGCGCTACATGGAAGCCGATCGCAGAGTCAATTGCGCAGAGCGAGGAGCAGATGGAGCTTAGCCGGAAACGTCCCATGTCGGCGAATTGGATGCGATTCGCGCAGGAAGGGTATGTTGGGCGCGCTGTGGTTCCCAGAGGTTAGTCGGCAGCGTGGGCTGGCTCGGCAGTCTTTTTCTGAGATCGCGCACGCCTGGGCGCCGCGACAGGCTCTTTCGCCTTGGGAATCGCGTTCGTGTCAGCCTTGCCCTCCGCGAGCTTCATGAGGAAGTCCTGAGCGCTGAACGCCGGGGCATCCTTCGAAACAGAGTCGCGCCGGTATGATCCGTCAGGTTGCTGCAGGCGCGCTTTCACTGTGTCGGCCAGGTATGCGGGAAGAATCTCATCGTGGATGCGTGCCTTCACGGCGGGATCCCTCACGGGGAAAACGACTTCGCAGCGTTCAAAAAGGTTGCGCGGCATCCAGTCGGCCGAACCGAGATAGATTTCATCGTCGCCGCCATTCGCGAAGTGAAAGATTCGGGAGTGTTCGAGGAAGCGGCCTACGATGGATCGGACGCGAATTCGGCTGGAAAGTCCGGCGACGCCAGGCCGAAGGATAGAGAGACCGCGAATGATGAGATCGACTTCCACACCGGCGTTCGAAGCGTCGTAGAGCGCTTCGATCACGCTGGGCTCGAGCAGCGCGTTCATCTTGGCGATGATGTGGGCAGGGCGGCCAGCGCGGGCATGCTCCATCTCTCGGCGAATCAGGCGCAGGAAGCTCTCGGCCATGGTGAGCGGAGCCACCAGCAGGGGGCTGTAGTCATCGATCTCGGCATGCGCAGTGAGGTAATTGAAGACCATATGCACGCGCTCGGTAATCTGCGGATCGCAGGTGAGCAGGCTGAGGTCGGTATAGAAACGCGCGGTGATCGGGTTATAGTTACCGGTGCCGAGATGACAGTAGCGACGAGTCACACCGTCCTCGTCGCGGCGGACCAGAAGGGCCAGCTTGCAGTGGGTTTTAAGGCCGACCACTCCATGGAAGACTTGAACGCCGGCGTCTTCCATGCTGCGCGCCCAGCGGATATTTGAAGCTTCATCGAAGCGGGCCATAAGCTCGACTACGAGAGTGGCTTCCTTGGTGGCTGCGGCTTCAGTTAAAGCTGAGAAGACCGGCGAATCCTGGCTGGTCCGGTAGAGCGTCTGCTTCATGCTGACGACGGCAGGATCTTCAGCGCCCTGCTGGATGAAATCAACGACAGCATCGTAGGAGTCGTAAGGATGGTGCAACAGGATGTCATGCTGGCGCAGTTCATCGAAGATGTTGGCCGACTTGCGACTGAGATGCAGGGCGCGGGGCGTGAAGGGCGGGTACTTCAGGTCGGGCCGATTGATGTCACTGTAGAAGAACATGACTCGCGAAAGATTGACAGGACCTTCACCGCGGAACACCTGGTCTTCATCGAGTTCGAAATTGACGCGAAGGCGCTCGACAATCTCCGGATCGGCTCCAGCTTCGATTTCAAGACGGACAGAGTCGCCCTTGCGGCGATTAGTCAATTCGACACGTACGGTTTCGAGGAGAGAGCGGGCCTCTTCTTCTTCAATGTAGAGGTTGGAGTTTCGCGTGACGCGAAAGGCGACGCGAGATTGAACCTCATAGCCGCGGTACATGCCACCGAGGTTCTGCGCGATGAGGTCTTGAAGAAGGAGGTAGTCGAATTTGCCGTCTTCGGCAGGCAGACGAACGAACCGCGGGAGCGCGCGTGGCACGGTCACTACGCCTAGGACAAGAGGGCCGGAGGTCTTGCGTTTGCGACGGAGAAGGAGAGCAAGGCAGAGCGCCTTGTTGAGCACGCGGGGAAAGGGATGAGCGGGGTCTATGGCGATGGGTGTGAGAAGGGGATCGACATCGCGCTGGAAGTAGCCTTGCGCGTAGGCTCGCTGGTCGGCGTCGAGTTCGTTCCACTCGAGAAGCCGAATGCCCCGTTTGCGGAGTTCCGGGAGAAGGAGGTCATTCCAGCAGCGGTATTGGGCCTCGACGAAGCTGTGGATTTCAGCTGTCAGTGCGGCAAGGGATTCATCGGGGCGGAGACCGTCGTAACCCGGTTCGCGATAGCCGTCCTCGATGCGCTGCATGAGGCTGGCCTGGCGTATCTCGACATATTCGTCCAGGTTGGATCCGGTAATGGCAAGGAACTTAACCCGTTCGAGCAGCGGATTTGTCGGATCTTCGGCTTCTTCGAGGACGCGGCGATTGAACTGCATCCAGGAGTGGTCGCGTCCGGTAAAGAGCTTCAGTTTCTGCTTCGTTCGAGCCATCGGTTCGATACAGACCGTGTGGGAAAGTCTACAGCCTTATGCCAGCGGAGAGGAATCCGAAGCTGTGATTGTAACTGCTCGTCATGCTTACAGAAGCAAGGATGGAATCAGGTTAAGGGAGTGAGAAAAACGATCGGAATTCGATCTGACGGACGATTGACCCGGGACGGGGGACGGGTTGAGGATAAAGATTCGGAGTAGTCTGCGTTCTCCCCGACGAGGTGCTCACTCTATGTCCCATGATTCGAACGCGAACGATGTTTTGATCCCCAGCCAGCCGGTTCCCGCGGGAGCAGAAGAGTTCTCGCAGAAAGTGCAGGGTCTGCTGGACGGCCAACCGAAGGATGAAGCGACCGTTTCCAAGACGCTCGGCGGAATGGACGCACTGCTGGATGTGATCGCTGCAGGACTGTACAGCATGGCTTCCATGCTGGTCGGTGAGGGTGAGGACAGCATTCAACTGGTGGAAACGGCAGTCGCCCGCACGGAAATTTCTGCTTGTACCAACGCCGAGGAAGCCCGGAAGAGTAGCCGCAGAGCCCTTTGCGGTGCAGCGATTGAGCTGATCTCTGAACGCAAGCCGGGAAGCCTGGCTGCTCCGGAGTGGCTGGAGCACGTTGCCACCTGTATTGAAGATGACGATCTGGAATCTGCTGGAATCTCGAGAGCCGAACTCGAGAGCATGCTGGCCGGACCGAATCGCGAGAGCGTGAAGAAGTGGATCGAGAGCCTGGAGACTGAGACGAGAGTGATATTCGTGCTGCGGGCGGTGGCGGGGTTCTCCGCAGTTGAAACGGCGGAGATGCTTGCGAGCCATGGAGGCAAGGGCGCCGAGGGGTGGAATTCCGACGCCGTACGGGAGATCTTCCGGCAAGGTCTGTGCTCGCTGGCATCGCAATTGATTCACGCAGTCAGGTAAAGCAACGACGAAGGGAACAAGTAACCACGGGGACAAGCGAACGAACCCGTGGTTGGCAAATAGTTGACTGAAGGGAGTGATGTGATCACCTCATCCGGTCAGGCGGAAGGGCGTGGTCTGGCTTTCGTCTAATCGCGCAATTTTCGTTCGATACACTAGAGATAAAGAACCTGCGGGCCCGGGGCGGGCATCTACTGAACTGCATACAAATCTCCGGCGGATTTTGAAGGCCAGGATTTTAAGGATTGATGTCCTCAGACTGTAGGAAGTACCCTAAACAACTTTTTTTGTGCGCGGCGCTGTCGCTGATGGCTGGGGCCTTGGCGTCGGGGACACTGATTGCACAGCAGTTACCCACGTCGATTCCCGGACAGTCAGCTGGTCCTACCGCGGGCAGTTTTCAGGGAAGCGTCACGACGGGGCAGGCGACGGATCAGACGCTCAATCTTTCGCTCGACGATGCTATTCAGCGGGGCGTGAAGACCAATCTCGGAGCGATTCTGAGCGGGACTCAAACCGCTTCCGCAAAGGCCCAGAGGCTCAGCCAGCTGCAACCACTGCTTCCTGACGTGGAGTTTAACGCTCGAGAGGCGGAAATGCAGGTTGATCTGGCCGCGCAGGGACTGCGAATTCCGGGATTCCCGACAATCATTGGACCGTTCGGGTATACGGATCTGCGTGCATCTTTGAGCTGGTCTCTGCTCGATCTGAAAGCACTCCGGACTTACATGGCGGCAAAGCACCAGTTCAAGGCCGCTCAATTGTCTGAGCAGGATGCACGAGACATGGTGGTACTGACAGTAGGCAACGCCTACATGTTGGTGCTCGCCGATCAAGGCCGCGTAGAGAGCTATCAGGCACAGGTGGAGACTTCGAAGGTCTCTCTGGATCAGGCGAATGCGAATCACGACGCTGGAACAGCTCCGAAGCTGGACGTGCTGCGCGCGCAGGTGGACTATCAGTCGTTACAGCAGCAGTTGATTGTTGCCCAGAACAGCCTGGAAAAAGACAAGCTGGCGCTGGCACGCGTGATTGGTCTGCCGCTCGATCAGAAGTTCAATTTATCGGACAAGGCTCCGTACGCCGTGTTCGATCATCTCGATGTCGACGCGACCATCAAGCAGGCCCATGCGAATCGCAAGGACCTGGCTGCAATGGTGGAGCAGACGAAAGCAGCCGAAGAACAGCGCAAGGGCGCTACGGCGGATCGTTATCCGACCATCAAGGTTGACGCGGATTACGGCGACATCGGCGTGAACGTTCGGCATTCGCATGGGACTGGCAATGCGCAGGGCACGTTGAGCGTGCCTGTATTCAAGGAATTCGAGCTTCGCGGTGAAGCGGAGGTTGCACAGTCGCAACTGGATACTCAGAAGGCGCAGTTGAGTGACATGAACGCGCAGGTCGACGCGGACATTCGGGATGCGCTGCTGGATATAGAAGCGGCGCAAAAACAGGTGGAAGTTGCGCGATCGAGCGTAGAACTGGCGAACGAAGCGTTGAGTGAAGCGCAACAGCGGTATGTGAACGGCGTGAGCGACAATCTGGCGGTGAGCCAGGCTGAACAGTCG
>Ga0207702_10006481_pt1 | contig 10093 bp, 8 predicted proteins | sample KBSCornC62_FD_184302 | JGI IMG/M metagenome (GOLD analysis project Ga0207702, IMG submission 184302) | Corn rhizosphere microbial communities from Kellogg Biological Station, Michigan, USA - KBS Corn C6-2 (SPAdes) (version 2) | ecosystem: Host-associated > Plants > Roots > Rhizosphere > Soil ...
GGTTGTCGTTACCGGCGATACCGGCATCTACCAGTCGCAGACCCAACTGCTCGATCTTTTCGGAAACGTCACACTGACGCACGAGAACGGCACTCGGTTCGTGACGCAGCGGGCTCGTCTCGACGCTGCACACAATACGGCCGAGGGCAATGATCCGGTCGAGGGACATGGGCCATCTGGCGACATCACGGCGCAAGGATTTCGCATCTACGACAAGGGGGATACGGTCATTTTCACGGGCAAATCGGAGACGCTGTTCCGGGGCGCGAAAATGACGGCGGCAAACCCGCGCCAGCCCCCCGCCGTCCCGAGAGCCGTCGCGGCGACCGCCGCCCGTGTCGAGGCGCAGGAGCAGGCGGCGACCCCGCGGGCCGCAAAGCCTGCGCCGGAACAGCATCGGACGCCGCATCCGGCAAAGCCGGATGCGAAGCCCTCCCGGCCCACTCCCACTCCCACTCCCGCCGCCGCCCTCGGCGGAAAGAGAGGCTAGCGGTGGCTCGATCGCGGCGCTTCCGCTTCTGTGTCGTCGCGGCCGCAACGGGACTGTTGTTGCTCCTTGGCACGACACCCGGTCATGACGCCGCCGCTCAGCTGCTAAATCCCTCGGGAGACAACCTCCCGCTACAGGTACAGGCCGATTCCGGGATCGAATGGCAGCAAAACGAAAAGCTCTACATTGCCCGCGGCAACGCCGTGGCGACACGCGGACCCGCTGCGGTTCGGGCGGACACGCTGATCGCCCATTACCGCGAGGTTAAGGGCAGCGGCGCGGCTGCAACCACAGGCGGGAACACGGAGATCTACCGGGTCGAGGCGGAGGGGAACGTCACGATGACCCGCGAAGGTCAGACGATACTCGGCGATCGCGCTGTGTACGATTTGGATCAAGCCTTGATGGTGGTGACCGGCAAGGCGCTCAAGCTGACAACCGCTACCGATATCGTCACGGCGCGCGACAGCCTCGAATGGTACGATCAAAAGCAGGTCGCGGTGGCCCGCGGCAACGCTGTCGCGATCCGCAACGGCAAGACGATCAAGGCCGACATCCTGACGGCCTACATGGTCAAGACAAAGCCTTCGGACGGCAAAACCCCGGCGCGACCGGTAAAGGCGCCGGCCGCCGCAGGCGCCAAGCCGTCGCCCACCCCGATCACGGCGTCAGGGGCGCCGCCAGCCGCCGAGTCGAAAATCAGCCGCGTCGATGCGCAGGGCCATGTCGTTGTGACCAACGCGATCGATACCGGGCGTGGCGATTACGGCGTCTATAATGCCGATACCGGCATTTGTACGCTGGTCGACAACGTCGTCATCGCCAGGGCCAAGGACGTCATCAAGGGCCAATACGGGGTCATGGACCTGAACAAGAATGTCAGCCGCATGCTGCCCAGCGCCGCCGGCGCTCCCGCCGGGTCGCCGCAGCGCGTTCAGGGTCTTTTCGTCCGGGAGGACCAGGCTCACGGCGCCGGAGCGGGAGGCGGTACCTCCGGCGGGAAAGGCTCCTCGGCTACCGGCAAGAAGCCCTGATGCGCGCACCGCCGATCCGACGCAACGCTCCGAGCTATTCAGGGCCGGCCTGGCTTGGTCAGACTCCCCATCTGGTTGCCGATAATCGCGGGCTGATCGGTTACGGCTTGGGCAAAAGCTTTAAGCGCCGGCCGGTGCTGCGCGAGGTCAGCATTTCGGTGCAGCGCGGCGAGGTTGTGGGGCTGCTCGGCCCGAACGGCGCCGGCAAGACGACCTGCTTCTACATTATTACCGGTCTGATCGCCGCCGACACCGGCACCGTGGAGCTCGACGGTCAGGACATTACCGAACTGCCGATGTACCGCCGCGCCCGGCTCGGTATCGGATATTTGCCGCAGGAAGCCTCGATTTTCCGCGGCCTCACGGTCGAGCAGAACATCCGAGCCATCCTCGAAGTGGCCGAGCCCGAACCCGATACGCGCGAGGCGATGCTCGATGCGCTCTTGGCGGAATTCTCGATCAGCCACCTGCGCCGCGCGCCCGCAATGGCATTGTCGGGTGGTGAGCGGCGCCGATGCGAGATCGCCCGCGCCCTGGCGATGCAGCCCAATTTCATCCTGCTGGATGAGCCGCTGGCCGGCATCGACCCGATCGCGGTTAACGATATCCGGGCACTGGTTGCCCACCTGAAGGACCGCGGCATCGGGGTCTTGATCACCGACCATAATGTCCGCGACACGCTGAAAATCGTCGATAGGGCCTACATCTTGCATGAGGGCCGGGTGCTGATGGAGGGCGCCCCCGACGAGATCGTCGCCGACGCCGATGTCAGGCGCGTTTACCTGGGCGAGCGATTCAGCCTATGAGCCCGGCTCCCAGCGGAGCGCTTTGTGAATAGAATCGGCCTTTCTCAGCGGCTTGAGCTGCGCCAGAGCCAGACTCTGGTCATGACGCCGCAGCTGCAGCAGGCGATCAAGATGCTGCAGCTGTCGAACCTCGAGCTGAACGCGCTGATTGAGGGCGAGATCGAGCAGAACCCGCTGCTGGAGCGGAGCGAACGCGACCCCGACGACCGGGCCGAACCCGGAACGGAACCGGGGAATGGGCTGGTGATTGACGGCGAGATGGCCGGGATTTCGGAGCCGTCGTCCGCCGAGGCGGTTTCCGATGCCATTGACGATTGGGGCGCGGCGGCGGGAGACGAGGGCGACGGCACGGCCGAGATCGCTGGCGATGCATCCTGGCGCAATCGCAACGGCTCTGGGTACTCCGGGGAACTGCCCGGGATCGATCAGACCGCAAGCCGGCCGCGCACCCTTCGCGAGCACTTGATCGAGCAGATCGGCGCCGACCTGCCCGATCAGGCCGACCGGGTCATCGCGCTCCATTTGCTCGACCAGCTCGATGAGGCCGGCTATCTGCAAGGCGGGCTCGAGGGCGCCGCGGAGCGGCTTGGCTGCGTCCCGGAGCGCATCGAGCGGGTGCTGGGGCGGCTGCAGGAATTCGATCCGCCCGGCGTCTTCGCCCGCGACCTCGCCGAATGCCTGGCATTGCAATTGCGCGACCGCAACCGGCTCGACCCGGCGATGCAGCGCCTTCTCGACAATCTGCCGTTATTGGCGGCGCGCAATGCCACGGCGCTGATGCGCATCTGCGGTGTCGATGCCGAGGATCTGGCGGAGATGGTCGCCGAAATCAAATCCCTCGATCCGCGGCCCGGCTTCGCCTTCGACCCGCCGCTCGCCCAACCCGTGGTGCCGGACATCATCATGCGGGCCCAGCTCCGGGGCGGTTGGGCGGTCGAGCTCAATGCCGATACATTGCCGCGGGTGCTGGTCAATAATCGCTATTACGCCCGGATCAGGCGAACCGCCTTGAACAAGATCGAGCGCGAATACCTGACCGAGCGCATGCAAGCGGCGAACTGGCTCGTGAAGGCGCTGCACCAGCGCGCTGTCACGATCCTCAAGGTAGCCACCGAAATCGTTCAGCAGCAGGAAGGCTTTTTCCGCGACGGGGTCCAATCGTTGCGGCCGCTGATCCTGCGCGACATCGCGGACGCGATCGGCATGCATGAGAGCACGGTCAGCCGGGTCACGACCAACAAGTACATCGCGACCCCGCGCGGATTGTTCGAGCTGAAGTACTTCTTTACATCGGCGATCGCCGCCTCGCGCGGCGGCGATGCACATTCGGCCGAGGCGGTGCGGTTCCGGATCCGCAACCTGATCGAAGGCGAGCCATCGGGCAGCACGCTCTCGGATGAGCGTATCGTCGAACTGTTGCAGCAGGATGGAGTCGACATCGCGCGCCGCACCGTCGCCAAGTATCGCGAGGCAATGCGGATCCCGTCCTCGGTGCAACGGCGCCGGGAGAAGATGCTGAGCTTATGAAGGCGTTGCGCGAGCGGCGTGCTTGATCCTGGTTTGCAGATGCCCAACTTTGGATTGGCGCACAGCGAAGCAGCCATGCGCAGATCGAGCGGTTCTGACATGCAGCTGACGGTCACCGGAAAACAGCTTGGTGTCGGCGAGGCGCTGCGGAGCCATGTCGAGGCCAGCCTCGAGGCTCTTCTTATCAAGTATTTTGGAAGTGCGATCGAGGCGCATGCCGTCTTCGCTCGCGAGGCTCATCTGATCCGCGCCGATCTATCCGTGCATATCGGACGTGGGATCATGGTCAAAAGCAGTGCCAGCGCGACCGATTACTATCCGGCCTTCGATGCCGCAGCCGAGCGCCTGGCAAAACAATTGCGCCGCTACAAGCGCCGGCTACGCGACCATCACGCGCGGCTTCGCAATCAGCCGGAGGAGCTGGAGACCGCGCGCTCCTTTGTGCTGGCGGCGGCCGAAGAGGAGCTGGGTTCGGAACCGGTCCTGGACGGGCAGGCGACCGCCCCCGCTGTTATCGCCGAGATGAGTACCGATCTGCCAAGGCTGACGGTTGGAGAAGCCGTAATGCGGATGGATCTGGCGGATGCGCCGGTTTTGCTGTTCCGCAACCGCGCCCATGGCGAGCTCAACCTTGTTTATCGGCGAAGCGACGGCAATATCGGCTGGATTGACCCAGCCCTCGACGCCGGCCGTGCCGCTTCCGCCAAAGCGGGTCGTGCGAACCGATAGGGACCTTGTCGTGTTTCCCTGGCTGTCCGAGGCACGCCGGGAACTATCCTGTGAGGGCGTTGTAGGCTAGGGCCGAGGTTTGGAACGATGCAGATTGCCGACCTGCTCACGCCGCGAACCGTGATCCCGCAATTGCGGGTGTCGGGCAAGAAACAGGCCCTGCAGGAAATCGCCAAGCGCGCCGCGGCGATTACCGGCTGTGGCGAGCGGCAGATTTACGAGGTGCTCGCTGATCGCGAGCGGCTCGGCAGCACCGGGATCGGCCGCGGTGTCGCCGTGCCGCATGGCAAACTGCCCGAGCTTAACCGGCTCTTTGGGGTGTTCGCGCGGCTCGATCGCCCGATCCCCTTCGAGGCGGTGGATGACCAGCCCGTCGACCTCATCTTTGTGCTGCTGACGCCAGCCGATCCCCGGAGCGAGCATCTGACGGCGCTCGCGATGGTGTCGCGCCGGCTGCGCGATCGGACGATTTGCGAGAAGCTCAGGGGCACCGACAAGGCAGACGCGCTCTACGCGTTACTAACCGACCGCACCGAAAGCCACGCCGCCTAGAAGCCGCCGGCTTCGGCCTGCGCCGGAGCGGCGCTCTCCACGAGATGGGTCAGGGCATAGGCCCCGAAAAAGCGCCCGTCCATCGGCTTGGCGAACAGAAAGCCTTGGCCGAAGCCGCAACCGGCCTCGCGTAAGGTATCGCGCTGGAGGGCGGTCTCGACACCCTCCGCCACGACCTCGGCACCATAAATACTGGCGATCTTCAACAGCGCCAGCACCAGCTCCTTGCCCTCGATCGTGTCGAGACGCGCGGTGAAGTCGCAATCGATCTTGATCGTGTCGACGGCATACTGGCGCAATGCTCCCAGAGCGGAGTAGCCGGTCCCGAAATCGTCGAGTGCGATTTGAATGCCGAGGTCGCGCAGCTCGCTCAAGACGCCGCGGGCCATTTCCGGATTGCGCATGAACGCCGACTCGGTCAGCTCCATTTTGAGCCGGTCGAGCGGGAAGCCGCCTTCGTGGATCTCGTTCAGCGTAGCGAGCAATGGCGCGGGGTCGTTGAACTGCCGCGGCGACACGTTGACGCTGACCCAATCGACCATCGCGCGGCCATAGAGCATCTGCCAGACCTGCATCTGGCGCACAACGTCGCGAATGACCCAACAGCCCACCTGCACGAGCAGTCCGCTTTCTTCGAGCAGCGGCAGGAAAACGGCGGGTGGCACAAGGCCGTCGCTCGGATGGTTCCAGCGCAGGAGAGCTTCGGCGCCGACCACCCGGCCGTCTTTGAGGTTCAGGATCGGCTGGTAATGCAGCACGAACTCTCCCTCGTCGACCGCCCGGTGCAGCTGATCCAGCATACGAAGGCGGCGGCCCATCGCGCTTGTCAGCGCCGGCTCCCAGATCTTCGAGCTGTTCGGGCCCCGCGATTTGGCCTCCTGCAGAGCCACGTCGAGGTCCCGGAGTACATCGTCTTCGCTGCGCTGGGCCGGGCCGGTAATCAGATACCCGACGTTCGCCGTCAGGCGGATCCGCTGGTCGCCCGCGAGGATCGGCGCGCGCACGACCTGCAGCAGCCGCCGCGCGAAAATTTCGGCATCGGCCGGGCTGGCCGGCCTGCCGAGAACGATCCCGAATTCATCGGCCCCGAGACGGGCGACGAGATCGGCGTGTGCCTGGCCCGGCGCACCACCCGGCCCGGCAGCAAACAGCGCGCGCGATCGCGTACTGGTGATGAGCCGCGTCGCGACGGTTTTCAAAACCGCATCGCCTAGGCGGGCGCCGTAGAGGTCGTTGATCCCTTTGAAATTGTCGATATCGAGGAGAAACATCGCGGTGCCGGTGCCACTTGCCTCGAGCGCCGAGCCGACCCGGGCAAGAAAAGTAGCGCGCCCCGCGACCCCGGTCAGCGGATCCAGAGCCTCCACGATCGCCTGTTCGTTTGCGGCTGCGGCGGTCTCATGCAAGGCCGCGAGAACGCCGATGACCATTCCGTCTGACGTGACGCGAGGCCGCAGGCTGACAAGCTGCTGATGCACTACCCCGTCGATTTCGATCGGGACGTAGCCTTCGACCGTGTCGCCGGCGAGCGCACGATGCTGAAGTTCGCCGATGCCGAGGCCGCTGAGACCCTCGACCTCGTCATGGCGGCAGCCCGAGAGCGTTGCCGAGGCCAGATGGAAGGCGTTGATCCAGCGCGGATTGGCCGCGACATAGCGCAGCTCGGGGTCGAACACCGCGATGCCGGCAGGGATCTCGTCGACGAAATGCCTCAACCAATCCGGCGGGAAGGCATCGCGCTCGCGGACGACGCTTGTTGCCATAGCTGCGCTAATATCTGGGCCCGGCGCATCTTAGGTGTTTCTGATTTAAAAAAGCGTGAAGTCACCCTGGCCACGGTTCTCGACCAGAATTCAGCAACTTGCGTAACCGGTTTTTACCCGGCCAACCGCATCAGTTTTGTGGAAAGGTCAGCGGCGGGCCGCGCATGTCAGCGGCGTGAGCGGCGATGTTCGGCTGCGATGGAAAGCGCGCCTGCATCAGCGCTCGTCTGGAATGGACAAGCCTCGACGCTCCCTTGCGACAAGCGCTCACGACCCTGCCGGATCAACGCGACGGCGGGTGCGAACTCGCCGAGGGCTGATCGCCGCCCGGAATGCCCTGGGTCGGCGAAGGCTGACCATACCCGCCACCGAGCGTGCCAGGCGCCATCGGGTTGCGCGCGCCCCCGCCAGCGCGGGACAATTCCTGCGCGTTGAGCTGGTTCGCCATGCTGTCGGAGTTCGCCATCCGCGCCTTGCCGCGGCGCGCCATCCTGCGGTGGGTCACTCGCTTGCTGTGCGCTTTGGTTGCCATGGGCGCCGGCGCAGCCGTTGAGGCAGCCGCCGGAGCGCGGGACGACGGGGTCATCGGGGCACCGGTTTGCGCCCAGACCGGGGCCGCTATCGCAAGCGCCGCAGCGATTGCGACGCCATTCAAGAGATGCTTCATGCCTCTATCCTCTGTGGCAGTTCCAGGACAGTACGCTGCAAAGGGCTCGCTCAAACTGGAGAGTGACCCGTGTCGACCGCAGAGCCGGAGAGAACGATGCTGTCGTTCCTTCCGCGATACGCAGCTGCGGGATCGCGTATCCGACTTGGTCCGCGCCGAATAATATGATTTGCGGTGGCGGCGTTTCAAGCGTTTGGTGAGTTTCGGTGCTCCTTATGAACGTATCCGGCGAGAAAAAACGCTGCCCGATGCGCCGCGGGATCGCGCTGGCCGCAGCCCTTCTCCTCTGCACCATCATCGCTCCGCTCCGCGCGGCGGAACGTGACAGCCTGGCGATCGGCATCACGCAATTCCCGGCGACGTTAAACCCGGACATCGATGTCATGGCGGCGAAGAGCTATGTGCTTGGTTTGAGCTTGCGGCCGTTTACGGTCTACGACGCCGACTGGAAGCTCACCTGCCTGCTTTGCACCGAGCTCCCGTCGATCTCGAATGGTCTCGCGGTTCCGGTTGATCTGCCCGGCGGCAAAAAAGGCATCGATCTCACTTACACGATCCGGGCCGATGCAAAATGGGCGGACGGGACGCCCGTGACGACCGAGGATGTGCGCTTTACCTATGAAGTCGGGCGGAACCCGCAGAGCGGGGTCAGCAACGCCGAGCTCTATCGCCGGATCAGCGGCATCGACATCAAGGACGCGCGTACATTTACGATGCATGTCGACAAGCTGACCTTCGACTACGCCGCGATCCAGGATCTGATGCTGTTGCCGGCGCATATCGAGCGCGATGCCTTCGCCGATCCGGCGCAATACCGGCTGCGCACGCATTACAACACCGACCCCACCAACCCCGGTCTCTATAACGGACCGTACCGGGTCACCGAGTTTGTGGCTGGCTCTCACATTCTTCTTGAGCCGAACCCGCATTGGGCCGGAGCGCCTGGCCGTTTTCGGCGCATCACGATCCGGACGATCGAGAACACGGCCGCGCTCGAAGCCAATCTGCTGTCCGGCACGATCGATATGATTGCCGGCGAGCTCGGTCTGCCGCTCGATGAAGGGCTCGCGTTTGCTAAGCGCCACGGCGACGCCTTCCAGATCCTCTATAAGCCCGGGCTTGTCTGTGAGCACATCGATCTGAACCTCGAGCGGGCCGCATTAGCCGACCATCGAGTCCGCGAGGCATTGATCCTTGGGCTCGACCGGGAGGCGATCAGCCGACAGCTCTTTGACGGGCGCCAGCCGGTCGCCGGCAGCTTCATGAACCCACTCGATCTCGGCTATACGGAGGATGCGCCGCGCTATCGTTTCGAGCCGATCCGCGCCGAGGCTCTGCTGAAGGCGGCCGGGTGGGACAAGGGAGGCGATGGAGTCCGCCGCAACGCCGAGGGGCAGCGATTGTCCTTTGAGCTGATGACGACGGCCGGCAACCGCTCGCGCGAACTGGTCGAGCAGGTGCTGCAGAGCCAATGGCGGCGGATCGGCGTCGATATCCGCATCAAGAACGAGCCCGCGCGTGTGCTGTTTGGTGAGACGCTGCCGCATCGCCGGTTCGACATGGCGATGTATGCCTGGATCAGCTCGCCGGAAAACGTGCCGCGCTCGATCCTGCATTCGAGCGAGATCCCGAGCGAGGGCAACGGCTTTGTCGGCCAGAATGCGACGGGCTACGCGAACCCCGAAATGGATCGGCTGATCGACGCGCTCGAAATCGAGCTCGACGCCGACAAGCGCAAGGCGCTGTGGACGGAGGCGCAGCGTCTCTACGCGACCGAATTGCCCTCCCTGCCGCTCTATTTCCGCTCGGATGTGTTCATCCTGCCGAAATGGCTGAGCGGAGTTCGCCCGACCGGCAACCAATCGCCGACCACGTTGTGGATCACCGATTGGTCGGCGCAGCCCTAATCCGATGATCCGCTACACCGCGATACGGCTCGTCGAAATCGCCGCGATCCTCGTCCTGCTGTCGTTCATTGTGTACGCGCTGATCGGGTTGATGCCGGGCGATCCGATCGACCTGATGCGCTCGTCGGATCCGCGCATGAACGCCGCGGATGCGGCGCGGCTGAAGGCGCTTTACGGCCTCGATCAGCCGCTGCTCTTGCGTTACGCCGGCTGGGCGGGCCAGGCGCTGGCCGGTGATCTCGGGTATTCGCGGCTCTTCTCCGTCCCGGTTTGGGGCGCGCTGCTGCCGCGGCTCGGCAACTCGCTGATGCTGATGCTGCCGAGCTTTATGCTGGCCTTTGCGCTTGCGCTGGGGCTCGGGACGGCGGCGGCGCGGCGCCCCGGTTCGCGGCTCGACGCGGCGGTCAATCTGTTCTGCTTTGCCGGCGTATCGTTGCCGACCTTTTGGCTCGCGCTGATCCTGATCCTCGTTTTCGCCGCCGGGCTCGGCTCGCTTCCGGCGAGCGGCATCGCGACCGCCGGGATCAGCGATGCCGCCGACCGCCTGCGCCACTTGGTGCTGCCGGTCGCGACCCTGACGCTCGTCAGCGCGGCGAGCTACACGCGTTATGTGCGGGC
>Ga0207702_10006482_pt1 | contig 10091 bp, 9 predicted proteins | sample KBSCornC62_FD_184302 | JGI IMG/M metagenome (GOLD analysis project Ga0207702, IMG submission 184302) | Corn rhizosphere microbial communities from Kellogg Biological Station, Michigan, USA - KBS Corn C6-2 (SPAdes) (version 2) | ecosystem: Host-associated > Plants > Roots > Rhizosphere > Soil ...
CCGAGTTCGACGCCAGCATCGTCACGTGCCAGCGGCCGGCCGGAAGCTTCAGCTGCCGCGTCCCGGCAAGTCCCCGGTGGCCGAGGTCGACCGCGCGCGTCGCGCCGCCCTGGCTGAGGCGCAGGCGGAGATGCAGCCACGGTGTTCCCTCTGCGTCGGAGGTCCACGAGACGGTCGCCGGCGCCGTCACGGTCACCGCCAGCGCCGGCGGGCCGGGCGCGGGTGCGACGTCGATCGCCGGCAGGGCCTGCGCGGCGCGCATCCCGGCCGGTCCGACCGCGCTCATGAACGGGCGGTACGTGCCGGGGTCGGCCGAGCCGGGCGACCAGAGGAAGGTGTTCTCCCCATGGGAGAAGGACTGCGTGACGCGCTTCCCACCGACCAGTAGCGTCACCGTCGAGGCCTTGGACAGCCAGAAGCGGATCGGCGCCTGGTCCAGGTAGCCGTCGGCGGGCCGCGGGTAGATCGTCTTCGGCGCGCCGCGCAGCCGGATCACGGGCGGTTCGGACTCGTAGCCCTGGAACCGGTCGGCGGCCTTCTGCCAGACGGTGTCGCCGGTGCGGGCCTTCAGCTTGCGGAGGAGGCCGATGACGTAGTCGTGGTAGTCGAGCGGCGACTCGTCGCCCCGCAGCGAGTAGAGCGACCAGTAGCCGGTGTCGAACTTCGGCAGCAGCGAGCGGGCGGCGGCGGTCAGGCGCGTCGCCATCGCCGCGGCCGCGGAGCTGCCGGAGATGGCGGCGTAGTCGCCGACCGACAGCGCCGCCTGGAGCTGCGCGTTCAGCACCGGCACGCGGTCGAAGCTGTAGAGCGCGACCCACGGCTTCGCCGGCGACGACGGCGAGAGCAGCCTCGGGACCGCGGCGTAGGCGGCGTCGGCCGTGTCGAGCAGGTTCCGGTCGGAGAGCAGCGTGCCGGCCCGGGCGAAAGCCTGCGCGGCGACGGCCTGGGCCATCCCCGAAGTCCACGGGGCGCGCCCGGTGGCGAACGGGAACTCGTACTCCCAGACCATCGAGCGGCCGCTCGCGACCGCCCGGGCGACGAGCGCCGAGGCGAGATGCGCCGTCGCCGCGTCGTCCTTCGCTGCGACCTCGGCGTTCAGCTTCGCGAAGTTGGCGAGCGGGTGGAAGACGTAGCCGTGGCCCGAGAAGAACCGGTAGACGGCGCCGTCGTCGCCCTCGATGTCCGAATGAGGGCCGGTCAGCGCGTGCGATGCGAGCCAGTCGGCGTTGACGGTCAGCGTTGAGAAGAGCGTCAGCGCCCGCGGCGCGGTATAGACGCGCCACTGCGAGGCGACGTCTCCGACGACTGCGTCGAGCAGCTCGCCACGGAGCGGCGGCAGGCGCTTCGACCGGGCGAGGACGTTCGCCAGCGTCGCCCGGTATCCCGCCGCCTCGGTCGGGCTCAGGTCGCCGCGCTGGACCGCGGCGGTGAGGCCCTTCCGGATCAGCGCAGCGGGCGACGGAGGCGCGGCCGAACCGGCGACGGGAACGGCGAGGAGCGCGACAACGGCTGCGACGGCTGCGGCGAGGAGGGAGCGCATGACGACCGAGGCGCCTCCAGGGTAGCGGCGGTTCCCGCGGTTCAGGTCGGTTCCACCGCGTAGATCCGCGAGTAGCCGTGCAGGAGCAACCGGCCGCCGCTGCCCGAGACGGGGACGTACTCGCCGTGGGGGAACCGGAACACGACGCGGCCCGATCGAGCGTCGGCGCCGACGATCCGGTGCGCGAAGCTCCCCGCGTAGACGACGCCGTCCACCACCGCGGGCGCGCCCGAGACCGCGCCGCCGGTCTGCGCGGTCCAGCCGACCCGGCCGCTCCACGCCGAGACGCAGTAGAGCAGCCCGTTGTAGGAGCCGAAGAAGACGCGGCCGGCCCAGACCGCGGGCGACGAATAGACGTAGCTGCCGGTATCGATGCGCCAGAGGTAGCGCCCGCCCGTCGTGAACGCCGTCAGCGAGCGCCCGTCGGAGGAGGGCACGAAGACGCGTCCGCCCCAGACCGCAGGCGTCCCGTAGATGCGGCCGTTCACGCCCGCAGACCAGCGCAGGCGTCCGCTGCCCGGCGCGAGGGCTAGCAGCCGGCCCCCGTAGTCGCCGATGTACAGCGTGCGGCCGGCGATGGCGGCGCTCGAGGTGATCTTCGCGCCGCCGCGGTAGACCCAGCGGAAGCGGCGCCCACGCAGGTCGAGCGCGTAGACGTTCCCGTTCCAGGTGCCGAAGTAGTCGACCCCGTCGCGGACGATCGGCGACGACTCGATCGGCGAGCCGATGCGCACCTCGAACCGCAGTCCACCCGTGCGGCGGTCGAGTACCCGCACGACCCCGTCCATGCCGTGGACGACGAGCTCGTCACCGGCGACCGCGGGCGAGGAGGCCATCTTGCCGGTGGGCACGACGTGCCGCCAGAGGACGCGGCCGTTGCGCATCGAGAGCGCGTACACGGTGCCGTGGTTGTTGCCGATGTACGCGACCCCGTCGGAGACGACCGCCGGGAACTCGACCAGCGAGCCGAGACCGCGGCTCCAGACCACGCGGAACGGCGGCCGCAGCCCGATCGCCGCATGGGCCTGCGTCCGCGACGGCGTCGCCCCGTACATCGGCCACTGGAGTCCGGGCTGGTACACACGGACGACGACGCGGCGGCGGCGCTGGAACGGCATCCGCGTCGAGCGCGACTCGTAGCCGCGGGCAGCGACCGAGACGAGGAGCGGCGCGCGCCGCCTCAGCCGGAACGCGGCGTTCCCCCTGCCGTTCGCCCGGTCGGCCAGGCGCCCGACGCGCACGAGCGCGCCGCGCACGCGGCGTCCGGTGTCACCGTCGACCACGGTGACGACGACGTGGAACCGCGGGGAGGGCGGGTGGTGGGCCGGCGGAGGCGCCGGTGCCGCCGGCTGCTGCAAGGACGCGCGGGAGCCGCACCCTGCGGCGAGCACCGCGAGGGCGACGACCCCGAGCCGGAGGATCAGGGCTCGCCCGGCTCGCTTGCGACTGGTTCTGGCAGGTCCTCGGAGAACGGTTCGAGGGTACCTCCGGACCCGGCGGACAGGCACAGGTCCGAGAAGAAGCGCGTCATCGTCACGCCCTCGCGGAAGTCACCGAGCCGCGGCTCGGGCCGCTCGCCGCGTGCGAGTGCGAGAGCGAGCTCCGGGTAGCGCCCGCCGGCGGCGAGCGGGAGTGGGAAGCCGCCGCCGAAGCGCGGATTGACGTCGGTGACCTCGTGCCGGTCGTCGGAGACGCGGAAGCACTGGATGTTGGCCGGCCCCCAGATCGGCAGCGTCTCGGCCACGAGGCGGCCGAACTCGATCAGCGGCTCGTCCTTGATCGACATGCCTTTGATCGACTCGCCGCCCTTGGACTCGATCATCGTCCGCGGGATCGCGCCGAGGCAGCGGCCCTCGAAGTCGCAGAAGACGTCGATCGAGAACTCCTCGCCGTCGCACACCTGCTGCACGAACGAGTCGGCGGTCGTGTGGCGCAGGTAGAAGTCGAGCGCCTCCCCGTCCTCCGCACGGTAGATGTGGCGCGAACCGAAGCCGCGGCGCGGCTTGACCAGCACCGGGTAGGGAAGGTCGTCCGGGAGATCGTCCGGAAGCCAGCTCGCGGGGGAGGCGATTCCGTTGGCTTCGAAGAACCCGTGCGCCTCGTACTTGTCCTCCGTGCGGCGGACCACCTCGGGCGCCGGCAGGAGGACGAGCGCGCCGTCGAGCTCGGTGCGCCGCTCGGCGAGCAACAGGTGATCGAGGTCGGCGAGCGGGATCACGAGGCGCGCCCCGTGGCCGCGGACGAGGTTTTTCAGCGCGGACAGGTAGGCAGGATCGTCGACCAGCGGCACGATCGCGCGCTCGTGCGCGTGGTAGAGCGCCGGCGCGAGCGGGTCGGCGTCGACCGCGACCGTGCGCGCGCCGGCCCGCCGGAACGCGGAGACGATGTCGACGCGCTGGCCTGCGCAGGTGAAGAGCACGGTGGTCACGAGCGCAGAGGGTAGCCGTCGGTTGCGGGCCGATCTGTTCCGGATGTGGTCACGCATTCGGCACGCTGGAACCCGCCTTTACTGTTATAGTAAAGGTCATGCCGAAGATCTCTGCCAAGAACCAGGTGACGATTCCGGTCGCCGCGCTCGAGGAGGCAGGGCTCCAAGCCGGGGACGATGTCGTCGTGGAGGCACTCCACGACGGGGAGGTGCGCCTGCGGCGCGGCGCGCTGACGTTCGAACACGCATTCGGCGCGCTCACCGGCGCGTATCCCCCTGGATATCTGGACCACCTCGACGAGGAAGACGCCCGGCGGTGAGGGTGGTCCTGGACGCCGACGTGCTGATCGGAGCACTGGACGCCTCCGATCCTCACCATGCCGAGGCATGCACGCTGTTCACCGCCTGGGAAGCGCGTGACGACAGCAGGCTGATCAGCGTCGTCAACCTCACCGAGGTGCTCGTCGCACCCGCCGCCGACGCTCGGCGCCTGCGAGCGGCCCGGCAGGCGATCCGCGCCCTCGGCGTGATCGTCCATCGCCCCGGCGAAGCGATCGGCGTCGCGGCCGCCCGCCTCCGCTCTGCGCATCCGATCAGCCTGCCGGACGCCTACTGCCTCGCCAGCGCCGGGCACAGTCGCGGCTCGCTCGCGTCGTTCGACGAGAAGGTCCTGCGCGTGGCGCGCTCCGAGGGCATCCCGCTAATCAGCCACTAGGGCTCCATCCTCCTGTCTCGCCCTTGTACGTGCCGCTGAACAGCGCGAGCGGGGTCCGGGCAAGGATCTTCAGGTCGACCCTCGGCGAGCGGTGCTCGACGTACCACACGTCCAGCTCGATCCGGTCCTCCCAGGGCAGCGCGGCCCGGCCGTGGATCTGCGCCCAGCCGGTGATCCCGGGCTTCACCTCGAGCCGCCGGCGCTGGCGCTCGTCGTACCGCTCGACCTGGTAGCGCAGCGTCGGCCGCGGTCCGATCACGCTCATGTCGCCGCGGACGACGTTCCAGAGCTGCGGGAGCTCGTCGATCGAGAGCCGGCGGAGGAGCCGGCCGGTGCGGGTGATCCGCGGGTCGCCCCGGTCGACCGCGTAGCCGGCGCCGAGCTTCTCGGCGCCGACCACCATCGTCCGCAGCTTCAGCAGCTCGAACTCTTCGCCGTCCTTGCCGACGCGGCGCTGCCGGTAGAGGACCGGCCCGCCGTCCTGGAGCTTGACCGCGAGCGCACCGGCGGCCAGCAGGGGGCTGGTCAGCACCAGCCCGGCCGAGGCCAGGGCGACGTCCGCGGCCCGGTTCACGCCGGCTTCCGGGCGTGGACGACGACGCTGTCGGCCAACCGCACGAGCGGAGGAACCCGCTCGGACGTCCGCCTCAGCCCCTCGGAGACCCGGACGACGGCGCGCGAGCGCGCCGGGAGCAGGTCGAGATCGGACGTTTGCGGATTGATGGTCAGGAAGCCGTCGGCCGAGATCGAGACCGGCCCGATCGCGCCAAACGTCCGGCGCAGCTCCGCGAGCGTCCAGTAGCGGACGTCCTGGCCGCTGCCGGCCGCGAACCCTCGCCGCGCCTGCCGGACGAGGTTGAGCGGCCCGCGCGCATTCGGCATCTCGATCCAGACGATGCCGCCGGGCCGCAGCACGCGGCCGATCTCCGACACCACCCGTGGCACGTCCTCCTTCGCCAGGTGCTGGAGGACGCTGTACGAGAAGACCGCAGCGAAGGAGCCGTCGTCGAACGGCAGCTCGCGCGCATCCGCGACCACGTATTCGGCCTCCACCCCGAGCTGTTCGGCCACGCGCCGCGCCGCCCCGACCGACTTCTTCGCCAGGTCGATCCCGGTCGGGCGCCAGCCCGCCCGCGTGGCGGCGATCGTCCAGCGCCCCCAGTTGCAGCCGACGTCGAGCAGTGCGCCCCCGTCGCCGCCGGGAAGCGGGAAGGGCGGGATCGGATAGCGCGTGAGCCGCGCGCCGCGATAGAGATTTCCGTGCGTCTTGATCAGCGAAGCGCGGACGTGCTCGTCGACCGCCTCGCTCATCGTGCGCTCGCGTCCGGAGTCCACACGGCCGGGACGCCGCGGCGCAGGTAGTTCCAGAGCGACACGACCGTCGCCCAGGTGACGAGCGCGTAGTAGCGGGGCAGACCGCGCCGAACGACCGCAAGCGCGACGAAGGCGAGCTGCAGCGCGAGCAGGACGTCGTAGACGACCCCGGCGCGCAGCGCGACGAGTGCGACGTTCGTCCCGAGCACGACCAGGTGCAGCAGGCCGCTGCCGTACCGGAGGTGGCGGTGGGAGACGATCTCGACGAAATACCCGGCAGGCAGCCGCCGGAGCATCTTCCCGCGCAGGACGATCAGCCAGCAGTGCTCGAACATGCGCACCTTGCGGCGGTACTCGGTCTCGATGTCGGGTGTCGGCTTCTCGAAGGCGAGCGCCTGCGGGTCGTAGACGGCCCGGCGGCCACGCTGGACCATCAGGTACGGAAGCGAGAGGTCGTGGCCGAAGCGCGGGTCGACTTCGACGTAGTCGGAACGGCGCACCGCGTACACCGAGCCGTTGCCGCCCGTGACCGACCCGACCGCCGACTCCTGCGCGCGCAGCCACGTCTCGAAGCGCCAGTACACGCCCTCGCGGTTCGAGCCGGCCGCGTCGGTCAGCACCAGACGACCGCAGACGTACGCGACCTCCGGATCCGCGAACGACCGGACGAGCTTGGTGAGCGTGTCGGGAGCCCACGTCGCGTTCGCGTCCGAGAAGGCGACGATCTCCCCCGCGGTCTCGCGCACCGCGCGATCCTGCGCCGACACCTTGCCGCCCCGGGGGCACCGGATCAGCCGCACCCGTGGCTCGCGGGCCGCGACCTCCTCGACCAGCTCGTCGGTGCGGTCCTCGGAGGCGTCGGAGGTGACCACGATCTCGAGCCGGTCGGCCGGGTAGTCGAGCGCGAGCAGGTTCTCCAGCCGCCGCTCGATCACCGATTCCTCGTTGTACGCGGCGACGATCACCGTCACCGCCGGCGTCTCCTCCGCCCCACGCACCGGCCGCTGCCGCACGCGGGCGACGAGCGCAGTCGCGAGCGGGTACCCGGCGTGCGTCCAGACGAGCGCGCCCAGGGCGACCCAGAAGACGACCTCGAGGACGATCATGCCGCGCGGCTCAGCTCCGACAGCACCGACTCGTACCGGCCGATCGCGATCGCCCGGTCGGCCTCCGACTCGGCGTATTCGCGTGCCCGCCTCCCCATCTCCGCGAGGTCGAACTCGCCGTCGTGCGCCGCACGGATCGCCCGGGCGAGCGCGAACGGGTCACCCGGCGGCACGACCACCCCGCAGCCGACGCTCGCCACCAGCTGCGCAGTCTCGCTCTCGGCCTCGGCGGCCGCGATCACGGGCCGGCCGGTCGCGAGCACGCCGTACAGCCGGCTGGGGACGACGTAGCCGGCGAGCCCGCGGGCGAGGCCGACGACGTGGATGTCGGCGCTCGAGATCGACAGCGAGCGCAGCTCGTAGGGCTGCCAGGCCATGAAGCGCACCTTCTCGGCCTGGAGCCGCCGGGCGAGCTGCACGAGCTCCTCGCGCCTGGCCCCGCCGCCGATGATCCGCACCGCGAGGTTGTCGAGGTCGCGCAGGAAGGTGCACGCCCGGATCAGCGAGTCCAGATCCTGGGCATGCCCGACGTTCCCCGAGTGCATGACCACGAAGCGCCTGGTCAGGCGGTGCTCGCGCGCCCACGGGTTGTCGCGCGGCTGCGGCCGCACGCGGGTGACGTCGACCCAGTTGGGGATCACCCGGATCCGCTCCGCCTGCACGCCCTTCTCCTCCAGCCGGCGCTTCATCGTGTCGCCGATCGCAACCACCCGGTCGGCGGAGCGCAGCGACGAGTCGACGAGCAGCCGCAGCGACCGGACGACGACGGGATTGCGCAGGCGGCCGAGCTTGACCGCGATCTCGGGGAAGACGTCCTGGGCGATCACGAGCAGCGGTGCGCGGAAGCGGGCGGCGATCACGCGCGCCATAGCACCGATGAACGGCGGGTCGGTCATGCAGACGACCAGGTCGGGCCTCCGGGCGAACAGGCCCTTCCACATCACCCCGAACACGTAGGTCAGGTAGTTCAGGGCGCGGCGCGACAGCCGCGAGCGCTCGTAGGTGGTCGAGCGGACGCGGACGATCTGGACGCCGTTCCGCTCCTGCTGGGCCGGAGCCTCGGGCGCCGCGCCGGCGATCACCGTCACGTCGTAGTCGGCGGCGAGCGCCTCGCAGAGCTCGGTGAGCAGGTTGGCGGTCGCCTCGACACCGGGCCAGTAGTACTGGTTCAGCACGAGAACGCGTTGCCGGCGCACGGGAGAACAGGCTATCCGTGAGATCAGGCGGATCGAGGGCTCGCCGCAGACCGCAGTGACGGGCTCGAGCCTGTCACTGCTGGAACCGTGACGGCGGCGCTAACGTCCACGGCCGTGACCGACATCGCCGTTCTCGGCCCCGATCCTGGCTTCGGCGGCGGCGGGGCCGCGCAGCTCGAGGCCTTTCTGGTCGCAGCGGCCGCACTCGGACGGACGACGGAGATCCACTACGGGCGGATGCCGTCCCGCAGCCGGCCGGTGGACGCGGCCAACCAGTTCGCGTTCGCCCGGAGGGTCGCGCCACGCCTGCGGGACGCGCACGAGCTCTGGGTGGTCGCGACGTCCGCGGCGAACGGCTACGCCGCGGCGCTCAGCGGCCGACCCTACTGCGCGTGGATCGGCACCGGGCTCGAGGAGGAATGGGCGGGAAGGCGTCCAGGCCTGCGCCCCTCGCGCCGCCTGGCGATCCGAGTCAACGGCCCGGTGTTGCGGAAGATGGAGCGGCTCGTGCTGGCCGGCGCACGGCGCGTGTACGCGACCTCGCCGTACAGCCGCGCCAGCGTCGCCCGCGCCGGGCGCCTCGACGTGGGCGAGGTGGGGATCCTGCCGCTGCCGGTCGACCTCGAGCACTTCACGCCCGCGTCCGACGACGACTGGCAGGCGACGCTCGACGATCCGGTGCTCGTCTTCGTCGGCCGTGCGAACGATCCGCGCAAGAACGTCGGGCTGCTGCTCGACGCGCTGCGGCAGCTCCCCGGCGTGCGCGCGCTCCTGGTCGGCGAGCCGCCCGACACACCGCTGCCCGAGCGCGCGCAGGCCACCGGGGTGGTCCCGTCGATCGCGCCGTTCCTGCGCCGGGGGACGATGCTCGTCCTACCGTCGCACCAGGAGGGCTTCGGGATCGTCGGCGCCGAGGCGATGGCGGCCGGGCTGCCGGTGGTGACGACGCCGTCCGGCGGGCCGGAGGCACTCGTCCGCGACTCGCGTGGAGGCGTGGTGCTCTCCGGGTTCTCGGCGGAGGAGCTCGCCGACCGGGTGCGGACACTGCTCGACGATCCGTCCAGGCTCGCGTACATGCGCCGGAAGGGACGCGAGTACGTCGCCCACGAGCATTCACCGGAGCGGCTCCGGATACTCCTCGGGAAAGCACTCTCGTGATCGGCATCTCGCTGCTGACGCTCGATCCGTGGACCGTCGGCGGTACCCAGACCCACGCTCGCGAGCTCGTGCGGGCGCTCGCCGAGCACGGCACGCTGGACTACCGCGTCTACGTCTCGGAGATCGCCCCGGAGGCAGGCGGCGAGCTGCGAACCGTCGTCGTGCCGGAGTTCCCGGCGAGCCGTAGCCGCCTGGGTCGGATCGCCGGCCTGACGCGCGCCACGATCGCAGACGGCAGGCTCCGCCGGGCACTCGACCGCGACCATGCCGCCGCCTTCCACTTCCCGCTGACCGTGATGCTGCCGCGCGTGGCCGCGCCGGCGACCACGACGATCCACGACCTCCAGCACGAGGCCTACCCGCAGTTCTTCTCGCGCCCGCAGCAGACCTACCGGCGCCACGTCTACGGCCGCTCGATCAAGGCGAGCCGGATCGTCATCACCGTCAGCGAGCACGTCCGCGACGACCTCGTCGAACGGCTCGGGTACCCGGTCGAACGCGTGCGGGTGATCCACCACGGCGTCGACCACGAGCGGTTCACACCGGACAGCCGCAAGCGCGAGCCGTTCCTCCTCTACCCCGCCAACTGGTGGCCGCACAAGAACCACGAGCTGCTGCTGAAGGCATTCGCGTC
>Ga0207702_10006485_pt1 | contig 10086 bp, 9 predicted proteins | sample KBSCornC62_FD_184302 | JGI IMG/M metagenome (GOLD analysis project Ga0207702, IMG submission 184302) | Corn rhizosphere microbial communities from Kellogg Biological Station, Michigan, USA - KBS Corn C6-2 (SPAdes) (version 2) | ecosystem: Host-associated > Plants > Roots > Rhizosphere > Soil ...
ACGGCCGTCATTGTACGCACACCATGGGCGAAACAGCGCCTGTTCCGGGACCTTCGGTTGCCGGCGGCCCATCGATTACGGGGTATGCGGCGGCCGAGATGGTTGGCGATTATTTCGGCGACACTAGCGCTCCGACGTCGCTCGGTCGCTTAAACGAAGTTGGCTCTACACTTGTGCGCGGCGGCATACGACTCGGTGCACACGTGGCCGAAAGTGTGCTTGATGAAACTGGCGGCACATTTGTCGGTCCGGACGGTTTGGCCAAAACCGGCTGCGGCGCAAGCGACAAGTTCAAGGAAATCATCCATCGTACTGCCGATAGTCCCGAGGCTTTATTCGAAACGACCAAAGCGCTGCTGGGCGATGAAGAATTCGTACCTGTCTACGCCAGTTTTCGGGATAGCGCAGCGCTTGAGCGGCGCGTAGACGGCTACGATCCGCGCGAAGCGGTAGAGGCGATTGCACAGCCCGCTGCCGGCAGGAATGTCGAAATTCTGGAAGGTGGCCACGAGGAGTTGCTGGTAGTGTTCAACTATGTCGAAGGCACGACAATTGACCGTGATGCATTGGTCGAAGAAACCGGCAAGCAGGTGTTTGTTGTAGACATGTGGTATATAGACAAGCTGGCTCATGTGATGGCAGAGGGCCGCCCGGACGCACCGGAAATGTACCAGAAACTTCGTCATGCAATGACTGCGTTCCAGGTCGCAACGTACCTGACGCTGTGCGATGGCACGCACCGGCCGGTTCTGATTACGCAGCCGCAGCACCAGGAAGCGATCGCTACTCCGAATTAACAGCGAGCTATTAGGGGTGAACCCTTTACAAAACAATTTGTTCACGTTACGCTAAGCTTATTACAAACAAATGGAGGTTATAAGATATGTTTCGTAAGAATAAGCTCGCGATGCTCGTGGGTGAGTTTCTGGGTACGACAGCCCTGACGATGATCGTCCTGGCTATCAGTCACTCGCAACTCTCACTCGCCTACTTCATCGCAACGTCGGCCGGTTTGATGGTCGCGTTAATGACGTTGGCGCTCGCCGGTATTTCCGGCGCCGTGTTCAACCCGGCCATGACTATTGGTCTATGGACGGTTCGCAAGCTACGCACATTGCAGGCGCTGAGCTACCTGGTTGTACAGCTGGCCGGTGGTGCGGCAGCATGGCAATTGTTCGAGTACCTGACCAAACTGAGCGGTGTGCACAACACCGGCACCTACAGCTCGCGCATTTTGGTTGCAGAAGTTATTGGTACGTTCATTTTTGCCTTTGTGTGGGCGGCGGCAATTTACCAACGCTTCAATCTTTTTAGCAAAGCAGTTGCTATTGGTGGTGCTTTGACGGTCGGTTCGCTGGTGGCATCACTGGCTTCGGCTGGCTTCCTGAACCCGGCAGTTGCACTTGGCTTGCACCAGTGGGGCTGGGGCACCTACGTGCTGGGCCCGGTATTGGGCGCGGTTATCGGTTTTAACCTATATAACCTGCTCTTTGTAGAAACTGAGCTGGCAGAAGTTGCGACCTCGAAAGACGAGAAGGCTAAGACCAGCACACTAAACGCCACACTGACACAGTCAGAGGTTGAAGCCGCCGGTGAAGATGCCGACGTCGAAGTCAGGCCTGCTGCTGCAAAGCGCAGTACCAGCCGCAGCTCCGCTACCGCTAAATCCCGCAGTGCCAGTGCCGCCAAGAAGGCGCCTGCAAAGCGCAAAGCGGCATCGAGCGCTTCTTCAAAGAACCGCCGCCGCAACCCGAACGCTGCATAGGTTCCCCGATTACCTTATTTAAAACGCCAGTGCATTCTGGCGTTTTAAGTATTGGGAGAGACAGTCAGGAGCCTGTTATCGTAGTGGGGATCTGTTTAGTATGTATTGATATTTTATTACACTTATGTTATAATATGATACGTTCGTTTAACGGCTGGACTGGAGTTTTCTATGATCGTATCTTATGCTTTGTTCTTACTGATTGCAGTAGTAGCTGGCGCTATAGACCATATGGCGATGGCCCGCTGGCTGCGCTCTATTTTAACCATTCTATGCTACTTTGCTATGGTAGTTGTGCTGGTTATTATTCCTGTAATCTTCCCGATTAAGGTAGCCGGATTGCTACAGTTTCTTGCCCAGACCCCTGTTTTTGTTTTGACGATGATAGGCCTATGGTATGGCGGTTATCGTATTGGAGGGGAATTGCCGGGAAAGATGCCATTAGTAGCGGGTTTGCGGGCATCGTCCTGGTTACTCAAAACCGGCAACTAGATCATCTTCGAAGCGGCGGATGTCGGTAAGCGAAGTGCTGTAGCCTTTTGTATCAGGTAGGTCCAGTGTTATCACACGCTGCCACATGGCGTGTATTAGCTGGCGGGTGCGCTCCAGCTCGTTATCTTTAAATGTTACCATGTGCTCATGGATAGTGCCGTCGGCGCCCGGCTCCAGAAACACCAGTCTTCCCCGTTCTACCGTGTAGCCGCGGAATGAATGTGAATTTTGAATCAGCAGTTTGTAGCAATACAGCTGCAGCTCGTAGCGGTGGCGCTTGGCGGGGTCGCTGCCCAGACTACCGGTTTTGTAGTCTACGACGGTAACTGTTTTTGTTGCTTCGTCAATTTCGAGCAGGTCTATTTTGCCGCTCATACGCACTTCCCCGTCCAACACAACGCCCTCGTCGCGGAAGCTGTACTCTGGCTTGTTGCCCTCCGCCATTCGTCGCACGTATTTCTGTAACACCACCTCCAGGGCGCTTTCGGCACGGGCCTGCTGCAGTGCCAGCTGCTCGGGCGTAAGCGCCTGTCGTTCTAATTGTGCAGCCAGGTAGTCCTTGGCCTGCATAAGGTTTGGCAGTGTGTCGTGCTCGTTCAGCTCGCGCTGGAACCATTCGAGCGTTGCGTGCATCACGTTACCAAATGCCGCATCGATGCTTGGCGCCGATGGAAAACGCAGCAAGTTGTCGAGCAGGAAGCTTCGTGGGCCGGCGTACTGCAGGTCTATAAATTTTGTCAGGTCGGTCGGGCTGAGCGAATAGGAGCTGAGCCGGCCGTGCAGCAAGTCAATCAGCTTTGGCGTCAGTGTGGCGTGCCGGTTGCGCCAGTTGGTTTCGAGCGCCTCGAGCGGCACGCTTTCCGACATATCGAGTACGAGTGGTGCGTATTTTACGGGCAGCACCTGGCTCATAACACTGCCGTCGGGCTGCTCTACCTCTGCCAGATATTTGAGCCGGGTACGCTTTTTGCCCGCAAATGTATTTGCGTGGCTGCTCAGGTACAGACCGTGCTTGGCGCGGGTGAGCGCCACGAAAAAGATGCGCAATCGTTCGTCCTCGGTCGATCCGGCGTGGCGGATGGGTGCAAGGTTTGCGGGCAGTGTGAGTTTGTTGCCGTTGCCGCGGCTATTGCCACCCCACACGTCGTCCTGGCAGCACAGCAAAAAAACGTGCGAAAATTCCAGGCCTTTGGCTTTGAACACGGTCATGAGCTGCACGGCGTCGGCAGCTTCGCTGTACGGGCTGGTGTTTACCATCTGTTCCTCGGCAGCTTCGTACTCGGCAATGAACGCAATCAGGTCGCGTAGACCCAGTGCGCTGCCTCGCTGTAGCTCGTGTTCGCGCAGGCGTGCGCGCAGAACGGTTAGCTCAGTGACGGTTTGGTATAACGTACCTTCGTCCTTTTCCAAGTCTTCGCGCAGCGGCGAACGCACTGTCGGCGTGTCGGCTTCGTTGGTCACCACACGGTCGGTACCAATCAGCCGGTCCAGTATGACTTCCAGTGATTCGGTCTCGACCTGACTGGCGAGTGTGAGAAACAGGAGCGCTGCCGGGCGAAAATGCTCACTGTGCAGCAGCAGTTCGGTCCAATGTTTGCGGCTGTCTGAAGCGGCCCACGAAAGTTCCCAAATGCTGCTCACCGAAAAGCCCCAGAATGGGTAGCTTAGCACCTCGGGCCAATAGCTGTCGGCCAAAACTAAGTTGCGGTCATGCAGCGCCAGCACGAGTTTGCTCATGGTAAGCAACTGGCGCACGATGGGTGCTTCCAGAATGTTTTCGCGCCGTTCGTAGCGCAGCGGCACGCCATCGAGGTGCGGCACCAGCGGCTCTAGGAATCGATGTTTCGGCGCCAGTACGGCAATGTCGCTGGGCTTGGTTTTGCCATCTGCGAGCAGTTGGCGAATTTGCGCCGACACGCCCGCCAGCTCAGCGACCTCAGAGGTGTATTCGGTGCGCAATATAACGCACGGTGGCAGCTTGCGGTTGGCGGCTACCAGTGTTTTGTTCAGCTCCGGAAAACTGGCGCTGAGGTTGTCGGTAATTTGCGTGGATACATTCTTGGCGGTTTCCAGAATTTCTGCCGTGGAACGATAGTTTTCGCTGAGGTTTATAACGAGCACATCGCGGAACAGGTGAAAGAAATCGAGCATGTTACTGTACTGTGCGCCCTGGAACGCGTAGATCGCCTGGTCGTCGTCACCCACAGCCAGCACGTTGGGGCGGCCCTCGTTCGCCGGGTTGTCGGTGAGCAGTTCCACCAGGCGGAGTTGGGCAGCATTGGTGTCCTGAAACTCGTCGAGCAGTACATATTGGTAGCGCTCCTGAAGCGTGTATTTGAGCTCGGCGTTTTCTTCCAGCACGCGGATGGCGCGCAAAATCATGTCGTCAAAATCGTACAAGCCACGTTCGGCTAGTGCTTTTTCATACGCCTCCAGTACGTTGGCGAGCTCGGCCATACGGAGCGATTCGAGTGCGCCGGCCAGCACAAATTGGTTCTCGGCGTTTTTGGCCAGCCAGCTGTTTTTCCAGGCGGTAAGCGGTGTGGTCTTGCCCTGTTCGTCTGCCTCGGCCAGCGCTTTTTCCAGCTCCTGTGCGGCCAGCTGCGCCAGATTTTCGAACGGAGGATACACACTGGCAGCTTCGGCCAGGCGGTGCAGTTCGGAATGTATGGTTGCGAATAGTGGTTCCGCCACGGCCAGCTTACTTGGCAGTCTCTTGGTGTATTCAGAAAGCGTGTCACCAATGATTCTGCTGGCCTGCTCTATCACGGCCATGTTGCCCGCGGCAATGTCACGCAATGCTTTCGGGGAAAGCAGTCCGCGTTTGACTTCACTAACCGTGGATATCAGGTCGCCGAGGTGGTGGCGGGTCTGTTTGAGCGGACTGCGGTAGCTTAAGCGGTCGACAATCTGTGCCAGAATTTGCCGCTTGCCTAGTTCGTCTACAGGACGCTCCAACCGGGTCTCGGTAAAATATTCCGGGTAGCGGCGAATGAGGTCGCCGCCAAAGGCGTGGTATGTGCCGATCTGCACATCGTATGCGCCCTTGCCAATGAAACGTGTCAGGCGCTCGCGCATATTTTGCGCCCCGCTTTCAGTAAAGGTCAGACATAAAATGTTCTGCGGCAGCGTGTCGGTTTCGCGCAAGATCTGCGCCACGCGCGCGCTGAGTAGTTGCGTCTTCCCCGTCCCGGGTCCGGCTACTACCAACACCGGTCCGTCTATGGCGTTGACGGCTTTTTTCTGCGCAGCGTTCAAGCCGCGGTACACATCCTCGAACTCTTCCATATATCTCTATTATGACACGATCGTTACTGTTTATCTGATAGAATAAAAACAACGTGGAAGATAAAAAAGGTGCCGACCGGCTGGATGTGGATGTGCGGTTTCTGCTCGCCAATGAGCGAACGCTCCTGGCGTGGATCCGCACCAGCCTGGCCATCGAAGCCGGTGGCATAGCACTGGCAACAGTGCATAAACATCACCCGTATCTCGGCATCATTATCCTGCTACTAGGCGCCGGATCGGCGCTTATCGGCTACCACCGTTTTCATGTTGCCGACAAGTCGATACGCCGACACCATTTGCCGCCGAGCGGCAATGGTCCGCGGGCACAAGTCGCGGGCATCGTGGCAGTTGCAATTGTGCTTGCCATTGCCCAGCTCACTATTCTGCGCTAAAGCAAACAATCCCCAACGCCGCCAGCCGAGCTGGTGATTTTGGGGATTGTCAGGAGAGATAAGCACGAGGGCGTTGGCGTTAAAGTCTCACCGGACGTTGCCTGTTCGTATCTCTCCTGGATTTTCCGTCCGGTGACAATCCCCTCCAGGCTCGGAGTATGGTGCTCTAGACGAGCAGGAAACCGATGATCAACATCGCCCAGAGGCAGCTGATGATGGCGATGACAAGCGGCTTGTTGAACCGTTTCCTGGGTGGGTCGTCGCGGTCGTACTTGCCGACGAGGTAGCCGTAGCCGACTGCCAGTAGCAAGAAGATCACGAACAGGGTCCATTCCAGGTCGGTCAGTATCGCTCTGAACATGCGTCAGCCCACCGATCCGGCCATGGCCAGAAAGAGGACGAGCAGAACGAGTGCCACGACGACCCGCAGGCCCGCGTTCATGACGCGTCGGGCGCCATTCACCGTGTTCCGCTGCCTGATGCTGTCGACCAGACGAACGATTGCAGCAACGAGCAGCACGAGCACGACGATGCTCAGGACTTCCATGATCAACTGCATGATCGATCCATTTCTGTGAGTGGATTGTTGGTTGTTATGGTCGGGTGCGTACCCATGAGCCGGCTGCTCATACATACGAATCCAACCGCAACAAAGACGGAAAATTGTAAAGGTGCCCGGAACCACTCCAAAAAAGGGCTCAACGAACTAAAATATTATACAACCAAATATAAACAAGTTCAAAGTATTGAACTCTATGCAACTGCTCCAAGCAACTCGGCGGCTTTCTGGTCGCCGCCTTTATTTCCGATGGCCACGAAACGCGCGGCAAGACGCAGCGTATTGACAAGACGCCAGTAGTGCTGTGTGTCGTTGTAGTATTCCTGAAGCGATTCAGGGAACGCTGTCAGGTATTGTTGCTGCTCCGCCTCGGTTTTACATATGCCTACTGCTCCCTGGTCGTTGAGCGCTTTGTCTAGGGTGACGCCGAACGGCAAAACACCGAAGGCTTCTTCGTCAATGAGAATAAGGTCGCCATCCGGCCCGACCAGCATGTTGTGCAACCCGATATCCTGGTGATCAAACACTGGCAGAAGCTGCGACGGGGCGTGCTGCGTAATTGCATTTTTTACCTTGGCGCTAAGTGATACCGGCACGACTGACGAAGTGGCTGCAAGTGCTTTGCCGACAAGCGAACCAAGCCGCTCTGACGTGGACTCGGTGCCCCCGGCCAGCTGCTCGTTCATACCAGCGTACAGCGTACCAGCCTGCCGTACCTGCTCCAGCGTTGGTGCTTCCAGATTTTCACCTTCGGCAAATTCCAGGATTACGAGCCGGCCGTAATGGCGCAGTGCCTGCGGAGTACGTACGCCAAGATCGGTCGCGTGCTGTACATTGGCGTAAATCTGTCGGGCACTTGCTTCACTAAAACAAACCCGTACCTTTACTTCTTGCTTTTCGGGCGTACGCGCGGTCACCATGTGGCTGAATGCATCCGGATCGCTGGTCGTGAAAAGCAACGGTCTTTCATAAGTGAGGCCGATGTCCTGCAGGGCTGACGAAACATCCATCGGCGCAATCTGGCCGCGGTCAGTCTCATAGTAGTATGTGTGCGCCAGGCTAGCTTGCGCAAATTGTATAGTGTTGTTCGTTTCGTGCATTTCTTTGAAGTGGTATTACCGTTCGCTTAACTCGCCACCCCGCAACTCACGATGCATCTCGTGGGCTCCGGGGTAACAGGTGAGGTGCGGCTCGAGCATTCGCGGGGATGCGAGATGGTTCGAAGCGCAGCGCTCACCTGACCGTTATACGGGTTGTGCCTTGTTGCCGGCGTGGTCGTCAGACGAGCTGCCTGAGTTCCGGGATGACGTGGCTGCCCTGCTCCTTGGTGGTGTACCAGAGCGCGTGCAGCCTGGAATCGGAAGCTCCCTGGTAGTCAGCGGCACGGTTGTCACCGACATGCAGTGTGCGCTCGGGTGCGACCCCAGACATCCTCGCCAGGGCGGCGAAGATCTCGGATGATGGCTTGGAGTAGCCAACCTCGTCCGAGTACAGCTCGTAGTTGATGAGCTGCAGGATGCCGACATCTGCCAGCAGTGCTCGCAGCGTCTCACCGGATGTGATGCCGGTGTTGCTGATGACAGCAAGCTTGTAGCCCCAGCTGCACAGCGAGGCGAGGGTGTCGAGCAGGTCGGGTTCGGTCAGGCACGGCGGGAACCTGCGGTGCGACTCCATGACCAAGCGCTCCATTTCGGCCATGGCACCGGCCTGGATGGTCGGCAGGCTGAGCTTCGCGCAGGTCAGATCGATCCGCGGGGCGAAGTTGTAGCACTTGCCGGTACGGTCCATCTGGTCGTCCAGCTCGCTGCAGGCGGCACGCAGGGCCTTGGCGGCGGTTTCGATGTCGCCGGTCCAGCCGATGCCTTGTGCGACGACGCTGGCGCGCGTGGCCGAGTACTCCTTGTTGGGCCTGATCAAGGTGCTCCAGACGTCGAAGCTGATGAGCTCGACGCTCGGGTCTATGATCATCATTATCTCCCGTTGTTCCGGTGCGGATTTCCATTGCGGGTGCAATAAAAACTTCAGCTCTAAGGCCTGCATATTCTAACACATTAGGTAAATTATAACAACCTCCTACCAGGGGGTGGAAGAGTCTTGCGCAAGGTGGCAGCGCTCTAAATAACCAAGGGGTGCGTGGTAAAAGCGGTAGCGACAAGCGAGAGTAATGAGAAATGAGTTCTCAATGCTGCGATGCACTTGCCGCTACTGCGGTGACCCTTATCCAGACTCGATGCTGGCTTGTATAGTCTCACGCGCCCTGCATGACCACAGTCATACTCGCACGACCCCTCGCTACTGGCGGTTATCATAACCGTGTTCACTCGCCGTATTGCTACAGCTTTATGCACTCCGGGGAGAGTGGTTGCGTTAGCGCAGCAGTTCCCGCATGGTCGTGATGACCGGGTACGGGGAGCCTTCCGGCGCGCCCTTTGGTGCGTACTGGACCACGTGCAGGCCGGCGTTCACCGCGAGGCAGTCGGCCTTGGGGTTGTCACCGACATGCAGGACCTGGTGCGGCTGGGCACCGAGCTCCTCGGCCATCCGATGGAATAGCCCGGGATTCGGCTTGGCCCGTCCGTCGACGCAGGAGTAGAGCTGGACGCTCAGCACCTTATCGAGACCCAGCGCGGCCAGCACCTGATGCATCACCTGCTCGTTGTCGATGCCGGTGTTGCTGAGCACGCCCAGCGTGTAGCCGGTATTGGTCAGCGTGGTGAGCGTGTCGAGCAGGTCGGACTCGAGGAGTGGCGGCATGCACTCGGGGCGCAGCCTGAGCTTGGCGACCTCGGCCTGAACGGCACGCAGCGCCTCGTTGTCCGGGACGCTCGCCGAAATACCGAGCTCTTCCAGCATCGCAACCAGGCGCTCGCGCAGCCCGTAGTCGAGCTGAGTGACCTCCGCCTCCGAGTTGTAGAACTTGTCGGCGTTGACGTAGGCCTGAAAGACCTTTTCGATGTCCTGGACCGGGTAGCCCAGCATGTCGAAGATCAGGCGAAGCCGCGGCCTGGTGAAGTTGATGTTGCCGCCGAGCCACGTGCCCCAGATGTCGAAGCTGATCGCGGTGACGCTTCCGGGGATACGGAAAGAACCCATTGATCTGAACTTCCTCTCGTTGTCGTTGGCACTGCGTGCGCAGATGCCGGTCTGATCCGATGGCCACTGTTTCCGTTGGTCGAACTTATGCCAAGAAGGCTCATATATTATAATATAATAAAAGTAAAAATACAAGATTCACCTGGATGTGAACTAAAGAAGTGGCTATTGCATCTAGTCTACATAAATTGTATAATCTGCCGAAGTAATTAGTAAAAACGCAAGATGAGGAATCTATGTCATCCCCTGTAGCTGTTGAGCATATTGCAGCGTATACCATCATGCCCCAAGCGGACGGAAGCTTTGTGGACCAGCACGGCGAAGCGTTCGACGTTGCAGATTACAGTCTGACCAAGTACGGCGAAACCACAGTTCCGTGGCGTTATGGACGCGCACTCGCAGCCACGGCGATAGAAGAGGTGCCGGAGGCTGTATTCGACAACGAAGTTACACTCACCGTTCCAGCGTATGCATATTCACCTAAGCCGGCCCTGACA
>Ga0207702_10006486_pt1 | contig 10085 bp, 8 predicted proteins | sample KBSCornC62_FD_184302 | JGI IMG/M metagenome (GOLD analysis project Ga0207702, IMG submission 184302) | Corn rhizosphere microbial communities from Kellogg Biological Station, Michigan, USA - KBS Corn C6-2 (SPAdes) (version 2) | ecosystem: Host-associated > Plants > Roots > Rhizosphere > Soil ...
TATGGTACATTGTATCGAACTGGCGGCGCGAAGGTCGGAGTGGTATCTGGTGCCCTTGAGCCCGAGAGTCAGGCTGACCGAAAGCTCCTCTATCGAACCCCTCAATGCGACATTGGCCGCACGGCCATAAGCGCGTATCTTAGAGTGTGCAGAAGCACGTCTGGGTGCGGAGTCTGCTTCGCCAGTTCACTCTATTTTCATCTTAGATTCCCTTGCCTCGCATACGGGATTCCGCGCGAGATGAAAATGGGAAGCTACAGCGGTCCGGCAACTGCCGGATGTGCCTACCACCCAAAAGGAGAGCTCGCGCCGGAGGATGCCCTGCTCTGCCGGGATCGTTTTACTGTGGCAGGGAAGTCACGCCGTCGGGTTCCGTAGCTTCCCATTTGCAGGCCGCACGGAACCCTCTCACAGGAGGCGTGGGAAGTCTGACCCGCATCCCTCCCGATCGACACAAAAAAACGCCCCGCGGGAATGTCCGCGGGGCGTTTTCGAAAAGGCTGATGCGAGATCAGGCAGCCGCTTCGAGCTTGGCGACAAGGTCGCTCTTGCTCGTGAGGCCGGTAATCTGGTCTTTCTTCTCGCCGTTCTTGAAGATCAGGATCGTCGGGATGGCCTGGATCCGGAACTTGGCGGCGACTTGCGGATTGTCGTCCACATTGACCTTGCCGACCTTAACCACGCCGACTTTCTCATCGGCGATTTCGTCGATGAGGGGCGCGATCATGCGGCAGGGACCGCACCAGGGAGCCCAAAAATCCACCAATACCGGCACGGAAGATCCCGTCACCTCGGTGTCGAAGTTTGCATCTGTGATTTCGATTACGTTTGCGCTAGCCATGATAGTTGAAAAAGCAGTTGGTGTCGTCCCGAGGGGAGTCCGGCACAGCCGCAGCTTACATCATGGTCCAGATCTGGATCGCAAGTGCGACGACGGCGGCTCCAACAGCAATAATAGCGATGTTCATGGGGATTTCTTCGTTGATGTCAGCCTCGCTGATCGCTGGCTGGACGGATTGAACCTGGAATGATGCAGCGGCCGGGGTCGGCTGCGGCCGAGGCTGCAACCGCACCGTGGCCTGGGGTTTGGGAATACCAGGGGTGGCGGCGATTTTGGCAGTCTCCTTTTTTGCCTCGGGTCGCACCGTGACCGGCACGGGACCGACGGGCTTCGGCGTGGCCACAGGAGTCGGTGCCGGCGTCGGGGCGATGCCTGGCGCCTTTGGGGCCACGGGAGCGGCGCCGATCGGCTTGGGGGCGACCGGAGCACTCGGCGGTGCCGGTGGCTTCGGGACACCCACCGTCGGGGGCTTCGGAATGCCGGGGGCCGAAGGCGGCTTCAATCCCGTCGGCGGCGCGGGCACGGGCGCCGCAGGGGCGACCGGAGCGGCTGGCGCAGCAGGTGCGACCGGCGTCTCGGAAGACGGGGCCGGAACTGGCTTCGGCGGGAGGTTGATCATAGCCGTCTCGCGCGGGGTGGACGCGAGAGGCTGGCCTTCGCGTCGCGGCGGGAGAACAATGCGGACGGTTTCTTTTTTCGGTTCGCTCATGATGAGTAGCTCACGGATTCCGGGGTTGGAAAAGCTTTAAGCCTCCGCTTTTTCCAAATTCGGATCGGAGTGTCAATCCTGCAAGGGACTATTCCGTGCAATCCATCAAATCCCACGTCATAGCCCCTCCCCCTTATGCCATTTTTAAGGCGTAGCGGTATTTTTCCCAGCGGGCACCTGGATGGCGGCCGTCTTGTTGCCATTCAGCAAATCAACGAGGTCCGCTGCGATTCGCAGCGTCTCGTTCCGGACAGCATCCGGCGTTGTTGCGGAATCGTCTGCGTCGGCTTTGCCGCCGCTGCTATCCTCGTCATCTGCGCTGTCCGAACTATCGGTTGCAGCAAACAAGGGATCGCTCTTCTTGCTGTCCCAAGCCACCTTCTGCAGGCCCGGCTTGCTGACATTATCGAGCGTCACCGCATATGCCACCGCTGGGAATGGAGTGCGGCTGGCGCGCTCCTTCTTGCGTTCGTCGAGCCGGGCCTTGTCGTCGGCGAGTTCCTTTTTGCGCTCCTTGAGATTGAGCGTCACGCTGTTGTCGCTGATCTGCTTATTGATGCGCGCCACATCCTGTGAGACATAGCTGAACTCCGGATCCGCAGCCACTCTCGCCTTCGATTGCGCCTGGAGCTGGGCCTTGATAGCAGTGAGATCGTTGCTCCGGTCGATATGCTGCGGCGCCACCTCGTCGTATGGGAGGGGATTCGGCAGCCCACCTTCTCCGATCTCGGGATTGTCCATCAGGGAGGGCAGGACGATATCCGACTTCACGCCCTCGAGCTGCGTCGATCCGCCCAGCACACGATAGAATTTGTTGATCGTGAGCTTGAGGGCACCGGCATCGGACGAGCCCAGGCTGAAAAGTGGCATGAAGCGGCTGATATCGACCATCGTCTGCACCGTTCCCTTGCCGAAGCTGCGCTCGTCTCCCACCACGAGGGCGCGGCCGTAATCCTGCAAGGCCGCGGTGAAAATCTCGCTCGCAGATGCGCTCAGCCGATTGGTGAGCACCACCATTGGTCCTGTGTATGTGGCTTTCTGGTTCTTGTCGTATGAGACCGATACTTTGCCGTTCGAGTCCTTCACCTGCACGACGGGCCCCTTCGGAATGAAGAGTCCCGTGAGGTTGATTGCCTCTTCCAGCGAGCCGCCGCCATCCTGGCGAAGGTCCATCACGAGGCCCTGAATCCCTTCCTTCTGCAGACGCGTCAGCAGCGCCTGGACATCCTTCGTCGTGCTCACAGCATCCGAGTCGCCGCTGTGGTCGAGATCGGCATAGAATGAAGGCAGATCGATCCACCCGATGCGAATGGGACGTCCGTCAGGCCTGGTGAAGTCGATCACCTGCGCCGTCGCCTTCTGTTCCTTGAGCTGCACTTCGTCGCGCTTGATCGCGATGATCTTCCGCTTCGACGGATCCGTGGCATTGGCTGGAATGACCTGGAGACGCACGACTGTACCACGCGGACCGCGGATCTTCTCGACCACCTTGTCGAGCATCATGTCCACCACATCCTCGAATTGCCCATTGCCCTGCGCGACGGCAGTCACCCGATCGTTGACCTTGAGACGATGGTCGAGATCGGCCGGTCCTCCGGGGACGATTTCCTTGATCTTCGCATAGCCGTCCTCGCTCTGGAGCACGGCACCCACGCCTTCCAGCGACTTCTTCATTTCGATCTCGAAGTTCGCGAGTTCGGAAGGACTCATGTACTCGGTGTGAGGATCGTATGTGCGGGATAGCGCACTCAGGAATCCCGAGACCACCGTCTCGTCATCCATCTCACTCAGGTTCCGCAGGAGCTGATCCTGGCGACGCGTGACGATTTTGGCGGGAGAGTCCACCGCGTGGACATTGAGCTTCTCTTGCAGGAGGTCCGCCTCGATGCGCCGGCGCCAGAGGTCATCGGCCTCAGCCTCGTCCTTCGGCCACGGAGCTTTCTTTCGGTCGATCGCTACCGTCTCGTTCGTGTTGAATGCAAATTTCTGATTCGCCAGCACCTTGTTTTTGGCGACGCGATCGGTGACGCGCTGTTTGTAGAGAGCGAAGATGTCGCGCGCCGGATCGAGATTCCCATCGAGAATGGCGTCATCCAGCGTGGTCGCATACTTGGCCGTAAGCATGTCGATATCGGCCTGCGTAAAGAAGAGCTTGTTCGGATCGAGATCCTGGAGGTACTGCTTGAGGAGCCTGCGCGAAATCTCGTCATCCAGCTTGTGCCGAGAGTAATGTCCCTGCTCGAGAAGATGGGCCACCGCGACGGAGACCTTATCCATGTCCGCCGCATATGCCGTACCACTCACGACGGCGGCCAGCAGCGCTACTTTAAGTAACTTCATGCCGCTTAGACTTGCAGACAAATAGGGCGAAATCAAATTACGCATCGATAGAGAGACCATTTTTTTATGATTCGGTTCGAAGAATTTTCCGGGGGCATTCTGGATACGAACGCCTTTCTCCTGCGCGGCCTGTCAGGAAATGTCCTCATTGATGCCCCCCAAGGGGCCGATCGGCACTTCTCGGGCGAGCAGATCGACGCCCTTCTCCTCACGCATGGACATTTCGATCATGTGGCCGATGCCGCCGCGATCCAGAGGCGGCATAACTGCCGGGTTTATTATCATGCAGACACGGTACCGATGATCACAGACCCGGACTTCTTCCGAAACTGGGGATTCGCTCTGGAAGTCGAGCCTGTCGTCGATGGCGAAATCATCGGCGAGACATCGGATTTCGCAGTGTGCGGTCTTCACTTCAGTGTCCTCGAGGTACCAGGCCACTGCCCCGGCAGCCTGTGCTTTCACCTCCCGAGCGAAGGCGCTCTCTTCGGAGGAGATGTCCTTTTCCGCGGCGGTCTCGGGCGATGGGACCTTCCCGGCGGCGATCGTGAGCAGCTCCTCTCCGGCATTCGAAAGAAAATCCTGCCCCTACCCGCAGAGACCCGCGTCTATCCCGGCCATGGCCCCGCCACAACCGTCGGTCAGGAGCGCGCGTCAAATCCCTGGCTGCGCGAATCGTGATTTTCACCAACGGTTTGCAAGTTCTTTTCTGGACTTTGCCGCGCCGTTGACGATTTTATCACTGATCCCTTTACCCCTTAGAATCACTCCCTTCCAGGAACCATGCCCAACTTTACGTATGTAGCGCTGGATGCGCGCGGCCAGCAAGTCACCGGTGTCATCGAAGCCACCTCCCAAAATGAAGCCGTGGGAGCCCTGCGCCAGGCCGGTTATTTCCCAAAATCGGTGGACGTCGAGTCCAAGGCATCGAAGGCGCGAGCAGCCAAGGCTGTCGCGACCAAGTCGGCCTCGCCCGCTGTGAAAGGCGGAAGCATCTCTTTGTTCAAGCGCAATAGCGTCAAGGGCAAGACCCTGATGATCTTCACGCGCCAGCTTGCGACGCTCATTGATGCTGGCCTGCCTCTTCTGCGCAGTCTCACCGTACTGGCGAAGCAGGAAAAGGATGTAGTCCTCCGCTCAACGGTCACCCAGCTTGCCGAGTCCGTCCAGGGCGGCAGCACCTTCTCTGATAGTCTCTCGGCCCATCCGAAGATCTTCAACAAGCTGTATGTGAACATGGTGAAAGCCGGTGAGCTGGGCGGTGTCCTCGAACTCGTCCTCCTCCGCCTCGCGGAATTCCAGGAAAAAGCCCAGAAGATCAAGAACAAGGTTCTCTCGGCCATGATGTACCCGATGATCGTGCTCTGCATCGCCATCATCATCATGGGCTTCCTGCTGGTCTTCATCGTCCCGAAATTCGAGGCGATCTTCGCCGACATGCTCAATGGCAAGCCATTGCCCGCGATCACCCAATTCGTTATCGCGGCGAGTGACCTGGTAAAGAACAACATCCTCTACCTCGTCGCCGCCCTGGCAGTAATCGTCTTCATTTACAAGATGATCGCGCGCACCGCCAAAGGCCTGCGCGCCATCGACACGGTCAAGCTCCGGGCACCCCTCTTTGGCGACCTCACCCGTAAAAGCGCGATCTCACGCTTCAGCCGTACCCTCGGCACCCTCGTTACCAGCGGCGTTCCCATTCTCCAGGCACTCACCATTACGCGCGAAACCGCAGGCAACGTCATCATCGCCGAGGCCATCACCAAGGTGCACGATGCCGTCAAGGAAGGTGAATCGATCGTCTCTCCCCTCGAGGCGAGCGGCGTCTTTCCGCCCATGGTCATCAGTATGATCGACGTTGGCGAGGAGACTGGCCAGCTTCCCGAGATGCTCCTCAAGATCGCCGAGGTCTATGACGACGAAGTGGACAACTCCGTCCAGGGCCTTACCTCCCTCCTCGAGCCGCTCATGATCGTTTTTCTCGCCCTCGTCGTCGGCACCATCGTCATCGCTCTCTTCCTTCCGCTTATCAGCATCATCAGCGGTCTCCAGGGGAATACCCAGTAAAGGGAAACTCCAATTTCCACCATGAAGCCGCACGCCCCCATGCCGAGGACCACAGGCCCCAGCGCGTTCACGCTCATCGAGATCCTCGTCGTCATCGCCATTATCGCGATCCTCGCAGGACTCCTGCTCCAGACCTCTGCCTACGTCCAGGAGAAGGCCGGCATCTCCCGCGCCCAGATAGAGATCAAGGGCATGGAAAATGCCCTCGAGCGGTACAAGGTCGATAATGGAGATTATCCCCCTTCGACGGGGGGGACGGCAAATGCCGGGTCGGATTCGGATCCATCCTCCGGCGCACTTCTAGATGCTTTGATGCCGATTACGTCAACGAATTCCAATTCGATCGTATATTTCCCATTCCCAAACAAAATGCTTGGCCCGACCGTCAATTCTCAACAGAGCGATGCGGCTGTCAGGCAAGCTGCAAAATACGTTCAAGATCCTTGGGGCAATTCGTATCATTACCAGTACCCCGGCGATGCAGAGCGAAGCGGCACGAATACGTTCGATCTGTGGTCTGAAGGGCGGCAGGGCAGCGCCAACTCCGGCAATACGAACAAGTGGATTAAAAATTGGTAACACCCGAATGGGGTGTTACCAGCCTTTGCAGGGAATAAATCGATCGATCGAATTCCGCTGTAAAGGCTCGGGGCAGTGAAAACAGGCCCCTAACGCGGAGTTTTCACATTCCGTGGAAAATCCGCCCAAAGGGTCGACCTGTGTCGGAGTTAGCCGCCACCAGGTCACTCCTGTAAGATCCTTGCCCACAAGGACGTTGCAGGTCCGTAAATTTCACATCTCAAAGAGCCGTGAAATTTATGGGTAAGGCTTAAGCCCGGATCTCGTCCCAGTGGTCGAGGACGATCTGGGACCACGTTTCCAGATTCTCTCGCTGCTCGCGAATGGCCTCGGGAGTGAGGAATTCAATCTGCGTGATCGCCGCTTCGCCGGCCTTCACATCATGGGACTCCAACTCGACGAGATGCACCACCCCGAGGTGGACCTGCCCGACCTCGTTCGAGTCATCATTGATCAATCCGACCGCGCGGTCCGTGAAACCGCCGGGAAAGCGCAGCTCCTCCGTGATCTCGCGATCGACCGCGTTGCGATAGGTATCCTTGTTGAAGGCGAAAAGCCCCTCGTCGCCATCATTGATATGGCCGCCGATGCCGATCGAGGCCTTGGCTACGAGCCGCTTTTCCCCCGATTTCCCCCCTCGCACGTAGCGGAGGATGCGCCCGCCATGCGTGAAGACGGCGTATGGGATGATTTGTTTGAGCGAAGGATCGGTCTCCGCGGTCGACCGGGGCGAAAAAAAGTTATTCTCGCGACGGAGGAAGACATCGAGATACCGCGGCGCATCGGCGCAAAATCCCTGGAAGCTTCCAAGCTCGTCGAAGAGGCTGCGGCGGACAACAAGGACTTTCTCGTCGATTTTTGACATCCGCGAAGCATGCCCGTTCTCTTCCGCGAAGTTCAAGGCCTATTGGGCCCTTCCTCTCCGCCATGGAGCCCGGGCGCATCGTCGCACCATGGCGCCATCATTTTCGAGCCGCGGCATCCCATCGTGGAAGGACCCGAAATATGAACTTTTTCAAAATTCCGCGCGAAATCTACCGCGAAAGGACGACTGTTAATAGGGGCGATGCGCGTCCGAATGGACCTCGCAGATACCTCGACGAAACCAACAGAAAGAAAGTCATGAAGTCCCATGTCAAAACACTGATTGCGATCGTGATCGGCAGCACCCTCGGCACTGTCGCATACGCGGGCCCTGCAGGGGTCTATAGCAACGGCGGATTCGCCAGCAATACAGGCCTGATGGCGCCGCAGCCGGCACCTGCCACGGAGACCATCGCGCTGTACCGCTCCGATGTCCCCACGGGCGAAAAGGTCACCACCACAACACTGGAACAATCGAGGCTCATTCCCTCGGGTAATCCCAAATCTCCGGGCGTGATGATCGAGGTCGCTCCTGGCTCGATCCTCGAATAAAACAAGCCAGGATCTTGTGCGGGAATTCTCATCGGGCAAACCCCATAGGGCGAAGGGAGCGGAAGGTCTTTTGCATTACGCCTCCGCTCCGACCCGATACACCGATGAAGATCCCCAGGAGATAAGCAAGACAGAGCGGTCGTGACAGAGTCCGTTCTCTAGCGCTGACAGTCGCTTTGAGTTTTTTCGCGCATCTGATCGGTCTCGCAAAGAGTGACGAACAATGGCTCGCGACTTTCTTTTTTTAAGTGAGGGTTGTAGTCTGAACTCCGTCCTGCCGGATCAATAGGGCGGGATGGCGAATGAATCGGCCCACACCGGATAACGAATCGCTCGGCGCCTGCGAGGGTAGGCCGTCGTCCGTACCGCCACCGCTACCCTCCGCACCTCCCCCATTGCCGCGCTGTGATCGCTCGGAGCGGTGGATCCGAGCGTCGGCGATCCTGCTCGTCGGATTCGTCCTTTGTGTCGGCGTGCTCTGCGGTACCGTCGGATGGTCGAAAGATGGCTTTGCGGCTTCGATTCTCGCGTCGGCGGCATTCATCGGAGGGCTTGGAATGGCCATTGCGATCCCGCTCCTCGCCCTTGCGCGCACGAGAGTTCTCCGCCGGCGGATGCATGTCTTCGTCGCGGCACTCGCGCTAGCCGCGATCCTGTCCCCCATTGGAGTTGCGGTCGCCATTTTCCATGCACAGAACACTCCTGAGCATTTGCTGCAGGCGGGGTTCACCAAGGCCAGAAATGGCGATTTCTCCGCTGCGATCACGAAATACAATGCCGCAATTCATCTGAATCGCCGGTATGCCCCGGCCTATTATTGGCGAGCGATCGCCGAAGCAAATCTCGGAAAATGGAACGATGTAGTCGCAGATTGCACACGAGCGATCGACATCGAGCCTCATGACTCGCAAGCCTATCTGGCACGCGGTCGCGCGAACGCCGAGATGGGAAGGCTCGATGCAGCGATCATCGATTACACGCGCGCGATCAAATACTTCCCAGGCTATGGCTGGGCCTATACCTGCCGCGGCTTCGCCCACGAGGCCAACGGCAATCCCGACGCCGCCATCGGCGATTACACGCATGCCATCTCCATCGATTCGGACGATTCGAACGCGTATTTCGGTCGCGGAGTCGCCGAGTCGGAGAAAGATGAGTTTGAAAGCGCCGTCGCCGACTATGGTATCGCCATTGACCTCGATCCCGACTATGCGCCGAGTTACATCAACCGCGGCATCGCGCGTGCGAATCTCGGTGATTACAAAGCCGCCTATACCGACTTTGCTCTTGCCATTGAACTCTCCCCCCGGTCCGGCGTCGCCTACACCAGCCGGGGCGAGATACGGTACAAGCAGGGCGACCTCCGCGGCGCCATGCAGGATTACACCCGGGCCATTGCAGTGGAGCCGGGCTATGCCGAAGCTTATCGCTGTCGTGGAGATGCCTATGCCTCCAGCGGGAAGCTGGCCGCGGCGATGCCTGACTTCGACCGCGCTGTCGCCCTCGAGCCTGGCAATGCGCAGGCATGGTTTCACCGAGGGTTGGCAAGGGAGTCGCAAGGCAGCTACAAGGAAGCGGTCCGGGATTTCGATCGGAGCCTGCGCATTGATTCGACCAATGCCCGCGTCTGGTTCCATCGAGGCATTTCACGACTCGCTACCGGAGCTTATGACGATGCCGTATCCGACTTCGGTTGCTCACTTCACTTTGCGCCGAAGGCCGCGGATACCCTCCTGCAGCGCGCCATTGCGGAAGAGGCTCTCGGCCGCTTCGAGGCTTCGATCGCCGATTGCTCCAAGGCTGAGGCGCTCACTCCCTCCGACCCGGGTCCTATCGCTCATCGCGCTCTGGCACGTGCCGACGAGGATGACCTCCGTGGCGCAGCGGCCGACCTCGATCATGCCATTCATCTTGCCCCCGCAGATGCCGAGAACCATTTGTCGCGCGCCATAGTGAAGCGCTCTCTCGGCGATCGAAGCGCGCTCGATGATTTTAATCGGGCCTTGGCGCTCCAGCCGGACATCGCGAAATCAAATCCTGTTCCGATTCTTGCGGATCCCTCGACTCCCGGCGCCGCATTGGATCACGCCACGGCATCGCGCTATGTCGCGGTGGGAAACACCGACCTCGCAG
>Ga0207702_10006489_pt1 | contig 10082 bp, 9 predicted proteins | sample KBSCornC62_FD_184302 | JGI IMG/M metagenome (GOLD analysis project Ga0207702, IMG submission 184302) | Corn rhizosphere microbial communities from Kellogg Biological Station, Michigan, USA - KBS Corn C6-2 (SPAdes) (version 2) | ecosystem: Host-associated > Plants > Roots > Rhizosphere > Soil ...
CCCTGCGCACGGGTGATCAGGTGGACGACCGTCGGCGGATCGGAGGCGATCACACACGCGCGCGGCGCCTTCTGCGGCCGGTCGTCCAGGTCGGGCTTGATGTTCGGGTCGCCCGCGAGGTCGAACCCGAGCTCCCTCAGCGTCGCGAGGCAGACGTCGGTGGCGCGCTCCTTCGTGTACGTCGACTCGAGCGGCGAGAGCCGGCGGACGTAGGCCATGTGGTACGAGCGCGGCTGGTCGTCGCGGGCCGGCCCGAGGACGCGCTCGAACCAGGCCTCCCGCATGCGCAGATACGCCTGCTCGGAGGCCGCTGCGGCCTCGCTCAGCGCCGACGAGAGCGTGCGCAGGGAGATCGCCTTCTCCTCCTCGTTGCGGGCGATCGGGTCGGGCTCGCCGGACAGGTCGGCCGACAGCTCCTCGCCTGCGCGCGCCAGCTCCAGGCGATCCTCGTTGAAGGTCGTGTTCAGGTCGGCGAAGAGATCGCCGAGCTCCTCGCGATCGGCGTATTCGTGCAGCACTGCGAGCTTCGCCTGAGCCGTGCGCAGCGGCATCTCCTCGTCGCGGAACGTGAGCCGGGCAGCGAGCTGGCGGTTCTCGAGCTCGTCCTCGCGCTCGACCAGCTCGGCGGAGACGATCCCGCCCTCGCAGACCTTGCGCAGCCGGTAGAGCTGCTCGCGCTCGTCTCCCTCCGCCCCGCTCTCGGCCTCGCGGAGCGCGTCCAGCTGGTCGCGGGTGAAGAGGTCGGCGTATCGAGCGACGATCTCGGCCTGCTCGGAGGTCTCCTTCTCCCCCACCCGCACCGCGCGGCCCTCTTCGGAGCTCTCGTAGAGGAACTGCTTCAGCCGCTGCTCGAAGTCGAGCGGCGTGTAGACCCCGGTCGCCGTCACGGAGCGGAATCTACCTGCGCCGCTCGCTGCGAGACCAGCCGATGGACCGTCGAGCGCAGCAGCCCGATCTCGAACGGCTTGGGGATCACCGCCTCGGCCAGGCCCTCGACGCCGTGGGCGGCCTCCGTGCCGGTAAAGAGAGCCGCTGCCGGTCGGTCGGGGCCGAGCTCGCGCAGCAGCTCGCGGCCGTCGCCGTCCCCGAGCTGGAGATCGAGCAGGATCGCGTCGACCTGCTCCGCGGCGAGCAGTTCCCGCCCCTCCGCGATGGAGGCGCCCTCGAGCACGCGGTAGCCGTCGAGCTCCAGGTTCACGCGGCAGAGGAAGCGGAGCGACTCGTCGTCGTCCAGGACCAGGACGGTTGGGATGGTGCCGCCCCCCACGGCTGCCGGAGTGTAGATGACCGGCCGCGGGATATGATCGACCCGTTGCGGCAGAGCACCGGTACCAGAGCCGCACGCGGCTACGCGGGCACGATGGCCGGCTTCTGGAGCGGGCTGTCCGGCACGCTGCGCGCGCTCGACGCGATCGCGGCGGACGGCACCCGGCTCGACGAGGGCGCGGTCGGTCCGCTCCGGACGCTGCAGTACCGGCTGCACTGGTCGAGCGAGCTGCTCGACGGCGTGCGACCACCCGCCGGCGCGAGGGACGCGCACGACGAGCTGCGCGACTCGCTGTCCGACGCCCGCGACGCAACCGCGGAGATGGTCGAGGCGATCGAGCTCGGCGGCCACGACGCCGCGGCCGAGCTGCTGTTCGAGTGGCGCGGAGCACTGTTCCGCGTCCGTCTCGCGCGGATGCGCCTCGGCGTGCAGCCCGAGCCGGACCCGCCGGCCAGGCGCCCGCCGTACCGGGCCGCCGCCGCAACCGGGCTCGCCGTGCTCGGCGCGGCCGCGTTCCTCGCCGGCGCGGTGCTGATCGTCTGGCCGCTCTGGGCGGCCGGGATCGCGCTCGTCGCCGGCGCCTTGCTCGTCCAGCGCGGCTGAGGGGCTACCCCGCCGCCGTCCGGGCGTCCCGGATCCGGGCGAGCGTCTCGTCGCGGCCGAGCAGCTCGATGCTCTCGAACAGACCGGGCGAGACGGTCGAGCCGGTGACCGCGACCCGGATGGGCTGGAACGCCTGGCGCGGCTTCTGGCCGATGCGCTCGGCGAGATCGCGCAGCGCCCGCTCGATCGCTTCCGCCGTGAACGGCTCCAGACCGGCAAGCGTGTCCTCTGCCGCGGCGAGCACGTCCTCGTCGAGCGTGCCCGGGTCGTACCCGTTCCGGCGGGCGAAGAGAAAGCCGGCGAAGTCCGTGAACTGGCCGAAGCGCTCGATCTTCTCCTGGACGAGCGGCGCGGCCGCGCGAACGCGCTCCTCGGGCCAGTCGTAGCCCTGCTCGCGGAGGTAGACGACCAGCTCGCCGGCGTACTCGTCGGACGGGAGCGCCCGCAGGTACGTCCCGTTCAGCCAGTCGAGCTTCTGGTAGTCGAGCGTCGCCGGGCTGGCACCGACGCGCTCGAGCGTGAACCGCTCGACGAGCTCCTCCGGCGCCATGATCGTCGTCTCGCCGTCGGGCGCCCAGCCGAGCAGCGCCAGGAAGTTCATCAGCGCCGGCGGGATGTAGCCGGCGGCGCGGAACTCGTCGATCGAGGTCGCCCCGTGGCGCTTCGACAGCTTCTTGCCGTCTTCGCCGAGGACATCCGGCACGTGCGCGTAGACCGGCGGCTCGTGACCGAGCGCGGCCAGGATCTGCAGCTGCTTGGGCGTGTTCGAGATGTGGTCACGGCCCCGGATCACGTGCGTGATCGCGTCGTCCATGTCCTCGACCGGGCTGGCGAAGTTGTAGGTCGGCCGGCCGTCGGAGCGGACGAGCACGACATCCTCGAGCTTCTCGTTCGGCACCTCGATCCGGCCGAGCACGGCGTCGGCCCACCCGGTCACGCCCTCGTCGGGCATCCGGAAGCGGAGCGCGCCCTCGTCCTCGTATGCGCTGCCCTCCGCGAGCAGGCTCTGCGCGAGCTCGCGGCAACGGTCCATCGCGTCGAGCTGGAACGTGACCGGCCCGTCCCAGTCGATTCCGAGCCAGGCGAGCGAGCGCTGGATCTGGTCCGTCGCCTCGGCAACCTCGCGGCTCGTGTCGGTGTTCTCGATCCGCAGAAGGCACTCGCCCCCACGCCCGCGGGCGAACAGCCAGTTGAACAGGAACGTGCGCGCGAGGCCGATGTGCATGAGCCCCGTCGGGCTCGGCGCCATGCGGACACGCACCGTGCCGGCTTCGTCTCTCATGCGGTGATCGTAGACGGCGCCCCGACCCGGCCCACGCGCCAGACCGACGGGATCAGGAGCATGATCGAGTTCAGGACGAGGATCGAGCCCGCGGCGAGCCAGAGTGCGTTCGAGATCCCGATTCCGGTCGCGATCAGGCCGGCGCCGACCAGCCCGAGCGGGGTGAGCACGAAAGAGCCGAGCGCGTCGTAGGAGCTGACGCGCGACTGGGCACGCTCGGGCACCTCGCGCTGGAAGATCGTGAACCACAGAGCCAGGTGGACGGCCAGCCCGAATCCCGCGAAAAAGGACGCCGCCGCGATCGCCCAGGTGGGCGCGTGCAAGGCGAGGGCGGTGAGCTGGGCGCAGACGAGCATCGGCCAGAGAACGCAGGCGACCAGCGGGAGCCGCGGCCGGTACCGAAGCGCGAAGGCGCCCCCGACGACAGCGCCGATGCCGTTGGCGACCAGGATCTTCGCCCACGCGCCGGCGCCTCCGAGATGCTCCTTCGCCACCGTCGGTCCCAGCACCGGCCAGAACATGAAGAAGAAATTGCCGATGCCGAAGATCACGACCGTCGACCAGAGCCACGTTCGCGAGGTGAACTCGCGCCAGCCCTCGCGGAGCTCGCCGAGGAAGTGCGGTTGCTCCGTAGGCACGGCCCTGGCGGGAACCTCGATCCGGGCAAGGATGAGCGCTGCGCCGACGAAGGAGGCGGCGTCGATCGCGAGCGCGATCCCGGGGCTGCCGGCGACGACGATGACGCCGCCGATCGCCGGTCCTAGCACGAAGAGCAGGTTTCGCATCATGCCGCGGAGGGCGTTCGCCTCCTGGAGCCGCTCGTCGCTGACCGTCTGGGGAACGAGGCCCGTCTCCGCCGGGATCACGAACCCGTCTGCGGCGCCGTACACGATCTGGAGCGCTATCAGCAAGCCGAGCGAGGCGTGACCGGAGAGGACGAATGCAGCGGTCGCCGCCTGCGCGGCGCCCTGCCCCGTCGCCGCGCCGACGAGGATGCGGTTCCGGGGCAACCGGTCGGAGAGCACGCCGCCGAGCAGCACGAGCGACGCGTTCGCGAGCTGGCGTCCGGCGAAGATGATCCCGAGATAGATCGGCTTCGGCTTCTCGGTCAGGTCGAGCACCGCGAAGGCGAGCGCGATCCCGGCCATGGAGTCGCCAAGGGTCGAGATCGTCGTCGCCGAGAACAGGAGTCGGTACGGCCGCTCGGCAAGCGGCGCCAGCCGGCCGGACAAGGCGAACGACGGCACGGTGGGTAGCGTACGCCTCGTGCTCTACGGGGCCCACTGCTCGGGCGGGGTCAAGAAGGCGCTCGACCGGGCGGACGAGCTCGACGTGGACGCGCTCCAGCTCTTCGTCCAGAGCCCGCGGGCGTGGCGGTTCCCCGATCACGATCCCGCGGACCTCGAGGCGTTCCGCAACCGGCGCGTGGAGCTCGGGATCGGCGCCGTGCTCGTGCACGCGCTCTACCTCGTCAACCTCGCCAGTCCGAACGACGACCTGTACGAGAAGAGCGTCACGACGATGAGCTCGACGATGGACGCCGCCTGTGCGATCGGGGCCGAGGCCGTGATCTTCCACGTCGGCTCGCACCTGGGCGCAGGGCTCGACGCCGGTATCGAGCGAGCGGCCCCGGCAATGGCGCAGATCCTCGACCACTGCTCCGAAACGACCTGGCTGCTGATGGAGAATTCGGCGGGCGCCGGCGGGACGATCGGGCGCTCGCTGGACGAGCTGGAGGCGCTGTTCGACGCGTGCGGCCGGCACGAGCGGCTCGGCGTGTGCCTCGACTCGTGTCACCTCTGGGTCTCCGGTGACGACGTCACCGACCGCCCGGCGCTGGACGAGCTGCTCGCCGAGCTCGACTCGCGGGTCGGCCTCGACCGGCTGCGAGCGCTCCACGTCAACGACGCGGCCGCCCCGCTCGGCTCGAACCGCGACCGCCACGCGAACGTCCTCGAGGGGGAGATGGGCGAAGGGCTCGGCACGTTCCTCGCCCACCCGGCGTTCCAGGGGCTACCCGCGGTGATGGAGGTGCCCGGTCCGGACAACCACGGCCCCGACGAGGGCGAGATGAGGAAGCTTCGGCAGCTCCATGCTCGTTCCCTTGCCAAGGTCTGAACCCGGTTTCGGGTCTGACCCGAAGCGGCCTGACCCTGACGGCTGAGCTCGCTGCGGTCTCTGTGGGGACAGTCCCCTGCGGGGACAGTCCCTGATCGGCGGTCAGCGGACCTGCGCGAAGACCCGGAACGTCGGCCGGTCGAGCGGGAGCTCGGAGAACTCGGGGTTCACACAGCCGAGGTCGTCGCCCCGGTTGCGGTAGGTCTCCTCGACCTCGACCCGGCACATCGGTAGCGGCTGGCGCACCGAGCGGACCGCGCCGAAGCCGCCGCGCCGGATCTCGGCCTCGTGCAGCAGGTCGACGTCGATCTCGACCTCGTAGACCTTCTGCATGCACCCGATGTAGGTGTGCCCGAACTCCTCGTAGGCGTAGACGAACGGGCACGCGCGGTCGATGCACGCCGCCGGGTAGACGATCTTGTCGCAGTGCACGCCGCACCGCCGGCACTCGACTTCGTCCTGGGGTCTGAGCGGGAGCGACTGGGTCGCCGTCCGTACGCGCTTCATCTGGTGATTGTGGGCGACGGGTTTCGGGCTGCGCAAGTCTTGACAAACGGCTGACGTTCAGGCATGGAGCGGCCGGCGGACCGGATTCGACCAGCCGCCGCGCCCGGCGTGACGGGCGCGGCCTCAGCCGGCACGAGGGTACGAACGCGCGGCCGAAGGCCGCTTGCCCGAGCAGGAAAGCGAAGCGGTGCGAGGGATCAATAGGCTTGGACAGTCGTGGCGCGCAGGCTCCTCTGGGCATCGCTCGGCCTCGCGCCGATCACGATGATCGTCCGGTTCGCGTTCGACGTGGGCGACGTCGCGCTGTTCGCGCTCGCCGCGATCTCGCTCGTCCCGCTCGCGTGGCTGATCGGCGAGGCGACGGAGCATGCAGCGAAGCAGACCGGGCCCGGGATCGGCGGCTTCCTCAATGCCACCTTCGGCAACGCCCCCGAGCTGATCATCGCGCTCTTCGCCGTCAACGACGGCCTGGTCGAGGTCGTCCGCGGATCGCTGACGGGCAGCGTGGTCGGCAACCTGCTGCTGGTGCTGGGGTTCTCGCTGGTGGTCGGGCCGACGAAGGAGATCGACCGCCGCTCCGGACTGATCTCGGTCGGCCTGGTGCTCGCCGCCACACTCCTCTTCATGGTCGTCACGATCCCCGACTGGAACGGCGGGACGAGCCCACACACACTCGAGGTCCTCTCGATCCCGGTGGCGGTGACGCTGCTGCTCGTATACCTGGGTGTGACCGCCTGGCAGCTGCAACGCCACCGTCTGCTGCATTCGTCGGCGGATTCCGACGTGACCGCGTGGCCCATGCGGTTCACGCTGGCCACGCTGGCGGTCGCGACAGTGGCGACGGCGATCATCGCCGAGATCCTCGTCGGGTCGATCGAGGTGTTCGCAGAGGAGTTGCACCTGAGCGACTTCTTCGTCGCCGCGGTGATCGTCGCCATCGTCGGCAACGCAGCAGAGCACGGCGGCGCCGTGATCGTCGCCCGCCGCGGCCGCGTCAAGCTGGCAACCGAGATCGCCGTCTCCTCCAGCGCCCAGGTCGCCGTTTTCCTGATCCCTGCGGTCGCCGTCCTCTCGTGGGCGATCAACCCGCTCTCGCTGGCGTTCCGCCAGGTCGAGATCGCCGTGATGGGAGGCGCGGCGATCCTGGCCGCCCTGATGCTCTACCGAGGCCGGTCGAGCAGCTGGCGCGGCTGGGTGCTGCTCGTCGGCTACGTGGTGGCTGCGGCCGTCTTCTACAAGGCGGGAGGGCGCTGAGATCTAGCCGAAGGTCGTCGGCGTCCGCGTGACCGGGTAGGTCGCCCAGTACAGCCTCGAGACCGTCCCGTCCGTGTCGCGGACGACGCGGAGCAGTTCGCCGCGCTCGCGTCCCTCGGACACCCGAAACCCGTCGCGGCCGGCCGGCTCGAACACGGAGACCGCCCGGGGCCTGTCGCTCTCCGTCGGCCGGGCACGCAGCCTGCCGTCCTCCCACCAGAAGACGAACGGTGTCCCCTCCGTCCACCAGATGCCGAGCAGCTCGGCAACCTCGGGCGGCGGCTCGGCTTCGGGCTGCCAGTGCTCCTGCTCCGCCGGGAAGAGCTCGAGCGCCTTCTCGGCGAGCTCCAGCGTGATCTCCTCCACCGCCGCAGACGGCGTCGAGGCATTCGTGGCCAGCGCGGCGCCGATCCCCTCACGGCGGCGGCCGAGCAACATCGCCAGGAACCCCGGCATCGCGCCGCCGTGCCCGAAGAAGACGCGGTCGCCGCTCCGGACGAGCTGCAGGCCGAGCCCGTGTGCGAGCGTCCAGTCCTCGGGGTCGTCCATGATCTGCACCTGGTGCATCGCCTCGATCGTGGCCAGATGCATCGCCCAGCGGCAGAGGTCGGACGGCGTGCTCCAGAGGCTGCCGACCGCTTCGACGCCGTCGCCCTCGAGCGAAGCCTCCGGTCGGAGCGTGCGGGCGTACGGGTCGACGTAGTAACCGCGAGCGGCGGGATCGGCGGAGCGCCAGGTCGTGCGCCGGAGCCCGCGGGGTCCGATCAGGCGCTCGTCGACGAAGGCGGCGAAGGGTGTGCCCGTCACGCGCGTAACGAGCTCGCCGAGCAGGGCGTATGCGAGGTTGGAGTAGTGCCAGCGCTCACCTGCCGGCAGCACGAGCTCGGCGTCGGCAAGGCGTTCGACCAGCTCGGCGCCGCTCGGGAACTGCAGGGACTCCCACACCTCGCCGGGCGGCTCGCGCTGGAGGCCAGAGCTGTGGGCGAGCAGCCGGCGGACGGTCAGCTCACCGAACCGCGCCTCCGGCAGGTGCCGCTCGAGCGGGTCGTCGAGCGCGACCTGTCCGTCCTCGACGATCAGCATCACCGCTGCGGCGGTGAACGTCTTCGTGATCGAGCCGATTCGGTACTGGCTGTCAGTGGTCGCCTCCTTCCCCTCCTCGGCGATCCCCACCGCCTCCGCCCAGGCCGTCTCGCCCCCGCGGTACACCGCCGCCGACACGCTCGGCAGACGGAAGCGAGCCTGACCCCGCCGCAGGATCTTGCTCAGCTGCTGCTCAGGCGGCTGCGAGGACACCGAGCGCCCTGGGGATGAGCTCGATCGCCCGGTCGACGTCGTCGTCGGTCACGCCGAGGTGGGTGGCGACGCGCAGGACGCCAGGGCGAAGACGGCCGACGAGGACGCCCTCGCCGCGGATGCGCGCCTGCGCGTCGGCGACGTCCTGGCCGATCGAGCCGATGTCGATGCCGACGAAGTTGGTCTCGGTCGCGTCGACGTCGACCGGCAGCCCGGCGGCCGCGAGCCCCTGCGCGAGTCGCTTCGCCCGTGCGTGATCCTCGGCGAGCCGCTCGACGTTGTGGTCGAGTGCATAGAGCATCGCCGCCGCGACGACGCCCGCCTGCCGGAGCGCGCCGCCGAAGAGGAACTTCAGCCGCCAGGCCTCCTCGATGTGCTCGTCCGAACCGGCCAGGATCGCCCCCATCGCGCAACCGAGCCCCTTCGAGAAGCAGACCTGCACGGTGTCGGCCAGCCGCCCGTAGTCGGCGGCGGGAACTCCGGACGCGACGGCGGCATTCATCAGCCTCGCTCCGTCGAGGTGAACGGGCAGCCCGAGCGCGTGGGCGGCGTCGATCGAGGCGGCCAGCTCGTCGAGCGGCCAGACCCGTCCGCCCGCGCTGCGGTGCGTCTGCTCCAGGACGACGATCCGCGCCGGTTGCAGCCAGTCCGAGGTCGCGACCGCCTCGCGGATCTGTTCGGGCGTGATCCTGCCGGCGTGGCCCGTGAGCGGCCGGGCGATCAGCCCGGAGTGGACGGCCGGCCCGCCCGCCTCGAAGATCAGGATGTGCGTGCGCTCCTCGGCGATCAGCTGACCGCCTGGGCGCGTCAGGACGCGCAGGGCGATCTGGTTCGCCATCGTCGCCGTTGGCAGGAAGAGCGCGCGCTCGTGCCCGAGCAGCTCGGCGGCGCGGCGCTGGAGCTCGTTGACGGTCGGATCCTCCTGCTCCTGCTCGTCACCGACGTCGGCGGCCGCCATGGCCGCGAGCATCTGCTCCGAGGGCTTCGTCGCCGTGTCCGAGCGCAGATCGATCATCGCCGAGGAGCCTATCGGCGGCCCTCGTCCGCTGCCCTCGCGTCTGCCGCGCGGCCCCCAACCACGCCCCCACCCAAGGGTGGGGAAGCATCCCTCCGCCCTCGACGGCCACGCTATCGCGAAATTCGTGACTGCGGTGTGCCGGCTCGGTGTCGATTGGGCACCGATTTCTCCACTGCCGATTCGGCGCCGAATGCTCCGCTGTCCGGGCTGTCCGGACTGTCGGGGCCGTCCGGAGTGTCCGGACTGTCGGGGCCGTCCGGAGTGTCGGGCCGTGCCGACGGTACCCGCGCGACGACTGCGTGGCCTTCGCGCGCTCGTGGGCGTCGGGATGCTCCCCGGGTCTGCCATACCGGTCGCACGCGGTCCCCGCGCAGACCGCCTCGGGCGCGGCCCGCTAGCGTGGAGCACGTGGATTTCGCGCTCCTCGCGGACACACTCGCCGAGCGCGGCCAGCCGGCCTATCGAACACGCCAGATCTGGGACTGGGCGGCCCACGGCGCTGCCGGGTACGAGGCGATGACGAACGTGCCCGCCGACCTTCGCGCCGACCTCGCCGCGGACGTTCCGTTCTCGACGCTCGAGCTCGAGCGGCAGGCCGAGGCGCGCGACGGCACCGTCAAGGCGCTGTTCCGCACGTCGGACGGCAAGCCGGTCGAGGCCGTGCTGATGCGATACCGCGACGGCCGCCGCTCCATCTGCGTCTCGTCGCAGTCGGGCTGCCCGCTGACCTGCACGTT
>Ga0207702_10006491_pt1 | contig 10081 bp, 10 predicted proteins | sample KBSCornC62_FD_184302 | JGI IMG/M metagenome (GOLD analysis project Ga0207702, IMG submission 184302) | Corn rhizosphere microbial communities from Kellogg Biological Station, Michigan, USA - KBS Corn C6-2 (SPAdes) (version 2) | ecosystem: Host-associated > Plants > Roots > Rhizosphere > Soil ...
GCGCCGCCCGCCTCGCCGAAGGAAGACCCGCCGGCGCTGATGCCGTACGACGACCTGTTCGGCGGCGAGGATCGGCCGCCCGAGGAGGCGCCCAACCTCACGTTCAACGTCGCCGCCGCGCCGCTGCCCCCGCCGTCACCGGCCAGGCTGCCCTCGGGCGCGCCCAAGCCGCCGCCGCCGGTCGACGTGCCCGGCGTCGTCGTCGGCGACGGCCGTCCGGCCTGGGTGCCCCCGGCCGACGAGCCGCCCGACCCCATCCTGCAGTCGCCCGTCGCGCCCGCCCCGGCATCGGTGCCCGCGGCTGCGTCCGCCTATGTGCCGCCCCCGCCGCCCAAGGCCAGGCCGAAGTCGATCTCCGAGCTCATGGAGAGCGCCGCCAAGGCGAAGACGCCCGAGAGTGATGGCCGCCCGTCGCAGCCGCCGCAGATGTGGTCGGCTGCGGACGCGATGTCCGGCAAGGCCGCCCCCGCGCCGGTGCCGGTGGCCCCGCAGGCGACGCTGCCGGGGCAGCCGCCCAAGCCGCGGCCCAAGTCGATCTCCGAACTGATGGAGACCGCGGGCAAGCCCAAGGCGCCCGAGGGCGAAGGCCGCCCGGGCGACCCGCAGATGTGGTCGGCCGCCGACGCCGCCGCCGGCAAGGCCCCGCCGGTGCCGCCGCGCCCGGCCGCGCCCGCGCCGCGCCCTGCGCCGCCGCCGCCGGTCACCGCGCTGCCGCTCGAGCCGCTGCCCCCACCCCCGCCGCAGCGCTCGTTCGACAGGATCGCCCCGGCCCCGGTGCGCACGCCGCCGCCGTCGGCCGCGGAACATCGCGCCTCGCGCCCGATCCCGCTGACGATGATGACGCGCGACGACGAGCACGACTACGCGCGCGCCTTCGCGTCCGACGACGAGGACACGGTGATCGCGAGCGGCCACCACCCGGCCTCGCCCGAGGCCGACACCGTGATCGCCGTCGCGGCGCCGATGAGCCGTGCGCACGGCGCCACCCCGTCGCTGCGCCTGCTGGGCCTGCTGATGACGGTGCTGCTGGCGCTGTGGATCGCCCGGCTGGGCGCGGCGCCGCTGTTCGACGTCGACGAGGGCGCGTTCGCCGAGGCCACGCGCGAGCTCACGGTGGGCCACGACTGGGGCAGCACCACGCTCAATGGCGTCGACCGCTTCGACAAGCCCATCCTGGTCTACTGGTTCCAGGCGATCAGCCTGAAGACCTTCGGTCTCAACGAGTTCGCGGTGCGACTGCCGTCCGCGCTGTGCGCGTTCCTGTGGTGCCTGGCCGTCGGCCAGTTCGCGTGGCGGCGCTTCGGGCCGTCGGTGGCCATCGCGGCCGCCGGCATCCTGGCCACCAGCCTCGGGCCGATGCTCATCGGCCGCGCGGCCACCGCCGATTCGCTGCTGAACCTGCTGCTCACGCTCGCGGCGCTCGACCTCTGGCGCCATCTCGAGAACGGCCAGGACACGCCGCGCCGGCGCGCCTTCGCGTGGATCGGCCTGGGCCTGCTGGCCAAGGGGCCGGTCGCGCTGCTGATCCCGGCCGCGGCCGCCGCCCTCTGGCTGGGCGTCAATCGCGACCGCTCGCGGCTGCTGCGGCTGGTGGGCGATCCGAAGGCGTGGGCGCTGATGGTGCTCATCGCCGCGCCGTGGTACGTCTACGCGATCGCACGCCACGGCATGGCGTTCATCGACGGCTTCCTGCTGCACCACAACGTCGAGCGCTTCACCGGCTCGCTGGAAGGCCACGCCGGCAGCCTGTTCTATTACCTGTGGATGCTGCCGGTCGAGATGATGCCGTGGACGCCGCTGCTGGTGCCCCTGGCCCTGCACGTGAAGGCGCGCTGGAACGAGCCGATCGGCCGCTTCCTGCTGGGGTGGCTGGGCTTCGTCGTCGTGTTCTTCTCGCTGTCGGGCACCAAGCTGCCGCACTACGTGCTGTACGGCTTCACGCCGCTGATGCTGCTGGCGGCGCAGGAGCTGGTGGGCGCCGGGCTGAAGCTGCGGCTGGCCCTGTGCGTGACGATCGTGGCCGTGGTGGCGCTCGGCGCGGCCAGCCCATGGCTCGCGCATTCGCTGGCCGAGACCACGCACGATCCGCTGTACAAGGCGCTGCTGTCCACCGCGCCGCCCGCGCCGTGGGTGTGGGTGGCGGTACCGGTGGGCCTGCTCGTGTTCGCGCTGACGATCTGGGTGCCCAACGTGCGCAACTACCTCAGCGAGGCCGACGGCGCGATCGGCGCCGGCCTGCTGGCGGCGGCCTGGCTGGTGCTGGCCGTCCTGCCCTGGTGGGGCCAGGCGGTGCAGGATCCGATCCGCACGCTCGCGCGCACCGTGCCCATCGCGCAGATGACGCTGCTCGATCGCCAGCGCGTCGTGCAATGGCGCCTGCACCAGCCCAGCATCGCGTTCTACCTGAACCAGACCGCCGAGCGCGCCGACCCGAAGGGCGGGGACTGGGCGTTCACGCGCATCGACCGCGTCAAGCCCGACGAGCTCGCCAAGCTCGAAGTCGTGCAGCAGGTGCGCGGCTATGCGCTGGTGCGTCCCGCGCCGGCGGCGTCCGAGCCGCTGTCTCGCATCGGCGCCGAGCGCGACGCGGCGCAGGCCGCGAGCGAGGCCGCGTCGGCGCAGGCGTTGGCCGTCGCCGCCGCCAAGGCCGCCTCCGAGGCCGCGGAAGCGGCCAGTGCCGCCGCCGCGGCGGTGGCCGCCAAGCTGAACGCGGCCTCCGCGCCGGCGGCGGCTTCCGCGGCCGCACCGGTGCCGGCTCCCGTGCCGGCGCCCGCACCGACCGCGCCGCCCGCGAAGAAGTCCAAGTGAGCGATGCCCCGACCGCCCGCGCGGCGCGCCGCGGCTGGCGCGCCCGCAACAAGGCCGGCTGGATCGGGCTGACGGCGGCGCTGCTGCTCGCCTGGATCTTCACCGCGTGGCCGCAGCTCGACCTGTGGGCCAGCGGCCTGTTCCACGACAAGGCCGGCGCGTTCATCGGCGACCAGTTCGCGTTCGTGCGCCTGCTGTACCACGGTATCCCCTGGTCGGGGAAGTTCTACGCGCTGGTGGGCCTGGTCGTGATCGTGCTGTCGATCTGGCGCCCGCACCCGATCGGCGGACGCTGGTCGCGCCGGCTCGCGGCGCTGGCCTGGGTCAGCATCCTGGGCTCGGGCCTGCTGGTCAACGCCGGCCTGAAGGAATACTGGGGCCGCGCGCGGCCCGTGCAGGTCAGCGAGTTCGGCGGCACGGCGCACTTCTCGCCGGCGCTGTCGCCCACCGACCAGTGCGAGCACAACTGCTCGTTCGTCAGCGGCCACGCCACCTCGGGCTACATCCTGATGGCCGTCGGCCTGATGGGCAGCGTGGCCACGCGCCGGCGCTGGCTGTGGATCGGCATCGCCTGGGGCGTCATCGTGAGCCTGGCGCGCATCGCCGAGGGCGGCCACTTCCTCAGCGACACGCTGTTCGCCGGCCTGGCCGTCTGGGCCAGCGGCTGGCTGATCCGCGAGGCCTGGCTGCGCCACGTCGCGCTGCGATGGCGACGCCTGCGGCGGCGGCGCGAGGCGCTGGAAGCGAAATGAATCGCGCGGGGTCGATCCCGGCGGGATCAGGCCTTGAATCGTGCACTCGAGACCTGACCCCGCGACGTTCAGGACCGGATCCCCGTCTTCGCACCCCCAAAGAAAACGGCGACCCGCGGGTCGCCGTTTTCTTTGGGGCCTGGCGCCGATCAGGGCGTGTACTCGATCGCGATGCCCTTGAAATCGACCGCGTTGTTCGGCGTCTTGATCGACAGGTTGCTGATGTGGCGGAACGCGAAGCCGGCGCGCCAGTGGCCGTCGGCGCTGCTGACGCCCACCCCGAAGTGGTCGGAGAACTGGAAGTTGCTGCCCTTCTGGCGGTCGCCGATGCGCGACTCGCTCAGGTACGCCGGGCCGATGCCGAACTCGAGATCCAGGCGCGCGCCGCTGGAGACGGGATAGCGCCAGTGCATCATCGGCACGAAGGCGACGTCCCAGGCGCTGTGCGAGAACGCGCTGTCCGACTTCGCCTGCCATGCGCTGGCCGACAGCAGCGGCGACATGTCCAGCGAGAACGGCCCGACCTCGGTCAGCTTGCATTCGTGGCGTTCGGCACCGATGGATTCGGTCGACAGCTCGGCGTCCTTGGCGACGAACGCGCGCGCGCCCCAGGCATCGTTGCCCGGCGTGCCGTGTCCGAGGCAGCCGAAGAACGGGGCGCCCTTGAGCGCGGCGACGGTCCAGGTGGCGATGGTGCCGGCGATGGCGGTGTTCTTCAGGGCGCTGCCGGCGCCTGTTTCGGCGTGCGCCGGAGCGGCGGCCGCGAGCGCCAGCACGGCCGCGGCGAGGGTCGCGCGCGTGGCCGGGCGCGGGCGGCGGGGGGCGGAGGTGGTCGAGTGCATCCGCGCACTGTAGCCTGCCGGCGCGAAATCCCTGCTGCGAGGCCGGACGCCCGTCGGCGGCGCGCGACAACCCGGCCGCACCGGAAGGGATAATCGCCGACCACCTTCGCCACCCGCCCCTGGATGTTCCTCGTTGCCTGGATCTCGCGCTGGCCGCTGCGCCTGCTGCACGCCGTCGGCGGCCTGCTGGGCTGGCTCGTCTGGCTGTGCTCGCCGACCTACCGCCGCCGGCTGCGCACGAACGCCGAACTCGCGGGCGTGCCCGCGCGCGACCAGCGGCGCTCCATCGCCGAGGCCGGCCGCATGGTCGCCGAGACGCCGTGGCTGTGGCTGACCGCGACCAACGACGACCTGCTGCGCCAGGTGCGGTGGCGCGGCGCCGAGGCGCTGGAGGGCTACATCGCCGAGCGCCGGCCACTGGTGATCCTGACGCCGCACATGGGCAGCTTCGAGGTCGCCGCGCGGGCCTACACCGCGCGCTGGGGCGCCGTGCAGCCGGTGACGGTGCTGTACCGCCCGGCGCGCCAGCGCGCGCTGCGCGAGTTCCAGGAGCGGGCGCGCCAGCGTCCCACGATGCCCACCGCGCCCGCCAGCCTGGCCGGCGTGCGCCAGATGCTGCGCGCGCTCAAGCGGCGCGAGACGGTGGGCCTGCTGCCCGACCAGGTGCCGCCCGAGAGCCAGGGCGTCTGGGCGCCGTTCTTCGGCCAGCCGGCCTACACGATGACGCTGGCCGCGCGACTGTCGCAGCAGACCGGCGCGCACTGCCTGGTGCTGCGCTGCGAACGCCTGCCGCGCGGCGCCGGCTACGTGATCCACGCGAGCGAGCTGGTGCGGCCGCTGCCCGCGGGCACCGACGCGGCCTCGCTGGTCGAGGCCGCCACCATCGTCAACGAGACCATGGAGCGCGAGATCCTGGCCGACCCCGGCCAGTACCTGTGGGGGTACAACCGCTACAAGGCGCCGCGCGCGGCCGAGACGGCGGAGCGCCGCCCCGAAGGAACCGAATGAACGTCGTCGCACGCCTGGTGCTGGGCTTCCTGTGGCTGCTCAGCTGGCTGCCGCTGGCGCTGCAGGCCGCCGTCGGCCGCGGCCTGGGCAGGCTGCTGTGGATGCTCGCGGGATCGCGCCGCCGCATCGCGCTGCGCAACCTCGAGCTCACGATGCCCGAGAAGTCGCCGGAGGAACGGCGCGCCATCGCGCGCGAGAACTTCCAGTGGATCGCGCGCAGCATCCTCGAGCGCGGCCTGCTCTGGTACGCCTCGCCCGAGCGGCTGCGGCGGCTGATCCACGTCGAAGGGGACGTCGGCTTCGCCGAACGTTCGCCCGGCGCCGTGATGTGGCTCGCGCCGCATTTCGTGGCGCTCGACGTGGCCGGCCAGTCGACGCAGCTGTTCCAGAACCGCCCGGTCGGCTCGATCTACCAGCGCCAGAGCATCGCGGTCTTCGACGAGGCGATCCGCAAGGGCCGCCTGCGCTTCGCCAACGGCCAGGTGTTCTCGCGCCACGAGAAGGCGCTGCCGCTGATCCGCGCGATCCGCCGCGGCTACGCGTTCTTCAACCTGCCCGACATGGACTTCGGGCCGCAGGAGGCCGCGTTCGTGCCCTTCATGGGCGTGCCCGCGGCCACGCTGATGGCGCCGTCGAAGATGGCGCGGTCGCTGGCCATGACCGTGCAGCCCGTGGTCGCCGAGATCCTGCCCGGCGGCCAGGGCTACCGCGTGCGCTACCTGGAGCCCTGGAAGGACTTCCCGACCGACGACCCGGTGGCCGACGCCGCGCGCATGAACGAGTGGATCGCGTCGGAAGTGCGGCGCAACCCGTCGCAGTACTACTGGGTGCACAAGCGCTTCAAGACGCGGCCGCCGGGCGAGGCGAGCCTGTACTGAGGCGCCGCTAATCGGTCGCCGCGTCGATGAGGGCGCCGACCACGTCGCCCGCCACATCGGCGGCGACGGCCTCGCCGAATGTCAGGCCGGAGCTGTCGTCCCAGCCTCGGCGGCTGCCGAACCAGGTGCGGCGACCGCCGGCGTCGGTCCCGGGCAGGCGCAGCAGCGCGCGCAGCACCACCCAGCCCATGAGCACGGCCAACGCGACGGACAGGACGAACACCAGCACCGCGTGCGGCGGTCCGAGCCAGCCGCCCAGGCCCTTGTGCGCGCCGGAAAAGCAGAGGCCGCCGACCATCAGTGCCACGCCGCCGCGCATCGCGATGGCCATGAACGACAGCCGCACGCCCGGATCGCCGTAGCCGGGCTGCGCCGCGGGGTTCCCCGCGGGCGAACGCGCCCGCGCGCGGGGCGACGGTTCCTCCCACCCCATCGTCAGATCTCCCCGCCCTCGAGCTTGACGAACGGCCCGAAGCACTGGCGTCCGTCCTCGGCCAGGCAGACGATGAAGCGGTCCTTGGCCGGGTTCATCATCACGTAGCGGGTGGTGGTCTTGCCGGGCTTGGTGACCTGGCCCCAGCAGTCCTTCTTTCCGTTGTCCTTGACCAGCGTGTCGACCCACCTGTAGTAGCCGCGCGCGCTCGGCTGGTCGCTGATCGTGAAGGTGGACTGCGCGACCTCGTCGGCGCTGGTGATCAGCGTGCGGCCGCTGCGGTCGATGCGGTAGATCTCGGCGCAGTCGTCGTCGCGCTTGGTGATCTGCCAGGCACCGAGGAAGGGGTGGTCCGCGCGCACCGGCGGCGGGGCGTCGGCGGGCGCGGCGACGGCGGCCAGCGAGGCGAGCGCCAGGGCGAGCAGCAGCGGGGTTTTCATGCGGGGCTTGTCCTTGGAGGTCGACGATGCCGTGGGCTCCGTTCGATCGATTCTGCCTGAGCGCGCGCCGGCGTGCTCGCTCGCGGGCGCAGGCGGGGCGCCACGGGCCTGTGGAAGAATCGTCGCTCGCCCGCATGCCCGGGAACGGCCGGCGTCCCGCTTGCCGCGCCGGCGGTCAGCCACCGTCCAGGACAAAGGAGCCCGCCATGACCCGCCACGCCCTCCCGCCCGTCGCCGCGCTGTGTGCCGCCGCGCTGCTCGCCGTCGCGCCGCCGGCCGCCTCCGCCACGGACATCGCCGCCAGGCCGCCCGCCGCACCCGACCAGCCCAGGCCCCGCACGGGGGCCTACAAGATCACCAAGCGCGGCGCGCACCTGATCCGCGCGCGTTGCCTCGAGGGCGGCCATGTCGTGGTGCCCACGCACGAGAAGGCCACGGCCGCCCAGCGCGACCGCGACATCCACGAAGCCTGCAAGACTGTCGACTACACCCGATGAAGCGCCTCCCGCCGATCGCCACCCTCGCCGCATTCACCGCCGCCCTCGTGGCGGCCCCCGCGCCGGCCCAGACCGCCGCCTCCGCCCCGCCGGCCGAGTGGGGCGCGCCGCTGCACGGCCCCGCGCCCGTCGCCGAGCCGGCATCCGCCGCCAGCGCCATCACCACCATCGTGCTGCCGCCGCGCAGCGCGTTCGCCGCGGCGCGCGCCAACGGCGGCCTGGCCACCGGCGACTACTTCCACGACTTCGCCGAGCTCATCGTGCGCGTGCGCAGCGTCAAGTGGATCGAGGAGATCTGCAGCGAGACCTTCCCCGCCACCGCCGAGGCCAACCGCCACGCCTACGAGGTCTGGCACGTCGACAACGGGCCGTTCGTCGACGAGGTCGAGGGGCAATTCCTGGTCATCGCGAAGTACTGGGGCGACGAATCGCCCGCGGCGCGCAAGGAAGGCCTGACCGTGGACCAGCTCAAGGCCAAGGTCGACGCCAACCGCGCCGGGCTGCGCCAGGACTTCCTTTCGCGGGGCATGAAGTCGTTCCAGACGCGCTGCGAGGCCTATCCCGAGATCCTGCTGTCGCCGCAGCTGGACCTGGAGCGCTCGCAGGCCGACCTGGTGCGCTCGGTGCGGATGGGGCCGGGGCAGCGATGAGCGCCGCCATCCGCGCGCTGGCCCCCTCCCTGTGCGTGCTGGCGCTGCTGGCTGGCTGCAACAAGGCGGGCATGGAACAAGCTTCGCCCGGCGCGCCGGCGTCCGTCGGCAAGGCGAACGAGCGCCGCGACGGCGACCGCCGCGCCACGCTGGCCACCACGCGCCACGTCGATCTCGAGGTGGCGCCCGAGGCCGTCGCGCCGCTGTTCACCGGCGTGCAGGCCGCCTGCGAGGCCGACGCCGCGAGCGCGTGCGTGGTGATGGCTTCGCGCCTGAACACCGGCGAATACGCCCACGCGGAGCTCACCGTGCGCGCCGCGCCGGCGGGCATCGCGCGGCTGCTGGCGAAGCTGCATGCCGGCACCGGGCTCGTGGCCGAATCGGCCAGCGCCGAGGACCTTGCCGCGCCCATCGTCGACTCCGAGCGCCAGATCGCGATGGCGCGCGAGTACCGCGACTCGCTGCTGGCGTTGCGCGCCAAGGGCGGCAACGACATCAAGGCGCTGATGAGCGTCAACGAGGAGCTCGCGCGGGTGCAGTCGCAGCTGGAATCGGCCACCGGCGAGCGCGCGCACCTGCAGCAGCGCATCGACACCGAGACGCTGACCGTGGCCATCTCCAGCACCGGCGCGCACGAGTCCCACCCGTGGCGCTCGGTCTCGCAGGCGCTGCAGGACTTCGGTGCGCACCTGGCCGACGCCGCAGGCGCCGCGATCACCTTCGTGGCGTACGCGATCCCGTGGGCGGCCGTGCTGCTGCCGCTGGCCTGGTTCCTGCGCTGGCTGTGGCGGCGCCGGCGCGCACGCTGAGAGCCCGTCAACCCGCGACGATGGCGTAGGCCTCGCGCTGCGACTGCAGCCACTGGGCCATCTCGTTCGCGTCGGCGAGGTCGTTCGGATGGAAATCGCGCTTCAGGTAGCGCAGCAGCGGGAAGAAGCTGGCGGCCCAGAGGCCGCGCCGGCCGAACAGGTAGCGGCCGGCCTGCCACCAGGTGCGCGGCTGCCACCACAGGCCCGCGCGCCACAGGTTGATGAAGGTCTGCAGGCTGGACTCGAAGAAGAACTGCACCGCGATGTAGACGAACCACAGCCGCCGCCGGCGCTCGCTGCCGCCCATCGCGCGGTACAGGTCGAAGGCGACGGTCTTGTGCTCGCTTTCCTCGACCGCGTGCCAGCGCCACAGGAGCGCGAGCTCGGGCGTCGCGCCCTCCAGCCAGTTGGGGTGCGTCAGCACGCCCGTCGCCATGACTGCGGTGAAGTGTTCGTACGCGGCGGTGACGGCCACGTGGTTGACCGGGTGCATGTTCTCGCCGTTCTTGATGCGCCACGCGGCCCAGCCCTGCCAGTAGTTCCTGAGGCCCTGGCGGTCCAGCTCGGCGTTGAACTGGGCGTGCAGGAAGCGGTGCGTCGCCTCCTGGCCGGTGAAGCCGCGCACCTCGTCGGCCCAGGCGGCCTGCTGCTCCGGCGGCAGCATCGCGACGCCCTTTTTCACGGAGTCGATGAAGAACTGCTCGCCGATCGGGAAGCTCATCGACAGCGCGTTCAGGTAGTGCGTGCGGAAGGCCTCGCCGCCGTTCCAAAGCTTCGGGAATCCCTTGGACAGGTCGACGCGCAGGCGGCGGATCGGCAGGCGGCGCGTGGTCTCGGGCGGGAGTTCGGCGGGTGCGTTCATGTCGTGGGCGGCCTTTTGTCTTTCTCTGTCACGCAGCGTAAGGGCCGCCGCCGGACGGGTCTACTCGCATTTGCCGGCCCCGGGCATGGCGGGAGCCCGCCG
>Ga0207702_10006492_pt1 | contig 10075 bp, 5 predicted proteins | sample KBSCornC62_FD_184302 | JGI IMG/M metagenome (GOLD analysis project Ga0207702, IMG submission 184302) | Corn rhizosphere microbial communities from Kellogg Biological Station, Michigan, USA - KBS Corn C6-2 (SPAdes) (version 2) | ecosystem: Host-associated > Plants > Roots > Rhizosphere > Soil ...
GGATCCGCATGAGTGAGCGCATCGCCCAGATCATGAAGGAGCGCAAGGGCCTCAATGCCAACGTCGATTTCTACTCGGCCACGGTCTATTACTCGCTCGGCATTCCGACCGATATGTTCACCCCGATCTTCGCGATTGCGCGCACCTCGGGCTGGACGGCTCACGTGCTCGAGCAGCTATCCGACAACCGACTCTACCGCCCGCTCAGCGAATACGTCGGGCCGGCACCAGGCAAGCGGTTCGTCCCCATCGACGAGCGCTAAGGGCGAAGATTCAGCCCCCTACCGAGCCGTCTCTTCATCCGTGGCTCGGCGGGAAATTCTAGTCGCCGCTCGAATTTTCGAACCAGATTCGCATGGCCCGCGAAGGGCTCCACGCCGCATGAAAATGAGGGAAGCCACGGCGGGCAAGGGATTGCCCCGCCCTACCACCAACTTACCTCATCTTCCAATATACAAGGGAAGCCGCGCCGTCGGGTTCCGTCGATTTTTCGTACGGCGCAGACTTCGGTAGAAGCGAATTTTCGAATCAGGACTTGTAAGGGGAATCAAACGCATCGTGGCGCATCGCGAAACTGCTCTCCATTTTGTCGGCCGTAAAGAAGGTCCACGACCATGAACAGTCGCGAAACCGATTACTTCGGCGTGATGTTTTTCATTGGTCAAAGGCGACCCGCCAGAGTCATAAGTAACGCACCCCGCCAATCCTCCGTCATTCCCACATGAATCCTTCCCTGCTCGCGGACGACGATTACTACCCCCTAATTGAAGCAAGGCATTGCGATCCCTTTCGCCTCTTGGGCATTCGGCAAGAACATGGGCGAACCATAGCACGCGTATTCAGACCCGATGCCGCGAATGTCACCCTCATTGAAGAGGGCGGATTGGGGCGCAAATTCGAGCTCACAAAGAAGGACCATATCGGTCTCTTCGAGGCAGATCTCGGCGACGAGCAAGCACCGCTGCGCTACCGGTGCTCCTATGGCGGATATAATGGAGAGGCGTGGAACCAGCTCGACCCCTATGCATTCCCCCCGGTGCTGGGAGAGATGGATATCTATCTTTTCAACGAAGGCACCCACTACGACATCTATAAAAAGCTCGGCGCACACATGATTGAGCTCGATGGCGTACGCGGCGTCCATTTCGCGGTCTGGGCGCCGAACGCCCAGCGGGTGAGCGTCGTCAGCGATTTCAATCACTGGGATGGCCGCGTGCATCCGATGCGCAAGCTGGCGCCGGCCGGCGTGTGGGAGATCTTCATTCCGGAAGCACCCGAGGGAGCGCACTATAAATTCGAAATCCGGGGACCCCATGGCGAAACCTTCCTGAAGACCGATCCATTTGCGTTCTATGCCCAGCATGGCACGCAAACCGGCTGCATGGTCTTCGATCTGAATCGCTATGCGTGGTCCGATGAGGCCTGGATGAAAGCGCGCCAGGAGCGTGACTCCATCCACAGCCCCATCAGCATCTACGAGGTGCATCTCGGCTCGTGGCAGCGCGTTGTCGACGATGGCAATCGCTCGCTGAGTTACCATGAGCTGGCCGACCGCCTCATTCCTTATGTGAAGGAGCTGGGGTTCACTCATATCGAGCTCATGCCCGTGATGGAGCATCCGTTTGACGGCTCATGGGGGTACCAGGTCGTCAACTATTATGCGCCGACGAGCCGCTTCGGGAATCCCGATGACTTCCGGCATTTCGTCGACCGCTGCCATCAAGAAGGGATCGGCGTGATCCTCGATTGGGTTCCCGGCCATTTCCCGAAGGATGCCCATGGACTGGCCCGCTACGATGGCACCTGCCTGTACGAGTATGAGGATCCCCGCTTGGGCGAGCACATGGATTGGGGCACGCTCATCTTCAACTATGCCAGGAACGAGGTGCGGAACTTCCTTATCGGAAACGCCCTCTTCTGGCTGGATGAGTTCCACATCGATGGCCTGCGTGTGGACGCCGTCGCGTCGATGCTTTATCTCGACTACTCGCGCAAACCCGGCGAATGGGTCCCCAACTGCTTTGGCGGCCGGGAGAACCTGGATGCGATCAACTTCCTCAAGCGCTTCAACGAGGTCTGCTATGAGCGCTATCCCGGCATTCTCAATATGGCAGAGGAATCCACGGCGTGGCCCGGCGTCTCGAAGCCGACCTACCTCGGCGGCCTGGGCTTCGGGTTCAAGTGGAACATGGGCTGGATGAACGATTCGCTCCGCTACATCAGCAAGAATCCCATCCATCGCCGCTTCCACCAGGGCGACATCACGTTCTCGATGCTGTATGCCTTTACCGAGCATTTCGTCCTCGTCCTCAGCCACGACGAGGTCGTCCATGGCAAGGGCTCGATGATGCAAAAGATGCCCGGCGACGACTGGCAGAAGTTTGCCAATCTTCGCATGTTCCTTGCATGGATGTGGGCGCATCCCGGTAAGAAACTCATCTTCCAAGGCATGGAATTCGGCCAATGGGCGGAGTGGAATTACGCCCAAAGCCTCGACTGGCATCTCACTCAGTATCCTCCGCACGCAGGAGTCACCCGCCTCGTCCAGCACCTCAACTGGTTGTACAAGAACGAGCCCGCTTTCTATGAGCTCGACGATTCCTACGAGGGCTATGAATGGATCGATTTTCACGATGCCGACAACAGCGTGTGGTCTTTCATGCGCAAGGCCCGCAACGGCGCGACCATCGTCTTCATAGTCAATGCCACTCCTGTTGTACGCAGCAGCTACCGCATCGGCGTGAACGACGCCGGCTGGTACGAGGAAGCCCTGAACACCGACGCCGCGCTCTATGGCGGCAGCAATGTCGGCAATTGGGGTGGACAGTATGCGAACGAGAACTGGAGCTGGCAAGGCAAGCCCCACTCGATCCAAATCGATCTGCCTCCGCTTTCGGTGATGGCGTTCAAATTTGTCGGCGAAAAACAGCCCGACGCACAGTGAAAATCTTGACGCTCTCGCATCCGAGTGCGTACTTATTCAATTCCCATTCCAGATTCATGAAACTTGCCCGTACCCCCTCCTCCGCGTTCACCCTCATTGAGCTTTTGATCGTTATTTCGATCATCGCCATTCTTGCTTCCCTCGCAATTCCCGCTGCGAATTCGGTGCTCGTCCGTGGCGAACTTACCGGAACTCTGAGTAATGCCCGCCAGCTCCATATGGTGACCCAGACTATGTCTATGGACACCTTCAGTGCCGGTGGAGAAGGTCTCGAGTGGACAATGTCGAACAATGGAACGACGAACATGCCGGTTTCGCTCTCCACCTATTTCTCGGCCCTTACGAACAACAACTACCTCACCGATCCCGAACTTCGGAAGTTGCTCTCGGCCCCCGGCAGACAGCCCACCACCGGCACCCTCGGAGCGAATAACATCGCGTTCAAAATCTTCGCGGTAAGTGAGGAGTCCGGCTCCGAGCAGCCCTTTGTCGTCACCGCAAACTGGGGTGGTCTTGCCACTGGGATGACTTCCAATGCTCCCTATGGAAAGAAGGGCTTCGTCGTCTTCAACAAGGGCGGTGGCGGAAATTTCTACACCCGTAGCCAGGACGCGACCAGCACCAACATTTTCAATTCGGGAAGCGGCGACCAGACGAACAATCTGAGCCAGTTCCTCCAATAAACGCTTAACATTTTCGAGACGCCCTTCCACGCTGCACGTGTGGAAGGGCGTTTTTCTTTACTCGAATGCTAAGCGAACAGCGGCTCCAGACAAATTTCCAACGCCCGATCCGGGAATTCGCCCGCGCGGATTTCTCGACGGTCGAGGTGGAATGGACGGTCGGCCGCGCGCTCTCCGAGATCCGTAACAAGGGCGTCGGCGATGGCATCGTCTATTTCTATGTCACCGATGCGGACGGCAAGCTCCGCGGAGTACTGCCCACGCGTCGCCTGCTCATCGAGTCTCTCGACCGCCCGGTGCGGGAAGTGATGATTTCACGCGTCGTCGCCGTACCGGAGACGGCAACGTTGCTCGATGCCTGCGAGTTTTTCGTCCTGTATAAGTTCTATGCCCTTCCCGTCGTGGATGCGGAGCGGCGGATCGTAGGCATCGTGGATGTCGGCATTTTCACGGAGGAAGTGCTGAATGTGGACGAGAAGGAAGGCGGCGATGATGTCTTCCAATCGCTGGGCTTCCATGTCGAAGAACTTCGCAACGCCACTCCTGTAAAGGCATTTCGTTTCCGCGTCCCCTGGCTGATCGGCACGGTCATCACTGGCATGCTCTGCGCGATGATCACGGGATTTTTCGCTAAGACACTCGAAGAGCGGATCACGCTGGCGTTTTTTATGACGCTCGTACTCGGGCTTGGCGAAAGCGTCGGCGCACAGTCGATGGCAGTCACACTCCAGGCGATCCATTCCTCGAAGCCGAGCCTCCGCCGGCTGATCGCCGCTGTGCGCCGTGAGATTGTCACTGCCCTTATGCTCGGCGGAGCCTGCGCCGGGCTGGCTGGCATTACTGTTTTCGCATGGCAACGGGATCTCGTCGCGGCCAGCACGATTGCGGCAAGCATCATTGGCGCAATGTGCACAGCGAGCATGCTGGGGGTGATTGTCCCAACCACCGTGCGCGCGATGCGCCTCGATCCGAAGATCGCGTCCGGTCCGATCACTCTCGCCGTTGCCGATGTCTGCACCCTGGCGTGGTATTTCGGCGTGGCCACCCTCATCCTCGGCCGATGAAAACTCTCCTCCTGCTGCTGGTCACAATTGGACTCGCCGCATGCGACATCTCGAAACAATCGCGCGCACTCGTCGTGGGGATGGACCTCAGCTACCCCCCTTTCGAAACCATCGACTCCTCCGGGAAACCGGCGGGCGTGAGCGTGGATCTGGCGGAGGCCTTCGGCAAATGGATCGGTCGGCCGGTGCGCATCGAAAACATCCCGTTTGTCGGACTCATCCCGGCACTAAAGTCCGGCCGCATCGATATGATCATCTCGTCGATGACGGATACTCCCGAACGGCGGCAGTCCGTAAGCTTTTCCGATCCGTATCTGACCATTGGCCTGGCTCTCCTCTGCCGGCCCGGAACCTCGCTCACTTCACCCTCCGATCTCGACCTCCCTTCACGAACGCTCGCGGTGCGACAGGGCACGACCGGGGAGGCATGGGCCCGCGGACACCTTCAGCATGCCCGCATCCTGGTGCTCGATAAGGAATCTTCGGCGGTCTCGGAGGTGATGCAGGGCCGGGCGGATGCATTCCTTTATGACCAAATGTCCGTCTGGCAGAACTGGCAGCGACATCAGAAAAAAACCATCGCGCTCCTTACTCCGGTCCAGACCGAGCATTGGGCCGTCGCGTTGCGCAAGGGCGACGATGCACTTCGGCAGAAAGTGAATGAGTTCCTTCGCGACTTCCGCGCCAAGGGCGGATTCGAGATCCTGGGCGATCGATATCTCAAGGAGCAAAAGGACGCCTTTCGACAGCGCGGAATCCCGTTCTATTTCTGAATCATCGATTTCAAGTCGCCAGGACCGGGATTAAGCCGCCTCCAGGGCCGAAGCGGTTGGCACATGGATGAGAACCGCTTTTACGGAATCGAGAGCCAGCAACTTTGCGAGTGCACCCCGGTAGAGCTCGAGCTGCGGACGATGTCTGTCGAGTACTCGTGACGGTGGAGCGTTGTCCGTCTTGAACTCGATCAATACCGCGCCCGCGGATCGGATCACCACGCGATCGAATATTCCGCTCACCCACTTTCCATCGAGCACGACGTCGAAAGCACGTTCCCTCCATGTAACGTCGTCAGATTGCTCTCGTCGGAACCATTTCGCGATCTCCGGATTTTCCAGACAGCGAGAGAGAGCCTTTTGAACAGACTCGTCCTCGATGCGAATGCCGGCTGCAGAGGGGCTGTCGATCCAGTCGATCGCAGCGAAGGCCTTGTGAATCGCCGCGCCGAAATCCGCCGCAGGGCGCGAAAGCGGGGTGCCGCGCAGCAGCCCGCCCGTGGCGGATGGGCGAACAAGATCGAGATGCGTGATAGGGTTCAAGCAGGCCCACTCCGCGACCGAAGGGACGCCCGCACTGAAAGCCGCCGGAGACTCGATGTGCTCGAACCAGGTATCGTCGCCAATTGCCCAATCGCCAGCCTCCTCGTCGCGCGCTGCGATCGCCCGATGGATCGCAGCCACCGGCGAGAGGGCGCTTACGTTCTCAGGAGCCTTCGGCGTAAAAATCTCGAGGGCATATTTCGCACGGGTGATGGCCACATACAGCAGGCACATTGCCTCATAGGCATTGTCGGCGCGGTCGGCATCGCATGCCGCAGCAATGATGGGATCCGCGCCAGCGATCAATGCTGGAGGCTTGCGGAGAATCCATTGGATCCTTCCGGATGTCGCGGCCGGCGCCAGGAGCTGCGCATCCGTCGCAGAGTCCATCCTCTGGGTATCAAGGACGGGCAACAATACGATGTCAAATCCGAGGCCCTTCGACTTATGCACGGTCATGAGCTGGACGCGGCCCGAAGCGGCGGCATCGCGGAGAGTGAACTCAGCGGCAAACCGGGGAAACTCGTTAAGGGAGGATGCATTTCCCGAGTCAAATGCGCGGGCGATGTCGCGCAGTTGGATCAGGCGTCTCCGGGAGAACGCGTCTCCGGGCAGCACATGTTCCAGCTCGCGATAGAGCCCCTCCAGGACCGCCTCGAAGCCGCTCATCGAGAGCTGCTCGAGGAGGCGCTGCCTTGTGGTCTCCCACCCAGCAATCGCGACCCATTCTCTAATCGGGGTCATCTCGACGTAATGACGGGAGGCCGCGTCGGCCGGGTGCAGAATGGCCCGGAAGAGGGCAACGAAAGCTCCCGTCACTGGATTGTCCATCGCGACGGATTCGTCGGTCTCCGAGACGACGTCGAGAAAGCCCTTCGCACGAAGAGCGTGCGCGATTTCACGAGCCTCGGAATTGCTGCGCGTAAGAATCGCGCAGGTGAGCCGCCGGCCTATGGGGTCGATCTCCCGGAGGCGTTCATGGATGGCGTCGTGGAGGGCCTCGCCGCCTTCGATCTCGTGCACGGCGACATGGCCATCGCTCGATGTGATCGCCGAGGTGTGGGCTTCCCACCCGGCCCGCCATTCTTCGATCGCCGGTGCGGGCAGCAATCCATCGCACCCGCAAAGCGAATCACCCACGAGATTGACGAAGTCGATTACACGGGGGGCCGACCGATACGAGGCTCTCAGCGAGCGCATCTCGATCGCAGCACCGTATCGGCGCGCCAGAGCTCCGATGAGGCGATGCTCGCCACCTCGCCAGCGATAGATCGATTGCTTCGGGTCTCCGACGAAAAATGCCGATCTGGCTCCGGACGGGTCCTGCAGGACCTCATCCAGGACATTCTCGATCACGGCCCATTGGGAGATGCTGGTGTCCTGAAACTCGTCGAACAGCCAATGGGAGATCCGCGCATCGAGCCGCTCCTGCCATAGGAGGGAATCCACGCTACGCAGGAGGGAGGGCACATCTCCAAAGACAAGCTTGCCTGCCATTCGCACGTCGGAGTCGTAGTCCTTCTCGAATGCCGAGAGGACTCCATGAATGCCCCGGGTCATGCGAAGCGCTCGCTCGAAGCTTGCCCCCACGACACGGTGCACGACTCGGCGAAGCGCGGGCACGAGCGCGGGCGGTATCTCCTTTACGCCTTTTCCAAAAGCCACCTCGAGTCGCTCCGGAGCCTGCTCGACCGCGAATGCACCTATGATTCGCTCGACCAGTGCACCGGATGGCAGATCCATTCCCGGGCTCCATTCGGCGACATCCTTCAGGAACCGGGAAAAAGCTTTGAAGAACTGTCCCGACTCCGAGTCGGCCCAGTCGCGAAGCAGGGTGAGTTCCGCCTTAATATCGCCAGGCGGCTGGAGCCACGCGCAGGCTTCTCCCGGCCAGATAATTGCCTCTGCCCCCCAGAGCCTGGAGTCGGAGGCTCCGAGGTAAATGCCGTGGAATGTTTTGACGAGCTGCCCCACAGCCCGATGGAGATTTTTCTCCTCGGCTCCCCAGGTCGCCTGGCGAAACGCTTCGATCAAGGCGTCCTGCTCCGCTGCGGGACGACCTGCACGAATGAGGTCGAGCAGCACGCGCTCACGAGCGGTCGCGGCAGCGAGCTCGTCGAGAATCTCGATACCCGGCAGGCCGAGATCGAATGGAATGGCCGCGGCAATCCGCTGGAAGAACGAGTCGAATGTCCCGAACTGCAGCCGGTCCATATCCCGCACCAATCGGCGCAGGATGCGAGAAAAGTTCACATCATCCGGCAGTGCGAGCCGGGTACGCAGCGAGTCTGCCTTGGACTCGCTTTCGCACGCCTCAGCCAGCTTGCGAAACACAGCCGAGGTAAACTCGGTCGCCGCCTTGCGCGTGAACGTAAGCGCAACGATTGACTCAGGAGGTGCACCGAGTGCAAGCAACCGCACGATCCGATCGGAGAGCGTGAATGTCTTTCCCGTGCCGGCGGAGGCCAGGATGATTTCGTTGCGCAGGTTCATGGGCATTCGGGGCGGGCCCATTCACAAAACGCGCCTTGCGGGTCGATGACCGCTTCGGCGGAAGGTTGGAGAAATTCCTCGAGCTCGTCGTAGGCGACGTCCGGATTGGGAGGCCAGAAGCGATGACTGGCGATATCCCCAAGCACCCCGCGGGCGCAGGCCATTGCGGAGAGATCGACTGCTTCATCGAAGCTCTCCCACAGCTCGACCCTCGTTTCCGCAATCGTCCTTGGAAGGTTGAAGTACCCGCATTCGACCGTCGCCGCCCCGCGGCCGGACTCGACGAGCAGCGCCCGATAGAGGGGGAGTTGCAGATTCGTCCACCACCGCACCTTTCCACTCTCAAATCGGGCGTAATCCGGAGGCCATGTGCGACCTGCCTTCCGATACTGGCGGAGGTGCTTTCGCTCCGGAGTTTCGGCCTTATCGCCAGTCTTGTAGTCGAGCACCCGCCATCGGCCGGTGGCGGGATGAAAGTCGATGCGATCGATCTTTCCCCGGATCTCCCAGCCATCGATCAGCCATGGGCGCTCGAGCAAATCCTCGAATGAAATTTCTACATTCTCGATACGCCATCCCTCGCGCCGCATCACCGACTGAGCATCCGCAAACGCCGCGAGCCGACGACGGGCAGACTCGATCTGCACCATCAGTGACAGAGACGGGCGGCCGCCAAACTGCGCCGAAATATAATCCTCCAATGCGACATCGAGCACCTCCCGTATACGACCGGGATCATCCAGCTGCCGGGCCGCAACGTCGCGACCGAACACCTCGACGGCATGGTGAACGAGCGTACCGAACAGGCGCGCATCCATCTCGGCCGGAGCCGCGTCGTAGGGCTCCATGCCTGCGGCCTCGCGAAGATAAAATCGAAACGGGCAATCGAGGTAGCGGGCGAAGTCGGTGACTCTCACACGATGGGGACGGGCCGCGATCGGCGGGGTCACCCACCAGCCGGCATGCCACGCGGGGTCCGGCTGCGCCGATCCCGGATCAGCAAATAAGCGCCTGACCCGGCCCGGAAGATCGTCGCCGCATCCGCAAAACAGCAAAGGCGATGGCTGGAGGGGAGCGCCGTCGGTCCCGATCTGCAGAACCGTCACGTCCATACGTCCCCGACCCTCCTGGCGCATTGCGGATAGGCGGGAGAGGAAATAGAGATCTCTGGCTGTGCGGCGAGACTGGGTGGCGAGACCGAGCTTCGCGCGATCGATTTCCTTTAAAAAAGGGCTCGGGGCCAATGGAGCTGGCACGCAGCCTTGATTGAATCCTGCCAGAACCAAATGCGGCGCATCGCTCCACGGCAGTTCCAACCAGCCGGACGTCTGGACGGCGCCCTGTGCGCCCTCTCGGAACCACTGGTGCTCGGCGAGGCTTGCGGAAAGGAAGTGTAACCCATCGACGACATCGACTCGTACCGGTGCTTCAGCGAGGGCAATGAGGACTGATGCAAGGACCTCGATTCCGGCAGCCGTCGCATTGCGAACCTCAGGATCCAGCCTGGGATCCGCGGCTTTGAGCGCTTCTTCCAGAAACCCGCCCAGGCCGACCGGCCAGTCCAGATCGAGTAGC
>Ga0207702_10006494_pt1 | contig 10073 bp, 10 predicted proteins | sample KBSCornC62_FD_184302 | JGI IMG/M metagenome (GOLD analysis project Ga0207702, IMG submission 184302) | Corn rhizosphere microbial communities from Kellogg Biological Station, Michigan, USA - KBS Corn C6-2 (SPAdes) (version 2) | ecosystem: Host-associated > Plants > Roots > Rhizosphere > Soil ...
TGCCTAAACCTGCCATAGGAATGATGATATTCATAGTGTTTGGTTAGTCAGGGAGTAAATCTAAAAAAAATCATACCATGGCGCGTTTGAAACCGTTCTTTTCGATGAAAAAAATGACGGCCACGTATACAAGAATTACAATCGTATGAAATGTAACGCCTACCATCTGGTTAGTAATAGAAATTGAATTGATAACGTACACCAACAACGTTGTTAGCGTGACATACGTCAGACCGCTACCTACGCGATACGGGATTGGAAAGTACCGCTGACCCAAAAGATAGCACGCGCCTGTCATGGAAAAGTAACAGAGAAGTGTGGCAACGCTACTTCCCATATATCCCCAAACGGGTATGAGAAAATAGTTCGCTGCAAAAGTAACGACTACACCTCCGATCGTTATAATGGTCCCGTAATAGGTTCTGTCTGTAAGCTTAAACCAAACTGTGAGATTGTAATAAATGCCTAGGAAAAGATAACCCAACAACAAAACGGGCACAATATCCAATCCAACCCAATACTCCGGATTTCGCAAAAATATTTTTAACATATCCAGGTTGATGCTGACGGCCAACAGAATAATACAACATACAATAATGAAGTAGTGATTTATACGCGCGAAAAGCGCAGGAGAGTTTCTATCAGACGCGTTTGAAAAAAAGAAGGGCTCCGCTGCATATCGGAAAGATGTAACGGTCAGGTTCATAATTACAGCAAATTTGAAGCAGGCGCCAAAAATTCCCAGCGCATATTCTGAACTTTTACCCGGGTAAAAATTTCTTGGAAGCCAAGCCTCCAGGGTGATCCTGGAAAACGTTTCGTTTATCATGCCGGCGACGCCCGTAATCATAACCGGAAACGCATATCGAACCATATTGCCTGATATTTTTTGATCATACGCAGGCCGCCATGACATCAGCGCTTTGTAGCAAAAAAGTATATAAAATGCATTTGCTATAAGATTCGCGAGAAACACATAGCCGATTCCAAATGACGGATCATAAATCACCCAAAGAAAAAACAGGTTAAGCCCCACCAAGATTACCGTATTTATCAGTTTCCCCAATGCGAATTGGAGCGGCTTACGCTGTTGGCGCAATCTCGCGAACGGAATCGCCACCAACGAATCAATAAACATGATTGCTGTTAGCCACACCACGTACCGCTGGTTGCCTGGCACGTCCAGCTTAGCGGCAATCGGTGAAGAAAATGCGATTAACAGAACGGAAAAAAACAGGCTGACTCCGAATACAACGGTCTGGGCAAGATTAAAAACCCGTTGCTCTTCAATATCTGTCTTGGAGGCAAAGCGAAAATAAGCAGTTTCCATTCCGAACATGTAAATCACGTTCAAAAAAGAAACGTACGCATATAGATTTGTAAAAATTCCATACTCTTCCGGCGCAAAGAACCGGGTATGAAGAGGCACAAGTAAAAAATTCAGTGCCCGCGGAAGTATGCTGCCGAGTCCGTAAAGTACAGTTTCACCGGCCAGCCGCTTGATCTTGCTCAATCAGAATCCTTTAAAGTGTGGTGTTCTTTTTTCGATAAAGGCGGATGTGCCTTCTCTAAAATCATTCGTCGCTGTGCATGCCGCAAAATTCTTAGCTTCCGCATCGTATCCCACCTGCTCAAACTCGAATCCGGCATTAATGCTTTTGATCGCATAGGATATCGCAACCGGACTTTTGCTGATAATCTTTGTCAATATGGTGTTGGCCAGTTTCAACAGTTCTTCGCGATTAGCCACAACGTGATTGACGAGGCCAATGGATTTCGCTTCCGCCGCCGTGATAAGATCGCATGTAAGCGTGAGCTCGATCGCTTTTCCGCGACCAACAAGTTGCGCAAGGCGCTGCGTGCCACCATATCCGGGAATAATGCCGAGATTTAATTCCGGCTGACCGAATTTCGCATTCTCGGTCGCTATACGCATGTGGCACGCCATGGCTAATTCACATCCTCCCCCCAAAGCAAAACCATTGACAGCGGCAAGAATTGGCTTACCAGAATCTTCGATCATTTTAAACAATTGCTGACCTCGCCGCGACAGTTCCAGGGCATCTGATTGGCTCAATGAAGCCAGTTCTTTGATGTCGGCTCCGGCTACGAACGCCTTCTCCCCCTCACCGATAAGAATAATACATCGTACTTTTTCATTCAAAAGCGATGTGCTGATAATTGACCGAAGTTGATCAAGCAACTCGACATTTAGCGCGTTTAGCGCTTGCGGTCGCGAAATCGTGACAGTTTGAATGCCGTTCTCCGCCAGATTGACTTGTAAGTGCTCCATTTACATTATAATTAATACCTTATTTTTAAGGTCCAAAAGTGATTTTAAATCAAAAACCGATGTAACTTTACACCAGAATAAGACAAAAAACTAGGACTATTTTCGTCCAAAATCGAGAATAAATAGTTCATTTTGGTTCTTGCTTTGTTTTTTTAAGACTTCTCTCAAAACTGTTCTCTGACTTAATTCAGGAAATTTACTCCGTTTTTAGGCTGTTTTCCGACTTTTGACCGGTTAGAGCATGAAGATGTAATAACCGTGTAAGGGTTGGCTTCATTTTGGCCTACAACCCCGACAAATAACCCTAAACGATAACTACAGTGAAAAAAACATTTTTACATACGTTTTTTGTTTTAATCTCCACCGCAGGGCTTGCGCAGACAACTATGAGTTCAACTGGAAATTGGAATGATCCGACCAAGTGGACTGGAAGTAACGTTGCTAACCTGGTATCGGAAGACGCGTCGATTTCGACGAATGTTAATCCCACGGTTGTTAACGGCGACAATTTCACAGTGGGTAACGTCACACTCGTTCAAAACAACACGTTATCGGTGGCGAATGGCGGAACGTTAACACTCGGAAATTTTACCACCGCCAAATCGTTGACAACTGGTATGAATGCTTCTCTTGATGTAAAGGGGACATTATACATTTGGGGAAACTTAATTGCCAACTCAAACATCAGCATTTCAGTAACGGGCGGAGGAAAACTAATTATCCGAGGCAACCTACAGCTTGGCGGCAGCACAAACATCACGATGAGTGGTGGCTCTTCAATTGAAGTTTATGGCAATTTTGTAGGCAGCAGCAGCGATAACGTTAACATCAGCGGTAGCAATAGTAACGTTCTTGTTCATGGGAATGTAAGTGTAGGTAGTGGATCAAACTTAAATCCGGGCTCCGGATCATTCCAAGTCGGCGGCACATGTTCCGATAACTCATCCAATTTTTGTAATAAAACCACCTCTAATTCAGCATTGCCTGTGACGTTAACTGCCTTTTACGGTTACATCGACAACGGAAAACCCAAATTGGTATGGTCTACTGCATCCGAAAAGAACAACGATTACTTCATAGTTAAACGTTATGAAAATGGGGAGGCATTTGAAGTAGATAGAATTACTGGCGCTGGCAATTCAATTGTTGCTGTGAACTATGAATGGTCTGATGAGACGCCCGGGTTGACTGGCAAACTATATTATCAATTGTCGCAAGTGGATTTCGATGGAAAAGCCACCACATTCAATGTTATCACCGTTGATATGAATAGCAGGATTGTTGAAGGATTTAATATTTCAGATAGTGAAACCGTTCTATCGACACAAGTCTTCGATGAATATGGACGCCAAACGAATTCAACGACCGGCTTCAGAATTGTCCGGGTAACAACAAATCTAAAAGTTTACTCCCGGAAAGAAATCGCCAAATAGCGAGTCTTTTTTGCAGACTGTCTTATTTCTCGAATTTGAAAGAGGGATGTCTCGCACAATAATAGTTAGTTGCGCTTACAGGTTAGACGGCAGATGTCTCAGGATGTCTGCCGTCATTTTTTCCAGGTCAAACGCCGGTTCCCATCCCCAATCAATCCGCGCGTTCGAATCATTGATGGATCGTGGCCATGAATCCGCGATCATTTGCCGTGAATCCGGATTGTAAATAATTTCAAAATCTGGAATATGTTTTTTTATTTCCGTCGCAATCTCCGCTGGCGAAAAACTCATAGCCGATATATTATAACTGGAACGTTCCAGAATTTTTTCCGAAGGCGCCTCCATTAATTCGATGGTTGCTTTCACGGCATCGTCCATGTACATCATCGGCAGATAGGTATCGGGCTTCAAAAAGCATTCATATTTTTTAGTAGTCAACGCTTTAAAGAAAATATCGACTGCGTAGTCTGTTGTGCCTCCTCCCGGTTTTGTTTTGTAGCCGATCAATCCGGGATACCGAAGACTGCGAACATCCACGCCGCGATTTTTGTGATACCATTCGCACCAAAGTTCACCGGCTTGCTTGCTGATACCGTAGATCGTTGTCGGATCCATGATCGTGTCTTGCGGCGTTTTGATCTTTGGTGTAGTAGGGCCAAATACCGCGATGGAACTTGGCCAGTACACTTTCTCAATGTTGCATTGAACCGCGACCTCGAGAATATTGATCAGGCTATCCATATTCAGGTGCCATGCAGCCAGGGGATTTCTTTCACCGGTGGCCGAAAGCATCGCGGCCAGGTGATAGATTTGTGTGATCTCATTCCGAGTCACAAATTCCGCGATACCTTTTTTGTCAAGCACGTCTACTCTCTCGAAGTTACCCTGTGCAAGAATTCCAACCGGCTCCTTGATATCAGAAGCAATCACACATTGTTTCCCATGCAAATTCCACAGGCCCTGTGTTAATTCCGATCCCAACTGCCCACCGGCACCGGTAATGAGGACCTTTTGTTTCTTTTTCATGTTCCTGAATGAGGTGCGAAATTTAAAAGAATTTTGCGATTTAGATTTCGGTGCCAGAACCTTTGATTTTCGGCAGATCGGTTAACTTTGGTGTATGACATTTGAGGAATACCTGATCAGCAAAAAAATCGACGGCGACTCCTTTTTAAAAGAAGAGCCCACTCTTTTCGAACGTTGGAAACGTGAGTTTACTCAGCTGCACCCCAATAGTTTTACATCACAAAAACTTTACCTGATCAATCCGATCCGAAGAAAATATCCTTTAAAAATTGTTCCAGTAGTTGTTCAAGAAAAAAAGGAGGAGTCTGTTCCCTTTGCGGAGACTACATCGGCAACTTCTGTAAAACCGGAAACAACATCCAACCCCGAACCACAAGCCCCCAAAACCGCACGACCTGTCTTTAAGCCAAAACCTAAAATCAGTTAGCATGTTTAAAAAGCTGAAACCTGTTCTGGAGAAAGAATTAAAAGAAATTGAAGACGCCGGGCTTTTCAAGCGTGAGCGTATTATTATCACGCCGCAGGGAACAGACATACAAACAAGCGACGGCAAAGAGGTAATTAACTTTTGTTCCAATAATTATCTCGGACTCTCTTCGCATCCCCGTGTTTTAGAGGCTGCAAAACGAACAATAGATACACACGGTTTCGGGATGTCATCGGTCCGCTTTATCTGCGGTACACAAGATATCCACAAAGAACTGGAGCAACGAATTTCAGACTTTCTGCAAACAGAGGACACAATTTTATACGCGGCAGCGTTCGACGCGAACGGAGGTATATTTGAGCCGTTGCTGACGACTGGCGACACGATCATTTCAGATGAACTCAATCATGCATCCATCATCGATGGGGTGCGACTATGCAAGGCGACGCGCCTTCGCTACAAACACAATGACGTCGGCGATCTTGAAAAGCAACTCCAGGATGCGCGCGCCGCGGGAACAAATCAGATCATGATCGTCACCGATGGCGTCTTCTCCATGGACGGAACGATATCACAACTTGATAAGATTTGCGATCTGGCCGATCGATACGAGGCCATTGTTATGACGGATGAATCACATGCCACCGGCTTTGTTGGAAAAACAGGACGGGGTGTTCCGGAATATAAAAATGTGAAGGATCGCGTTGACGTTATCACCAGCACGCTGGGAAAAGCATTGGGAGGTGCATCCGGTGGTTTCACATCGGGGAAGAAAGAAATTATCGAATTGTTGCGACAACGATCCCGTCCTTATCTCTTTTCCAATACACTCGCCCCATCAATTGTAGGAGCCTCGATCGAAGTATTCAAAATGCTCTCGGAAACAACGGCGCTACGCGATAAGCTCGAGGAGAACACAGCATACTTCCGCCGGGAAATTACTAAGGCAGGCTTCGATGTCAAGCCCGGAGAGCATCCAATCGTGCCCATTATGTTGTATGATGCACTTCTGGCGCAGAAATTCGCCGACAAACTTTTGGAGAAAGGAATTTATGTAATAGGATTCTTCTACCCCGTGGTAGCAAAAGGACAAGCGCGCATTCGGGTGCAAATTTCAGCCGGACATGAACGGCACCATTTGGACAAAGCTATTCGCGCATTTTCCGAAGTGAAGAAAGAATTATCACTCTAACCATCGCTCCCATCAGGCTTATGAACGACCAGGAAAAGCTTATCACGCGTTTTTACACGTGCTTTCAGAACAAAGATTATCGCGGCATGCAGCAGTGCTACGCAGGGAGCATGACCTTTACCGATGACGCATTCCAATCTTTGCGATACAACCAGGCCTGCGCTATGTGGCACATGTTGCTTACATCCTCCTCCGATCTGCAATTGACGTTTGAGAACGTTACGGCAGATGAACATTCCGGTACCTGCCAATGGACTGCCACCTATACCTTCGGGCTCACGAATCGAAAAGTGATCAATAAAATTGACACGCAAATGAAATTTGATGGAATGAAAATCGTGATGCATCACGACAGCTTTGATTTCTGGAAATGGTCAAAGCAGGCGTTTGGCGTCACCGGTCTGCTTCTCGGCTGGACATCCTTCTTCAAAAAGAAAGTACAGGCCAAAGCGCGGCAACGACTAACAAATTTTATCGAAAAACATCCACAGTACAAAACCAACTAAGCGTCATTTCCTCTATGCGAAAGCACCCGCCAATCTCGTTTGATTGTGTTTAATGCAAGCCAGCATCAAGTCATTATTCAGTCGCAGGATTAATTCTCCATTTTGTTCAATGATGTCGAGGTCTTTTTCAATAGCCGCTTCATTCATGTTTCGGTGATGAGAATCAACTGTTGAATTCAGGATGATATTTTCAGCAGCTTTCTTATACTGATACCATACTTCCTCAATTTTTTCGAGTGAGGGTACTAATTCTTTATCCGCTTTCGGCAGCGGTCTCTCGAGCGTTACACCCATCGGCATGCCGCCATAGCGAATGATGTGAAGCGAATGTTCATGAAGTTCAATAGCATCTTGTAGCAACGTCCCATTCTGTTTTTTTCCGCGCACCAATGCCTCCGCGTGAAACCCGATCTTTTGTGACAACATTCGCTGCCGCCCGATAATATTCAACAACATACTATTCGTGTTCGCGCTTTCTTCACGAAGTAATTTTTGCTCCAGACTTAGCTTTTCCGTAAGATCGATCGAGACACCCAAAATATTTTTCTTTCCCGTGACGTTATTTAAAAAGGGGATCTTGGTCGTTTTAAAGACATACGAATTGCCGAGCGTAGTTGTGAAATATTGTAACGGTAATTCCACAGAGTCGTTCGACCGCAATACCTTCGCATCCGATTCCCGGATTACGTTCCATTCATCTTCGTTGTTTACAAAATAGCTGTCGTCTTTGCCGATCAAATCCTCATTGCGCATATTGAAAAGCTTCGCCTCCGCTTTGTTTACCAGCGAGTATCGCCCCAGGTCGTCTTTTACAAAAATGGGAAACGGAATATTGTCCAAAATAAACCGAAGCAGATTGGTTTGCTGGTCGAGTTCGTTTTGATTACGTTTCATTTCGTCTTGCGTAGCAATCAGTTCTTCGAGATTCTGCTGGAGCATCTCTTCTTTATCCTGCAACAACCTCGCCTTTTCCTGAGATTCTTTAAAAAGTTGTTCGGCCCGGGTCGAATTCCGGATGTTCAATACCAGCGATGCGATGTTCTCTGCGATGCGTTCCAAAAACTCCACCTGGTGTCCTTTCAGGGGATGGAATGACGCTAGTTCGATTGCACCGAGTACAACACCATCATATTTCATCGGCACGATAATCAAATATCCTGGAGTTGCTTCGCCGAGACCCGAGGTAATGGCGGCGTACGACTGTGGAACTTGGGTAACGTGTGTTGTTTCCTTTTCCAATACACATTGCCCCAGCATTCCCTCACCGATCCTGATCTTCTTTTCCTGGAATCTCTTTCTGCCGTAAGCATAGCACGCGGTCATTTCAAGATGAATGTCCTGCTGGTCGTCATCATTGAGTGTGAACAATCCGCCTTGGTTTACCCCCAGGTAATTTATGATCATTGAAAGTATTCGATCATAGAAATCTGTTCGTCCGCGGTTATCGCCTTGTACCAGGTTCATAAATTTACTGATACCTTCCGCTATCCAGATTCTTTCATGTTCTTTTTCGGAATAACGCGTCAACTGATCGCTCATCTTTGAAAGCATCAGTGCAAAATTTTTGTTTTCACTACTGGTTGTATCCAGTGCGAGGGTATCTACTGCGAGATTAAAATTTCCCTCGGAGATTTTTTCAAGACATTCCGTGGCGATTTGCAGACGCGTTTCCAATGCCTTTACTCGATTAGCAAGTTCAATATTTTTTTGTTTGAGTTTAATTCCGATAAGAGCCATAACGATGTCTAAAATTTCTATCTACTTAAATCCACGTAAGTAATAATACCTGTTACAGATCGCTATTCTTAGTATTTCTACGGAATAATTTACGTATACGTTTGCAAACGGTGATCGTGTTGAAAACAAAAAAAGCCAGATGAAATCCACCTGGCCGACTAACTCATGATTCGACGACTTTACTCCTGATCTACGACGACAACTTTTTCCATAACGTCGCCTTGTTTAATTTGATCGATCACATCAAGACCTTCATACACTTTTCCAAACACCGTATGATTGCGATCCAAGTGTTTCGTATTTTCCCGATTGTGACAGATAAAGAATTGTGAGCTTCCGGTGTTTCTGCCTGCGTGCGCCATCGAAAGTACACCGCGGTCGTGATATTGATTGTCGCCCGTCAATTCACAGTCAATGCGGTACCCGGCATTTCCATTACCGATACCGTTCGGGCAACCTCCCTGAATAACGAAGTTGGGGATTACGCGATGGAATGTAAGGCCATTATAAAAACCCTTCTGTGCTAGATCAATGAAATTCTGAACTGTCTTCGGAGCATCTTTCTCAAAGAACTTGATTTTCATGACGCCCTTCTTTGTATGGATTTCTACTATCTTCATTTTGTTCGTTATATTGTTTGAGCGGCAAAGGTAGCGTAGATTTTATATTGATAAAGAATTGAATTCGATTTCCCTAAAAGATGTTAACCTGCAGTACCGGTAAACGAGTGTATGAGACGTTGGAAATGGCGGAAACGGCCTTAATCGATGCCTATGGCAAATTCAATCGCGGACCAATCGCCGTGTATAAATGCGATGAATGCGGCCGTTATCATTTTACTTCGCGCGGCCCAATGAATGAAAAACTCGTGGCCGCGATCGCCTCGGGGAAAATCAAAAACCAACAGCGCGCGAACGATTGGATGGACTCTTTCAAGAAAAAACGGAAATAGATCAGGCTACCACCCCATCGTCGTTTTTATAAATTCCGCCAGTTCTCCTGCAATCAGTTTATGATCGTTGATATCCGGATGACCGCCGCATCCGTGATTCCAACTGGTAGAGAAGAAAAATTTCTTTACATTTTTGTCGCCCGATTGATTTACATAATCAACGACTGCTGTAATATATTTTTTCAGTCCGGACCGAAGTGAGGCATCCGCCATCGGACTTGTCAGACAAACAATTTTCGCCTTTGGATAGTGACTTCTCACATTTCCGATAAAATTGACATACGCGTTGCAGAATAGGGTTGAGTCTTGCAGGCCATCATTCTGACCCAAACAAAGCGTGACAATATCCGGTTGATACCGCGAAACATCATAAGGCACTGTGTTATCACGTAAACTCATTTTATCAAATACATCCGGCATAGTGATTTCCATGTCGCAGCAACTGTGGATGAGGCCAATTCCGGCGACAGCCGTGAGATGCCACTGTGCATTTAACGCACGCGCTAC
>Ga0207702_10006497_pt1 | contig 10070 bp, 6 predicted proteins | sample KBSCornC62_FD_184302 | JGI IMG/M metagenome (GOLD analysis project Ga0207702, IMG submission 184302) | Corn rhizosphere microbial communities from Kellogg Biological Station, Michigan, USA - KBS Corn C6-2 (SPAdes) (version 2) | ecosystem: Host-associated > Plants > Roots > Rhizosphere > Soil ...
TCAGGGGCGCGCTATCCCGTGACCTTGAACGCCCAGGACCCGACTTTCTGGCCCTTCACGTACCAGCTGACGACGTGGCGGCCGACGATCGTCGAGGTGATCTTGTTGACGTAGAGCGTCCCCTGTTCGGCTTTCTGGGCCTGGGCGCAGAGGTTTTTCCCGCTCGGGAACTTGACGCAGACGGTGTAGGCGACTTCGCCGTTCAGGCTTTTAAAGAAGGCCCCCTTCTTCGCCTTCTTCGGGCAGGCGTGGGCGGGCTTGGCGTTCTTGGAGACCCCGCAGCCGACGTAGTGCTTGTAGGCAGCCGCGCTCGCGCCGGCGGGCGCCACCACAGCCAGCAGCCCGGTCACCAGCGCCACAGCCATCAGCGTCTTCAGTCCCTTCATGTCCTGCCTTTCTGCGTCGAAATTCCGAGGGTCGATGCTACAAGTTGGGCTCGCCTCTACCCGAACACGCTCAAGAGGGACGGGGTGCGCCCTCCCACTGGACTTCTATTCGCCTGCTCGCCTCGTCGACGTGCGCGAGCCGCACCTCTAGCGCTGGGCGACCAAGCCACTCCTCCCCCGCCCCCGGCCACTCGACAAAGGCCACTGCGTCAGGGCGCAGGTAGTCGTCGAGCAGCGCCGGGTCCTCGTCCTCGAGGCTCTCGAGCCGGTAGAGGTCGAGGTGGGAGACCGGCATCCGGCCGCCCTCGTAGCGCTGGCCGATCGTGAAGGTGGGCGAGGTGACCGGCGCGGTGACCCCGAGGGCGCGGCAGGCGCCGCGGATCAGCGTCGTCTTGCCGGCGCCGAGGTCGCCGGAGAGAAGAACGACGTCGCCGGGCTGCAGGCGCTCGGCAAGGCGGGCGCCGAGGGCTTCGGTCTCCTCCGCGCTCCTGGACTCCACGACCGCGGACGTGCTCATCCGAAGAACCCGAGCTGGTCGCTGGGCGGCGGCGGGGTCGTCCCCCCTTCTTCCTCGGCTTCGGCTATTTCCTCGGCGCTGGGGGCCGGGTCGGGCAGTGGCCGCTGCAGCAGCGCCGGGATCGTCGCGAAATCCGTCCGCAGCGTCTCCTTCACCGCCGGCGTCCGCAGGGCCGCGGCGGGATGGAAGAGCGGCAGCAGGTAGACCATGCGGCCGCCGAGCTCGTGCACCTGCGGAGTGCCGCGGACCTTGGTGATCCCGGTCTGGCTGCCGCTGAGGAGCTTGGTCGAGAAGTTGCCGAGAGTGCAGACGACGCGCGGCTCGATCAGCGCTACCTGCCGCCACAGCCACGGCTCGCAGGCCTGGATCTCGAGCGGCTGGGGGTCGCGGTTGCCGGGCGGGCGGTTCTTGAGGACATTGGCGATGAAGACCTCCTCGCGAGAGAGGCCGATCTCCTCCAGCAGCTGGTTCAGTAGCTGCCCTGCGCGGCCGACGAAGGGCAGGCCCTGGCGGTCCTCTTCGGCGCCCGGCGCCTCGCCGACGAACATCAGGTCGGCGTCGGCGTTGCCGGCCCCGAAGACAACCTTGGTCCGGGTCTCATGCAGAGGGCATTTCTCACAGCGCTGCACTTCCTTGTATAGCTCGACCAGCTGCTCCCGCCGCTCGGCGGCATCCCCGCTCACGGTTTCTCCCCCAGCGTCCGTCGCTTGCGCGACTCCGAGAGCCGGTCCTGGCGCGCCGCCTCCCGCTCCCGCCGCATCGATTCGTCAGAGCGCACCTTCGGCCCCCGCGGTTGCCGCCCCGGCGGCGCCACGTTGGAGAGCAGCCGGCGCGTCCGCTCTGATCTGCAGGTTGGGCAGGCGGCCACGGCACCCGCCGCGACCAGCTCCTCGAACCGCTCCCCGCACGCCTCGCACTCGAACTCATAGATCGGCATCCGCGCCCATCGTAGTTCGCCGCTTGCAAGGAAAGGAAAAGAGGCAGGAAACGCGAACGCTCTAGGTCTATGAGTGCAAGTCCGCGTCTGCAGCGCGCCAGGCGCGCCACCGGTCCCTCGATCGGAGTCGCGATCGTCATTTCCCTCCTCCTGCTGCTGCCGGCTGGCGCCGCCGCGCGTCCCGGCGACGAAGTCCGCCCGCGCAGCCTGCACCTGACGATGTCAGGTGCAGGGACGCGCGGCTACGCGATTACGGTCGACACGCTCGGACACCATCGGGTCACCCTCACCGTCAGCAAGGGAGGTCAGCTCGCCTCTTACATGACTAGGGGCAAGGTCAGCCGCCACCAAGTGAAGGCCGACTTCGGGCGCTTCGGAAAGGTAGCGCTGCGCTTCCACGGCAAGCGGCGCCCGTTCCCGGCCCCGCCCCAGGAGCGCTCAAAGCCCGAGGCCAAGCGCACCGTCTGCCGCGGCCGCGCCCCCCAGCGCGAGGTCGGCCGGTTCCGCGGCACGATCGAATTCGACGGCCAGCACGGCTACACCCGCCTGGCGGTGGGCAAGCTGCACGGTGAGGCGCGCCGCTCCTACCGCCAGGTTTGCCGCCTCGTCCCGGTCCGCAAGCACGGGCACCACAAGCACCAGCGCCCGGCGATCGCCAGCGCCGCCAGCACCGATCCGTTCGGCTTCAACCTCACCCTGCTCTCAGCCCACTCACGGGTCGGCCGCTCGCTCACCAGCTTCACCACGATCAGCCTCGAACCGCCGCGCGGGATCCCGGTGCCGCGCAAGGACCTCTTCTCGATCGTCACCGCCTCGCTGCAGGAGCGGGTCGGGCGGGTCCGGGTATTCCGCTCGGCGATGCAGTTCGCCGGCCCGAAGCGGATCCGGATCAGCCGCCGCGGCGTCCACCCCGCCACCGCCCGCCTCGCCCTCGCCGCCCCGTTTAGCGGCAGCGCCCACTACAAGGGGAGCGAGAAAGGCTCCCCCGCCTCCTGGACCGGCTCCCTGGCCGTCCGCCTCCTCGGCAGCGGCCTCCTTCCCCTCACCGGCCCCCACTTCCACGCCGTCCTCTGCCGCGTCAGCGCTTTCAACCCCCGCCAGTCCTGCTTCCGCCGAGCAGACGCCCGAGCAGCAAGAGCTTCGAGTGCCCTCCGCCATTAGCTGAACCCGCTCTACTGCCGGATCACCCGCGCTCACAGCGTTCCGGGGTAGAACAGCTAAACGAACAGCCCTTCGCCGACAAAGCCGCCGGGCTGGCACCCCGGTGGGCATGCGAAGATCGCGCTTGCGGTATGGAGCGTGTGGTGGTTGAGAGCGTCTGAGGCTGCCAGCCGCCGCTGAATCGGGATGAACTGCCTCACGGGGTCGCGCTGAAAGCAGATGAAGAAGAGGCCGGCGTCGATCTGGCCCGAGCCGGGTTCCGTGGGTTCGGAATACGAGTAGCCACGGCGCAAGATCCGCTGGCCGCGGTTGTAATCGGGACTTGCGAGCCGCACATGTGCGTCTGCCGGAATCACCGGTTGACCATCGCGTCTGGCATCGAGTTCGAGAGAGTCGTACTCGTCCTGACTTCCGAGAGGAGCGCCGCTCAGCTTCTTGCGGCCGATCACCCGCTCCTGGCCTTCCAAGCTGGTCGCATCCCATACGTCGAAGAGGAACTGGATGCGGCGCACGATCAGGTAGCTGCCGCCGGCCATCCACTCAGGACCATCCGCTGGCTGCACCCAGACGAACTTCTCCATCGCTTCCTCATCCTCGGCGCGGATGTTGGCCGTGCCGTCCTTGAAGCCCATCAGGTTCCGAGGGGTCGACTGAGAGTGGCTCGTGCTCGAGGTGCGACCAAAGCCACCCTGGGACCAGCGCAACGTCGCCGCCCCACTGGCGATCCGGGTCAGAACATGGATGGCGTGGAAACTCACCTGCGGATCCTCGGCGCATGCCTGAATACAGAGATCACCACCCGAACGGTCTGGATCGAGACTCTCCCCACGAAAAGGCGGCAACGGTGCGAGCTCTGCGGGCCGCATCCGAGAAAGCCCGAAACGATCCTCGCCCCCAGACTCGAAGAGCCCCGGCCCGACACCCAACGTGATCGTCAGCCGCGAGGGACCCGACCCGACCGCCTCGCCAGTGTCGGCCGGTGCAGCATCCGCGCTCTCCGAGCCCGGTTCATATACCTGACCTTGCGTGAGCGCAGCCGCCGCAATCGTCCACTCCTTCAGCAATTCGCGAAGGTCGTCGACGGAGCTGGTGGTCAGGTCGAAAGCTGCGAAGTCGACGAATTCCTGTGCCGACGTCGCGATGCCAGCCTGGGAGGCGCCATAGAAGGCGACTTGGCCGGCATCCAATGAGCCGCCCGCGTCGGTACCGCCGTCTCGCGATTCCGAACCACCAAGCAGGTTGTCGACGCCAACACCAAGCCCGAACATCGCCGCCCCCGCCAATGCGTCCCGTCTCGTGATGCCGCTACTTCTATCGGGCACCGCGGAACCTCGCCGTCTCCACCTGGGTCACGAGTAGATGATGTGCTCAAGATGGACATAGTTGTGACGACCAAAGGTGATCCCATAGATAGCCGTCCAGATGCTGCGAGGTCGGCAGATCAACCGAATTCCTGATCCCTGGGATACATGCATGCGGTGGGTCCGACTCTCGCACCAGTCAATCCGTAGGAAGATCCCCGGCTCCACCGGCACCCCCTGCGTCTCACCTCGTCTGAGCTCGCCACGCACCTCTCCATTAACGACTATCTCGTATGCGCGAAATCGATCCACCCAACCACTGGGAGACCGCTCAATCACAAGTCGACCGGTCAATCGCGTCACTCGCTTCCAAAAGCTCGCCGCCACCCGCGCCTGACCTTTGAACCGAGGCGGCCCAATGGCCGTCTAGTTGCAGACCAGAGTAATGATGCTCCAAGGACCAGGATCGTTGCGGTCGGGAGCCAAACAAAGACATATGCCCCGATCCCTCCGGGATCGTCCTTTACTTTAGCCAGCGCTCCGCGGTAGGCAGCCCTTCCTAGCAGGGCCGTGCACAATCCTAAGACGTATATACGTCGATCGTACATTTCACTTGCAACTCACACCTGATCCAACCACAGCTTGGTGGACGTCTCCAAGGGTGCTGCTTCTAGTTCTGCCACGGCGTGTGTTATGACTCAATCGACCTAGCACTGCGCGACAATCTTGCGTAGAGAACCCCGAGCACTAGCAACGAGGCGAAAAAGACGGCCGTCGTGAAGGCAAGCGTATCCCTGTTACCTAGAATTCCCTGTCCTAGGACTGCGGTCGATGCCAGAACCATACTGAAGGCCGCGAGTCTTATTTCCTTATTGTCCACGACAAATAGCACCCTGATCGCCACGACAATGAGAGCTGCAGAGAACAGCCAGACCAATCCAAAGCAGACATAGGCCAATGGGGAGGTACTTGACCCAAGTACCACTCTAACTATAGCCGCGCCCAACCAGAGAACAAAGAGATGTCGGAGTAAGTTCCAATTCATGACAAAACCTTCAGGTTATGGGATTGGTACTGGGGATTTTCCGGGAACCCCAGGTGGAGGAAAGCGAGGGGGATCCGGCTGATCGGGTTCGTGATTTTCAAATTCCCATTCTTCAGCAGCTTCCTGGCATCCCGCTTCCGCTGGCTGTTCTGCCACCCGTTCCATTATGCATTCAAGGGTCCGTGCGGCTTCAGCACCGCGGGCTCCTATCCAGTGTCCGGCTGCTCCCTCAGCTCCTTCTACCCATTCGGCAGCCTCGCTGGCAGCGGCTGGCCCGTCGCTGACCCAATCACCAACCTGGCGCGCACTCTCTTCGAGATTACCGAGCGCTCCTCGGCCCAAGTCTTGCAAGCCGCCGATGGGGTCCGGGACATCAATTGAAACCGGCCCGATCAAGGTTTCGCCGGTCGGATCGATGAAGTCGAGCGGGTCCCCGTTGACATACCCGTACAAGTTCGTCCCGCTCCCAGCAAAGCCGGCCGGGTCCTGGCTGATGAACCGACCGGCTTCTGCGCTGTAGGAACGAGCCCTGTTGTACTGGAGCCCGTTCCCGTCGTTTTCGCGACCGGTGAACTGGAAGGGGTTGTCGCTCGTCGCGCCGGCGCTGGTGGCGGCGCCAAAGGGCTCGTAGCTGTAGGCGGTGGTGACTTCAGCAGACCCGTTGGCGAGCGCCACGACGCTGCCGAGACGGTCGGTCAGGTAGCTGTCGGTCCCCGAGGAAGTGGTCCTGGCGAAGAGCTGATCGGTGCGCAAGCCGGAGAGCAGCGAGGCCGTCGGCGTGCCTTCCTCTGATTCCAATGCCACGTTCGACTGGTCGAAGAGCAATTCGGTGGTCGTGCCGCCGAGCGTCTTCGAGATCCGGCGCCCGAACGGGTCGTAGGAGAACGACGCGCTCGCTTCGCCGCTGATGGAGTTGAGCTCGCCGCGGGCGTTCCAGTCGTATTCGTTGCTCCCGTCGTCCAAGAGGTTGCCGTCTTTGTCGTAACTGAGTTCGGCCGCGCCGTGTTTCACCAGCTCGTTATCGGCATTGTATTCAGCGACATTGAGCGCTTGAGGAAGGTCGAGGCGGGCATAGCTCCCCCACATCGCTTCGAGCTGGCCGTTGGCGTCATATGCATAGCTGATGCCGCCGAGCGTGGTGGCGCCGCTGGTGTAGGAGATCGAGGTCGTCTGGCCGGCGGCGTCGTAGCCGTACTCCTCTTTGATCCCGTCCGGCAGCGTGATTCCGGTGGTCCTGTCGGCTTTGTCGTATTCAAGGGCGACCGATTCGGAGCCGCGCGAGAGGCCGGTCAGCCGGTTCGCGTTGTCGTAGGTGTAGTCGACCGCGCCAGCGCCGGTCGCGGACATCGATTCCCGGCGCCCGGCGGCGTCGAAGGAGTAGGAGACGGTGCCGGTCGGGCCTGCGACGCCTTCGATTCGGCCGAGAGGATCTCGGCTGATGGCGTATTCGCCGCTGGCGCTGTCGCTGACATGCGTCAGCCGGTCGGCGTCGTCGTATTCGTAGCCGATCGTGCTCTCAGCGGTCAGGCCGGAGACGCCGAACCTCGCGGTTTCCAGACGCCGCAGCGGATCGTAGGAGAAGGTCGAGACTTCCCCGTTGCGGTTGACGGCTTCGATGAGATCGCCGGCTTTGTCGTAGCCCCATTCGGTGCTGTTGCCGAGCGGGTCGGTTTCGGATTTGAGCCGGTCCATGACGTCGTAGGACATGGTCGTTTCTTTACCCCGCGGGTCGGTGACCTTGATCGGATTGCCATCGGCGTCATATTCGATCGAGGTCGTCGCGCCCAGCGGCGAGGTGGAGCTAGTGGGCTGGCCTGCTTCGTTATAGGTGATCCGCGTCCGCTGCCCACCCGGCGAGGTGATGGCCAGCACCCGCCCGAGACCGTCGACGAATCGCGAGGTGGTCCGACCGAGCGGGTCGGTGATCGAGGTGAGATCGCCCCTGGTGTATCCGAAATGGGTGGTCTCGCTCATCGGATTCGTGACCGTTGAGAGCTGGCCGTCATCGTTGTATTCGAAGGTCGCGGAGTGCCCCAGCGGATCGGTGCGTTTGAGGAGTTCCCCGTTGGGTCCATACTCATATTTCGTCGCGTGGCCCAATGGGTCAACGACTTCGGTAGGCCAGGCTTTGCCCGGCTGATAGGCGAATTTGGTCGTCTGGGCATCTTCGGTTCCCGCGAGGCGCGTCACTTCGGTGACGTTGCCGTTGCTGTCGTATTCGAACTCGGTGGCGTGCCCGAGCGGATCGGTTTCAGACAGCACGAGCCCGGTGCCGGGCTGCACTTCCATCGTCTTCGCCTCTTCATATTCCGAACCGGGCTCGTAGATTTCGCTGGTAGCTCGACCTTCGGAGTTGAAGGTGACCTTCTTCTGGCTGCCTCGAGGGTCGGTGACCGTCGTCGCCTGGACTTTGCCTGCTTCGTTCAGCTGGTAGGCGAAGGCGAAGGTAGCCCCGTCGCCTGCGGTTTGTTTTTCGACCCGGCCGTTTGAGTCATAGGTGATTTGGAGATATTTGTTCCCTCGGGCGTTGATCACGGCTTTCATCCGGCCAGAACCGTCGTATTCGTATTCGGTCGTCCGGCCGCCGGGTCCTTCGACTTTCGTCAAGCGACCGGAGGTGTAGGTGTATTTGACGTGCCTGCCGCCGTTGTCGGTCAGTTCCGTGATCCGGTTGGAGGCGTCGTAGGAGAACTTGACCCACCTCCCGTTCGGTGAGGTGATCTGGGTGATGTTTTCGCCGCTGCGCGTGATGACGAGCTTGCTGCCGCGGTTGTCCCGGATTTCGAGCAGCCTGCCGGTGCTGAAGACGTAGGTCATGCCGTTCGTCAGGTTGAGGTTCCAGTAGGCCCCCGTTCCCGATGGACTGTATTTCAGGATCGAGCCGTAGAAGGGGCCTGGCGTGCTCGTTGATTTGTATTCGCCGTCCGAGAAGCCGGTCCCCAGGCTGATCCGCGTGAAGTGGACCTGCTGGCCGTCGGGAAGGACGAGGTTGGCTTCAGCTGCTCCGGCGCCGGACCAAAGCCGCAGGTCGTACTGGTTGGTGGTCCCGATGCCGAAGCTGTAGGAGTTGGAATCGGCAGGCCGGTAGGTGCGCTGGATGCTGATCGGGATCGTGTCCGGCAGCACCAGGTCACTCTGGTTGTAGGTGAACAGGCCACTGTAGAGGTCCACTGGGTCGCCACTCGAGGGACCGGAGGGTGCGCTCCCCGGCGGTAGGGGGCTGGAGGCCAACATCGCGCCGGTGAACTGCCATACCCGCACTCCCGGATCGGGCACGACTTGCTTACCGTCGGCGCTGACGGTCCCGCGTCCATATACGTACCAGCCCTGGTCCTTGGCATCGTAGTTCCAGAACTCGGCTCGCTGCCCCGGTCTCAGGTGGCCCCAGTTCGGGTAGACGATCTGCGCCCCCTTGCTGAGATAAGCGCGTCCGGGCTGGATCGTGAAGTAGACCGGGATCGGCACAAACGGCGGCAGCGGGAAGGGCGCCTGGTTCACCGGGATGGCCGTGATGTTGAGGTCCTTTACCGTTTCGCCCGCGGCGTTTCGGATCACCGTGCCCGCCGGGATGCGGACTTCGAGGCCCGGAATGCTCGACGAAGTCAGGCTGGTTTCGCCCTTGGTCGGGGAGTCGATCCGGCGATCGCCCTCCTGATCGAGAGGTGACAGCCAGACCGTGTAGTCGAGGACCGTGGTCTCGCCATCTGCGAGATCGACGTTGACCTCGTAGCTTCCGTAGCGTCGATCGCCGGTTACCGTTTCGCCGTTGACGACGAGGGTTTGATTACCGGCGGGAATGCCGGACAGCAGGAACCTTCCTCCCTCATCGGTCGTGGTCTCCGCCGAGGTTCCCTCGATAGAGACGCGGACACCCAAGAGCGGCAGGCCGTTGCGCTGGAGAACCTGCCCGGCGAGGGCCGTTGCGCCCGCCGGAGCTCGAAGAGCCCTGATTTGGGCCCAAGGGCTCTTTGGTTCGGCGACTTCCCAACCCGGGATGTTTTTAGGGGGATGCCAGACCTTCAGGGGGGCGGGATCGAAGGTGCGCATCTGCGGAGTGATTTCGCCGTCTATACCGCCTACGTTCGGGCGGGAAGGCGCTGCCCCATCCTGTTTGTCCCGAGATAGGGCTTTGACCTTCCGCGGCCGAGGGGTGGGCGAGCCAGAAGACCGGGTTCGCCTCTTCCCATGATGGCGGCGAGGATGCAGTGCTCGCCTAGGTACGGTGGAAGTCGGCTTATGCTCGCCGCTCCAAGCCACTTGCTGCGGGCGCGACTCGCTCGGGATGTCCGAGTAGCCCGCCGGTCCCAATGGACCTTGCGTCCGCAGACTGACGAGCTGCGTCGTCGGGCCGACTGGCCCGTTCCAGGAAACGTGCGATCCGAGGTAGACCGTCACTTTGACGCTGCCGGTGCCATTGGTGACTGGGGCGGATCCGGTACCCGGCGGGTCTATCACGATCGTGTAGGTCCCGGTCGTCGGCAGCGTCAGTTCCTTTCTGCCGCTCGAGCTCGACGTGAAGCTAGCTTCGCTTCCCGAGAGAGTCGATCCGTCGGGCTTCAGTACCCAGAAGGTGCCGCTGGTGATAGACGATTCCTGAGCTTTGACGGTCACAAGCTGCGACGCCGTCCCCGCGAAGGTGATCAGCTCGCGCTGGCCGGGGATCGAGATCGTCGAGGTGGCCGAGCCGCCGGCTTCAGAGGGGGTGATCGTCTGGCCGGTTTTG
>Ga0207702_10006501_pt1 | contig 10062 bp, 7 predicted proteins | sample KBSCornC62_FD_184302 | JGI IMG/M metagenome (GOLD analysis project Ga0207702, IMG submission 184302) | Corn rhizosphere microbial communities from Kellogg Biological Station, Michigan, USA - KBS Corn C6-2 (SPAdes) (version 2) | ecosystem: Host-associated > Plants > Roots > Rhizosphere > Soil ...
GGCGCGGTATCTGTTAAAACCGTCGTGTTTCAGCTTCCGGGGTCGTCACATGGGTTCGATGAGTTTAATGCACTGGCTGATCGTTCTGGCCATTGTCCTGGTCCTGTTCGGCGCCGGCAAGCTACCCCGAGTAATGGGCGATTTCGCAAAGGGCATCAAGGCGTTCAAGGCGGGGATGAAGGAAGAGGATGAGGCCGCCGCGAGTTCCCCGCCGGCGCAGGTCACGCCGCCCGCGGGCGCTGCGGCTTCGACGGCTTCGGTCGGCGTCGGAGACCGTCCGCGCGATCACGCCTAAGCCCCGGGCGACACTGCTTCCGGCCCGAGAGCGTAGGCTGCTGGGGCGGCGAGCGGCGCACATGCTCCCGCCTGCTTGCGGCCGATTCAAACTGATAGAGTTGAGATCCGCGACGATCCGGCAAAGAGGGCCGCGGCGTCTTCGCGCGCCAGCCGATCGCCGCGGCACCCTGATTCAGGCCGCGTTGGTCATCATTGGAGCCGGCACCATCGTGCGGGCATCATTGCGCCGGCATTATCGTGCCGGCCGAACGATGCGCGTTGCCTGATCGCGCCGTTCTGCACGACATTACTTCAGATGATTACTTTCAACAGAACGATAATTCCAACCGATCAGAGCGCGACCCGGTGCCGGTGGGGCTTGTCGCGCTGTGACTGAAGCCGCAGGCCCCGAGCGTCCGCTTAGCGAGTGCTGCCGCGGTCCGTAAAGGGCTGCTGCGCGCCCCGCCGCCGGCGCCGACGAACGACGACCTGTCTTGCTTCAGCGTCACGCTGAGGCCGGAAGAGGCAATCCGCACTGCAATCCCGATCGCGGCAATGACCGGTGCCCGGAACCCAGGCGCATCGATCAGCCCAATAGCTCGCGTCGAGGCTCGCGGCCAATTCGGTAAGGTGCAACTTGGACGGAGAGGACAGGCCGGATACTAGGCTCACGGGCGCAAACTCTGATCAGGTGGTTATTCGCTTAGAGCTATAATTCGATACGTATTAAAATTCTATTGGATTTATCCTACGCCACGCTCACCGGTCCCATCGCATACACCACCACACCGAGAATTTCCGCCGGGTCGTCGGGGCTGTACCAGTATTCGATCGTGTCGTCGCGCGCCAATTCGTTCGCCGGCCTTTCGGCAGGACCGGAGCGCGGCGCCGATGCGGCGCGGATCAGCACATGTCGCGGTATCAGGCGGTTGCGCGTACGGGTGATCAGGACAAGATCGCCCAGGATGTTGCGGTCAAGGATCCCATAGAGGATCTCGTAGGTCGCCGGCTCGCCCTTGGCCTCAAGAAAAAAGCGCACGACGACGCGCGTGCCGCGGCGCAATGGCTCCGAGGCGGAGATCGGGCGCAGCAGCAACACCGTTCCGGGCGTGAAATCACGATCAGCGCTGTCATCGCCGATCTCGGCGGCGAAGCAATATTCCGGCTCCTTAAGGCGGCCGGGCTGTACCATTTCATGCGGCTCAGGCCGCTCGAAGCTGTCAGGCCGGTTGCCGAAATCTGCCGCGGCAATAACAAAGCGAACCGGGACCGAGATGCCGCGGCTGCCGGACAGAAGGTCGCTGACCGAACAACGCAGCGGGATATGCAAACGCTGCGCGGTATCGGCATTGATCCGTTTGTCGCCGCGCTCGAGAGCTCCGTAATAAGCGCTGCTGATGCCGGCCCCGCCGGCGACCTCCTGTTGCGACAAGCCGAGCCGCTGGCGCAGCTCGCGCAGCCGGTTGGCGTAACGCGGCGGACCGGTCTTCTTCGGGGGACGACCACGGGTCTTCATAGCGCCGATTTGTGTCGAGCTGACGGTATTCATTTGTTTCGAAGATACTATAAAGTTCCAATGGGAGTAAAATTCTGATTAAAATCTGGCGGCTGCGCCGATTCACCCCCCTCCGATGTGTGATTTTACCTGGGGTCGCAATTTCGCCGTCGCGGGGTCAGACCTCGGCATCTCACAAGGAGCCCGTATGCCTCTTGCGTTGGCGGCCGTCGAACAGGGCGCGGGACCGGCAATCGCTATTCTGCACGGGCTGTTCGGCTCAGGGCGCAACTGGGCCTCGATCGCACAGCGGCTGGCCACGCACCATCGCGTCATCGCACTTGATCTGCGCAATCATGGCGCGTCGCCCTGGGCCGCGACGATGGATTACGGCGAGATGGCCGAGGATGTGCGCGCGAGCCTCAGTGCACGCGGCTATCAGCGTTATGCGCTGCTCGGCCACAGCGTGGGCGGGAAGGTCGCGATGGTAGCCGCGCTGCAGCGCCCCGAGAGCGTGGAGCAACTCATCGTCGCCGACATCGCGCCGGTATCCTACCCGATGCGCCACCTCCACGAGGTCGAGGCGATGCGGCGGCTCGATCGAACCGGCATCCAGCGCCGTTCCCAAGCTGATGCCGCCCTCGCCTTAGCGGTGCCGCAGGCCGCCGAACGCGCGTTTCTGTTGCAGAACCTGATTTTCGACAATGGCGGGGCGCGGTGGCGCCTTAACCTCGAGGCAATCGAGCGGGGAATGTCGGGTCTCGTCGCTTTTCCGGCGATGCCCGCCGACCGCACCTATGACGGCCCGACGCTGTTCGTCGCGGGCAGCCGGTCGGATTATGTGCAGCCCTCGCATGAGCCGGCGATCCGGCGCCTTTTCCCGAACGCGGAGATCGCGCGGCTCGATAATGCCGGCCATTGGCTCCATGCCGAGCAGCCGGCCGTATTCCTCGCGATTATCGAGCGGTTTCTGAGCCGCCGGTCCGATCGGCGGTGAGAACGGCCACCGCTCCCTTACCCGTTCAACGTCACGGCGATTGATTTCGGCGCGGTTTCGCGCTGACATGCAAACAGGGAACGGCAGCGCGGTATGGGGAGGCGCGATGTCGAGAATGATGGCTTGCGCCGCTGCGCTCGCAATAATGGGGATGGCTCACGCGGCGGCCGCCGCGGAGGCGGTCGTCCTGCAATTGCGCGGGCCGCCGCAATTCGAGTTCGCGGGCTATTACGCGGCGTTGTGGCAGGGCTTTTATGCCGAGGCCGGGCTTACCGTCGATATTCAGCCCGGCGCGCCCCGGGGGCAGACGCCGACCGACACCGTACGCGAGCTGGCCGAAGGACGCGCGCAATTCGGGGTTGGTGGGGCCGAGCTGGCGATCCGCGCCGCGCAGGGCATGCCGCTTTTGCTGCTGGCCCCCATTTTTCAGCATAGCGGCGCGGCGGTGTATTACCGGGCCGATGCCGATTACGGCTCACCCGCCGCGCTCGGCAAAGCGAAAGTGGCTCGGCTCCCGGCGAGCGACATTCTCGGCATGGAATTCGCCACCGCGCTGCGCGCCGAGGGCATCGACCCGACAAAGGTCAGATCGACGCCGGTCGAGCCGGGGCAGACGCTCGGGGTTTTGGCCGACAAGACCGTCGACGCCGCTCCGGGTTCGGTCTGGGACCTGCCGTGGCTGGCGAAAGAGAAAGGGCTCAACCTCAAATCCTTGAACCCGGCGGATTACCGCGTCGAGTTCTACGGCGACACGCTGTTCACGCTTCAGCGCCTGGCCAAGAACGAGCCCGAGTTGGTGCGCAATTTCCGGATCGCCTCTCTCAGGGGCTGGGAATACGCGCTGCAGCACCCTGACGAGATCGCCGGCCGGATCGTCGCCACCCTGCCCCACCCGCCCGGCATTGCCGACGCAGCCGGGTTCGCGAAATATCAGACCGATGTGGCGCGCCGGCTGTCGCGCTATCCCGATATTCCGCTTGGCCATTCCAATCCGGACCGCTGGAACCGCATCGAGGCGAGCCTGTTCGGCGCCGGCGCGTTGTTGCGCACCGTCGATGCGGACGAGTTTCTCTACGACGCCGACGCAGCCGCACGCAGCCGCACCGATTTGCGCGCCTTCGCCATCCTTGGCGGGACGCTGCTTGCCGGGATCCTCGCGATCGGGCTGCTGTGGTTCCGCAAGCGCCAGCCGGCTGCTGTAAAGCCTGCGGCGGCCGCGCCCGTGCAGGCCACGCCAGCCCCGAAGCCGCGTCTCGAAACGCCACCACCCGCGCCGGCGAAAGCTGCGCCGGAGCCGCCGGTTCCGGCCGATCTCAATGGCGTACTGACCCGGCTCGAGCGGTCGGTCCGCCAGCGTCTGCCGCGCGGCGTCAAGTACCGGGTATCGTTGTTGCCGGAATTGTGGACGAGCGACGCGGATCCCTCGGCGGCACGAACGCTGGTGCTTGCGCTCGTAGCCGAGGCGGGCCGCGAGATCAAATCGGGCGGCCAGCTGGTGCTCGGGACGCGCAATTACGCGTTCGACGAGGCGTCGCTCGCCGAGACGCCGGGCGCCGAGATCGGCGAGTTCGCGCGCTTGACGGTGCGGGACAGCGGGCCGGGCCTCTCTGATGAGGCGCTCGATCAAGTGTTCGATGCTGAACTGACGCGCCGGCCGGCCGTCGCTCAGGCGGCCGAGACGATGCGGCAGCTCGGCGGCTTTATCCGGGTGGAGAGCGCCGAAGGCGTCGGCACCGCCGTGCATCTCTATTTGCCGCGTGCCAAGGCCGAGCCTGCCGCAACGGACGAAGCGGCGGCTGCGGCCGCAGCTGAATAGGCCGGGTTTCGTTCAGCGCACGAAGCCGGCGCTGCGCGGGATCATCAGCGATAATTCGGGCAGGCAGATGATCAACATCAGCCCGATCAACAGCGCCAGCACATAGGGCCAGTAACCGCGCGCGTGCTGCCCGACCGACACCTCGGCAAACTTCAACGCCATCAACAGCCCCACACCCATCGGCGGGAGAAACAGCCCGATGCCGACCGCGGCGGTCTGCACGATGTCGAAATGGATGGGGTTGATGCCGATCCGCGTCGCGATCGGAAACACGACGGGGATCAATACGACGGCCGCCGGCAACCCCTCCAATACCATGCCGAACACCATCGTGATCAGCGCCACGCCGAGCAGGAACAACCATTGCGCCGATTCCAGCGGGCGCAGGATCTCGCCAAGCAGCAACGGGACGCCGGTGACGCCCATCAGGTATTGGAAGATCGTCGCGACCGCGAGCAGGAACACGACGACGGCGGTCAGGATCGCGCTGTCATAGCCGATGCGTATGATCTCCATCCAGCTGAGATTGCGGTAATAGAGCCGGGCCGCTAGGAGAGCGTACAGCGCGACAATCGCGCCTGCCTCAGTGGCGGTGAAGGCGCCGAGATAGAAGCCGCCGAGGATGACGAGCGGGATGACCAGCGGCACTGCGGCTTCGCGCAAGGAGCGCAGCAGAAACATGAGGCTCGGCCTTGTGTCTTTCGGCCAGCCCAGGAGATGCGCCTGGATCGCCACGAGCACGCAGAGGCACACGCCGATGACGGCGGCCGGGATAAAGCCGGCGAGAAACAGCGCGACAACCGAGACGTTGGTGACCTCGCCGATGACGATCATGAAGATCGCCGGCGGCACCAGCATGCCCATGGCCGTGCCCGAAGCAATCAGCGAGGCGCCGTCGGCCGAACGGTAGCCGGCGCGCCGCAAGGGCGGCATCAAGGTCGAGCCGAGCGCCGACACCTCGGCCATCTTCGAGCCGCAGATATCGGAGAAGAAATACGAGACGACAATCACGGACATGCCGAGCCCGCCGCGCAGCCAGCCCACCAGCGCGCGCGCCAGGTCGACCAGCGCGTTCGACATGCCGCACCGTTCCATGATCGTGCCGGCAAAGATAAAGCTCGGGATCGCCAGCAAGATCCAATTCTGGGACGCGCCGATCAGGCTGGAGGCGAGCATCTCGAGCGAATAGCCGCCGAGCACGAGGCCGGTCACGGCCGCGGTCCCGAGCGCAAAGACGATCGGCACCGAAAACGCGACGAGCACGACGAAAATCAGACCGGTGCTCGCAAGCAGCATGTCAATCGTTCCCTGCGGCCGCTACGCCCGACTCGTGAAGGACGTCCGGTGGAGGCGGCGGTTCGAACGCGGTCGCCAGCCCGTAGAGCACTATCAGCGCGCCGCCGACCGCCGGCGCCGCATAAAGCCAGGCGAGATTGAGTTCCAAGGCCGGCGAGGTCAGCAGGCTGTTGACGACGGCCAGCTTCACCCCGTACCAGGCGGCGAGCCCACCAAATCCGGCGATCAAGAGATGCGTCGCGACATGGATCGCGCGCTGCGCCGGCATCGCCAAACGGTGCGTCAGCACCCGCAATGTGAAATGGGCGCGTTCGGTAATCGCGATGCCGGCGCCGATCATCGTCATCCATGCCAACGCGTACTCGCCGACCTCCTCGACCCAAAAGAAATTGATCGGGTCGAGATCGAGCCAGTCGGTCACCGGCACCATCACATAGCGCAGAAAGACGCCGACGATCAGATCGCCGATCGCCAGAATCAAGAGGCCGGTCAGCACGATCTTTGGCAAGAGCAACACGACATCGCCCAGGCGCCAGCCGAGCTTGGCCTCACGAGCGAGCACCGTCATATTCGGGAATGCCCCGATGACGCGTCACAACAGGACCCCGTGGCCGGGCTTCTCCCGGCCATCCAGGTCTTAAAAGTTGGGCGGACGTCGCGAAAGACGTGGGTGCCCGGCATAACGCCGGGCACGGGGCATAGGTAGTTGAACGCGCGGTACAACCGGCGACCTACAAGCGACCGCAACGGATGTGTCCTAGACTTTGGTTGCGACGATTTCTTCCCACAGCTCCGGGAATTGCTGCTTGTAAGCCGGCCAGACCTTTTCCTGCGCCAGTTTGCGGAAGGCGTCGACATTGGCAGTATTGACCGTCATGCCCTTGGCTTCGAGCAGCTCCTTGGCCTTTTCGAAATTGTCGACGCTCTCGGTCAGCTGGCGCACCTTGGTCTGGGCATTGCGCGAAGCGTCCGCGATCAGTTTGCGCTGCGGCTCGGTCAAACCGTTCCAGAGGTCGAGATTGATCACTGCCGCGGTCGGCCCGTAATTGTGGTATGTCAGCGAGCAGTATTTCGAGACCTCGTAGGCCTTCAGCGCCAGGATATTGACGATCGGCAGATCGGCGCCGTCGATGACACCCTGCTGCGCGGCGGGAATCACTTCGCCCCAGGCCATCGGCACCGCGACGCCGCCAAGCCCGTTGATGGTATCGGCGAACACCTTGGCCTGCTGCACGCGCAGCTTGAGACCACGCAAATCCTTCGGCTCGGAGATCGGCCGCTTGCTGTTCCAGAAATGGCGGAAGCCGTAATCGTAGAAGAACAGAACCTTCAGCTTGTATTTGTCCTGGAACTGCTTATCGAGCCGGTCTCCGACTCCGCCGTTGAACATCTTGTAGGCCTGGTCGTAGCTGGCGATCAGATACGGCACGAGAAAGACGCCCATCTCCGGGAACACGGTCGCGGCGGCACCGCCGGGATCGCCCATCGCGATATTGCCGGCCTTGACGGCGTTGATGATCTCCAGCTCTTTCGTCAGCAGCGTGCCGCCGTGAAATTCCATAGCGAGCTCGCCTTTCGAGCGCTCGGTGACCTCTTTCGCCATCGCTTCGAACGCGACGGCCGAGGATTCCGGCGACGCGGTCACATGCGCGAAGACGAGCTTTTTCGGCTGCGTCTCGGCGAATGCTGGCGCTTTGCTGAGGGCGATGACGCCGGCGGCGGCGCCGGCTTGCAGGACGCGGCGGCGGGTGGCGGGCACAATTCGAGTCACAAGCGGTCTCCCCCAGGGATGTTGCGTTGTTCTGGCGGCCACTATAGCAGCCGCGGGCGGGCGCGCTACAAACTGAGCGGCTCCAGCTCGACCCAGCGGCGCTCGCGATGGCTCTTGTAGCACGCTGCGGCGAGCTGGACGCTTTTGGCGCCTTCGAGGAGCGGCGCCGGAAACGGCGCGTCCTCGGCGGCATAGCGCAGGAACAATTCCCAGCCCGCGCGGTAGCCATTCTCGAAGGGGAGGACGTCGGGCACTTCCTGCCACTGCTCGTCGAAATTCATCTGCTGCGGCTGCTCGGGGCTGAAGAAGGGCTTTGGCGTCGCGACGAGCGGCTGCACAAAGCACCGATGCAGGCCGGCAACCGCCGAGCCCAACGTGCCATCGACCTGGATTTGCAGCAGGTCGTCGCGCTTGACCCGGCTCGCCCAGGACGAGCTGATCTGCGCCAGGACACCGCCCTCCAGCTCGAACATCGCGAAGGCGTGATCTTCGACATCGACATCGTAGGGCCTGCCGCGCTCGTCGATGCGGCGCGGCTGCACGGTCGCATGGCGGCACGAGACGGCGTTGATTGGGCCTAGCAGTCGATCGAAGATGTAGCGCCAATGCGCAAACATATCGAGGATCAGCCCGCCGCCGGTGGCCTTCTGGTAATTCCAGCTTGGGCGCTGTGCCGGGAAGAGATCGCCGTCAAACACCCACCAGCCGAAATCGAGGCGGATCGACAGCACGCGGCCAAAGAAGCCGGCGTCGTAGAGCGTGCGGAGCTTTTTGAGCCCGGGCAGGAACAATTTGTCCTGCACGACGCCGCCTTTGCGGCCGGCGCGCTCGGCGGCGCGCGCGACCGACAGCGCGTCTTCGAGATTTTCGGCGATCGGTTTCTCGAGATAGACGTGCTTGCCTGCGGCAAAGGCGGCGCGAGCCCGATCGGGGCGGCCGCCGGTCGCGGTGGCGTCGAAATAGATGTCGATCGCGGGATCGGCGAGACAAGCGTCGCGCTCGGTGCTCCAGCGCAGTCCGCCGCTCTTTTCGGCGAGCGCGGCGAGCTTTTCGCGGCTGCGCCCGAGCAATACCGGCTCGGGGATTAGGCGATCGCCATTTTTGAGCGGCAGTCCGCCCTCGCGGCGGATGTCGAGCAGCGCGCGCAAATGCTGCGTCGTTCCCAAGCGGCCCGTCGCGCCGTCGATGACGACGCCTATTTTGCGCGTGGTCATTCAATATCTCCAGAAAGTTGACGCAATAGGTCCCGGCGAAGGCCGCGACCCATTGTTCAGCCGCTCGAGACCCGGATGTATGGGTCCCTGCCTGCGCAGGGACCCAGTCCCGCTATTTCATCGCGGCGGTGATGGACTCGCGCAGGATCTTCGGGATCCGGTCGAGGATCTCGTCCGAGGTCGAGAGCGGCGGGCAGAGGCAGATCGTATCGCCCGTCGAGGGTTCGGCACTACCGGGACGCGCGCGCACCAACAGCCCGCGCCCCATCACCTCGCGCCCTATCTTGGCGCCGACGCCCAGCAATGGCGCCTTCGTCACCTTGTCGGTCACCAGCTCCACGCCGGCCATCAGCCCGATGCCGCGGATGTCGCCGACATTCGGCAAGTCACCGAGTTCCTGCCGCAAGCTCTCGATGAAGCGCCGGCCCCTCACGGCGGCGCGCTCGACCAGGCCCTCGCTCTCGATGATCTCGACATTGCGCAAACCGACCGCGCAGCACACGGGATGCCCGCTATAGGTCGCCGCGTGCATGTAGCGGCGGTCGAGCGGCGCGTTGAGGATCGCGTCGTGCACCCGTTTCGAGAGGATATTGCCGCCCAGCGGCAGGTAGCCGCTCGTCACGCCCTTCGCAAAGGACACGATGTCGGGCTCGACGCCCCAATGACCGAGCGCGAACCAGCGGCCGGTGCGGCCGAAGCCGGTGATGACCTCGTCTGCGATCAGCAGCACGTCGTACTGCGCGCAGATCTCCCGTAGCTTGGGGAAATAGCTGTCGGGCGGCACGATGACGCCGCCGGCGCCCATGACCGGCTCGGCAATCACCGCCGCGACCGTCTCGGGGCCTTCGGCCAGGATCGCCTTCTCGACCGCCTCGGCGGCGCCGATGCCGCATTCCTGGTTGCCCTGCCAGCGATAGGGGTAGGGCGCTGCCACCTGGACAAAGCCGGGCATCAGCGGCCCGAACATCTTGTGATAGGCGGGCATGCCGGTGGCGCTCATCGCCGCCATCGTCACGCCGTGATAGCCGTGCATGCGCGAGATGATCTTGGTCTTGTTCGGCTTGTCCTGAACCTTCCAGTAAAAGCGCGCGGTCTTGAACGCCGACTCGTTCGATTCCGCACCGCCCGTCGTGTAGTAGATTGCTGAGCTGTTGGCATAGGCGTGCTTGACGATCTTCTCGCCGAGCCGGATCGCCG
>Ga0207702_10006506_pt1 | contig 10056 bp, 7 predicted proteins | sample KBSCornC62_FD_184302 | JGI IMG/M metagenome (GOLD analysis project Ga0207702, IMG submission 184302) | Corn rhizosphere microbial communities from Kellogg Biological Station, Michigan, USA - KBS Corn C6-2 (SPAdes) (version 2) | ecosystem: Host-associated > Plants > Roots > Rhizosphere > Soil ...
GCCTGCGAGGCGCGCAACCTCAAACTCTATGGCTACGGCGCCAAGGGCTTCACCCTCTCGATGATCGAGACCGCGGTCGACCTTGCCGGCGAAAGCCTGTCGCGCGATCTGGTCGCGGCGATCCTCAAGGCGGGCCAGGATCTGCTCGCGCATCCGGTCGAGCTGTTCGACGGCGTGGAAGAGACATTGGAGCTCCTGTCCGAACGCGGCCGGCTGGTGCTGGTCACCAAGGGCGACCTCCTCCACCAGGAAGCCAAGCTCGCCGCGTCGGGCCTGGGCGATCGCTTCTCGGGTATCGAGATCGTCAGCGATAAGAAGCCCGAAACCTTCCGTCGCCTGTTCCAGACCTACGGCGTCGCGCCCGAGGAAGCCGTGATGGCCGGAGACTCGATGCGCTCCGATGTCCTGCCCGCGCTCGAAGCCGGCGCCTGGGCCGCCTACATCCCGCAGGAGGGTGCGTGGAGCCACGAGCAGGGCAAGACGCCTGACGCGCATCCCCGCTTCGGCCAACTCGCCGCACTTGCCGATCTGCCCGGCTGGATCGATCGCCTGCCGTAGAGCGATTTGGAGCCAGATGGAGCATCTGGCGGCTCGAAAATCGCGGTAAAACAACACCCCGGCTACGGCTACACTCCCGGAATTCCGGGGATTCCGATGGCGAACTTGCCCCCATACGCGTCATCGCGAGGCGCGGCGCGCCGTGGCGATCCAGGCCCGCCGGACTGGATTGCCGCGCCCCTGCGGGGCTCGCAATGACGGGCCCAAGCGCCAGAGTGGCGCACCGATCGGGGCAGTTCGATCACGGTCGCGCCGCGCAGCGGCCCAATGTTTATCACTTATAGATAGATAATTCTGCTGCGGTCATGCATATATATGTGATACTGATGGCGCAGAATATTCACTTATAGATGCTATGAAACGAAACGAACTCGCCCGTAAGCAACTCGAGCGCAAGCTTTCGCCCCTGCGCGAACTGCCTCTCACCCCGCCCCCGCGTGGATGGTTGCGCGCGGTGCGCGAAGCGCTGGGCATGACCGGCGCGCAATTGGCGGCGCGTCTGCGCTTTGTCCCCTCTCGCATCTCCGCCCTTGAAAAGGCCGAAGTGACGGGCGGCACCACCTTGAAGAGCATGCGCGAAGCCGCCGAGGCGATGGGGTGCACCTTCGTCTACGCCATCGTGCCGGCCCAATCGCTGGACGACATGCTGCGCGCGCGCGCCATCGCACTGGCCGATGCCGAGCTTGCGCGCGTACATCACTCCATGCGCCTGGAGGATCAGGCATTGGACCCGCGCGATCTGTCCGACGCGCGCGAGCGCCTGATCGCGGCCTATCTCAACGGCAACCCCAGCCGCCTATGGAAGGATGCGTGAGCGATCCGCTGTTCGATGGCGGAGACGACGCGGCGACGCCTTTGACGGCGGAAGAGCGCGACGGGTTGATCCCAAACTATATCACCTTGCGCCGCGAACTGAACGAGGCCGAGCAGATTGGCATCGAGGACGCCGACCGATGGGCGTTCGGGCGCAAGCGGCCGCTCCTCGACGAGCGTTTCCTGAAGTCACTGCACAAACGCATGTTCGGGCAGGTCTGGCGTTGGGCGGGGCAATACCGCACCACCGGCCGGAACATCGGTGTCGACGCGTACCGGATCGGTCCGGACCTGCATCACCTGCTGGACGATGTCAGTTATTGGATCGACCACCAGAGTTACGCCCCCGATGAGATCGCGGTGCGCTTCCATCACCGGCTCGTTGCCATCCACCCCTTCCCCAATGGCAATGGGCGGCACGCGCGACTTGCCGCCGATCTGCTCGCAGCCCAGCTCGGCCGGCCTCGTTTCACGTGGGGGCGGGCCAACCTTGTCGAACCGAAGGAAACACGCCGCGCTTATGTCGCCGCGCTTCGCGCGGCCGACAGGCATGACATCGCGCCGCTCCTTGCGTTCGCGCGCAGCTGAGCGGCGGGGGCACCTCGCCTCTACCGGCGTCACTCGACCGCCATTGACCCGCGCGGTCATCCGGTCCCGCCAAATGTTCAAAGCTTTTCATCGTCTTGTCAGCGTGCCGTCACGGGGATGTCGCACCCCAACCCGATAGCCGCGACGTCCGCGGGTCTACGCGTCGCCTCACATCGGTGTCGGTGAACGCCCCCGGCGGCGCAGGGCAAAGAAGCACCAGGCAAAGGGGACATGTGATGATCGATCTTCGCACCGCACATCTGTGCGCGCTATCCGTGAGCGCGCTCGCTCTGGCCCTTACCGCCACCACGGCGATTGCGGCCGACACGTCGTCCGACACAGGCGGGGACGTGATCGTCGTCACCGGCCGCGCCGGCACCGGCAAGCGCACCAAGGCCGAAACCAGCTATTCGATCACCAATATCGGCGAGGAGAAACTGCGCCTGCAGGCGCCGACCAGCGTGACCGAGGCCTTGAAGTCGGTCCCGGGCTTCTGGGTCGAGGCATCGGGCGGCGAGGCGAGCGGTAACGTCCGTGCCCGCGGCGTGCCGGTCGACGGCTTCGGTTCGATCCAGCTGCTCGAGGACGGGGTCCCCGTGCAGCATGATCCGTCGCTCGGCTATCTCAACGCGGACCAGGTCTTCCGCCTCGACGAGACGATCGACCGGATCGAAGTCGTGCGCGGCGGGCCGGCGTCGCTCTTCTATTCGAACGCGCCCGCCGGCGCGGTCAATTTCATCCCGCGCCAGGTCGGCGAAAAGGCGGAAGGCCTGGTCAAGGGGACGATCGGCAGCGACGGCCTCTACCGCGGCGACTTCTGGGTCGGCGCGCCGATCTCGGACGGCTGGAAGCTCGCGCTCGGCGGCTTCTACCGTTCGGAAACGGGCGTGCGCGATCCCGGCTTCACCGGCAATCTTGGCGGGCAGATCCGCGCCACCATTTCGAAGGAATGGTCGAACGCCAAGTTCAGCTTCGACGCGAAGCGCATCGACGATCGGGTGATCTTCTATCTCGGCATTCCGATGCGGACCTATCCCGACGGCAAGATCCGCGCGGTGCCGGGCTTCGACGGCCATAAAGGCACGGTCGCCGGCCCCGAGACCGAGCTGGTCGACATGATCCAGGGCGACGGCAGCACCTATCGTTTCGACAACAGCCTGGGCACACAGGTGAAGCGCACCCAGCTCACCGGCAAATTCGAATTCGAGCCCAAAGACGGTTGGAAGATCAGCAACAGCACGCGCTACGACGACACGCATACCCAGCGGAACGGCGTCTATCCGAATGTGCTGCAAAGTGCGGCCAGCCTATTGACCCAGAATGCCAGCCTGCTCGCGCAAGCGCCTGGCGCGACCGCGCTGCAATTCCGCTACGTGACCACGCCCACCATCTACGATACCGCCAACCAGAACGGCAACGGGCTGGTCATCATCGGCGGGTTGCGCGGGCTCACGCTGCCGGTGAAGGAATTCAAGAGCGATACGCGCGTGGCGCACAGTGTCCCGATGGGGTCGACCACCCACGATATCACCTTGGGTTATTACCACGCGCATATCGACGAGAATTTCAGCCGTTATTCCTCGACCGCTTTGCTCGACGTGCAGGACAATGCGCGGCTGCTCAATCTGGTCGCGGTGGATGCGGCCGGGAATGTCGTGAAGACCTATACCGATCACGGCATCTACCGTTACGGTTATGAATGGGAAGACGCGCATGGCGAGCAGACCAGCGGCGCGCCCTATCTCTCCGACGAATGGCAGGTCACGCCCAAGCTGCGCATCGACGGCGGCATCCGTTATGAATGGATGCACACCCAGGGCGTCGTCGGCCTGAAGAAGACGGTCAATCTCGGCACGCCCGCGACCGCGACCATCACCACCGGCAGCGGCGTCTTCGCCAATTATGACGACACGTTCAGCCATGCGACCTGGACGGTCGGCGCCAATTACCAGTTCAGCCCGAATGCGGGCCTGTTCGCGCGCTACACCTCGGCCAACCGCCTGCCGAGCCTCGGCAATTACGTGACCAATGCCGGCGCCACGCCGATCATCCAGACGATGGACCTGGGCGAGGTCGGCCTCAAATATTCGGGCCCGCTGGTCGACTTCTATGCCACCGGCTTCTGGACCAAATACCACAATGTCGGTTTCACCAACTACGTCTTCAGCCTGAACGGCCCGACCGTCACGCAATCGCTCTACGCCGACACCCAGACCTTCGGCGTCGAGCTGGAAGGCACGCTGCGCCCGACCGCCTGGTTCGACCTGTCGTGGACCGGAACGCTGGAAGACCCCCAATATAAGGGCCTCACTTATACCGACGCGTCCAAGGTGGTGCACGATTTCGACGGCAACCGGCTGATCCGCGTGCCGACCGTCAGCCTGCGCATCGTGCCGGGCGTCAACCTGTTCGGCGACCGCCTGCGGGTCCAGGCTTCCTATGAATATGAAGGGCCGCGCTATGTCGACACGGCGAATTCGGTGCGCCTGCCGGCTTATGCCACGATCAATCTCAGCGCCCGGGCGCAACTGACCGACCGGCTGACCATCTATGGCTATGTCGACAACCTCAACAACTCGCTCGGCCTGACCGAAGGCAATCCGCGCGCCGGCGAAGTCCAGAGCGGCGATGCGGGTGCCAACACCTTCATCGCGCGTCCGCTGATCGGCCGGAACGTCCGCGCCGCCATCATGTACCGGTTCTGATCGTGCGCAGGGGGATCGTGCCCGCCGCCATCGCCGCCCTGCCGTCGCTGCTGGTGCCGGCCCCGGCGTCCGCGCAGGCCACACCGTCGGCATCGTCGTCCGAGCCGGCGGGCGCGATCCCTTATCAGGTCCTGACCGGCACGCTCACGCGCGCCGATTACGAACAGTATCGCCAAGTCCCGTTCGACCTTCCCGCCGGCGTCACGCGGCTGACCATCCGCTTCACCTATGGCGGCAAGGATCAGCATGCGGTCATCGACCTCGGGCTCGAGGACCCGCAGCGCTTCCGCGGCTGGAGCGGCGGCACGCGCGATCGCATGACATTGAGCGTCGAGGATGCGACGCCCGGCTATCTTCCCGGCCCGCTGCCGGCGGGGCGCTGGCGCCTGCTGCTCGGCGCGCCCAACATCCGCGAAGGCGCAACCGCCCCGTTCGAGGCGCGCATCCATATCGAACGCGCGCCCATGGTGACGTCCTTCGCGGACGCCCCGATCAATCCCGCGCCGGGCTGGTATCGCGGCGACCTCCACATGCACAGCGGCAATAGCGACGGCAAATGCCTGTCGCAGAAGGGCGAGAAGGTCCCCTGCCCCGCCTATCGCACGGTCGAGGCGGCCGCCGCCCGGGCGCTCGATTTCATCGCGCTCACCGATCACAATACGACCTCGCACTTCAATGAACTGCGCGAGCTCCAGGGCGCGTTCGACAAGCTGCTGCTGATCCCGGGCCGCGAGATCACGACCTTCTTCGGCCATTCGAATGTGTTCGGCCCGACCGACTTCCTCGACTTCCGCACGCTGGCCCCGTCTTATGCCGAGACCGCGAAATGGATGGACGCGGTGAGGCAGGAAGGCGGCGTGGTTTCGCTCAACCATCCCGGCGCGCCCTCGGGCGAAATGTGCATGGGCTGCGGCTGGCGCGTCGCCGACCTGCCGGCGGGCGCGGTGCAGGCGATCGAGGTCGTCAACGGCGGCACGATGGCGGAAACCAGATCGGCGGAAAGCCCGCTCCAGGGCTTCGCCGCCTGGAATGCGCTGCTCGTGCAGGGACGACACGTCACCGCGATCGGCGGCAGCGACAACCATAATGCCGACATCCCCGCCGACCGGCTCGGCGCCATCGGCACGCCAACGACGGTGGTCTACATGCGCGAGCTGTCGATCCAGGGGTTTCTCGACGGCATCCGCTCGGGCCGCGTCTTCATCGACACACTCGGCAGCAAGGACGGCTTCCTCGACCTGATCGCGCGCGGCGGAGGCGAGACCGCCGCGATGGGCGGCACGCTCAGGGAGCCGGCCGGCCGCATCGTCCACTTCGTGGCGCAAGTGAAAGGCGCGAGCGGCGGCACCGTGCACCTGCTCGTCGACGGCAAGCCCGATCCCCGTTTGCGCCAGCCCGTGGCCGGCGCGGCAAGCATCCCGTTCGGCGACTGGCCGACCGACGGCCGGCGTCACACGGTGCGCGCCGAGGTCCGCCGGTCGGATGGCGCGCTGCTGCTGGTCGGCAATCCGATCTATATCGAACCTGCGCGATGATCGCGTCCCCGACTTAAACCGTCATCGCGAGGCGCGAAGCGCCGTGGCGATCCAGGCCTGCCCGACTGGATTGCCGCGCCCCTCCGGGGCTCGCAATGACAGGCTCGATGAGGAGGATTTTGCGAGGCCCCCCCCCCGGCTCGCTATCGCTGCGGACCCCGCGCCTTAGACCGGCGACACGATACCAATTACCAATGTATCTGACCGAAGCTTCCCGCACTAAAGCGTCATCGCGAGGCGCGAAGCGCCGTGGCGATCCAGGCCCGTCGGACTGGATTGCCCCGTCCCTACGGGGCTCGCAATGACGGGTTCAATAAGGAGGACTTTGCAAGCCCTACGGCTCGCTACCGCGCCGGCCCCGGATGCGCCTTGGCCCAGTCCAGCGCGCCCTGCAGCGTGGTCACCCACACCTCGCTGCGGTGCGCGGCGAGCCAGGCGATCAGCTCGCGGTGCGCGGCGTCGGACACTTGCAGGTAATCGCCGGCGACACCGTGGAACAGATAGACCGCCATGCCGCCGCCTGCCTCGGCCTCTTTCGCGAAATCGATCAGCTGCGTCCCCGTGACCCCATCGGGGAAGCCGCGCGAGGGCACGTGCATCGGGTCGATCCGGCCGACATCGGCGCGCAGATCCTCGGGCGAGGTATAGACCCCGCGCACATAGGTCACGAGCTTCGCGGCCCGCAGCGGCTCGATATAATCCTTGCCGCCCGCCATCGTATAACCGCACGGCGTCGCAAAGCCGTGGGTCGGCTTGCCGTCGAGCGCGGTCAGCAGGACATTCTGCTGCTCGATCTCGCGCAGCAGGTCGGCGGGCGTATAGGCCTCGGACGTGTAGCGGCGGTCGGTCGTATTGATTGAGGCCGGACAGGGATGGAAGATGGTGTGGTTGGCAAGCTCATGCCCCTCCGCCCCCACCGCGCGCCACCGGGGGATGGCCGACAGCTTCAGGCCGGTCAGGAAGAAGGTTGCCTTGAACCCCGCCGCGTCCAGTACCGGCACCGCATGGTCGAGCTGCGAATCCAGCGCATCGTCATAGGTCAGGACCACCGCCGCCTTGGCCCCGTTCGGCCAATTGGTCCCCGCGGCGGCCGGCATGGCGCAGACCAGCCCCAGTGCGAGCGCCAGGAGCCTCTTCATCGCCATCCCCTTCCGTCGAAGCCAGCCTGATTGGGTACCGCCATCGCTCGCGCGACGGTCTGCCACGTTACGACCGGCGACATTCAATGGCCGTTCACGCCGACCGCCGTCGTCGGCTCCGGATCCTTCGTCATCCCGGACATGATCGCGTTGAGCACGCCCGAATCCTTGATGGCGCCGGTGTTGCGATCGATCAAGTCGCCGGTGTCCCACTCCATCGGCACGACCCCCCGCTGGGCCGCGGCGTAGGTGACGTAACCGGTCCAGTAATTGGTATAGGTCTTGATGCCCGCCCCGGGGCCCGAGGATTTCGGAGAGGCGCCATATTCGCCCATGATCACGGGCACGCCCTTGCTGATATAGGCGGTCTTCATCCGATCGAACTGGTCGCGGACATAAGATTCCTGGCAACAGGGGTTGAGGAGCGACGGATCGGTCGCAATCGCGCCCCATTGCCAGTGGGTGGCGTAGGTCGGACCGCCGTCGACGAAGTCGAACGGCGTATAATAATGGATCTCCACCATCAGGCGATTGGCGATCGTATCGTTGGGAAGCGTCGCCGTGTGGCAGATGTCCAGCCCCCAGTCGATGTTGGTGGCATAATGCTGGATGACCAGGGTACGCGATGCGTTGTTGCCGCCGGTCGCGCGCACCGCGTCGATGAAGGCCTGGTTGAAGCCCGCCTGGACCGTGCAATTCTCGGCGGTCGGCGCCGAATAGACGTCGGGCATGTGCACTTCGTTGGTGGCCGCGAACAGCAGGTGATTGTCATAATCCGCCAGGTAAGTGGCGATCTGCTTCCAATATGATTTCATCTTGGCGTTGGCGTCCGCCTGATGGGCGAAATCCGGAATCACCCACGAATCGTGGTGGATGTTGATGATCACGTAAAGGCCGGCATTTCGGGCATAGTCGATCACCTGCTTGACGCGCGCCAGCCAGAATGGCGCGATATTCCCTTGGGCATCGACATATTGGGCCCAGGAAACCGGGATGCGCACGCTCTTGAAGCCGGCCGCCGCATAAGCGTTGAAGATCGTCTGGTTCGCTGCCGGGTTGCCCCAAACCGTCTCCTTCGAATCACTGAAGGGCGGGGTTTCCCAGGTATCCAGGGATTCCAGCGTGTTGCCCAGGTTGATGCCCGGCGCCATCGCCTGGACGACCTGATCGGGCGTGCCAAGCGACGCCAAAGCCGGAGGGGGCGGTGGCGGAGTCGGTGTCGGGGTGGGCGTCGGATTCGTATATCCCCCGCCTCCGCTGCCGCTGTCGCCGCCACCACAAGCGCTCAAGCTCAACGCCGCCGCCACAACCAGCATCACGCGCCGGCACACCCGCCCGTCAAAAATCACCCGCAACCCCCTTCAAATCGGCTGGTCGTCCGCCAGCCTCCAAATAAATCATATTTTACTAATGAAATATGACAGCGCTGACAAGAGGCTTTGACTATTTAGCTTGCGCGGCTGGGTCCGGCGACGCGCCAATCGGCCGACACGGTCAGTCGGTCACGCATCGGTACCAGCATCGTGGCTATCGGCAGCCAGGGACGCGGCGTTTGGGACGATGTTGAATTCGGCCTCGGCCGAGAGCCCGGCGAACCCGCCAATCTGTCTAGACGGCCCGAGGCGCGAGACCTGACATCAGCGCCATCGCCTCCTCCCGCTCGGCTTCCGTGATATAGGAAGACTGGATCGCGGCGGCCAAGCATCGCCGGGCAGCGAGCGGGTCTCGTGATGTGCCGAGACCGTCAAGGTAACATTTCGCCATGTCCAGCAAAGCGCTTCCGTCACCTTGCTCGGCTGCCCTTTGAAACCACGTGAACATGGCTCGGTGATTGCCGTGCTCGCGGTACAGGATGGCGATGTTGTTCGCCGCGACGATGGATCGACCACGACGCCACGCTCTTTGATAAAGGCGCATCGCATATGTCTTGTCGACGTCGACACCAAGGCCAACGTCATACAGATATGCGAGCCGTGTCAGGCAGTCGATGCTCCCCAGCGCGGCACCGCGTTCGAAGGATTGGCGCGCAAAATCGAGCCTCCCCTCCTCCTCGGCCGCGTCGGCTATCCGGAATAGGGCGTCGGTATCCACCATGGCTGCTGATTGGCATGCTCGAGGCCCAACGCCAATGTTCGCCCGGCGGTTACAAGCCTGACGGCGGAGGAGTCGGGGCGTGCTTCCGGCCCACCTGCCTCTCGCCGGTTGAGTAGCCGATCTTCCCGGGGTGCGGCCGTCCGACGCCCGGCGGGATTGCCGCGATTTAGCCGGTATCACGTCAAGCACCGAGGGTCAGAAGATATGAAATTTCCTCAGGGGTCACCCGAGGGTTCGTCCGTTGTTGCGGTGTGCCGCCCCAGATAACAAGGGCCGCAACTCCCCCGCACGATGTGAAGGGAAGTGCGGTCAGGTTGAACGGGGGTTACCGATAGTGTCCCAGCAAGGCCGAAGGGCAAAGATGGCGAAGCTGCTGCTTTGTGCGTTCGGCGGCATGGCTGCGGCCGAGGCGCGCGCAGACGATCCGCCGCCGGCCAAAGCCAAGGGACAGCAGACGACCGAAGACCAGACGATCACCGTCAAAGGCCGCCGCCCGCAGGTGCAGCGCACGATCGACTCGACGATCTATACCGTGAAGGACAGCGCCGCGGGACAGGCCGGCAGTGCAAGCGATGTGCTCAACACCATCCCCTCGGTAAATGCCCAGGACGGCTCGCTGACCGT
>Ga0207702_10006508_pt1 | contig 10052 bp, 5 predicted proteins | sample KBSCornC62_FD_184302 | JGI IMG/M metagenome (GOLD analysis project Ga0207702, IMG submission 184302) | Corn rhizosphere microbial communities from Kellogg Biological Station, Michigan, USA - KBS Corn C6-2 (SPAdes) (version 2) | ecosystem: Host-associated > Plants > Roots > Rhizosphere > Soil ...
TGGAGTCATCACATTGAGCGGGGGCGAGCCGCTGCTGCATCCCGATCTCGACGAAATTATTCGCGGGATTCGCCGCCACGCCACGCTCGCGGGGATGATCACGAACGGATACCTGCTCACGGCCGACCGCGTCCGGCGGCTGAACGACGCCGGACTGGACTACCTGCAAATCAGTATCGATAACGTCATGCCGGACCAGGTATCGAAAAAGAGCCTGAAAGTTCTCGACAAGAAGCTGCAGATACTCGCCGAGCAGGCGCATTTTCACGTCAACATCAATTCAGTGCTGGGCGGCGGTATTCGCAATCCGGGAGATGCGTTGGTGGTGGGCAAGCGCGCCATGGAACTGGGCTTTACTTCGACAGTGGGCATCATCCACGACGGCGACGGTCAATTGAGGCCGCTGGCAAATCGCGAGCGCGAGGTGTTTCTTGAAATGAAGAAGTTCGAGAAGAAGCATTTTTCGCGGATCAATTATTTTCAAGAAGCAATTGCAAATGGCGAGCCGAGCGATTGGCGATGTCGCGCCGGAGCACGGTATCTCTATATCTGCGAAGACGGGCTGGTCCACTACTGCTCGCAACAGCGCGGCTTTCCGGCCAAGCCCTTAGAAGAGTACACGGTCGACGACATTCGCCGGGAGTACATCACACAAAAATCGTGTGCACCGATGTGTACCATTTCCTGCGTGCATCAGATCTCGTATTTCGACTTCTTCCGCGGCGAACAGACGCGCACTGTCGAGCCCGTCCCGGCCGAGCAACTGGTTTCGATCCGGGCGGCGCATTAGGCGTCCAATGACAGGTACCGGCATCGCCTTCGATGCCACACTGAAGCAGCACGATCCGGGACCCGGACATCCGGAGCAGCCCGCTCGTCTGGCGGCGGCGATGAGCCGGCTTCCGGCCCTCACACAAATTACAACGCGACCTGCTACGGACGACGATCTGGCACTCGTGCATACACACAGCTATATCCAGCTTGTGGAGCGCGAAGTGGCGCAACACCGGAGTCAACTCAGCACCGGCGATACTGCCATAAACGGGCGTAGCGCTGCGTGCGCTCGGGTGGCGGCGGGTTGCGCACTTTCCGCCGTAGATGCCGTGTTCTCGCGCCAAGTACGTAACGCCTTCTGTGTTGTGCGACCGCCTGGGCATCATGCGAGCGCGGCGCGCGGGATGGGATTCTGCTTGTTCAATACAGTCGCGATCGCCGCGCGCCACGCCCAGCGCGCTTACGGCGCCGAACGCGTACTGATCGCCGATTGGGATGTTCACCACGGCAACGGCACGCAGGACATTTTTTATGAGGATGGCTCCGTTCTCTTTTTCAGCACGCATCAGTCGCCGTGGTATCCGGGCACTGGCGCGCGCGGGGAAACCGGAACAGGAGCTGGCGCGGGGAAAACGGTGAATTGTCCGCTGTCTGCCGGTTCGGCGGGGCCGGACGTGCTGGCTGCTTTCCGGGAATTACTTGTACCGGCCGCCGCGGCATTCCACCCCGACCTGATTCTTATCTCGGCCGGGTTCGATTCTCGTATCGGCGATCCACTCGGCGACTTTCTACTTACCGACGATGACTTCCGCCAGCTCACCAGCTTACTGCTCGAGTTGGCTGACACCTATTGCGACGGGCGATTGGCCTCGGTACTGGAGGGCGGCTATAATCTGGACGGCCTTATGCGGGCAAGCGAGGCTCACGTCCAAGCCCTTATTTCGAATTCCTCAACCTCTGCGACGTAAGCCGCAGTACGTTCCCACATTCGGAAAATCTGTACTTTTCCTAGCTTCCCATTAGTCGCTTCGCTTCGTCTAAACCCCCCAAAGGGGCTACGAGCAGGAATATGTCTACGCGCTTGCAACGAGAATTTCGAAGTCTCCTCATGACAGGTGCTTTCCTGGCGCTCTCCACAGGAGTGATGCATGGACAAGCCATTACTGGAACCTTGGTCGGAACGGTCCGCGATGCCACCGGCGCGGTAATTCCGGCCGCTCAAGTGACCGCGACTAACCTGGACACCAATGTCGCGCTATCTACCGTGAGCGGCTCAGGCGGTGACTACACGATTCCGACTGTTCCGCCCGGCAGGTACAAGGTCTCGGCTCAGATCACAGGGTTTGCGACAGCGGTGAATTCGGACGTGAATGTTCAAATCCAGCAAACCACCCGGGTGGATTTTAGCCTTTCCCCCGGGCAAACGACTCAGGAAGTCAATGTCACAGCGGAGCTTCCGCTCGTACAGAGCACTACATCCGATCTCGGCCATGTCATCGAGTCGCGGCAAATACAAGCGCTGCCCCTCAATGGCCGCCTGTTTGAACAACTAGTCACGATCGTCCCGGGAACGATTCAGGCCGGCTGGGGCGACTTTGCAGAAAATCCTTCGGCTGCCGGCGCTCTCACACCTACTCAGGCGGTCGTGAATGGACTCCCATGGTCCGGCAATTACTACATGGTGGATGGCGTTCATAATACGGAGCCGTTGAACGCTTTTATCAGCATTACGCCGCCGCTTGATTCAGTCGATTCGTTCAAGGTCGAAACCAGCAACCCGAACGCGGAATATGGCTCCTTCGGCGGCGCGATCGTAAATTTGACTATCAAATCTGGTACAAACGGCTTTCATGGAGAGGCATTTGACTTCTTGCGGAACGACGCTCTGAATGCGCGGGATTTCTTTGCGCAAACCAGAGCGCCTTACAAATCGAACCAGTTTGGCGGCACGTTCGGAGGCCCGCTTATCAAGGATCGGCTGTTCTTCTTCGCCGCGTATCAGAACTTAATTGCGAATCAGGGACAAACGAATACTCTTACGGTTCCCACCGCCTTGCAGCGCCAGGGAATTCTTACGGAGGGCTCACAAGGACAGATTTACGATCCGACAAATGGACAATTATTCACTGGGCGGACCATTCCAACCAGCCGCATCGATCCTATAGCTTTAAAGGTAGAGAATCTCTTCCCTCTTCCAAACCAGCCGGGGCTTGCCAATAACTACATCGATAACAGCGTCAATACAGTACGGGCGCCGCAGGGAGACATCAAGATCGATTTTCAAGCAACCACTCGCGATCACATATTCGGCCGCGAATCGGTTGCCCAGAAGACTTATACCAATCCTTCCCCGGCCAACATGTTCATGTACGGCGGTCCGAATTCCGAGGCGTTCAATCAGAATGCCGTCTTAGGATGGGACCGCACGATTACTCCCACGATGGTGAATAACCTGCGCATCGGCTTCAACCGCTTTAACGTAGTGGATACGGCAAACTCCTACGGCATCAATGAGAACAACGCTCTGGGAATCATCAACGGCAACATTCCGGACCTCCCCTACACTTCGGGTATTGCTCGATTCGAGATTTCCGGGTTCAACGTCTCGAACAATTTAGGCGGAAGCAGCAGCAGTTTGACGGGCGACCCCGGTTGGACGAATGCCAAGCGGGTCGCCAATATTTTCGATTACACCGATGGACTCACCTGGATAAAAGGAAAACATACCTTGAAATTCGGCGGTGATATTCAACAAATCCAATCGTCTCTTACCAACTCACAGGATGACCCACGAGGGATTTTTCGATTTGACGCCAACTACACGAGTAATGGGGGCGCGGCGGGAACTGGCAATGCCTATGCCTCTTTCCTGCTTGGCAGCCCGAACCAGGTATGGCGCGATTTTGTGAATACCGTGCCCGCGGTTCGCATGCTCTTTGCCGGCTTCTACGTGCAGGACGATTACCGCATTACCAGCTCTCTGACTCTCAACCTCGGCGTTCGCTGGGATCTGTTCACACGTCCCGTTGAAAAATACAACCGGCAGTCGAATTTCGACCCGGCCACCGGGCTCATCGACGTCGCCTCATCGGATAATCGCGGTCCGAACGTCGACAACCACTACGGCAATTGGGGGCCTAGAGTTGGGTTGGCTTATTCGCCCGACAATGGTAAAACCGCGGTTCGCGCCGCCTTCGGTATCAGCTACTTCCCGGATAATTTCGGCGCCACGGGCGGCACGCTCGAGCGCAATTACCCGTTCTTCACGCTGGGGCGCTTCAATTCCCCGACGCAATTTACGCCGTTTTGGAATCTCAGCGCCAACGGCTTGCCCGCTCCCATTGTTGTCCCGTATACGTCCGGAGGAACGCTCGCCCCGCCGCCTGGCTTCGGCGTTTTCTTCGTTGCGAAGGGTTTCAAGCAGGACGAAGCGCAAGTCTGGAACTTCAGCATCGAGCGCCAGTTGCCGAGTAACATGATGATCTCCGCCGCGTATGTGGGTACGCATGGCGTGCATCTCTATCGCGACCTGCAATTGAACCAGAGCTTACCGGGGCCTGGTAATTTCACACCGCGCCTACCCTTCTATCCGGTAGCGCCTAATATTCCGACCGTCGATCAACGAAATGGCGATGGTATGTCGCGGTACAACGCTCTGCAGATTAAGGCTGAAAAGCGCTTTACCAGTGGATTGTCCTTCCTAGCTTCTTACACATGGTCTAAGACCATGGACAATACGACCACGATCCTTTATCCGTATGATGACAAGCTCAATTATTCTCTGAGCCAAGGATTCAAGCTGGTGGATGTGCCGCAGAATTTTGTCTTCAGCTACAACTATGAGCTGCCGTTCGGCAAAGGAAAATCCGGAGTAGCAGGGCGTTTGCTAACGGGCTGGTCGATCAACGGAATCACAACATTCCAGGCAGGCCAGCCGCTTCGTGCAACCGTCGCTACGAACCAGCTCAACAATAACTCTTCTGGCAACTCGGCCGATATCACGTGCTCCAGCGTGCCGATGCCCAAACGAGTCGATCAATGGTTCGATACCAGCTGCTTTTCGGCGCCGGCGCCTTATACGTTTGGCAACTCTGGCGTCGGTCACGTGCGCGGGCCGGGTATTAACAACTGGGACTTTTCGGTTGCAAAAGATACCCGATTCGGCGAACGGCCAACGCTCCGTATCGAGGCCGATTTCTTCAATCTCTTCAATGCGGCGCACTTCTCCAATCCCGGCACGACCCAAGGCAGTAGTAGCTTCGGCATTATTGGCTCCGATAGGCTTCCGCCGCGGCTGATTCAGATTGGAGCGAAATTCTCGTTTTGAAATGTCTGTGTAGCTGGGCAGGCCTTTTTGCCTGCCTCGTCCTACTGCCGGCCCAATTGCCCGCAGCGGCCAGTAGCCTGGCGCTGAAGACTTCCGACGCGCGGCTCGCCGCCGCGTTTGCGTCGGCGCGCAGCCAAGCCTTGGCTTATGCATTCGAGGGCGACCCGGTTGGCAACTGGTACGAAGCGGCCCTTCCTGGCCGGCATGCGTTCTGCATGCGCGATACCGCGCATCAAGCCATGGGAGCCCACATGCTTGGCTTGGCGGGATACACGCATAACATGCTGCATAAGTTTGCGGAAAATATATCCGAATTGAAGGATTGGTGCAGCTATTGGGAGATCAACCGCGAAAATCGCCCGGCGCCCGTCGACTACCTCGACGATGCGCATTTCTGGTACAACCTTCCGGCCAACTTCGACGTGCTGGATGCCTGTTATCGCATGTATCTTTGGACAGGCGACAAGACTTACCTCACCGACCCGGTGTTTCTGAATTTCTACCGGCGGACAGTTCACGAGTATGTGAATCGATGGCAGCTTGGGACTCAGGACATCATAAGTCGACCGCGCATCATGAATTTTAACGCCGGCGGCAATCATCGGTTTCAGAAGAGCCGGGGCATTCCGAACTACGACGAAAGCGATCCTAATTTCGTGGTGGCAATCGATCAGTTAGCCGCGCAATACGCGGGCTATTCGGCCTATGCACAGTTCGAACAATTGAGAGGTGAGGCAGGAGAAGCCCAACAATTTTTCGCTCGCGCTAAAAGCGTCAAGTTGTTAGTGAATGGCGCGCGGTGGGATAAGAGCGTAGGCAAGTACTACAGCCGTGTGAATCTGGAACATCGCCTCGACGGACACGGCCTCAACATGGCTCTGCTCTATTACGGTATTGCGGAAGGCGGCGTCAAATCGGCGGCCGTTTTAGAGGCATTACTCAAGACAATTAGCTATGGGAAGCCAATAGGTATTGAGGGGCAATCGCATTTCCCGGAGGTTCTTTATCGTGCAGGCAAAGCGGAAGCTGCTTACGGCCAGATTCTGGATTTGACACGCGAAGGTAAGCATCGCCGCGAATATCCCGAGGTGTCGTATGCGGTGATCGGAGCAATCGCCACCGGTTTGATGGGCCTCGATGCGCAGTCTGGCGTTCGGACACTGCCCCGATTGACTGCGGCTACCCGCTGGGTGGAACTGGACCATGTTCCGCTGCGAGCAAATGACGTGAGTGTCCGGCATGACGGCCTCACCAAGACGACCGTCACCAATCATCAGGGCCCGTCTGTGATGTGGAGTGCCTGCTTTCCGGGTTCGTATCGCATGCTGTTGGTACAAGGCAGTGCGGTTGGAGCCAGGAACGACGCTAAGGATGTCTCATGCACGACAGTTGAAGTTGGCCCGGGCGCCACAAAAATCGTGCAAGTTTCCAAATAAACGGAAATAGTTGCTAGTGGCATGCGTCTACCGGACACACTCAGGAGGATCGCATGCACTTATTTGCCAAAATGAATCTTTCGGCAGTTCTCGGCCTCGTATTAGCCGCAGCTCCGCTATCTGCTGACACTGTATTTTCCACTACGTTGTCCGGCGCGAACGAAACTCCTCCGGTCGCCTCTTCCGGTACCGGTTCCATGCTGGTTACGCTGCTCGGAGACATGTTGAACGTGTCAGTGAATTTCAGCGGATTGAGCGCACCCTCGACAGCGGCTCACATTCATTGCTGTGGCGTGGGAGTACCGGAACCCATCGCCGTTCCGTTTAACAGCTTTCCGACCGGAGTAATGTCCGGCTCATTTAGCGGGAGTTTCGACCTCACGAATGTCACCTCTTACAGTTCGGCTTTCCTGATGGCGAATGGCGGCACGGCGGCCAGCGCGGAAGCGGCATTCATCGCTGGACTCAATGAAGGCCAAACGTACGGAAACGTCCACAGCACGCTGAATCCGGGCGGAGAAATTCGTGGGCAGCTTGCCGCCATTCCCGAACCCGCTTCGATCTTTCTTGCCGGCGGCTTTCTTCTGTTGTTCGCTTTGTTCCGGCGAAAAATCGTGTAGCTATTGTTCGCCGGTCACGGAGATGCTAGTCGCAAAACTAAGCAGCGATTGGTCTCCCCAAATGGACTGATCGCCCCAGATGGACTGATCTCCCCAAATGGACTGATCGCCCCAGATGGACTGATCTCCCCAGATGGACTGATCTCCCCAGATAGACTGTAACGTCCAACCAAAAAACCAGCCATAACCGCAGATCGACCCGGAATCGCAGACGATCGATGCTCCGCCCTGTAAGCCCGAACCCGAATTTGTTCGAAAGGCGCGCGGCGAGTGGGCCGTTCCCCAGAACCGGTTATCGTCGGCAAGAGCCGCCTGGATGTCCAGGTAACCAGCGCCCACCGTGAACACATCATACTCGCTGGTAAAGCTTTGGCCGGTGAGCGAATCGAAAGCCGTGCTCACGGCAGGAAATTGCTTGTAAGCGGTCCGCATGAGGCGGGCTTTCACCTGATCCGGTGTGAGTTCCGGATGAAGTTGGAGCAGCAGAGCGGCCGCCCCGCTCACCACCGGCGCCGCCATGCTGGTCCCACTCAAACGGAAATACGCGGCTGACGATTGGCCCTCCTGCGTCCATTCGTAATAGTTCAAAGGCACACCGTTCTGCGGGTAGAGCACGGGCAACAATGCGTCCGGCGAGCGCAGCGAGACTACCTGGTTACCCGGCGCGAGAATGTCAGGCTTCACAATATGGTCGATTTGCGTGGGTCCTTTGGAACTATAGCTGGCGATCAGATCGTCGGCGCGATCCAGGGTACCCATCGATTTCATGGCTCCCACCGTGATTACGTAAGGATCGTTTCCGGGCGACGAGATGGTTCCATATCCATTGTTGTTGGGGACGTTTACTCTGCCATCATTTCCCGCCGCGACGACAACCACGATGCCGGCCCGCCAAGCCGCTTCGACAGCCTGGCATAGAGGATCGTCCTGGTAGCTTTCAAAAACCGGTCTGCCTAAAGAAAGGTTGATTACGCGGATATTATATTGATCACGAATTTGAATGGCTTCGTCGATGGCAGCGATGACGGCGCTATCGTTTCCTTCGCCGTTTTCATCTAACACGCGCAGATCTATCAGATTTACGTTGGGAGCGATGCCCACAAAATTGCGACTGCAAATCGAACATTTTGAATCGCCGCCATTTCCCGCAATGATGCCGGCCACATGTTCGCCATGCCCGAAATGATCGTTGGCATCCGTCCCCACAAAGTTGTCCCGGAACAAAATGCGGATGCCGTTGGCGCCTTGCAGGTCGCTATGAGCGGAAATTCCGCTGTCGATCACCGCGACGCCGATTCCCGATCCATCCAGGCCGTAATTATTCCAGGCCACCGCGGCATTCACAGCGGCCGCAGTATTGTCGAGCAGCATATGCACCTTTCGGTCGGGAACGATGGAAGCAACGTCCGGATCGGCCGCCAGCGCCTCCAGGCTGCTGGCGGACACCGTATAGGATTCGCCATTGATCAGGCGAAGCTGTTTTTTAAGTCTTCCGCCGAAATTCGCCACTCTCCGGTGCTGGAGTTCATTCGGCTGATGCCAGTATCGGACGATCACGTCCATCTTGGCGTCTGTCCACTCCGCCGTTACTAAGTCGCGTGAGACGTGGGCGCTTTGAGCCAATGTCGTGGCTCTGAAACTAACAACGGTAATGATTAGTATTAGATATTTCATTTTGCCAATTTGTGAAGACAATCCGGAACGGAGATGAAGCCGAGCGCAACTGGACCGGGCGTAAGCACCATTTAAAACCGTTCTATTTGCGGATATGTTTTATTCCCACGCGGGGGCGCGTGAGTGAGGCCGGGAAGCCTGACGGCCGCTGGCCCAAGATGGTATCGAGGTAGCTGTTGCTTTTTTCTAGATTATACGCCAGTTTGCGTAAAAAATACTGAGAACTTTTCTACATTGAGAAAATAATTCAGGGTATAACAGATTTAGTGCCATGCAATCGCAAGGCAATAACTGTCCCTCTGTTGTGCTGGGCGGCTATTGCCCTCGCTGCAGGGAGCGCCGACGCCGGCCCGAATCCCCCAAAATCTATCGCAGGAATTCGTCAGGACGTCTGGAGGTCCGAAGATGGGCTGCCCCAGAACACGGTGCCAGCCATTGTCCAGACACGAGACGGTTATTTATGGGCGGGTACCGAGCTAGGCTTGGTCCGTTTTGATGGTCTCCGTTTCACCGTTTTCGATAAGAGCAACACGCCGGAATTGAAGAGTAATGTCGTCGATGCCTTGCTAGAGGATCGCGCCGGCGATCTGTGGATCGGCACGATCGGTGGCGGCTTAACCCGAATGCATGCGGGCAAATTCCAGACCTTCACCACCAAAGATGGTCTGGCAAATGACACAATCCATTCGCTGCTCGAAGACAGCTCGGGAGATTTGTGGGCGGGTACTGATGGCGGCGGTCTGAATCGCCTGCATCATGGCCGGTTTTCCGTTTACACAACAAAGGATGGTCTCTCCGATAATCAGGTATTTGCGCTCGCGCAAGATCGTGAGGGAACGATCTGGATCGGCACGCATGACGGGCTCAGCCGATTTTCAGGCCGCACCTTTCAGAACTACCGAACCAGGGATGGCCTGCCCAGCGCTTATATACGCGCGCTCTACGTGAGTACGCAAGGCGTCTTGTGGGTTGGGACCTATGGAGGCGGCTTAAGCCGCTTCGAAGATGGGGCGTTCCGCTCATTCACCACCAGGGACGGCCTTTCCAATAACTCGATCACATCGATTAACCAGGACAGCGCAGGAAACCTGTGGTTTGCGACGTATGGCGGCGGGCTGACCAGAATGGCGGGAACCGAATTCGCCTCGTATACCACCAAGAACGGCCTGCCGACTAACGACGTATGGATCATCTATAAGGATCGCGACGCCAATCTGTGGA
>Ga0207702_10006509_pt1 | contig 10052 bp, 9 predicted proteins | sample KBSCornC62_FD_184302 | JGI IMG/M metagenome (GOLD analysis project Ga0207702, IMG submission 184302) | Corn rhizosphere microbial communities from Kellogg Biological Station, Michigan, USA - KBS Corn C6-2 (SPAdes) (version 2) | ecosystem: Host-associated > Plants > Roots > Rhizosphere > Soil ...
ACGCTGATCGTACGAGCGCCGCGGGATTCAGCGCGCTCGCACGATCAGCGTGCGCGTGTTCGCTGGATCGTTGACCTCTCATCTGAGGTCTCCATATCTTGGGGGCATGGCGCGCCCCCCCATTGAGCTCGCATCGCGTCTGTATTGGGCTCTGGCGCTTCAGCTACTGAGGCTTGTTGACAACTCGCGGCAGCGACGTTCGCCCAGGACGCCCCCCGGTACCGGCCATGAACGCTAAGCCGCTCCGTCGAACTTCGCACCGGCCAATTCGCCTACCAGTCGCCGTCCGAATCTCCCGCGATGGACGCCCCAGATAAGCTGCTGTCGGGCAGGGTCGCTCGTAGCGCATTGGTCTCGGGGATCCGGACCCTGTTCGCGTATCTGGTGTCGGCGGTGGTGATGCTGATCCTCACTCATCGCTTGAGTCCGCGCGCTTTCGGCATCTACACAACCGTCGTAGCGGCGTCGCTCCTCGCGTATCAACTTGTCACCGCCGGGTTTGCCTACAGCTTTACGAGGGCCGATGACGTTCCCGAGGATGCGATCAACGCTGCCTTCTGGACGTTCGAGACCCTGTATCTGATTGCTGCCGGGCTGCTCGCCGGAATTTCGTTCGTTTCTTCCAGCCCGTCGGCACACATCATCCTACGCGGGATGGCCGGCTTTCTGGCTGTGGCTCCCCTGCGTTTTCCGATGATGATCCGATGCTGGCGGCGCCTCGAGATGGGACGGTTGGCGCTAATCGATCTGTCTGAGTTCGTCGTGCTCCAGGTCGGCGCACTGACACTCATATTGCTCGGGGTTGGACCGGCGGCGTTCGGGTACGCAATCGTAGCCGGAGCGTGTACCTCATCGGGCCTGTCGATGCTGCTGATGCGCTGGTTCCCACCGCGGCCGCTCTACAAGCCGTTGGCGCCCTGGGTCGCCGAGGCCAGGCAGATGTTCGCTGCAAACTTCCTTGCGCTGCTGCGCGACAATGGCTCTGCCCCCATGCTCAGCGTCGCGTTCGGAACGGGTATTGCCGGTTACTACGGCTGGGCCGCGGGCGTTACGTCAGCCGGCCTGGGGCTAGCAGCGGTTCTCACCCACACGCTGTTTCTAGGCTTCGCTCAGGCGCCGGATCCATCAGTGATCCCCGACGCTCTGCGTCGCGCTCTCAAGATCCTGATCCTCTACGTCGGTGCGGTGGTGGCGATCATCGGTGGTGCCGGCGAGCCGCTGACGAGAACGGTGTTTACCGCCAGGTGGATTCCAGCGCTGCTTGGACTTCGGTTGCTGTTGCCGGCGCTGGCGACGATCATGGTGCTTGGGGTGCTGACCAATCTGGCGCTCGCAGAGCGGCGGATAGCCATCGTCATCCGTTGTCTACTACTTCTGGTAGTGCTCGCCGTGGGCTTCGGCCTTCCTGCTACCTCGCAGTGGGGTGTGGCAGGCTACGCCGCCGCACTGCTTGCTGCTGCTCTGGTGGCCACCATCGTCATCTGGCGCCAGACCTCACGTATCCACCTCATGGAGAAGACACTGGTGTGGTCGAGTATGGGCGTAGCGCTCAGCACCGGACTCACCGTGGTCCTCGGCAGCTTCGTCTTCCAGACGAGTCGCGGCAGTTGGCTGGTTCTTGCCGAGGCGCTCGCGACCTGCGCAGCGGTATTTCTAACCCTCGCGATGGTAATCAGTCGGGGCGACATCCTGGCCGACATCCGCGACGCTCTGCGGGTGATACGCGTCTGATGTCGGACGGAGCTCACTCCTATCCCCACCCCCGCGTCTCGGCGATCGTCGTGACATTCGACGGGAGTGTGAACACGGTCGACGCATGCATATCGTCCCTTGCTGCTCAAACTCTGGCGCCGTCCGAGTTGATCGTCTCTGACAATAGCCCGGACGGGCGCTTTGCTGATCACTTCGACGGCGGGGACGTATCGGTGCTGAAGAATCTGCGCAACTTGGGTTTCACTGGGGGGACGTGGGCAGGCGCAGAGATTGCGTCGGGTGACTTGCTCTTCTTCGTCAATCCTGATGCCCGACTGGATCCAAACTGCCTGGAGCTGCTTGTGTCCGCCCTGGCGACAGATCCAGACTCGGTGATTGCCGGTGCGCAGATCATGCTCCCTGATGGGACCGTCAACAGCGGCGAACTGCCGGTGCATTTCAGTGGCATGTCGTGGTGCGGAAACTACCGAGGTGCAGCCGAGGAGGGCGACGCCCGCGAGGCGTTCGCTGTCAGCGGCTGCGCGTATCTGGTCAGGGCGCCCACCTTCCGGGCGTTTCGGGGATTTCGCTCGCGGTTTGAGATGTATTACGACGACACAGACCTGTGCTGGCGAACTCGCCTGGCGGGCCTGAAGACTATGTTCGTGCCGAACGCTCGCGTCGTCCATGACCACACCGAAAAAGAGGGATATCGATGGCTCTGGGTGGAGCGCAACCGGTTGCTGATGGTCCTCACAAATACCGAGGCGCGAACCCTCCTGATGCTGATTCCTGTCCTGGTCGCGTTCGAAATCTGCTCATGGATCATGGCGATCATCGGTGGCTGGTGGAAGTACAAGCTCCAGGCGTACCGTCAGATCGTGTTTGGGCCAGTGTGGTTGTGGCGCGAGCGACGTGAGATCCGTGGCTATCGGACTCAGGCGGACAGCTCGGTCATCCCGTATCTGACGTTTGAGCTGGACACTCCCGGCCGGCCAACTCCGAGGTTCGTACGTATCGTCAACGGTTTGTTCGTGCGATATGGACGATGGATGATGCGCACCCTCGCGGACTAGGTGCGGCCACCGAGGTCAGTTGAGCGCGGCGGCCAGCGCTCTCTCGAGAGCATCGATGGACCGATCCCAAGTGAACTTCGCAAGGACGTGATCGCGGGCAGCGCGGCCCATCTCGTTCAGGCGCTCAGCGGTCAGCTCGCCGAACGCGGTTAGCGCCGCTGCGAGCGCCGCCGGATCGGCGGGCTTCACATGCCAACCGGTGACTCCTGGGACGCTGACGTCGCGGGCTCCTGGCAGATCACTGACAATGACGGGACGTCCACAGCTCATAGCCTCCACTTGGACGAGACCGAAGGATTCAAGTTCTGAACATAGGATGCAGACATCTGCGGCTCGATAGTAGGCGGGGAGCTCTGTGTCCTGGAAACCAGCGAAGTGCACTCGCTCACCAATCCCAAGCGATCGCGCCTGGCGTTCCAATCCTGTCCGCAAAGGACCGTCGCCTACCACGATCAGATGCAACCCCTCCAATTCGGCCGTGGCCGAGATGGCAACGTCAATACGTTTCGTGCGATGGGCCTCATCCAACGCGGCGCAGGCAATCGCGACGGTTGCTTCGGCCGGGATATCAAGCTCGTTCCTAACGCTTTGATCGATCGGGCCTGCATGGAAGCGCTCGTGATCGACTGCATTCGGCACGATGTGTAGCTTGTCTGGGTGGCGCCGCGTCTCGGCCCGGAGCTGCGGTACAGAGTCGGCTTGACCTGGGGTCAGCACGGCGATCACTCGCGATGCGCGCAAGGTCAATGGCACGGCAGTTCGTGAATACGCCCTGAACAGCACGCCACGCAAGCCGTCGGCGACCAGTTCGTTGTGAAAGCTCGACACCAGCGGCATGCGTCGTAGCCATGCGGCTCCGGCGGCCATCTCCGCACCAAAGATGAAGGGCTGATGGAGATGGACGACGTCGTAGCCATGGGCCACCAGGAGGCTCGGCAGCAGCGGCGCATTCCCCATCCTTAATAGGGGTTCCAGCCGGACGACCCGCACACCTTCGGGATCCTGCGGCTCGCCGGGGTATGTGGCCGTGATGATCGTCACGTCGTGGCCGCGCCGAGCCAGTCGGGCCGCCTGCTCGAACGCGATGTTTCCCGTGCCCGCGCGATACGGCGGAAATGTCGCCGTAAGGATCCCGATTCGCAGCGCCTTCATGCTGGCAGTATGAAGGCCGGCTTCGACGGCTTCTGCTTGCCAAGGAGATCGGACAACCGGCACAATGCTGGTCGGTGACGCCGCCAAGTCGAGCATCCTTGGAGCAGGCCGATTCGATCCCGCACCTCGACTGCACGGTCGTCATCTTCGCGCACAACGCCGCGTCGCGCGTGATCACGCTGATCGAGGGTCTCAGAGGTCTAGTCAACGAAGTCGTCGTCTGCGATATCGGCAGCACTGACGGCACCGCGAGCAGTGCTCGCGAGGCGGGTGCCAGAGTAATTGAACGAGACCGGGTCCCGGTCGTCGAGATGCTGCGTCAGGAGGTGATCGACTCCATCGACGCATCCTGGCTCCTTATCCTCGATGACGATGAGGTGCCGGAACGGCGGCTGTTGAGAAGTTTGGCAGCGGTTATCGATGCGGATCGCGCTGATCTTGTAGCGGTTTCACGGGTGACCTACTTCTTCGGAGATGTGCTCCGTCACGCCGGATACCAGCCGACCAACATCTATCAAGCGGAGATTCGCCTTTTCAAGCAGGGCATGCTTCGCGCTCCCACGCGGGTACACCAGAGATTTGAGCATGTCAGCGGTGCTCGCTATCTCAGGTTCGTGCCCGAGGACGGCTCTCTCCACCATTTCAGCTACGACTCTGTCTCGCAATGGCTCGAGAAGGTCGATCGTTATACGGATGCCGAGGCTCAATGGCTGGTCGCGAATGTGGTCGGCCGGCGCTGGCCGACGCTCAAGTTCGCCGCGAGGGTGATTACTGAGCCGGTCAGCCTGATCATCCGGCACCGAGCTTTGAGTGGTGGCTGGCGGGGCAGGGTCATGGTCGTCTTCATGCTCAATTACCGGATCACGTCGTGGGCAAAGGCCAGAGAACTCGCCGATGGATACGGTGAGCACGCAGCCCGGGCGAAGTACCAGCGTCTCGCAGCGGAGCTGCTCAGCCAGAGCACCCCCGACGGGAATTGACCCAGGACCGGAAATGTCACCCAGACCCACCACCGTCCACATCTGCTCCGCCTGTGGCCACGAATCCCCCCGCTGGTCGGGACAGTGCCCGGGCTGCGGGGAGTGGAACACCCTCGTCGAGGAGCTGCGGGCCAAACCGGCTGCGTCGACTCGTGCCGCGATCGGGCGCTCCGGCGCACCGGCGGCCACGCCGGTCCCGCTCGGGAGCATCGCGGCCGCTGATCATGCTCGGCTCAGCACCGGCATCGGTGAGCTCGACAATGTGCTCGGCGGCGGGCTTGTGCCCGGTTCGCTTGTGCTGATCGGCGGATCGCCGGGTGTCGGCAAGTCGACGCTGACGACAATGGCGCTGGCGAACCTCGTCGCCGCGGGCCGGAGCACGCTGTACGTCTCCGCCGAGGAATCACCCGCTCAGATCAGGCTGAGGGCGGAGCGACTCAGCTCGGGCCTCCCACTGGAGATCCCGGTGATCGCCGAGACCGACCTGGCGGCTGTTCTGGCCACGCTCGAGCGTGAGCGACCCGACGTCTGTGTGGTCGACTCCGTGCAGACCCTGCACTGCGCCGAACTGACGAGCGCCGCCGGTTCCGTCGCGCAGGTCCGCGAGGTCGCAACGGAGATCATGCGCGTGGCCAAGGCCAACCGCATCGCCGTGCTGCTGGTCGGGCATGTGACCAAGGACGGCGCCCTGGCGGGTCCGCGCGTGCTCGAACATCTGGTCGACTGCGTGCTGCAGTTCGACGGCGAGCGCGAACGCACGTACCGGACCGTCCGGGCGATCATGAACCGCTTCGGCTCGACCAACGAGGCGGGCGTGTTCGAGATGCGCGACGACGGCCTGGTCGAGGTGCTTGACGCCTCGGCGCGGTTCGTCGCGGAGGCGACGCGCGCCGCCGGCAGCGTGGTCCTGTGCGCGATGGAGGGCACGCGACCGCTGCTCGTCGAGGTCCAGGCGCTCGTCTCGCCCTCAGAGCTCGAGCCCCCGCGGCGCGTTGTGGCGGGCATCGACCGCAACCGTCTGGCGTTGGTGCTGGCCGTGCTCGGCCGGCACGCGGGCATCGGGCTCGGCAACGCCGATGTGTTCGTCAACGTCGTCGGCGGGGTGCGGATCGACGAGCCGGGGGCCGACCTGGCGGTGGCACTGGCCGTGGCCAGTGCTGCTCGCGGTGTGCCGTTGCACTCCGCGCCTGGCCAGCCGCTGGCGTGCTTCGGCGAGCTCGGACTCACGGGTGAGCTGCGCAGCGTGGCGCACGGTGACCGCAGGCTTGCGGAGGCCGCGAAGTTCGGCCTCGGCCGGGTGGCGGAGCCGGGGCGCTTCGGAACGCTGCGCGACGCGGTGCGGGATGTGGTCTCGCGCGAGCGGGTTGCTGCCGCATGACGGACGTCCCGTCAGGCTGACGCGCTGCAGTCGTTTGCCCAAGCGGCGCCGCAGGCGGGTAGCCGTTCATGTCCAGGCGTTTCCGGATTGGCCCGACACCGCGTAAAATCGGCTTTGTTATGGCCTCTCGATCCGGGGAAGAGCTCAAAGACGAGCTCGAGTCGCGCCAGGAATCCCGGATGGTCAGGGCCCTGGAGATGGTCGCGCCCGGAACCGCGCTCAGGGAGGGGCTGGACAACATCCTGCACGCCCACACGGGCGGTCTAATCGTCATCGGCGACGCCGACGACCTGGCCTTTCTGTTCTCGGGCGGGATCAAGCTCGACCTCGATTACTCGCCGGCGCTGCTCTACGAGCTGGCGAAGATGGACGGCGCGATCGTGCTCAGCTCGAACGCAACCAAGATCGCGCACGCGAACGTGCAGCTGACCCCGGATCCGACGATCCACACATTGGAGACGGGCACCCGGCATCGCACCGCCGAGCGCGTGTCCAAGCAGACCGCCTCGATCGCGGTCGCGATCTCCGAGCGCCGCGAGGTGGTCTCGCTGTATGTCGACGGCATGAAGTACATCCTTGCCGACATCCCGGTGGTGCTTGCCAAGGCCAACCAGGCGCTGGCGACGCTCGACAAGTACCGCAGCCGCCTTGACCAGGTGTCGACCCGCCTGACGGCCCTCGAGTTCGAGGGCGGCGCGACCCTGCATGACGTCCTCACCGTGCTGCAGCGCGCCGAGCTGGTGACGCGCATGGCGGTGGAGATCGAGCGCTACATCGTGGAGCTCGGCACCGAGGGCCGGCTGATCGAGATGCAGCTCGACGAGACGATGGTCGGCGTCTCCGCCGACAAGGCGGCGCTCGTGCACGACTACCTTCTCGAGGACAGCGACGAGGCCTTCTCGGTCGCCTTCGATCAGCTCGTGCGGCTGCCGCACCAGGATCTGCTCGACTTCGGGCGCCTGGCCGAGCTGCTCGGTTACGACCGCAAGCTCAACACGCTCGACTATCCGATCTCACCACGTGGAATCCGGATCCTCGGCCGGATCCCGCGCCTTCCGAAGCTCGTCGTCAAACGCATCATCGACGAGTTCGGAGGACTTGAAGAACTGCTGGCCGCCACAGATGGCGAGCTCGAGACCGTCGACGGAGTCGGCGAGATCAGAGCGAAGGACATCCGTGAGGGCCTTCGGCGCCTGCAGGAGATCAACCTCGTCGATCGCTACCTGCAGACGTGAAGCCGGTGGTTGTTGGGACCACATACCGCCGGGCGAACAAGGGAGGACATCATCACTGACATGATCGAAACGCACCTGGACGAGGAAGAGGACGTAGAGCTCGAGGACATCGAGATCACGCCGCTTCCTCAGATCGACTTCGAGGTGGGCGACAACGTCGTCTACCCGCATCACGGTGCCGGGAAGGTGCTGAAGAAGGAAGAGAAGGACGTTCTGGGCGAGAAGCGCGAGTACCTCACGATCAAGATCCTTCACAACGACATGACCGTGATGGTCCCGACCGCCAACGCCGCCGTCGCCGGGCTGCGGCGCGTGATCGACGAGGAGACGCTGCAGAAGGTCGTGGCGTTGCTCCAGGATCAGTGCTCGGACATGCCCAAGAACTGGAACCGGCGCTTCAAGCACAACCGCGACAAGATCAAGACCGGCGACATCTACGAACTGGCCGAGGTCGTCCGCAACCTCGCCATTCGCGAGCATGAGAAGGGCCTCTCGACCGGCGAGAAGCAGATGTACACCCGCGCCAAGCGGGTGCTCGCCTCAGAGATGATGTACGCGCTCGACATGGACGAGGAACAGGTCGACGCCCACCTGATCAGCGTCATCCTCGAGGGCGGCAGCAACCCGGGACCGCTCTCGGTCGCGGCGGAATAGCCGCAAGCAAGACGTATGGCGGTCGCGCTGATCGTGGCCGCAGGGCGCGGCGAGCGCCTTGGGTCTGGGGGGCCCAAGGCGCTCGTCAGCGTTGCGGGTCGGCCCATGCTGGAGTGGAGCGTCGCCGCGCTGCGGGAGGTTGAGGCTGTGAACGCGATCGTCGTGGCGCTCCCGCCGGACCGCCTGGACGCGGCTCCGGACGGCGTGATCGCGGTGGCGGGCGGCGAGACGCGCTCGGCCTCGGTGACGGCGGCGCTTGCCGCCGCGCCCGCTGGCGCGGCGGCTGAGGCGGTGGTGGTCCACGACGCCGCACGGGCCCTGGCGACACCCACACTGTTCGCCGAGGCGTTGCTGGAGCTCGAGCGGCTGGGAGTCGATGCGGTGGTCGCGGCCGCTCCGGTCACCGACACGATCAAGCAGGTCGCAGACGACGGGCGAACGGTTCAGCGGACGCTCGACCGCTCGCAGCTGTGGGCGGTCCAGACCCCGCAGGTCTTCCGCCGCGATGCGCTGACCAGAGCGCTGGCCGCGTCCCCGGATCTGATCGCCGGGGCTACCGACGATGCCTGGCTGGTCGAGCACCAGGGTGGCGCCGTCGCAGTCCTGCCGGCGTCGGCTGAGAACTTCAAGATCACGACGCCGCATGACCTGCGCGTGGCCGAGATGCTGCTGGCCGAGAGGAGCCACCGGTGAGGGTGAGCACCGGTCTCGGTTACGACTGCCACCGGCTCGTGGAAGGCCGTGCGCTTGTCATCGGCGGCGTCACGATCCCGCACACGCACGGGTTGCTCGGCCACTCCGACGCCGACGTGCTCACGCACGCGATCATCGACGCGTTGCTCGGCGCCGCTGCGCTCGGGGACATCGGCGAGCATTTCCCCGACACCGATGAGCGCTATCGCGATGCCGACTCGATCGAGCTGCTCCGAGCCGCGGTGGCGATGCTCGCCGAGCGACGATGCACCATCGAGCACATCGACGCCACCGTCGTGCTCGAGCAGCCCAAGCTGCTGCCGCACCGTCCGGCGATCAAGGCGAGGCTGCTCGAGGCGCTCGATCTGGCCGAGGGGCAACTGAACCTAAAGGCGACCCGCGGCGAGGGCATGGGCTTCATCGGCCGGCTCGAGGGAGCGGCCGCGCTGGCGATCGCGACGCTGACCAGGCCGGACCCGCCGGGCACGACCGGCTAACTTCCCGCACGTGCGAGAAATCACGCTGCATGACACGCTCACCGGCAGGGTGCTGCCGCTGCGTACGCGCGAGCCGGGCAAGGTCGGGATCTACGCCTGCGGACCGACTGTGTACGGGCGCATACACATCGGCAACGCGAGGCCGTTCGTGGTCTTCTCGTTGCTCAAGCGCTTCCTCGTTCACGAGGGCTACGACGTCACGTTCGTGGCCAACATCACCGATGTGAACGACAAGATCTATGCGGCAGCGGTTGCCGCGGGCACCGGCTCGGAGGCACTCGCACGCGAGATGACCGACCACTATGTGGCCGACACCGAGCGCCTGGGGCTCGGCCGTCCCGATCATGAGCCGCTGGCCAGCGAGACGATCGAGGAGATCATCGCCCTGATCGGGAAGCTGATCGAGCGTCGCCACGCCTACGCCGTCGACGGGGATGTGTACTTCTCCGTACGTAGTTACGAGCGCTACGGTGAGCTTTCGCATCGTCGGCTCGAGGAGCTTGACCAGGGAGAGGGCAAGGAGGGCGCTGACCGTAAGCGCGACGCTGCCGACTTTGCCCTGTGGAAGGCGCAGAAGCCGGGCGAGGACACGGCCTGGGACACGCCCTGGGGACGCGGTCGGCCGGGTTGGCACATCGAATGCTCGGCGATGGCCGAGAAGCTGCTCGGACTCGATTTCGAGATCCACGGTGGCG
>Ga0207702_10006510_pt1 | contig 10052 bp, 10 predicted proteins | sample KBSCornC62_FD_184302 | JGI IMG/M metagenome (GOLD analysis project Ga0207702, IMG submission 184302) | Corn rhizosphere microbial communities from Kellogg Biological Station, Michigan, USA - KBS Corn C6-2 (SPAdes) (version 2) | ecosystem: Host-associated > Plants > Roots > Rhizosphere > Soil ...
CCCTGCAACAAGCCACGGCAGATGCAAGCCGTATCTATTTCGACGGCATGTATTTCAGGAAAGATATCGGGTTCGATTTGTTGTAGTCCGAAAGTCGGAAAAGTCTGGAGGATGGCGCGATCTGTTTCGGGGGTTTAAAGACAAATTGACAGGCTCATTTAATAGAACACCTTATTTCCCAGCCCATTTAAGGGTTGTGTGAAGCTCCACACCACTTGCTTCAACGTCTAAAGACATGAAGTCTTCCCGGGGATACCCCCAGTGCGAAAATACATTACCCTGGTAGTTAGTTATTTTAGACGTAAAATCGTCGACGTGCATCTTAAAACGATAGGTCCAAATTAAGTAACTTTACCGGAGGGTTTTAGCCCGGCAAAGTAGTACCTTAATGACTCAATTCTCCACTATGGCAACTATTCATATAAAGCGGATTTACGAACCCTCAAATGAGGCCGATGGTCTCCGCGTCCTGGTTGATCGCCTTTGGCCCAGGGGTGTAAAAAAAGAAACGGCGAATATCGATTTATGGCTCAAGGAGGTCGCCCCTTCCACTGAACTGCGGAAACGGTTTCACGGCGCTGCTTTAAATTGGGAGGAGTTCCGCGCAAAATATATGCTCGAACTTGATAAAATTGACGCTTTTAACAATTTGCTCGCTATCGCAAAAAAGAACAATATAGTAACCCTCCTGTATGCTGCACGCGACGAACAACAGAATCACGCGTTGATATTACAGCAACTTTTGAAAGCTGCGGCTGGCCACTAGAAAAACGGCGTTGTTTTGAGCCCGTTTCCACCGTAATCAGTTCAATAATAAATTCACAGGTAAAATTATTTACCAAAACGCCATTGATTAAATCAATACCAGTAATTTATTTAATCATAGAGAAACTTTTTTCACTTTCATAGGTTGACATTGAAAACCTATGTTATGAAAACGTTTACTTTACTTTTATTAGTTGCACTATTCCTTTTTGCCGGATGCAAAAAGGACCACTTCAGCGGGCCGGGGCCGGATAACTCCCGGAAGACAGACACCCTGAAAGGGACCATCACGACCAGCATGACACTGGACGCCAACAAAAATTATTTCCTCAAAGGGCAGGTGTATGTTAAAAACAATTCAACGCTCACCATTCCCGCAGGCATTACAGTTTATGCGCAGGTTAATGCCCAGGCGTCGGCTAAAAGCGTGCTGGTGATTACGCGCGGCTCCAAGATAAATATTAACGGCACTATTGATAAACCTGTGGTGTTTACTTCGGCGGGTAGCACCCCAGCGCCCGGTGACTGGGGCGCGCTTGTCCTATTAGGCTCTGCGCCCTCAAACGTGGGTATTGGGAATGTGGCCGGCTTGCCTGTAAGCAGCGATACCCAATACGGCGGCAATGTGTCAACTGATAATTCGGGTTCCATCATATATCTCAGGTTAGAGTATACCGGCGGGATTAACCCGCCTGCTGAAGATGAGTGGGCCGTTGATAAAGCCAGCGGCCTGGTTATGGCCGGTGTGGGCTCAGGGACCAGGATCGACAACGTAATGGTAAAGTATTCTAATGATGACAGCTTTCAGTTTGTGGGCGGTACGGTAAATGCATCCCACCTCATCAGCTACAACTGCGGTGACGATGATTTCGATTTCGACCTGGGCTACGAGGGGAATCTCCAGTTTTTGATAGGGTATCGCACCCATGCATCATCCCAAGCTCTTCGCGCCAACGGGTTCGAGAGTTATAATGATTCGGTTCCTACAACCAATACACCTTTAACAAGGCCGGTTGTCTCCAATATGACCATTATTGGCCCGCAGGGTATCGATGCAACCAAAACCAATATTAACCAGGGCGTCTATATGCGTAAAGGGACACGCCTGGCGGTCAGAAATTCGGTGGTGGCCGAATATTCGGAAGGTGGTTTTATGGTTTGCCCGCGCACGCGGCCTGTTATATTGGCCGATGACGATGCGGAATTCAGGAGTAACCTGGTGGAGGCTGATACGCTTGCGCGAACCTTTTGTTTTGACCAGGATAAAAAAGGAGTATTTGCCGATCCTGATCTAACTGTATTTCTTACAAACGCGGTAAATAAGGATAGTGTTATTGCTGCATCGGCGGATATGAAATTAGTTGCTATGTACACCAGCAGCGGTACCGGCGCACCTGATCTCACCCCGGGCACCGGGTCTCCAGCCTTGTCAGGCGCTGATTTTACGGGCATCGACTTCTCGAACTCATTCTTTACGCAGGTAGCTTACCGCGGCGCGATCGGAAGCGCAAATTGGGCGGCGCAAAGCAACTGGGCCGACTGGAGGTAGTGGACCATACCCGGCGTCCCGCTGGTTTGGAGGCGCCACCTCTAAACCAGCGGGATATTCATTTCGTAAATTAGCCTTGGGGAATTCATCAATTTGACGATCAGAACATTTCGTCATATATCCGCGGTTTTTTCCTAATTTTAACCCTCATGAATTATAGAGGGCTTTTTATGTTGTTTATTTTGCTAAAAGCCCTTCCTTCTTTTGCGCAGCGCACTGATACCATAAAAATATTCTATCCAATTAATAAGTTTGCATTGTCGGCAAATGATAGGCTCAAAATAAATGCCCTGGTTGATTCATTACACAATAACGATACGGTAAGGGTTTTAGGTTATGCCGATTATTTAGGTAATCGGGAGGACAATCTGGTGTTATCTCATAATAGGGCCGAAACTATAAAAAAGTATATGCTTTCGTTAAAGGCTGGTTTAAGCATCCGAACTGACGGCAAAGGTGAAATTGATGCCACGTCTGGCAGATCAACTGATGGAGAACCTTTAAACCGCAGGGTTGATATTATAAGAACCGTCCCGCTTAAAGCCAGCCCAAAAACAAGATCGGTTGAAAGGTCTGTTAACAAACCACCGGTCATAAAAGCCGATCCAGTCCGCCCCGCAACCGAATTGGCTGAAAATGATTCGATACCTAAGGACGACCGATCGTTTAATGATAAAATAAACGGCCTGGATAAACTCGAGCCGGGAAGCAGTTTGTCATTGGAGGAGTTAACTTTCCAGATGGGCCGCCACTATCTTAACCCCGAATCTGTAACCTATTTAAATACCCTTCTTGGGGCTTTAAAAAAACATAAAAACATTGTATTTCAAATTCTGGGCCATGTTTGCTGTGAATACAGCACCAACGATGGTTACGACCGTGATACCCAGGAAGATAAACTGTCAGAAAACAGGGCAAAATTCATTTACGATTATTTCATCAAGAAAGGAATAAGCCGCTCCCGGATGACGTATAAAGGCTTAGGAGGCAGCAAACCCAAAGTTTGGCCGGAAACTAACTGGCACGACCGATATGTAAACCGCCGGGTTGAAATATTGATCGTTAGTAAATAAAAGGGTTAGCTAACTCTCCTGCTTAATATTTACGCCATTCTTCTACCGTGATCACATCTGCCTGTCTTGGAAAAACCTTGGTTGTCAATACCCGGTGTATTTCCTCGTCGCCATCGGCGCAGCAGTCTGCCAATACTGTTATACGGAAGTCTTTATCCGCAGCTTCACGTAATGTCGACAATACAACTCCGCCGGTAGCTATGCCTGTGAGCACGATATGCTGAATGCCCTGCGCCCTTAAGATCACTTCCAGATCGCTCCCCGTAAATGCGCTTACACGGCGTTTAATTACGATAATGTCACCTTCCAGCGGCGCGACAGACGCATCAACTTTTGAAAATTGTTCCATATCTGCACCAGCCAGCTTCGCCCTAAAGTCAGTGAACCTTTTATTGTTCGTACTTATTTCGGGCGTGCCGTTCCTAAAGCCCAATACCACATAAATCACCGGTATTTTTTTCTCGCGTGCAATCGCAATCGCTTCAGCTGAGTTCTCTTTGACGGATGAACTATCGGTCATCATGGCCAGCGTCCCGGCTTGCATATCCATTACTAAAAGGGCGATGTTGTTTATTTTCTGCTCCATTTTTTAGTTGTTTTTAACGTACATTCTATCTCTCCCCGCTAACCGCCGCGTTTTTCTGGCACAAAAATCGGGCAAAAAACCGAATTCCGGTTATCATGGACATTGAAGTTGGTGGGATGCGGATAAATATTGCCTGGCAGCGGCTAAGAGGTTCATTATATTGTCATTAGGTTTAATTTTTTTTAGATAAATTTAACCCTGATGAATTACAAATATATTTTATTGTTCCTGTTCCTCCTGAGGGTGTTCTCCTCGTCCGCATCCGGGGCTGATACACTAAAAATATTTTATCCCATCAACAAATTTGAATTGAAGCCGGCCGACCGAGCCAAAATAAAAGCCCTGGCTGACACACTGAGTAGCAGCGATACCATAAAGGTTTTGGGATATGCAGATTATTTGGGAAATGCAAAGGACAACCTTGTATTGTCCTTAAACCGGGCACAAACCATCAAAACATTCATCATGTCGCTAAATAAAAATGTGGTGGTGGTAGCCATGGGGGAAGGAGAAATTGCGACAGCTGTAGCCCGGTCAGCCGAAGGCGAACCGTTTAACCGGAGGGTAGATATTATTAAAACAACTAAGGCGGTGATAAAACCAGTGACTGTTGAGCACCCTCAACCGGGGCCGGTTGAGTTAAAATTAAAACCAGCTGAACCAAAGCCCGATTCGCCTGTCAGCAAAGCGCCCGCGATAACCGCAAGCCGTTCGGAGCCTGTTGATGAGCGCTCCTTCCGCGAAAAGGTTAACGGCCTGGATAAGCTTGAGCCGGGCAGCAGTATTTCACTGGAAGAGCTGACCTTTCAGCCGGGCAGGCATTTCTTAAACCCGGAGGCGGTGCGTTATGTGAACACTTTACTCAAATATTTAAAAAAACACAGCAATATTGTTTTTGAGATAGACGGGCATATTTGCTGTGAGGTGGGTAACCGCGACGGTGAAGATTTTGACACCGGCGGCCTCGTGTTATCAATTAACCGTGCAAAATTTATTTACGACTATTTTTTAAAGAACGGCATAAGCGCCGATAGGATGAGCTATAAAGGCGTGGGAAGCAGTAAGCCCAAAGTTTTTCCGGAGCGAAGCGAACACGACCGGTATTTAAACCGGCGCGTGGAAATACGCATTATTAGCAGATAGGCCTCCTTACCGGCTAACACTAAAAAAGCTAAGGCAACGGCTTCACCATAATATTCCTGAAATAGGTTAAACTATTAGGATCATGCCCCTGCAAAGCGAATGTACCGCTCGATAACCTTCTAAGTTCATCACCTTTCTCGCGTTTTAGCGGGTCGGGTTCGGTATAATCCAGTACTACCTTATCGTTTAATTTCACTGTAATTCTTTTTCCCTGTACGGTGATATACATGGTAAACCATTCGTTATCCTTAACATAAACCTCCTTGATGTTCTCGATGCCATACAGGCTTCCGGTTCGTATCCAGTCGGTATGTGAATTGTTTACCTGCACTTCGTAGCCCACGGCTGGCCAGCCTCCTTGCTGGAATGCGGTGTGAATGTAGATCCCCGAATTAGAAAGGTGATGGGTCATCACGTCTGCCTTAAATTCAAAATTTTTAAAGTTATGGTCCATCACCGGGCCGTCGTAAAACAAATGAGCCGTTTTTCCGTGGACGATGATCTTTCCGCTATCGACCGAAAAAGTTTCGGCGTTATCGCCAACCTTCCAGCCATTAAGCGATTTGCCGTCAAAAAGGGAGATCCAGCCGTTGCGGGAGCGCTGCTTTGAAACCGAACATGACAGCAGGCAGCAAACGATAATACAATAGCAACATATGTTTTTCATAATGACAATTAGCGAAATTAAAAATTACTTTTAAAGCTAATATTTATATCGATAACTAAAGCTTTATAACCGTTTTTTTGTTTCAGGGCCGCGGGCGTGCAAGGGGGTATTGTAATTTGTTGCTGCTTTTAGGTAACTTTAACGTTGATGAATTATAAGCCATTTTTACTTTCATTACTTCTGCTAAAAGCTTTTCCGTCATTTGCCTTACCGATCGACACGGTAAAAATTTTTTACGGCATTGATAAATATGGCTTATCTGTTAATGATAAAATAAAAATACGCTCCCTTGTGGATAGTTTGAAAGTAACCGATACTGTTAAAGTTTTAGGCTACGCTGATTACCTGGGCAACGGAAAAGATAACCTTGTACTGTCGGCCAATCGGGCCTCAACCATAAAAAACTATATCCTTTCGTTAAGGAAAACGCCGGTGATCATTACAGAAGCTAAAGGTGAAATAAGTTCAGGTACCAAAAGATCGGGCAATGGCGAACCCCAAAACCGCAGAGTGGATATCATTAAAACAAGTCAGGCGTCTGATAAGCAAACCATTATTGAAATATCAACTTTAGAAGAGCGGGTGTTTAAGGATAAGATTAATAACCTGGCAAGGCTGGGTGTTGGCAGCAGTTTGTCGCTGGAGGAACTGACTTTCCAGGCCGGCCGGCATGTTTTGAACAGGGAGGCAGTGCCTTACGCGGCTATTTTGCTTGACTATTTAAAAAAACACGGCAGCATTTCGTTTGTGATACTGGGGCATATTTGCTGCGATGACAAAAACGAAGATACCTACGATATCGATTCAAAGGACTATAAACTTTCCACCAACCGGGCAAAGGTTATCTACGACTATTTTTTAAAAAATGGCATTAAGGCCGAAAGAATGACCTTTAGGGGCCTTGGGAGCAGCAAGCCAAAAGTTTGGCCCGAAAAAACGGGGTACGATAAATACTTAAACCGCCGGGTGGAAATATTAATCACCGGTAAATAGGTTTCCCTTTTTTTTAAATCTCTGTCAATGAGTGTCCGCATAAATATTTTTTTTGGTGTGTTACACAACCATCAAATTTAGCGTATCTACTCTCGTAGCGCATAAACGGCCGATGCCGGTGATGTGGTATTTCCCTTTAACCATAAACTTTCAAGTGAAATTTAAACTCATCCTGATAACCTTTATCGCATTCAGCTTTAATGCTTATTCACAATCAAAAAACCAAATTTCTGTGCTGTACGGCGCCAGTGCCACAAGTGTAAATATTCACGGCGCGATAGGCGACTACGGGTACAATAACAAAAGTGGTAGTTTGTACGGTTTTACTTATACGCGCAGCATCACGGGTTCATTTTCTATTGAAACAGGTATTATCGCCGGCAATGACAAAGTACAACTGAATTCGGACCAGCCGGGCCCCTACCAGGGCAAACATGACGGAGAGGTGAAGGTGGTTTCTGTCCCCATTATTGGTAAGTTCACCTTTGTTAGGTTTTTATTTGTGGATGGTGGTATATCGCTGGATAAACAAACCAATTATTATAATAATTCGGTATTGGACGATCAGTCTGGACTAGGCGCTGAAGCCGGTATTGGCGGGAAGATCAGGCTTGGGCCGGTTTCGTTTTTCGTCAATCCTTATCTGCGTGGCTACGTAATTACCCGGACACGAAATAACCTGATGGAAACGGGTGTTAAGTTTGGGCTCGGTTATAATTTTTGACGGGCATAGGCACGATTATTATTTATTATTTCACTTCAGCCTCTTCCGTCAATTTCACCAGCTTTTTTTCATCGATTATCGAAATGCTTTTACCGCTGACCGAGATCAGTTTATCTTCAACCAGTTCATTCATCACCCTGAATAAAGATTCGTAGGCGGCGCCGGTAAACGAAGCCAGGTCCTGGCGGGTAAGCTCGATATTGATACAGCCCTCCGCTGTTGTCCCGAATTGTGTGTTGAGTGTCATGAGCGCTTGCGCAAGCCGCCCTTTAACGGGCATGTGTGCCAGGTTACGCATCCTTTTTTCTGATTCCTGCAGGTCGGCGGCTAAAAGCCTCACCAGCTGCCGGGTAAAATTGTTATTGATATTTAACGTCGATTCAAAAAACTCCATTGCCACGTAGCATACCGTTGCCGCCTCGACGGCGGTGGCCGATACCGGGTAAACGGTATCTTTCCCCAAGCCAAGCTGTCCAACAATATCCCCCGTTTTGGCAAATCTTAATATCAGTTCTTTTTCATTGTCCCACCGCGTATGCACTTTCAGGATACCTGTATAAACAAAATACATACCCGTAACCGGCTCGCCTTCCTTAAATATTGACTGCCCTTTTTTCACATTAAAATTTTTTCTGTTGGTGGCTACCGCAGGTAACCAGTCTTTTAAGCAGAAACTGCACAAAAAACAACTTTGCAGATCACACTCGTTTTTGGCCATGCTTTTTTTAAATCGGTTGCGCAATATTAATTATATAAAAATGAATTGGCAGTTAAAAATTCGCACAGGCTCAAATATTTAAGACTTGCATTATCGCGTGTTTAGTACTTTAACTTGCTAATTTCCATTTTAACATTACAAAGAAGGCGCTAAGTTCATAAGTTTCATTTACCGGGTGAATGCTATGGACAATTTTCGCTACGCATTATGGTGTTATCTCCGATGTCACTCGATATTTAGGGATACCTTCATATTGCACATGCAATATAAATCAATCATTTTTTCTCATATAAAATTCTAAAAATATAACTTATAGCATACAAAATAATTATTTTCGCACTTCTAAAAATGAATAATTTATATCTTTGCAAAAAAAATCGAAAAGCACAGAAAATCTTCTCTACAACAGACAATCGGGCATCATGGCCGGTAATAATAACACTATGAAACAACCGTTAAGCCCCATCGGGATACCGATATCGCCCTCTTTAAAGGAACTGGAAAACAGTGCTGCCGAATCCAAAAATAGTATCCAGCCAAAAAAGAGGCTTATTCGTATTTCGGTTTTTTCCATTATGGTTGCAGCGGCTATCAGCGTTATTGCGCGGCTTTTGGTTTGGCTTATTAATATCACCACCAATATTTCGTTTTATGGCACGGTCACAGCAAATTTCCAAAGCCCCTCGGCCAACCATCTGGGCCTTTGGGTAATTATTATACCGGCTATCGGTGGTATAGTTGTGGGCCTAATGGCTCTTTACGGCTCGGCTGCCATAAGGGGGCATGGCATACCCGAAGCCATGGAACAAATATTGACCAACCAAAGCCGGATCAAACCGGCGATAACGTTTTTAAAGCCGGTATCCTCGGCAATAGCGATAGGAACCGGCGGTCCTTTTGGCGCCGAAGGCCCTATCATCGCCACCGGCGGTGCTTTGGGTTCAACCATAGGTCAGTTATTTAAAATCACCTCAAACGAACGCAAGGTTTTATTGGCCGCAGGCGCAACAGCGGGTATGGCTGCAATTTTTGGCACCCCCATAGCGGCGGTGTTCCTCGCTATCGAATTGTTACTATTCGAATTTTCGCCAAAGGCTATTTTACCGGTTGCGCTGGCTTGCATTACCGGCGCTGCGGGCCATCATTTATTATTTGACACCGGCCCGGTCTTCCCGATGCCAATTGTGAGCACGCCTTCAAACACAGCCCTGGCTATTTACAGTTTTATAGGACTGTTAACCGGCTTTGTATCGCTCGGCCTAACCAAAATAGTGTATATAATTGAGGATGCATTTGATAAACTCCCCATCCACTGGATGTGGTGGCCGGCAATTGGCGGCCTGGCAGTAGGCGTGATCGGCTATTTTGCACCGCATACGCTTGGGGTAGGATATGATAATATCATCAATGTTCTGTCCGGCACTATGACTTTGCTGATAGTGGCCAGGTTATGCTTTTTTAAGTTTCTATCGTGGGCCATAGCATTAGGCAGCGGCACCTCTGGCGGAACACTGGCACCATTGCTCACTATCGGCGGCGCGGGCGGCGCTATCCTGGGTGGCGCAATTCTGTACCTGTTCCCAAATTCGGGGTTGAGTATACCTATGGCAGCGCTGGTTGGCATGTCGGCCATGTTTGCCGGCGCGTCACGCGCCTACCTTACAAGTATAACTTTTGCTTTGGAGGCCACCATGCAGTCCCATGCCCTCCTGCCTTTACTTGGCGCTTGCACAGCGTCGTACCTGGTGTCCTTCTTCCTGATGGAGAATACCATTATGACCGAGAAAATCGCACGGCGCGGCGTTTTTACGCCCGATTCGTATGAAGCCGATTT
>Ga0207702_10006513_pt1 | contig 10045 bp, 5 predicted proteins | sample KBSCornC62_FD_184302 | JGI IMG/M metagenome (GOLD analysis project Ga0207702, IMG submission 184302) | Corn rhizosphere microbial communities from Kellogg Biological Station, Michigan, USA - KBS Corn C6-2 (SPAdes) (version 2) | ecosystem: Host-associated > Plants > Roots > Rhizosphere > Soil ...
CACCAGGCCTATTCGAAGCACCGCTGGATCAACCGGCTGATGGCGATGACGCTGGATATGGTCGGCGGCAGTTCGTACATCTGGCAATGGCAGCATGGGCGCTTTCACCACACCTGGGTCAATATCGACGGCCACGACAGCGACATTGACCTCGGTGCGCTCGCTCGCCTGTCGCCACGGCAGCCGTGGCGACCGTGGCATCGCTGGCAGCATATCTACCTGTGGCTGTTGTACGGCGTCACCGCGATCCGTTGGCATCTGTACGGCGATTTTCGCGACATCCTCACCGGCACCATCGGCGAGCGTCCGTTTACGCGGCCGCGTGGCCGGGATCTGACAGCATTCGTGCTCGGCAAGCTGGCGTTCTTCATTCTCGCCTTCGGATTGCCGCTGGCCTTTCACTCGATCGGCGCGGTAGTGCTTTTCTACACGGTGACTGCAGCAGTCGCCGGTGTGCTGCTGGCGCTGGTGTTCCAGATGGCACACTTGGTGGAAGAGGCCGCTTTTCCAGTGCCACATGAAGGGGGCATGCGGATCGACACACCGTGGGCGCTCCATCAGTTGGAAACCACCGTGGATTTCGCCCGCGGCAATCGGGCACTTGGCTGGTTGATTGGTGGCATGAATTTTCAGGTGGAACACCACCTGTTCCCGCGCATCTCGCATGTGCACTATCCGATGGTTTCGCGCGTGGTGGAGGGCACGTGTCGCGAGTTCGGCGTTGCCTACCTTGAGCACCGCACGTTCGTGGCCGCCATTGCTTCGCACTACCGCCTGCTGCGACAGCTTGGCAAGCCCACGGTCACTGCGCCGACGACGCCGGCACGGGTGGCAGAGCTGCTGCCGTAGGCATGCAGACGTCGAGTGGCCGGCCGCCCAGCGACGAAGCTGTGACCTGCTCCTGTCACACACCCACCAGCCGACGAACCGGCGAACGGCGACCATCGGTCGCTGACCGGCCACAACCAGGCCGCCATACACATGCTGTCAGCAAGCGTCCGCTCTCTGTTCAGTGGCAGCAAGGGAACAGGTCTATGAATTGGAGCTGTGCCGCCCGTGGCGGCGACAGCAAAATTGAAATCAAAGGCCAGCGACCGGCAGCACGGCTTTCGCTTGAGGGGAAGCCCGATCCCGTTCCGGTTCCATCATCGGTACCGCGACTCCAGCAAGTCGATTTCGTGTACCAGCTTGCGTGACGTTTCATCGCTTATCTCATGGTGGCGCAGCAGGTTGATGATTTCAGCGCGTTCGCCCCGCAGGGCTGCCAGACGGAGGGCCCGTTCTGCGGTGTCCGCCTTGCGCAATCGTCGGGCTTCGGTCTCTTCATGCGTGCGTTCGTGTATGTGGGGTTGGTAAATCGCGATGACGCGGCTGGCAGCGTTCGCGTAAACCTCGATATCGGCAAGACCCGCGCTTTCCAAGAGGCTACTTTGGGCCGTCTTGATCGACTCGATCGCGGCACGAGCTCCAGCTGCTCGGGCCCGGTCTTCTTCCTGCTCGGCCGCAGGTTCCTGCGGCACGTCCAGCCCATGCAGGAGCGGGGGGAGGCTGACACTGGCGCACATGAGCGACAACACGATCACGGCAGCGGCGAGAAACACTGCCAAGTCCCGCGCGGGAAACGGGCTGCCATCTGGCATCAGCAAAGGCAATGTGAGGATGCCCGCCAGCGTAATGGCCCCACGAACGCCGGCAAGTGAAGTTGCAAGAACCAGGCGCCAACTTACTTTTTTCGCGTCGACGTCTGCACGGCGGCGGCGATACAGATTGACCTTGAGCGACACCCAGACCCATAACAGGCGCAGTAACGCCAAGCCGGCGGTGACGCCGACTGCGTACACGCCGAGCCACCATGGGCCGTGGCCGCCACTGGTGTACATCGACGCGACTGCACGACGCACGATGCCCGGCAGCTGTTCACCCAGCACCACGAACACGATGCCATTCAACGCGAACTGGATGGTGCTCCACACGGCGCGCCGCTGCAGGCGGGTGGTGGCCATGCTGGTAACGGTGCGCTCGACATAGCTCATGGTGATGCCGGCTGCGACGGCTGCAAGGATCCCGGACGCATGGAGTGCCTCGCTCAGCAGGTAGGCGCCAAATGGAATCAGCAGGCTGATCAGGATTGGTGAGCCGCCCTCTTCGCCGAACTGGCGAGACAGCCATTGCTGCACGGCAGCGACAGCAATGGTGAAAGCCACGCCACATGCCACGCCAACCGTCGCGACCCACAAAAGCGTCAGCGCCGCCGATTCGAGCGAGAAACGACCGGTCAACGCTGCAGCCACGGCGAACTCGAAGCACACCAGACCGGATGCGTCGTTGAGTAGCGACTCGCCTTCAAGAAGGTGCATCAACCGCTTTGGCACTGGGGTGCGTGCGGCGATTGTGGAGATCGCCACCGGATCAGTCGGTGACACGATAGCCGCCAGCGCGAACGCGACGGCAAGCGGCATTACCGGAATCAGCCAATGGATCAAATACCCCGCGGTAAGAACCGTAAATACCACCAGTCCCAGCGCCAGTTGCAGGACGGCCCATTTGTCCCGCAACAGGCCATCCTTGGGAATCGTCCAGCCGGCCAGAAACAGCAACGGAGGCAGAAACAGCAGGAAGAAGACCGTGGGTTGCAGCACTACGCCATGATGAAGAATGCCGGCGATCGCGTAGCCAAGCGCAATCTGAACAATGGGTATCGGCAACGAGAACGGCAGTACACGCACCACAAAGCCACTGACGATCACCGCCAGCAGCATCGCCAACACCAGCTCGATCGAAACCATGCGAATAACCTAACTTGTCTTGACCGGTACCGGTGGCGTCGCGGCATGTGTGTTTCATGGGGCTGCGAAATGCAGCGTGGCGATTCCCATCTGGTTGCTTCTGACGAACCGCCGAATCCGTTGTCGCTCGGTGGACAATCCGGTGGAAGAACTGGTGGGAGCATGCGGTGACGCGAGTCGCTGTGCGACCTGTCGCACTATCTTGCGCCACTCCGTGGGATCAGGTGTTGCGCTTCGGAATTGAATTCACACCCGTTTCTTGCGACATGCAATCCCGGTCCGTGTTCGCGCGCTTGTGCGCCGCACCTTGCCCAGACTCAAGGATTGCACCTCGTTGCCATCATCCGCGCAGCGGTTGGTGACGTTGGATGTCAAGGCGCCGCACACCGGCAAGGGCACCCGACCGCCACGTGCTGAAGGTCCAGATCGCAGATGGCGTAGGCAAATCGACAAGATTCCGAGACAAGGAATCCTTGGTACTTCACCGACGCGGACTGCAACGTGATCCGTGCCGAAGTGCCCTCACCCGACAGCGGACGCAGGCTTCTGCGTTCGCGCGCTGGATTGGCGCCTGCGGGTTTGCCTGGTTTACGCGTTCGAGTGGTGGCTATGGCGCACCACCGCTTGCGGCACGGGCGCCTGTGCGGTGGCGGACATTCGCGTGTGCATCACGTGAGCTGATCTCGGCAGGGGCACCGGACAACCGGTGTCCCTGCTTCGACCCCTCGAACGATCGCGTTACTCCAACGCCTCGATGGCGAAGCTCGGAAACCCGGTGCCGACATTCCACCCGGTACCACCGCCGCTGATGACGAGAGCGATATCGCCCTTGGCCATCGCCGACGCGTGCGCGCCTTTCACGGCGACGCCACGGGTTGCCGCACGGCTGTAAGTACCGAACACCTGATCGATATCGGTGACGTTGTTGAAGACGCCATATCCGTCCCCGAGTTCGTATTTGCCGACGCTACCATGACCTCCCCTGACGGTAAGGTTGACTCGCAGGGTCTGGCCATTGGCACAGGTGACTGTGCCGGAACCGGTGGTGGTTTTGCGCGAACGAGGTGCGCGCCTCGATGTAGGCGGATGCCCGACGGTGACCGTGCCAGTCGTGTTCTTGTAGAGCGCAGACCAGCCCCTGAGCGTGAAAATCATGTGGCAGTCCGTGGTTGCGTCGCTGCCTTCGTTGGCGGCCAGTGCGCCGGGAGCGAGTGACAGCAGGCCGATGCCAAGTGCTGCCGCCGTAAAAAGGACAAGTCTCTGCGGTTGCATGATGAATTTCCTGCTGCATGAAAAGTTGGATCGCGTTGTGCTCAACCTGCCGCGCTCCCGAGAGATAAAAGGTGATTGATGAGTTGCGTGGAAACATCCGCGTAGCGCGGCCTGCTCGGCTGCCGCCGCGTGATCAAGGGCTCGAATTGGTATCGCGCATGGTCCCGAACAGCCTTGCTCACGCGACGCATGACGTACGCAAAGCAAAGCCGTTGGGGTTTCGAGATGCCAGCCTCTTCAGGCGCTTCAACACTGGAAGAGTGGGGGGTGTCACCGCGGATTGGCAGCGGTGCGGGGAGGATGAAACGGTCGTGATGTTTCGTGATGGTCGAGGTCACGCATCCCTGCGAGCAGTATCATGCGCCTCGTCGGACATCTTTCCCTTCACGCTGCCGATCGTCTTCCGGATGTTGGTCACGATCCCTTTGCGCTTGTCGTCGGTTGTCTTGCCGAACATTTCCTTCATTGTGCGCTTGGAGCCGTGCTGGCCATGTCCTGTTTGATTCTTGTCCATGATGAAATTCCCGTGGATTGATGCCGAATGGGTGTGAGCCGTTCGCCGCGCCGGCAGCTCGCGGAAAGCCGATGCCGCTGGCGTATCAGCCGCGGAAAAGTCTGGGGCGATTCAAAGACAACTGCCTGTACGCACGCGGCTGTTGCCGCGAACATTGCTGTGTCAACGGTTCAAAAGTGGCGCGCAACCGACGTTCGGTCGTGACTGGAAGATTACGTTGGGGAACGCGTCGAGTCCGTCTGTTGGCGTACATAGCGGATTGCCCGAAGATGTGCGGGTCGCGTTTTGCGAAACATCAAGGCATGCGTCCGGCCTCGCCGGGGTATCCGGATGGGCTCAAGCAGTCCGCCGGACTTCACCGGCATGGGGCCGTATCACAGGGAACCGTACTCGCTTCCGGATAGCGCACGTTCTAGCAAACGAGCCCAATGGCAGCAAAGGGTGGCGGATTCAACTGATCGATGCAACACATCGCCGATAACGTTCGGCGGGGGTTTCGTAGGCTAACGTTTTCCTCGGGCGCTCGTTCAAGCGTCGAGCGATGGCGTCGAGTTGGGCCTGCGAAATACCCGACAGGTCGAGTCCCTTGGGCAAGTACTGCCGCAGCAATCCGTTGGTATTTTCGTTGGACCCACGCTGCCAAGGCTTGTGTGGATCGCAGAAGTAGACCTGGATATCGGTGGCGAGCGTGAAGCGGCGATGCGCCGCCAACTCCTTGCCGCGATCCCAGGTGAGCGAGCGGTACAGCTCCTTGGGCAACCGACGCGCGTGCCGGATCAGCGCGTTGACCACCGTTTCGGTGTCTTTGCCGCCGGCCTTTACCAGCATGACGTAGCGGGTCTGACGTTCCACCAAGGTGGCGATCTGGCTGTTGTGGCTGCCGAACACCAAGTCACCCTCCCAGTGTCCGGGTACCGCACGGTCCTCGGCGGTGGCCGGCCGTTCGCTGATCGATACCGCGCCGACAATCCGCCCATGGTTGTCGGTCTTTTGGGTATGGTGCCGGGAGCGCCGCATGGCGCGGGTGCGACGTAGATGGGCCAGCAACTCCTTCTTCAAGGCGCCGCGTGACTGGATGTACAGCGTGCGGTAGATCGTCTCGTGGGACACTTGACGGCTCGCATCGCTTGGATGGACACGTTTGAGCCAGCCCGCGATCTGCTCGGGTGACCACTGCCGGCGGAGCTTGCTGGCAACCTGCCATGCCAAGACCCTGTGCTGGGCCAGCTTACACGTCTTGGGCCGCCGCGCGCGGTCCCATGTGGCTTCGTCGGCATGGTGGGCTCGATAATCACCGCGCCCTCCGTTACGCCGCAACTCACGGCTGATGGTGGACGGCGCGCGTCCCGGTGCGACAGCCATTGCGCGCACCGAATGACCTGCAACGACTCCGCGCGAAATCTCCTCACGCTCAGCCAGGCTGAGCGCCCGCACGGCACGACGTCGACGCGGAGGCCTGATCCCACCAGACTCCGCGAAAATATGTTGGATCGACGAATGATTGCGATCGAACAATTGGGCGATCTGTCGTAACGTTTCACCCTTCTCCCAGCGATCCCACATCAGCGTCTTCTGTGTCTGGCTGTAGTAGATCCGCGGTCTCACCTGCAACACTCCCGCTGCTGATGCAGCGTTCAGTGTGTTGCATCCACCGGTTGAATCCGCCACCGATTCTGTTGAAAAACTCCCATTCGGAATTTCGAGCACGCTGCCACCGAAATTGTTGGTCGCGACAGTTCGCTCTGGAAGGTCTGGAGGCTCGAATTTGCGTCAAATCGAACTGTCGTGGCCATCGCGCGACTACATTTTTGTGGCACTCAACGACCAACCGAGTTTTTCAACAGAATCGGTCGCACCGAGACCGGTCGAGATCCGGCCAAAACCTGCCAGCCGTTCCCCTCATCGAGTTGTCCAGTAGCGGCCGTTGCGGGTTCCCCTTGACACGAAATTTCCGCCCCGGGCAAAAGACATTCACGGGCAGGCTGGCGTGGGCTTGCTAACAGCCTGCGCCGTCGACTCAACTACAGTCGCTCAGGCGGGCTGGGCACGCCGCACTGCTTGCTGCACGTGAGTGTATACGTTGGGCATCGCCCGCTTGGCCTTAACGCGACGATTGATGGCCTCACCCGACTTGCGGCCTGTTGGTAAGGTCCGTAGGTTGGAATGGCTGGAGCTAGGCAAGGTCGTACGCGAGCGACCACTGCCAAGCCCGCGCAACTTCTGACGAGAAGCGGAATTTGATGAATCGCAGGAATTTTCTCTTGCTCGCGACATCGGCGATGTTCACGCGCTCCTTGCGCGCAGCTCCTGTTGGACGATCGGGCTACTGCGCCGAGCCCGTTCCACCCATCACTCCTGCGATACCCAAGCGTATTGTTCAGCTGGGACGCGCCCGGATCGACAACTATGCGTGGCTGAAGCCATCCAACTGGAAGGCGGTGTGGAGGGATCCTTCCGCTTTGAGCCCGACCATCCGAGCACACCTTCAGGCCGAAAACGCTTACGCCGATCAAGTCCTCGCGCCAACGAAGTCGCTTCAAAACAAACTTTTTGCGGAAATGGCGGCTCGCACCACCGGAACCGATGCTCCGCCGGCCTACCCCTTGGGGCCGTGGCTTTACTACCACACCTTCCCGACAAGCGCACAGCATGCCTCTTGGTACCGCAGGCGATGCGGGGCTGACGGTGGTGCAGAGCTGCTGCTCGACGGCTCCACACGCGCGCGTGGCAGGCCGTCGTTCAAAATTATCAACGCAATCCCCAGTCCCGATCAGAGTCTATTCGCGTGGGCAGAGGATCCGATCGGCTCCGAACACTACTTTATTTACGTCAAGGATCTGCGGACGGGTCGAATCCTGTCCCATCCGGTGGCAGGGGCGTTCGGTGATTTTGTTTTCTCGCCCGATTCCCAGTGGATATTCTGGGTTTACCGTAATTCAGAGAGCCGTCCCGCCAAGGTCTTTCGCCGTCCTGCGCGCGGGAGCGAAGACACGCTCGTGTATGACGAAAAGGACCCAGCGTTTTTGATCGCGGTCAGCACCATGGCGTCTGGCGGTTACGTGATGATCCGGGCATGGAACGCTGACACGAGCGAAGTGCTTCTCGTTTCCGCGAAGAAGCCAATGGAGGCGCCCCGGGTGGTCGAGCCACGCACAAAAGGCCTCGTCTATTCGGTGGAAGAATGGAATGGCGGCTTCGTCGTTCTAACGAACGCCGACGGCGCAACCAATTTCAAGCTGATGCGGACTGAAGAATCCGACCCTGCGCGGAGAAATTGGCGAGACTGGATTCCCTACAACCCGAAAGCATTTATTACGGCGATTCAGCCGTTTCGCGATTACCTTGTGCGCGAAGAACGCATCGATGCGGACCCACGCCTGATCGTTACTCACCGCAAGGACATGTCGGAACATGGCATTTCCTTCCCCGACGCGGCCTGTGCAGTCGACCTGTCGCCGCATCAGGATTACGGATCATCGGCCGTCCGCTACATCTACCAGTCCCCCAAGCAGCCAAGGCAGTGGATCACCCACGACATGGCTGAGGGGCGGCCCACCGTTTTGAAAACAGAATTGGTGCGGGGAGGGTTTCATTCAGACGACTACGTCGTCGAGCGCGTCTTCGCAACGGCCGGCGACGGAGCAAAGGTGCCGATTACCGTCCTTCGCCATCGGGACACCAAGCTCAACGGTACTGCTCCGCTCATGATGTGCGGCTACGGCGCCTACGGCTATTACGTGGCACCGACTTTTTCGGCGCCGGTATTGTCCCTCATCGACCGTGGCTGGATCTACGCGATTGCGCACGTACGCGGAGGGTCCGCTGATGGATGGAGTTGGTACCTCCAGGCGCGTCAGCTCCACAAGAAGCTTAGTTTTACAGACTTCATCTCGTGCGCGGAGACGCTGGTTGACAGCGGTTACGGGCGCAAAGGCCAGATCGTCATGTATGGCTTTTCCGCCGGCGGGTTGCTGGTCGGCGCCGTGCTCAACATCCGTCCCGACCTGTTTGCAGGCGTTGTCGCCGAGGCGCCGTTCGTAGACATGCTGAATACCATGAGCGATCCAAGCCATCCGCTTGTTCCGCTCACCTATCCGGACTGGGGAAATCCCCTCACCAGCAAGGCCGTGTATGACTACATGGCCAGCTATTCGCCGTACGACAACGTGACGCGGCAGGCCTATCCACCGGTGCTCGCAACGACCAGCGTGGCCGATGATCGAGTGGGTTTTTGGGAGCCGGCCAAATGGATCGCAAAGTTGCGGGTCGATGGCACAAGCTCCAACCCGAAGATGCTGCGCGTGGAAATGGGCGGACACGGCGGCTCATCTGGCCGACTGGCAAAGCTGCATCAGACGGCGCTCTTTTACGCATTTTCGATCTGGGCGGTGACTCGCCGTTGCCCTTGAGGGGACTGCAATGGGATACATCAAACAGCCGCATACGTTGTGGTGGCGCAAGGCGCTCTTTCAGATACACCTTTGGCTAGGCACCATCATTGGCCTCTACGTCATTGCAATCTGCATCAGCGGTAGTGTTCTGGTATTCGAGCAAAACCTGCTCAACGACCGGCCGCAGCTTCCAGATTCATCCGTGCGTGGCCCCGCCACCTGGGGCCAGTTGGTCGACGCGGCATTGCGCGCGAATCCGGGCAGCAAACTTGCCAATATCGACATGCGCTCGGCCGAGCGGCGCGTGGTGCCCATTGGCCTCGCGCTGAATGGGCAGACAGTCGTCGCCTACGTCGATTCCTTCTCGAAAGACATCGTGAAACAGGAAGTCCTTGAGAAAAAACACTGGTTTGTTGAGACCATGTTGGCGCTTCACACCGACCTTGTTCTTGGAGCGAGCGGGGCGGTGGCTGTCGGCGTTGGTGGCGCGCTTCTGTTCGTGATGGCGATCATCGGTCTGGTGCTGTGGTGGCCCGGGATCCGCAGTTGGAAACGAGCGTTGCGGATCAATTGGCGAAGCCGTTGGACTGGCATCACTTTTGATCTACACAGGACTTTCGGATTTTGGTGCTTTCTGTTGGTGGCAATGTGGGGAATTACAGGCGCGTATTTCATTTTCCCGAAGCCCGTTCACCACGCAATCAAGACCTTTTCCCCCATGCCAAGCCTTGAGCAGATTCCCTCAGACTGGCGCCAAGGTGATGCCATCTTGCCCGTGGACGATTTCATCAGCCAAGCACAGCGTATGTACCCCATGGACAAGCTTGCGTATCTGTTCATGGGCGTTGATCGGCCCCACGGAGAAGTACAGGTTTACATGTCGCCGCAGCCATCGGTCCCGATGGAGCAGCTCGAAGATGAAGTCGTGTTTCAACCAGCCTCCGGTGCAGTTCTGCTGAATACTTCAAGTGCGCGCTGGACCGCGGGCGAGCGGTTTTCGCTCGGCCTTTACTCGGTCCACTTCGGCGACTTCGGCGGCCTTCTCCTGCAGATTGCGTGGGCGTTGCTGGGCTTGGTCCCTG
>Ga0207702_10006514_pt1 | contig 10044 bp, 12 predicted proteins | sample KBSCornC62_FD_184302 | JGI IMG/M metagenome (GOLD analysis project Ga0207702, IMG submission 184302) | Corn rhizosphere microbial communities from Kellogg Biological Station, Michigan, USA - KBS Corn C6-2 (SPAdes) (version 2) | ecosystem: Host-associated > Plants > Roots > Rhizosphere > Soil ...
ACCTGCGTCCTCTCCCCCAGGAGAGGATTTCCGTAGTCGTGTTTTGATGGTTCGAATACCGGCGTGGTAAATCCAGTCGCGGGTGTTTGCAAAGGCGCTGGAACAATTGCCCCCTCTCCTTGGAGGAGAGGGCCGGGGTGAGGACGGTCGTCCATCTAAATTCCCGGTTCTGGACTTATCGGGCAAGCCTCAGCCAAGGTGAGATGCAAAAAATGGAGCATTGTCCGCCCTCACCTGCGTCCTCTCCCCCAGGAGAGGATTTCCGTAGTCGTGTTTTGATGGTTCGAATACCGACGTGGTAAATCCAGTCGCGGGCTTTTGCAAAGGCGCTGGAACAATTGCCCCCTCTCCTTGGAGGAGAGGGCCGGGGTGAGGACGGTCGTCCATCTAACTTTCCGCTCTTGTTTTCAGCGGCTTGGTATATTCCGGCAGTGGATGCGGTGCACGGGCTTGCAACTCGTTGAAGATGGCAGCGCGAACGGATGGCGCGTTTCGACGCAGCTGTGAATTCCAAAATCGCAGCGTCTTGATGCCGCGCGAGGCCAGAAACTTTTCCCGTTCTTGGTCATGTTTGCGCTGGTCGGGAAAACCGTGCTGGCTGCCGTCCACCTCGATGTTCAAGCTCGCCGCTTCACAAAAGAAATCCAGAGAGTAAATCCCAAGCGGATGCTGGCGACGAAATTTGCAGCCGGAAAAGCGGCGGTCCCGCAGCCAGCGCCACATGAGTTTTTCCGCCCAAGTTTCCACCTTGCGCAGTCGCCGGGCGAGTCCGGTGTCAGCCATGACGGGAATTTAAAGAATGGTGGGGAGGCTGCAAAGTTAGTTTTGACGTCCGCCCTCACCTGTATCCTCTCCCCCAGGAGAGGAGCTACGGATACACGCGAGCGGTTTATCCGGGGGCCAACGTGGTAACTCCAGTCGCGAGTGTTTGCAAAGGCACTGGAACAACTTCCCCCTCTCCTCGGAGGAGAGGGCCGGGGTGAGGACGGTCGTTAAATCCAATTTTCTGATTTCATCGGACAAGTGCTGAACAAAGCGCTGAGACGGAAAAGTCAGTTTTTTATCCGCCCTCACCTGTGTCCTCTCCCCCAGGAGAGGAGTTCTGCAATGACGTTTTCACTCGGTTCGAATACCAACGTGGTAAATCCAGTCGCGGATATTTCGGTTTCACCGGGGAAATGTCGAAACGGACAAATTGAATTTGCTGGTCGGCCGTGCCCGTTTCTACGGGATCACCGGCAGGCGGGAAAGCCCGCCCCACCATCATTTACGGCGGCAGAGGAAAACGCCTTCTTCCTCCGACGCGGCCCGCCAGGATTGGCAAACTTCCAGGCCGTGGTTGGCCAGCAACGTTGGCACGCGCTCCGGGGTGTAGCGATACGAGAAGAAAAGCTGGATGGACTCACCCGCGGCAAATGCAAACGCCTCGGCTTCGATCTCAATGCGGCGCGGGCGCGTGAAATGGAAATGCGCCGCCACGCGGCGAAGTCCGCCCGCGGCGTCGGCCTCGATCTGAAAACGCAGTTCGCCATCGCCGCGCTCGACGCCGAGGTCGAGCAGGAAGGTCAGCAACCATTCGCGCGTCGGGGCGTTGTCGTATTGCGGGAGAATGGCTTCCACGCCGGCGGCGTAGTCCGGGCCAGGCGCGAGGTTGGCGCTGAAGAGCAGCCAGTCCGACGGACGCAGCAATGACGCCAATTGCGGGAGGATGACGTCCGGCGCGAAGTTCGGAATCATGCCGAAGAAGGTGACGAGGTGAGCCGTCTTCGCGGCGCTTCGACGCGCCAAGCATTCGGGCAAGTCATCGGCGGCGGCGAGGTCGCAGACGAAGGGGAAACAGTGTTCGTCGGGCAGCACGGACAGCGCGGTTTCGCGGGCGACCAGCACCATGGCCGTGGCGACGTCGCAGGGTGTGTAGAAAATTTCTTTGCCGGCGGCGGCCAGTAATTTCAAAAGCCGCGTGTCCTTTTGTCCGCCGCCGCAGCCGAGGCCGATGACCTGAACCGACGGCGTTGGGACATGTGCCACCGCGGCGGCAAAGCTCTTTTCATACATCGCCACGCAATCGTCGTCGTGGCGGGTGGGCGAATAGAGCTGGTGCAGGGCGAGCCATTTTTGGGTCTGCTTGACGCTGTCGTAGTGAAACTTGTGGTTCACGCGCCGCGTGCGCAAGGAGGCGAGCAGATCGCGCCGGACGTTTTCCGGAAACTGGCTGGCATGGATGCGGACGGTGGCAAAACTGGCAGGCGCTTTCATTTGGATCCCGCTTCGCGCGCTAGAATTTCCTTCATGGCTGACACGTCAAGCTGGTCTTTTTCCCGCCAGGAACCCTGTTTCAGAAAAATCAGATCAGCCGGTGAGAGGTAGGCAATGCGAACGTCATCGCTCTCAAAGAAACGGAGGTTGGGTCGAAAATCATCCAGGGTTTTGCCGCCCAAGCGGACGAAAATATCAAGGTCGAAAAATTCCGTAACGCGAACCGCGCCTTCCCCGGCAGTAAAGTCTGCGATTGTTAATTCGCCCGCAAAACCGTCGCCCCACTTTTTCAAGGCCGCAAGCAACTGGCCAAGGTTGTCCGGCGATCCCTGCACGAGAATGTCCGCGTCCAGAGTCAAGCGTGGATAACCGTTAAGGATGACGGCCAGCCCGCCAACCACGGCAAAATCAATTTTTTGGCGCGCGAGACCGGCCAACAGCTTTTCGAACTCTGAAGGTGTCCGGTTCGGTTCGGGCGAGGGATTCATGGGCAAATTTTTGAACGAAGGCTTTCATCTGCTCCACCCGCCAGAGCCGTTCACCCGGCGTGGCCGAACGTCCCACAGCTTTGCGAATGGGCTGCTGCATAGGTTCAACGTCGTAACTCACAACGGCAAGTTAAGCGTGGACGGCAGCGGCAGCAAAACTATTTTTGCGGAAAAATCTGGTAGAGCAACAGGTAAATCACCACACCAGTGACAGAGACGTAGAGCCAGAGCGGCCAGGTCCAGCGGGCGAATTTTTTGTGTCGCTCAAAGTTCTGTTTTGCGGCGAAGGTGACGGTGGTGATGATGAGCGGCAAAATGGCGGCGGCAAGAATGGTGTGCGAGATGAGCAGCGCGAGGTAATATGGCCGGAACCACGCCGGTTCGACGAAATGCGTGATGGTTTTGACGGTGCAATGATACGTGAGATAGCACGCGAGAAAAATCGTGGAACTGATCAGAGCCGCGACCATGCAGTTGCGGTGGGCAATTTTGTTGCCGCGCTTGATGAAGATGAACCCGGCGGTGAGAAGGATGGCGCTCACGCCATTGAGCGTGGCGTTGACGGCGGGTAGATCGTGGAAGGTCATGGGAAATTAGTTAGTTCAAACGAGCCCTCACCCCGGCCTCTCCCATCCATCCGCCTTCGCCTTGCTTCGGCGCGACAAGATGGGCGAGGGAGAAACGCTCCCAGTTTCCAGGCGGGGCTACGTCGGTATTCTGCTCGGTTGCAATCAAGGTGAGCGCGACCCGGCTTTTCACGGTTCGTTCTCCAGGCGGCGGACGGTTTCCAGAAGCTTCGGCTGGACGACGGCCCAGTCCACACCGTCGCCGCCGGTCTCAAAATACGTCCGCAGCCGGGCGTGCTTGTCCACCACCACAAACAGCGTGGCGTGGATAAACAGGTCCACCGGATCCTTCTGATCGGTCAGGGGAATGGGCTGGGTGCTCAACTTGAGGCTGCCGCTGGCGAGCTGGGCGATTTCGCGTTTCGTGCCGGTCAGAAACGTCCAGCGGCTGAAATCGGCATCCACGCGCTGGCCGTATTTTTTCAAGACGGCGGGCGAATCAAATTCGGGATCGGTCGTGAGCGTGACCAGTTTGGTGGTGCTGCCGGCGGGCAGTTTTTCCTGCAACGATTTCATCTGCCGGGTCAGGCGCGGACACGGGCCGGCGCAGCGCGTGAAGACGATGTCGGCCACCCAGACGTGATTGGTCAAATCCGCGAGCGTGGTGATCTGGCCGTCCTGATTGGTGAGGGTGAAATCGGCGACGGGGCCGATGACGGGAATCGGCGGTTCATGCACGACCTTGGACAGCCACAGCAAGGCCGCCAGCGCGAGCAGGCCGAAGAAAAACAAAAACCCGACCCAGATGGTCCGGGGCGGGCGGGAATTGTTTTCCGTCATGAAGCGTGAGCGGCGTTATTCGAAGCTGGCCGGAGCAGCGGCGCCGGATTTGGCCGCGAGCCATTGCTGGTAATCTTCCGGCGTCTGCACGACGAAGAAGCCGCCGGCCATGGCGGCGTGGCCGTTGCCGCAGAGCTGGGCGCATTCGATCTGGTAGCGGCCGACCTTGGTGGGCGTGAAGGTGAAGGGAATCCGCAGGCCGGGAATGGCATCCTGCGTGATGCGCATGGCGACGAGCTTGACGGAATGGATGACGTCCTTGGAGCTCAAATACACCAGCACGGGCTTGTTGACGGGAACGTGGATTTCGTTGAACACCTGGATGTCGTCCTTGCCCAGCGGGTCGGCAGGGTCCACGCCGAAGACGTTGTTCTCGGCGACGAGCTTCATTTCCTGGCGGCCGAATTTTCCGTCCGGCCCGGGATAGCGGGCGTTCCAGGCGAACTGTTGGGCGACGATCTGAATGACGGTGGCATCTTCGGGCTTGGGAAAGCCCTGCACGTTCTTCGCCCACAGCGGCAAGGCGATGCCCAGGAGCAGCACGGCTTCGGCGAGCACGACGGCGATCTCGGTGTATTTGGGAATCTTGCTCTTGGACCCCTCGTGGTCGGCCCGGGCATTCCGGCGGACGTTGAAGCGCCAGAGCGTGTAGCCGAAGTAAAGGCTCCAGCCGACGAACAGCGCGAGCATCAGCCAGTGGAGATACACCATGAGGTCGTCCACCGCCTGGCCGTTGGAGGAGGCGAGTTCGGGGAGGCCGAGAACGTTATAAGCAAACCAGTCTTTCATGCGGATAAATTTTTAGTTTTGAGTCTTTAATTTTCAGTTCGGGCAGAACGGGCGTGGTTTTTAACTTTGAATTCAAGATTAAAAACTAGGAGCCAGCGGCCGTTTCCGCATCCGCTTTGCTCGCGGCTTCCAGCGCCTCGCTTTTGCGGATGGCGTAAATCAAAAAGGTCAGGAACGCGGCGAGCACCGTGCCCACAACGCCGAGGAGCGTGAAGATGCCCCAGTTCATGCCGTCGGCCATGGACGAATCAATGTTGCCGCCGTAGCAGGTGGCGCAGGCGGACGCAGCCGATGGGAGCAGGATAATAATTCCAAACGCCAGCATCGCTGCCGGGAGCTTGAAACTTGAAACCTGAAACTTGAAACTCCTCATAGGTAGCTGATCTTTTTCAGTTTCTTCAAAAAATAAATCCCGTAAACGATCACCAAAAAGCCGGCCACCACCCCCGCCACGCCCCAGAACACGCTGCCGGATTGGAACGCCCAGGCGGCGCAGCCGAACGACAGCGCCGTGAGCAGCGTGACGAAAATGAGATGGAAGGCCTTCAGTGACATATCGGTTGGGAAAACATCAAACATTCAACATTCAACCACGAACATCCCATTCCATCACAGCGCACGCCCGTCGCACTGAAGGCTGGTTGTTGGAGGCTGGTCATTGGAGGTTGCAAATTCATTTCAGTGGGTGGCGGTGCCGAGCGGGAAATCGCCCATCGCCCACACGGTCAAGCCCATCAGGCCGATGAAAAAGAACACGGTGAAGGCGAGCACGGTATAGACGAGTTTCTTCTCGGAGAGCAAGTGCATCAGGTAGCCGGCGACAAAAAAGGCGTTCACCACCGCGATGCAGAGGATGAGGGCGACCTTCAGCGTCCAGCCGTCGCCGAGGTGCGCAAAGGACGTCGCAATCATCCCGGACGTGGCGCAGACGATGACAAAGAACACCATCGCACAGAGCCGGACGGTGCTTTGCAGGGAAACAGGTTTTTCGGATTCGCTCATAAAAGGTTCAGGTCAAATAAAGCACAGGGAACAGGAAAATCCACACCAGATCCACGAAATGCCAGAACAGGCCGGAGACTTCGATGCGGTTGGTGAAGCGTTCGGGGTCGGTTTTCCACATGCGGCTGCCCGGGCCCCACAGATAGAAAATCACCAGCGTGCCGCCGAGAATGTGCAGCGCGTGCAGGCCGGTGAGCGTAAAATAAATCGCGGTGAACGTGTTGTGCGCCGGACCGTAGTTGCCCATCTTCTTGATGTCGGTCGCGGCGATGGTGATCTCCTCGTGCTTGGCCGCCCTGGCCTCGGGACTGCGCAAATCAATGATTTCGCGGCGGTCTTCCACGATGTGGCCTTCGATGGTCACGCTGCCGATTTTCTTGGCGAGATCGAAGTCCTTGCTTTCCGCCACCATGTGGCCGTCGGCAATTTTGCCGTTGGTCAACTGGATCTCGTAGTGGATCAATTTGTCGTGATATTCGTAGCTCTTGATGCCAAGGAACGTCAGCGCCAGCACGATGGTGCAGGCATGGAAGATTTTGAACTTGGTGAAGTCGCGCACCTTGCACGCCGCCCACGCCAGCAGCGTGGTGATGGCGGACATGGCGAGCAGGAGCGTGTTGATCGTGCCGAGCGTGACGTTGAGCCAGCCATGCGGCCAGTCGCCGGGGGCGGCGCCGACGCGCAGCAAGACGTAGGCGGAAAACAGCCCGCCGAACAGCATCACTTCGGACGCAAGAAACAACCAGATGCCGAGCTTGGCGTTGTAAATGCCGGTGTCCGGCCGGTTGGTAACTGTGTAAGGAATTTCCATGAAAAATCAGTGGTGCGCGGTGGCGGTTTTCGGCGCCGGGGCACCGGTTTCGGTTTCGTCCTGCGGCGTGAAATCGGTGCCGTGGCCGGGCTGGCTGTATTCGTAAGGCCCGCGGACGACGATCGGCTCATGCGTAAAATTGCCGTGCGGCGGCGGCGTGGGCGTCTGCCAGTCGAGCGTGGTGGCGTCCCACGGATTGTCGTTCTTCACCTTCTCGCCGTGGCTGATGCTCCAAAATAGATTGATGATGAAGGGAATTTGGGAAATGCCCAAACCGATGGCGGCCCAGAGAATCCAGCCGTTCAACTGCATCACGGAACCCGGCAGCGCGTCAATGGCGTTCGGCACGCGCGCGGCGGAATAATTCACCGCGCCATCGCTCATGCGGCGCAGCATGCCCTTGATGCCCTGCGCGAACATCGGCATGAAGACGATGTTCATGAAGGTGAACGAGCACCAGAAATGCACGCGCCCCCAGAACTCGCTCATCTTGCGGCCGGTCATTTTCGGGAACCAGAAATACACGCCGGCAAACAGGGCAAAGATCGTGCCCGGGGCCACGACGTAATGGAAATGCGCGATGATGTAATACGTGTCGTGCAGATACAAATCCGCCGCCGCGAGGCCGAGCGGCAGGCCGGTCAAACCGCCGATGCCGAACATCGGCAGGAAGCCGAGCGCGAAGAGCATGGGCGTGTTAATGCGGATCGAGCCACCCCAGAGCGAGAGGAACATGCACGTCAGAATGATGACGGACGGAATCGAAATGATCATCGTCGTCGCTTGGAAGAACGTGGCGATCTTCTGGCCCATGCCGGTCATATACATGTGATGCGCCCAGACGATGAACGAGAGGAAGCCGACGAACAGCACGGCATAGACGAGGGATTTGTAGCCCCAGAGCGGCTTGCGGGTGTTGTTGGCGATGACTTCGGCGACAATGCCCATCGCCGGCAGGATCAAGACGTAAACTTCCGGATGGCCGAGGAACCAGAATAAATGCTGCCACAGCAACGGACTGCCGCCGCCGCTGACATTGGCGATCTGTCCGCCCACCGCGAGGCCGGTCGGGAGGAAAAAGCTCGTGTGCACGAGATTGTCCATCAATTGCAGAATACCGGCGGCTTCCAGCGGCGGAAACGCGAGGAGCAAAATGAACGCGGTCACGAACTGCGCCCAGACGAAGAACGGCATCCGCATCCAGGTCATGCCCGGCGTGCGCAACTGGATGATGGTGGCGATGAAATTCACCGCGCCGAGCAGCGAGGACGTGATGAGCAGCACCATGCCCACGAGCCAGAAGGCCTGACCGTGCGTCGGAATCGTGGTGGCGAGCGGAGAATAAGAAGTCCAGCCCGCCTGCGCCGCGCCGCCCGGAATGAAAAAGCTCACCAGCATCACGACGCCGCCGAGGAAGAAGGCGTGGAAGCTCGCCATGTTCAAACGCGGAAACGCCATATCCGGCGCGCCGATCATCAGTGGCGTGACGTAATTGCCAAAGGCCGCGAACGCCAGCGGCACCACGCCGAGGAACACCATGATGGTGCCGTGCATCGCGCCGAAGGAGTTGTAAAGGTCCGGCGAAATCGCGCCGCCGGCCGCCGGGGCGCCGAGGATTTTTTCCAGCAACGGGCCGAACACCGGCACCGGCACGCCCGGATGCGCGATCTGCCAGCGCATGAGCAGCATCAGGAAAAAGCCGAACAACATGAACGACAGCGCCATGATGCCGTATTGGATGCCGATGACCTTGTGGTCGGTGGAGAAAATATATTTGGTGAAGAAACCCGGCTCGTGGTGTTCGTGGTGGCCGTGGTCGTCATGACCGTGGCCGGCAGCGGGTTCGCGAAACGGCGGAAATTGTTGGACGTTTGCCTGCATAAAATGTGTTCGTTCAATGGGTCAATTTGTTACCGACCAGCGCCGCGATGAGCAACGGCAGATAAATGATGGAGGCCAAAAACAACTGCCGCGCGCGCTGCATCGTGAGTTGCCGCGCGAAACGGACCGCGCACCAAAGATAGCCAACGCCCAAAACCAGCGCGACCACCAGATAAACTTTGCCGTTCAAACCGAACGCGAACGGACAGAGGCTCGCCAGCAGCAGCGCGAGGGTGTTGCTCACCGATTGCGACGCGGTGCGGCTGCCGTCGGGATCAATATTCGGCAACATGACGAAACCGGCCTTGGCGTATTCTTCCTTGTAAAGCCACGCGATGGCCATGAAATGCGGGATCTGCCAGAAGGCGAGGATCGCGAACAGCGCCCAGCCTTCGCCGCTCAATTCGTTCCGCGCCGCCGTCCACCCCATCAACGGCGGGAGCGCGCCGGGAATCGCACCGACCAACGTATTCAGCCACGTCACGCGTTTGAGCGGGGTGTAAATGAACAGGTAGCTGATGCTGGTCACCGCGCCGAGGACGCTGGTGAGCGGATTCACCAGGACCGCGAGATAAATCAAACCCGCGATCGAACAAATCCCGCCGAAAATCGCCACGGTGGCGGGCTGCATCCGGCCGGAGGGCAATGGGCGCGTTGCCGTGCGGCGCATCTTGGCGTCGTGTTCGCGCTCAATCCATTGATTCAAGGCGGAGGCGCCGGAAGCGACGAGCGCCGTGCCGAACAGCGCGTGGAACATGGCGAGGAAATTCATCGGCCCCTGCCAGCCGAGGTAGAAGCCGACGAACGTCGTCAAGAGCACGAGCCCGGTGAGCCGCGCCTTGACGAGATCCGCCAGGACCGAGGCCCAGCTTTTTTCGACGCTGGCCGTTGAGTTTAATGCTTCCGCCGATGATTTCATTCGTTGGTAAAAACAGCGCGAGGAAAATCGCGCCTAATTCCTCCTATTTTGTCATGCGAAAACAAAATATGTCAATGTCGTTTGGCACGAAATTAGGTAGGGACATGCCTCAGATTAACCAAAGCTAGCCATTATTTGGCCAACTGCGTGCGGCGCGCGGCCACCAGCCACCACAGCGCGCCGACCAGCAACGCGGACGCGCCGACCATGACGTGCAGCGTGGTCACATCCGCCGCCTTGTTCGACCAGATGGTCCAGGCACCGAGGCCGATCTGCACCGTGAGGAGGCCGAACCAGAACCACGCCAGCTTCGTCAAGCCGTCGGCGCCGCCCAGTTTTTTCCGCGCCAGAAACGCGGCGGCGGCCACGCCGAGAAAAATCAAATACGCGACGAGACGGTGGAGCATCTGCAAATCCACCTGAAAGGCGGTGATGGGTTTACCCACGAGGCCGGGCGGGCGATGCGCATTGTAATCCGCGATGGCGGCGGCG
>Ga0207702_10006522_pt1 | contig 10040 bp, 8 predicted proteins | sample KBSCornC62_FD_184302 | JGI IMG/M metagenome (GOLD analysis project Ga0207702, IMG submission 184302) | Corn rhizosphere microbial communities from Kellogg Biological Station, Michigan, USA - KBS Corn C6-2 (SPAdes) (version 2) | ecosystem: Host-associated > Plants > Roots > Rhizosphere > Soil ...
ATTGGCGAGCAGTGCGCGGCGCACGAGCTTGCGCAATGCGTCCTGCGAAAGTCCGGCCGTCGTCGGATAGACCGGCGTCAGCCGGTCCGGCAGCGGCGTTCCCGGCGCGACGACCTGGAAGCTCGGGTGCACCATTTCCAGCCCGAAGTGTCCGTCGCGCACTTCGCCGAACGCGCGCACCCGCTTGCCCTGGGCAAGCGCCTTCTGCTGGTTCGGGTAGAAATGGAAAAAGCGCAGCACCAGTTGCGCGCCGCGCTCCGCGCCGTCTTCGAGCAGGCAGACGAGCTGGCGCCTGCCGCGGTATTGGATCTCGGTGTTGGCGACAATGCCCTCGACCTGCGACGACTGACCCGGCTTGAGCGCGGACAGCGGACACAAATGGGTCTGGTCCTCGTAGCGCAGCGGCAGGTGCAGCACCAGATCCTGCTCGCGCGCGATCCCGATGCGCGAGAGCTTGTCCTGCAGCGTGTTTGCCGGCCGGGGCTCTTTGGCTGCGGACTTTTTCCTTGCCACTCGTTTCAGGCTTTGTCCGAGGTCTGTGCGCGACCCGGCCATGTCGGCTCGGCGATCCGTCCCAGCTCGAGCACGCCCTCGATCTCGATCAGCGCTGCTTTGGGCAACGCCGCCACCTGGTAGGTCGCCCGGGCCGGATACGGCGTGTTGAAGCAGCTCGCCATGATGTCGTTCACCTTCGCGAAGTCCGCGAGGTCGACCATCAGGATCGTCAGCTTGACGATATCGTCGAGCGAACCGCCGGCAGCTTCGGCAACCGCGCGGAGATTGGCGAAAACCTGCCGCGTCTGCGCTTCGATGCCCTGCACCAGATTGCCGCTCGGGGGATCGATGCCGAGCTGGCCGGAAAGGTAGACGGTATAGCCGGCGCGAACTGCCTGCGAATACGGACCCAGCGCGGTCGGAGCCTTGCTGGTGTGGATCGCTTCCTTGCTCATTGGTCCCCCGCGCTTGCGGCTACGCCGTCATGCTGCCCCGTCAGGGGGCCATCAGCGCCTTGAAGCGATCCGCGGCGCTCATGGCCCCGGCTTCCGCTGCCGCCCGTCCAAGCGCAAATCTAGCACGGGCAAGACGGCTGTGCCGAGCGTCGGATCTACCGCTCGACCTCGTTGCCGGCGCCGATCCAGGCGTCGATGCCACCGTGCAGCGGACGAATCCTCTTGAACCCGAGCTTTCTCAGCTGTTGCGCGACCTTGACCGCCGTCGCTTCATTCGGACAGGCGCAGTACACGATGACTTCGTCGTCCTTGGGAACGCCGTCAAATCCCTTGGCGATGTTCTTGATGTCTATCGTCCGCGCGCCGGGGATGCGCCCGGTCGCCGCCTGGGTCAGCGGCGAGCGCACGTCGACGATGGCACGCGCCTTGTTGGCGTCGATCAGCTCGCGAAGCTCGTCGACGGAGACGCGATCCATGCGCAGCTGCTTGATGAACAGGCGGCGCCGCCACCATTTGAGCAATATCCACGCGGCGAAGCCGAAGATGACCAGCATCGAGCCGTACTTGCCCAGCGAGGCCAGCTTGTCCATCACATCGCTGATCGCATCGCGAAATACGTACCCCAGGCCGAGACCCACGCCGACCCAGAGTCCCGCCCCGATGGCGTCGAACAGCAGGAACACCCAATAGCGCAGGCGCAGCGCGCCGGCCAGCGCGGTAGCGACCGAGGCGAATCCCGGCACGAACTTGGCGAACAGCATCGATGCGGGCCCGAAGCGCTGGAAAATCGTTTCGGTCTGGCGAACGCAGGAATCCTGCGACAGGGACACACGGCACAGCGTACTCAGAATGCGCAGCCCGAATTTGCGACCGGCCATATACCAGCCGGTGTCTGCGGTCAGCGCCGCTGCGATGCCGACGAGGACCAGCGCCCAGAGCGGATTGCCGCCGCTGGCCGCGTACGCGCCGGCAACGATCAGCGTCGGATAGGCCGGGATCGGCAATCCGGCCTGCAGCGCGAGTACGTTCAGGAAAACGAAGCTCAGACCGTACTGCTGGATCAGCGCAATGACATGACTCATTTACTACCTCGCCTGTTCTTGTCGTAGCGGCGTGGGATAGCTTACATGGTGGCGTCCGGACGTGAATCAAGCCGCTGCTCGCCGCATGATGCAAACGCCCGTGCAATCGCGCAATTCGCGACGAATGATTGCACCGGCTATAAGCTAATGCAGTCTGGTTTACTCCCTGGGGGTCTGCGGCTATACTTGCGACCCTGTGGGGACGTAGCTCAGCTGGGAGAGCGCCGCGTTCGCAATGCGGAGGTCGAGGGTTCGATCCCCTTCGTCTCCACCAGATAACAACGCCGACCGCTCTCCGTCGGCGTTGTCGTTTGCGGATTGTCGCGGACACGTGCGGATTTGTGGGGAAGGCACTGGATTCCAATCCAGCGGTATATTGGCATTCCAAGGTCAAGAGCGCCGGCTTCCCCTTCTATTCTCCGGCACAGGTCCAGGTCAGACGCGAAGATATCTTCAAGCGTCCGGTCATAACTCTCCGACCACAAGTGATAACCGTCGGCGACCTGGACCAACTGCACGGAGATACGCATCCGGCTACCGGCCTTGCGTACGCTGCCTTCGAGCAGCGTGTCGACATTGAGCGCCCGGCCTACCTCGGCGACCGTCGTAGGCTTCCCTTTGAATGTGAACGTCGATGAGCGCGCCGCCACCCGCAGCCCGTGAATCATGGCCAAGACGTTCAGCACCTCATCGGCAAGGCGATCCGAGAAGTACTCGTCTTTCTTGTCGTGTCCGCGGTTCAAACGTCGCCGTCCGGTACGAAGTCGCCCGGCACGCTGTCTGCGCAGGTCTGTTCGCCAAGTTGGCGGATATTGTCGAGCCTGGCCTCGCCGATCATGGTGAGCGCGAACTGGTTGAGTTTGGTCGGCCGCCATGGACGGGCGGATGTTGAAGGCTGCCGCAGCCTTCGCAACCCTGTTGACCACTGGCTCGGTGTCTCGCGGCACATATGAGGTCGCCTCGATGGAGATCGGTGTGCGCGAATCACCGCACGACCGTGTCATTCTGAGTGACGAGGCTTTTTGTGGAAAGGTGCGGAGAAAGTCGTGCTGTCATGACCGTCAGGATTTTGTCAGCAGCGCGCTGTTAGCTTCAGCGCAGTCATCGCTCGCCCCAACGTCCCAACGTTTTTTATGGTTTGGTTTTTCGTGTTGTACGCTACCGAGGTGTCTTGACTGCCCAATGTAGCGTGATGCAGTCTGACGGTGCTTAAGGAGAGCAATAAGGTCTACCGCCTCAGTTCCGACGCTGACAGCTGCGATCGATTCTACAGGGGATACATGGTTGGGACCCTCGCTCGTTTTTTGTTTGCCGTCGTAATGCTATGCGCACGGGCAACAGCTGAACTCAGTTGATGTGATCGGATAGTTACTCGAGCGGTTCTTATTGTCAGCCTAGGGGAGATTGCCATGGGTCGGACTTATCCGCTTCTAGTGTCGTTCGTGACGCTGCTGACTGCCGGAATGGCAGACGTGTCATTCGGGGCGAGCACCGCGCCGTGGGTGCAGCTGGGTCGCCTTACTGGCGGGGCAGTGATGTCCGTGGTGTTCGACAGCGCACATCCCGGTGTCGCGTTCGCCGGCTCCGATGCCGGCTTGATCTATCGCAGCCAGGATGGCGGTGCAAGCTGGAAACCGGTCTCCGTCGGAACGGTCGTCGAAGGGTTCCGTGCGATTGCGGTCAGTCCCACGAAACCGGGGACTGTATACGCGTACAGCTCGGATAACTTCTTTGGTGGATCGGGGACACTGTATCGGAGTGTGAATGACGGCCTGTCCTGGGCGCCCATGCCACACCAGCCGAGTAGCGCAATCATCGGAAGTTACTATGCCGGTGTCGGCCGTGGCATCGCGATCGACCCGACGGGAACGATCCTTGTGCTGACCGACGCCTTCAGCGGCGTGCTGCGCAGTAGCGACGGCGGCGAGACCTGGACGAATCCGGTACCGAATGCGGCGACGTACGGCCTGGCGGCAAGTCCGAGCCAGGGGGGCGTTCTCTGGGTAGCTGGCCTCGACTACGTTTCCGGGTTGCCCTCGATTTGGAAGTCGACGGACTTCGGCGCGACATGGACCGTTCAAACGCCTGCGGCCTTCAACCCTCCCGACGTCGGCGCCTTGGCCTATGCGATTACGGTGCAACCAGGAACCGGAACAATCCTGGCGAACTGGACCGGCTTTGACCCTGTGACGTTTCAGCTGAACGGCGGGATGGTCGTCAGTAAGGATAACGGGCTCACCTGGCAAGCGAGTAACGTCGGTCTATTGCCCACGTATAGTCCCGGCAATTCGGCCGCCAGCATCGCCTTCGACCCGGCGCAACCCACGACGGTGTACTTGTCCACTAACGGCGGCGGCGGATTGGACGGCGATGGATTCTACGTATCGCACGATAGCGGCGCGAGTTGGGAACCCCACGGTGATCGCATCAGAGTGTTAGGTGGATTCACCGTTGCCGCCCGGCCGGCGCAGCCTGGATATCCCGCCGCCGTGTTCGTGGGGGACAAGGATCTGTTTGTTTCCACCGATCACGCGCTCACCTGGGCGAGGAGCGACACGGCGCTCAATGACGGTTTCGCGCTGAGCATCCAGGACGATGGGTTGACCCCGCCCGGCCTATACGCCGCTACGGGCGATGGCCTGTTCCACACGACAAACGGTGGTCACGATTGGAACCGCATCAACAACTGGAGTGGTTTTGATGGCATTGGTCGTGTTGCCGTCGACCTCAATAGCGCCGCCCGCACAGTCTTTGCAGCGTCCGAGAACCGCGTTTGGAAATCGACTAACGCCGGCGGCTCGTGGACCGAGGTAACGCCGCCAGCGACCGCGGGGACCGTATTCGCTCTCGCCTATTCGAATCCCATCAAAGCAGATGAGGTGTTCGTGATAGCAACATACGGAGTCTTCCCCTCCAAACGAGACGCACTCTTCCACTCCAGCGACGCTGGACAGACCTGGTCGAGCCCGTCGTGCGACATCGAGGGGGACCCTATCGTTAATGTCCTTGTGGCGCACTCGCCGCCGGGGCGCCTGTACGTAGCGCGCGACAGCGGTCTCTGGATCTCGGACGATGATGCCGCTAATTGCGCACCTGCGGCGGCACAGCCATTTCCCGGAGGCTTTGTCTGGCAAATGGCTGAGGCAGGAATCAACCCTACAGCATTGCTTGTTTCCGGCATCCAGCCGGATGGCACAGCCGTCGTCATGCGAAGTATCGACGCCGCCGCGTCCTATCTGCCGGTCACGACGCTGCCTGGCATCCAATTCGTCCCTCCCTGGAATCTATCATCGTCGCCAGACCTCCAAGTCGCTCTTGCAGTAGACCTGGGGTCACTGATCGCAGTGAGTCGAGACGGCGGCGCCACGTGGACGATGCAACCCGAAACGCTCTTCCCGGTATCCGCCGGAGAAGCGTTTCTTTCTCCAACTCGGTCCAACGTGTTCTGGAGCGATATTAGCGGTGGGCTGTACTCCGCTCCGTATGGCGCGCTCCACTAATCTCAGATGTTGTGCGACGGACGCGCACGCAATCCAATCCCGACCGTCGGCGAGTGGCCGAGTTCGCGTTGAAACAGGAGTAGGTATGGAAACTTTCCTGAGCTTCTTGCTGCGAGGGTTGCTGCTTTTCAGCGTTGCCATTTCGTCGACGGTTGCCGCCCCTACCTCTGCTGCTGATGCGGCGGTAACCGTTCTTGCTCCTAAACAGATCAGCCGCAGCGAGCTGACCCAGCTCATCAAACGGGGCGGTCCGAATGGCATCCCGCCTTTGGCAGAGGCGCGTGCCGCCATCGCGCGCGGCGGTTTCTCCAGCGTTCCGACCTGGGCAGCATTCTATGTCGTGGATGGCATTGAGTACCGTGCCGACTTCGTCGGTGGATCGGCATTCCTCGGCGGTACCACGCGCCTCGATTCGGTGCTGGTTCCGATCCGCATCGTGTTGCCGTACGGTGTACCCAGCGTACCGCCCAAGCCGACGGTGTTCGACCCCACCGATCGCATCATGCCGTTGCTCGCCTCGCCGCTGTTCCAACCTTCCACTTATGCCACGGGGACGACGCAGTTCCAGGACGCGGTGCAGCGCGCCTCCTTCCTGAACATCGCACCCGGCGACTGGCATACCCTGCTCAACATGCCGCGCGTCCTGCCGGCGATCGAGATACGGGTGCCCGCACGATATTCGGTCCTGTACCAAGTGGTCGAGACGGGAGCGCTAATCGGTGCCATCGACTTGAACTACTGGATCGAAGCAACGGATAAACTTGCGCAGAGCCTGCGCGTCGACGCGCGGCAGCTGCTGATGTTCTTCACCGAAAACGTGTTCCTGTCCAACGGAGCGATGGCATTCCATGGACTCGCGCTTATCGCCCCACCGGGCAACATCCAGACCTTTGTGTGGGCGAGTTGGTACACGCCCGATACCGTTGACGCTGGATCAGCCGACATCGCCGCAATGAGCCATGAAATCGCCGAATGGATGAATGATCCCTTTATCGGCAACGTAACACCCGAATGGCGCTTTCCATACTGGCCTTTTGCAGACCCTGTGGGCTGTCTCGACTTGTTCGAGGTTGCGGACGTCTTGGAATTGCTTCCGGATCCCTCCTATCCCGTCACACTCGGAGGGATGACGTATCACCCGCAAAATCAGGCCACGGCTTCATGGTTCGCACGAGAGCCCGCAGGCTCGACAACTAGCCTGTCGTATAGCTTCCCGGACACCTCGCTGCTAACGACCTATTCGCAGCCCTGTCCTTATTGAAGGACAGCTCACCGTGCGCCATAGACGTATGGGTTTGGGCCCCGCTGTAATGCCAGATAACAGCGACTATCAACGTCAAGAGCACCTTGCAGAGCGGCTCTACCTTCGTCTTCACGTCGCCACTGCGGTGAATCTTGCTGCGTCGATGACCGCTTTGGATGAAATCGTCGGTCCGCTATGGGTCGATAGCAGCCTTTGGTCAATGTATGAGATCGGCCACAACCAGTCATAGCGCCTCGTCTGCCAAAGCGGTCGCCACCGCTATCGCCAAACCCAGGTCGGTGGACTACCCGGTCGTCGATTCCTGGAAATATATATCCAGCATCATCCGCGTCAGTGGACTGCGGAAGCGCGGATCTTCGTGCAGGGAATCGAACGTCCAGAACGTGGCGAAAACGGCATATCCGGACTTCGCTGTTCGTATGCCTTCACGAGCTCTGCGATTCTCTCTTTGGAGTGGCTTCCAGATGCTTGGATGCCGTGCGACGGGCGAAGAGACGAAAGCCAGCCTAAGCCGGCACGCCTTCGATCACGCAGAACGGCGACCGAGTCGGCACGATTCTGCGAAGGCTGAAGCCCGCCGCCTCGAGGAGCTGCCGGTACTCCGCTTCGCTTCGCTCGCGCCCGCCGGTCACCGCGAGCATATGCAGGTCGACGCGGACCGTGTCCGGCGCGTCGTTCGCCAGCGCCGGCATCAGTCTTTCGATAAGGATCACGCGGCCGCCGGCCTTGAGCGCTTTGCCGCAGTTCCCGAGTATGGCGGCGGCGCGTGCATCGGGCCAGTCATGCACAATGCTCTTCATGACGTACGTGTCCGCGCCTTCAGGGACACCTTCGAAGAAATCTCCTTCGACGACGCGGCAGCGTTTCCCGAGGCCCTGCGATTCCACATAGGATCTCGCGCCGATTGCGACGTGGGCCTGCTCGAGCAGCATCCCCCGCACCGCGGGATACGCCGCGAGTATCGCGCACAGGAGCGCACCATAGCCTCCGCCCACGTCGCACAGGACCCGGGATGACGAAAAATCGTATGCGTTCACGATCGCCGCCGCCGCGCGCGCCGTCTCGATGTTGAGCTCAGCGTCGAAGCGCTCGCCCAGCGCACTGTTCCGCTGTCTGTGCTTCCACGCGTCCGCTCCGAAGACGTGCGCAAACGCCGTCTCGCCCGTCATCACGCTGTGCACGAGGCCGCTCCACGCCGCCATGTACTGTTCCCCGCAGACGAGCGCCCGATCCTTGACCGAACCTTCCACTCCGGTCCGCAACATCTGGCCGAGAGCAGTCAACCCGAACCTCTCCTCGGCCTCGAAGCACACTCCAATGACCACCAGGCCGCGCAGCATGCGATGGAGCGAAGGCGCATGCGCTCCCGCCATCGACGCAAGCTCCTCGCTTGTCCGCGGCGCTTCCGCCAGCAGGTCCGCCAGACCGAGCTTGGCGGCCGCATACAGCAGGGCCGTATCCTGGTAGCCGTTGAGGAGATCCCCAACGTTCCGCCCGGCATCGCCCGCGCTCAAGTGCGCCTCAGCACAACCGTCGGACACAGGCGCCCGCACTCGTAGGTCGGAACATGCACGCCGGCGAGTTCGAATCCCCCTGCGTCCTGGCAGAAGATCTTGGCGACCTCGTCCACCGTCCCGAGCCAGTACCGGGTCGTCGAGTCCCGGTAGGCGTTGATTAACAGCGTTTCCTCGAGCGGCCATCCCAGTTTCGACGCAAGCGCCTCCAGACTTCCCGCCGCGCCCCGCACGGCGCGCCAGACCGTGTCCAGTTCCACTCCCTGCGATGGTGTTTCCTGGAGGGCCGCCCAGAGTCTCAGTTTCAGCACGTTCATGTCCGCAATCCGGCCCGCCAGGAGATCGGCCAGAACTGCATCGCACGTTTCTTTCTCGGCCGGACGGACGAACAGCCGCAGAATGCACAAGCCCTCTTCGGCCAGGACTTCGCTGAGAATGGACGCGAGCCGCTGCTGCTCGTCCGGGTACGCGAGGAGATTGAGCCCACCGTCGCACAGGACAATGTCGCGCGACGCGGCGGGAAGTTTCATCTCGAGCCAGTCCTCGCACCGGACGGCCTCTCGGGGGCCGGGCCATACCGCCTCGATGACCTCGACCGTCCGGTCGACGGCCAAAAAGTTCGTCCCCTCCCGCCACGACAGCCGATAGAGCTCCGGCGTAACCCCCAGCAGCAGCACCCGCGGCGCAGCCTGTCCACGCCACGCGCCGATCGCCTGCTCGCTGAAGCGCAGATCTTCCCGCGACGGCCGAAGGGGTGGGCCATGGAGATTCCAATTCCGCGCGACCTTCGCCCATTGCGCAGCGCGGTCGGCTCGCCTTCCCGTGTTGCCTCGCTCACCCGCGTCTTTCATCGAAGCACCCTTTATGGGATTCCCTTTCCTCGTCCGCGGCGGATGGGTCCACGCTCGCCATCCCTGATCCCGCGGGAGGTTTCGACAAGCCGCGCGAACACTCGCTATTTCGCGTTGCGGGACGACACGCGTTGCGCTAGCCTCTCGGCTCCGAGCGTCCGCGGCGAAGTCTGCCACGGCTTCAGCTATCGATTCTTCGCGACAGCTCCGTGGATAGACAGATTCCCCCTCGAGGGCATGCAGACGAGGATCGCCAGATGCCCGGACGTCGCTACCCGCTGACCGCCCTTCAGAAGGGTATGGTGTACCAGAGCCTGCGCTCTCCGCAATCAGGGCTCTACGTCCAGCAGCTTGCCGGCCGCCTTCGCGAACCCTTGGACGTTCCATTGTTCAAGGGCGTGTGGTCACGCCTGATGGCGCGCCATTCGGTGCTGCGCACGCGCATGCATCTCGCGGACGAGTCGGATCTTTGCCAGGAAGTCGTCCCCGATGCGCAGCCGGAATGGACCGAGGAAGACTGGTCAGGGATCTCCGCCGAAGAGCGCGACATTCGCTTCCGTCACTTCCTCGACGAGGACCGCCGTCGCGCTTTCGACTTCTCCGGATTCCCTCTCCTGCGTCTCGCCCTCTTGCGACTGGCCGACGAGGACTTTCACTTCGTCTGGACGTATCACCACGCACTCCTCGACGCGCCATCGCGCTCGCGCATACTCGAGGAACTCTTCGGCCTCTACGACGCCGCGCGCCGCGGCGAGGACTGCCATCTCGCCGAGCCATCCTCGTTTCGCGCTTTCGTCGAATGGTTGAGCCGGCAGGAGTTTTCGCTCGCCAAAGACTTCTGGCTGGAATTCCTCGACGGCTTCGAAAACCCCACCCGGA
>Ga0207702_10006525_pt1 | contig 10038 bp, 8 predicted proteins | sample KBSCornC62_FD_184302 | JGI IMG/M metagenome (GOLD analysis project Ga0207702, IMG submission 184302) | Corn rhizosphere microbial communities from Kellogg Biological Station, Michigan, USA - KBS Corn C6-2 (SPAdes) (version 2) | ecosystem: Host-associated > Plants > Roots > Rhizosphere > Soil ...
GACCACCAACCTCAGCCGCGCCCACCGGGTCGCCGGGCAGCTGCGGGCGGGCATCGTCTGGATCAACGGCTGGGCGAAGCTCGACGTGTCGATGCCGTTCGGCGGCAGCGGCGACTCCGGCCACGGCGTCGAGAACGGGCCCGAGGGCCTGCGCGAATACCTGCGCACCAAGTCGGTCGTGGTTTCGCTGTAGCCGACCCGGCCCGAGAGCATCAGGAGAGAACAGATGACAGCAGTGTCCGCCGCCGTGGTTGACAATCCCGGCGCCCCCTTCGTCGTTCGTGAGGTAACACTCGCCGATCCGCAGCCGGGCGAGGTGCTCGTGCGGATGGTCGCGACCGGCCTCTGCCACACCGACCTCGGTGTGCAGGCGGGCGGCATCCCGTTCCCGCTGCCCGGTGTGCTCGGGCATGAGGGCGCCGGCGTGCTTGAGGAGGTCGGCGACCCGGGCGGCGCGCTGCGGGTCGGCCAGAAGGTGCTGCTCAGCTTCACCTCGTGCGGAGACTGCGGCGGCTGCCGCGGCGGCCACCCTGCCTACTGCGACTCCTGGGTGCCGCGCAACCTGATCGCCGGCCGCAGGGACGACGGCAGCCCCACGATTCACCAGGATGGGGCGGCGATCGGCGGGCGCTTCTTCGGCCAGTCGTCGTTCGCGACGCATGCGCTGGCCGACGTGCGCAGCGTCGTGCCGGTGGCCGACGACGCCCCGCTCGAGCTGCTGGCGCCGCTCGGCTGCGGGGTGCAGACCGGCTTCGGCACCGTCTGGCGGATCCTCGCGCCCGCGCCGGGCTCGACGCTCGCGGTGTTCGGTGCGGGCGCCGTCGGCCTCTCAGCGGTGATGGCCGCCAACCTGCTGCCTCTGCGCCGAGTGATCGCGATCGACCTCTCGGCTGAGCGGCTGGAGCTCGCACGCGAGCTGGGCGCCACCCACGCGATCGACGCCACCACGGGCGATCTGGAGGAGCAGTTGACCGCAATCACGGAGGGCCGCAGGCTCGACAACGCGCTCGAGACGACCGCCAGCCCGCAGGTGCTCGAGGCCGCGATCCGCAGCCTCGGCACCGGCGGCAGCTGCGCCGTGATCGGCGCGCCGCCGATGGGCACAGCCGCCAGCTTCGACGTTCAGGGCCTGCTTGTCGGCAAGCGCATCATCGGCGTCACACTCGGCGACGGAGACCCGCAGACGCTGCTGCCGCAGCTGGTCGATCTGCACCGGCGCGGGAAGCTGCCGCTGGAACGAATCATCCGCCACTACCCGCTGGCCGAGATCGACGCCGCCGCGCACGACATGCACAGCGGTCGCACGATCAAGCCCGTGATCACCTTCGGCTGAGGAGAGAATCGAATGGTTGAAGAGTCAGCACTGTCGGCACTGCTCGAGGAGGCCGTGGCCGGTCGCGTAGTGCCTGGAGCCGTCGCCGTGATCGTCGACCGCGACGGCGCCACCATCACCGCCGCCGCAGGCAGCCTGAGCCTCGATGATCCGACGCCGGTGACCCCCGACACGGTCTTCAGGCTTATGTCGATGACCAAGTCGACGGTCACCGCCGGGGCGCTCCAGCTCGTCGAGCAGGGCGCGCTGTCATTGGACCAGACGGTTGCCTCGGTGATCCCCGAGTTCGGCGAGCTGCAGGTGCTCGACGGCTACGACGGGGACGCCCCGCGGCTGCGTGCGCCCGCCAGCCAGGCGACGATCCGCCAGCTCATGTGTCATACCTCCGGCCTCGGGTACAGCTTCACCAGTCCGGATCTGCAGCGGTACATGGAGAGCCAGGGGCTCGACGACCCGTTCATCTCCGATCGCAGGATTCTTTCGGTGCCGCTGGTCACCGACCCGGGGACCCAATGGACCTACGGCACCAGCGTCGACTGGCTGGGCCAGGTGATCGAGGTGGTCAGCGGCCAGGACCTGGCGACCTACATGCGCCAGAACGTCTACGAACCGCTGGGCATGCGCGAAACCACGTTCCAGCCGACGGACGCCCAGCGCGAGCGGATGATGCGGATCCACGAGCGCACGCAGGCAGGGCAGCTGGTCGTCTCCGACCTCGAGCTGCCTCGCGACTGGGCCTATTTTCCTGGGGGCCACGGCGCGCATGGCACCGCCGGCGACTACGCCCGCTACATGGCGATGCTGCTGGGCGGCGGCGCGTTCGCGGGCGCCCGGGTGCTTGCCCCGGAGTCGGTCGAGCTGATGTTCACCGACCAGATCGCCGCGCTGCCCGCGCCCGGCCCGATGCCGGCGGTGCAGCCGCGCTACGGCAACGCGGTGCCGGCGTTCCCGTTCCCGCAGGGCTGGGGGCTCGGCCTGCATCTGGCTTTGGACGGCATCCCGGGGATGCGTCATCCCGGAAGCGGCGACTGGGCCGGCCTCTGCAACTGCTACTACTGGGTCGACCGCGATGCGGGCGTGGCTGGAGCGCTGCTCACACAGGTGCTGCCCTTCTTCGACCTCCAGATCGTGGGGCTGGCGGGCGCGGTCGAACAGGCGACCTACGCGGCAATGGCTGCGCCCGCGACCGCGGGGATGGCGATCGGCTGAGATGGCACTGCTGATCGACACCAGCCAGGCACCGGCGCCGGACCACGCGCAGTTCTGGGCGGAGCGGGTGGGCGCATCCTTCCACCCGATGCAGATGACCTCGGTTGCCGCGAATGAGTTCCCGGCGCGCATGTGGGGCCACAGGCTCGCCGACATTCGCATCTACCGGGTGATGGCCGACGTGCACACGATGAGCCGCACCCAGCGGGACATCGCCGCGGGGGATCCGGAGTCGATGCACTTCAACGTGCTGCTGCGTGGCGGCATCACGGTCGCGCAGCGGGACCGCGCCGTGCTGCTGCGCCCGCACGACATGCTCGTCTACGACACCTCGCGCACGGCCGTGTTCAAGGCTGATCGCTCGTTCGATGTGCTGGCCTTCCAGATTCCCAAGGCCCTGCTGGGCAGCGCCGCCAACGTGCTCGCGCGCCAGACGGCCGTCCGTATCGCGGGTGATAGCGGCCTTCCCAGGCTGGCGTCGCGTTTCCTGATCGAGGCGGCAAGGGGAGTGTTCGACGGCAGCATCAGTGCCGACGATGCCGGCGTTCAGGGCCACATACTGGATCTGGTCGGTCGCCTCTATGTCGACCTCGGCGCCACCACCGGCGAGTCACCTCAGCAGCGGCCGTCGACCGCCGCGGAGCTGCTGCTGCGCGCGCAGGCGCAGATCGAGGCGCGGCTCTCGGACCCCGCGCTGTCTCCCGCTGAGATCGCGCGCGCGTGCTTCATCTCGCCGCGGTACCTGCAGAAGGTGTTCGCCGACGAAGGCCTGTGCGTGACCGACGTGATCCGCACCCAGCGGCTCTCACGCTGCCGGCGCGACCTCACCGACCCGGGGAAGCGGCAGCAGCCGATCAAGGAGATCGCGGCACGCTGGGGCTTCTGCGACCAGGCGCACTTCAGTCGCATCTTCCGGGAGCGCTTCGGCTGCTCGCCGCGCGAGTTCCGGGCCGGCCACAGCTGCGCGCTGCCCACCAGCTCACAAAGGAAGGCCCCATGACAGCGATGCTCGAGATCGACGGGCTCAGCACCGGCTACGACGGCGCGGCGGTTCTACGCGACCTCTCCATCACCGTCGCCTCCGGCGAGGTGGTGGCGCTGATGGGCGCAAACGGCGCCGGCAAGACCACGACGCTGCGCGCGATATCCGGCCTGATCGCTCCGATGCAGGGCAGCATCCGCTTCGACGGGCACGACCTCGCGGGGTTCTCGACCTCGGCTCGCGCGCTGCGCGGCATCGTTCACGTCCCTGAGAACCGTGGGTTCTTTCCCGGGCTGACGGTCGCAGAGCACCTGCGGCTTGCCACGGCCGACCTCGGTGGTGACCCGGATGCGGCCTACGCCCGCTTCCCGGCGCTGGGCGAGTTGAGGGATCGCCGCGCCGGGCTGCTCTCCGGCGGCGAGCAGCAGATGCTCGCGATCGCCCGGGCGCTGCTGCGTCAGCCCAAGCTGTTGCTGCTGGACGAGTTGAGCCTCGGCCTTGCGCCGGTGATCGTCGAGCGGCTGCTGCCGGTCGTGCGCGAGTTCGCCGACTCTCACGGAACGGCAGTGCTGCTCGTCGAGCAGCACGTGCACCTCGCGCTCGAGATCGCCGATCGCGGCTACGTGCTGTCCCACGGTGAGCTGGTCGCGAGCGACTCGGCGGCCGCCCTGCGAGATGACCACGAGCTGCTGGCCTCGAGCTACCTCGGGGCCAGGGCTTGAAGCCGGCCACCCCGTCCGGGATTCAGTGCGTGGCCAGAACCAGGCGGAAGTGCGAGTGGGTGCCGCCGGCGATCAGATAGGCGAGGCGGTGAAGCACGCTCATCGTCGAGGAGCTGCCGGCGTTCGGGCTGAGCGCTGCCAGCGCGTTGATCCCCGAGAAGTTCAGATACACGTCGGCCTTCGCGCCGGCGGGCAGCTGCGCGAGCGCGCCCTTGAAGGTCGGGTTGCCGGCCAGGGTGGAGCTCGGGTGCAGCAGCTGCTGCAGGTTCCTGATACCGAACGTGACCGCCACCCGGCCGCCGGTCGAGGTGGCGGAGATCGGCAGGCCGCTGACGAGTCGCTTGATTCCCGCGACCAGGCGCCCGCCGGCAGCGCTGTTGTCGGGCGCCATCACCAGTCCGGCCTGCAGGCTGTTGCGCGAGGTGCCGCCGACCGACAGCTCGGTGGGACCGAGCGCGGGCAGCAGATCCTTGACGACGAACTGCAGCGGTCCGGCTCCGACCTGGCTGCCGATGCCGCTGGCCCCCGGCAGGCTCTGCAGCGTTGTGAGTGACTTGGACAGGCTCGCGCTCAGCTTGCTCACATAGCCGGCCTTGGCGAGCGTCCCGCCCAGTGTGATCGCCAGCCAGGAGCTGGCCGGCAGCGAGCTGACATCTGTGGCGACGCCGGTGACCGGAGTGCTGGTGCTGGTGTGTGGAATCCCGTCCTCGACCACATCCATACGGAACTGGTTGTGAAGCGCGGAGAACCCGACCGCCACCGAGGATCCGGGGGGCGCCTGCTTCGCGGCGCTGCTGAGCGCCGCCCGTGATGCGGCAGAGCTGCTGTAGGCGGGGAGGTTCTTGAGCAGCGGCACCAGCTCGCTGACCAGCTGATGCGCCGGGACGTAGGCGCTGAACAGCGCGTTGCTGCCGAGCTGCGACATGTCGGAGCTGAAACCCGGATCGGAGGCGAGCGAGGTCTTGGCCGTGGTCGCCTGCGCCTCGCCGACGGCGTGCGCGCCGCCGACCAGCACGTAGTGGCCGACGACCTTCCAGACCGCGCCACCCTTCTTTTCGTGCTTTGTGAGCCAGGCCCGCGCGCTCGACGGGTCGTTGGTCGGCGCCACGACCACCAGGTCGTTCTCGATCGCGCTGGCGCCCGTGATCTGGCTCGGGAAGCCGGTGATCGCCAGGCCGACGCGCTCACCGAGCCAGGGCTTCAGCTGCTTCCAATGGAGGCTCTTGCTGCTCTCGATCTTCGTGGCCAGCCTCTTGGCCGTGCCCCTGCCGGCAATCGAATCGATCGCCTCGACCAGGTCGGAGTTGAGTCCGCCCTGCGGCCGGACCACGCCGGTGATGTAGACCACCGAGCTCCCGGGCACCATGTTGGCCGGATCCAGCGTCGAGGGGCCCTTGGCGGCGCTGCCTCCACCACCGCCGCACGCGGCGAGCGCGACAGCGGCGGCGAGAGCCGCCCCGGCACCACCCAGATTCCGTCGCGTCGACATACAGAGGGGACAATACCCGCAGCGGGAAGGGCCTTCGCGTCCGTCCCGTGAACGGACCATTCGTTCGGTGAACGAAGGAGCGCTACAGCAGCGCCTCGAGCGCGGCCAGCTCGGTGACCGGCAGCTTGCACGCGAAGCGCTCGCAGACGTAGGCGGCCTGCCTGCCGTCGACCAGGCCGCGCTCGCGCAGCAGCGCGACGGCCGTGCCCTCGGTGCTGTCGGCGTCGGTGCCCGCGAGCACGAGGTGGGGGCGGAAACGGGTGCGTAGGGCGCCGGTCAGCGGACCGGCGCCAACGATCGCGACCTCGCGCGGGGTCGCAAGGAAGAGGTCCAGCGCCTGCAGCAGGTGGCCGAAGGCGAGCGGGTGGCGCAGCGCCAGCTCGGAGTGCAGGGCCAGCACGCCGGCCGCCCACTGCTCGTAGGACCGCTCGCCGGAGAGGCGCGCCAGGCGCAGCAGGCCGAGCGCGGCCGCCGAGTTGCCCGACGGGATCGGCGTGTCCTCAAGGTCCTTGCGGCGGCCGACCAGCGCCGGCACGTCAGCGGCGGTCGTGAAGAAGCCGCCGTGCTCGCGGTCGCCGAAGCGCTCGATCATCGTGTCGGCCAGCGCGACCGCCTCGACGTACCAGCGCTCGTCGAAGGTCGCCTCGTAGAGCACGAGCAGGGCCTGCAGCAGGTAGGCGTGGTCCTCGAGATAGGCGGGGATCGCGGCGACTCCATCCTTCCAGGTGCGCAGCAGATTGTTCTCGGCGTCGCGCACCTCGGTCAGCAGGAAGTGTGCGCAGGCCGTGGCGGCGTCCAGGTAGTCACTGCGCTCGAGCACGGCTCCGGCATCGGCCAGGGCGGCGATCATCAGCGCGTTCCACGCGGTCAGGCGCTTGTCGTCGAGGCCTGGGCGCACCCGTTCGGCCCGCGCACCGAACAGCTTGCAGCGGATCTCAGGCAATCGCTCGGGTGCGTCGCCGCGTGCCTCGAGCACGTTGGTGTCCTCCTCGAAGTTGCCCTCGGGGTTGGCGCCGAAGTAGCGGATCGCCGGCTCGGCCAGCTCCTCGCCGAGCGCCGCGCGCAGCTGCTCGACGGTCCACACGTAGAAGCGCCCCTCGGCGCCCTCCGAATCGGCATCGAGCGCCGAACAGAAGCCCCCCTCAGGCCCGCGCATCTCACGCAGCGCCCAGTCGAGCGTCTCCACGCAGACCTCGGCGAAGCGCTGCTCGCGCGTCACCTGCCAGGCGTGCAGGTAGGCGCGCGCCAGCAGCGCGTTGTCGTAGAGCATCTTCTCGAAGTGCGGCACCGTCCAGGTGGCGTCGACGGCGTAGCGCGCGAAGCCGCCGCCGATCTGGTCGTAGATGCCGCCGGCCGCCATCGCGTGCAGGGTGGCCGGGGCGAGCTCGGCATCGCCGGCGGCGAGCAGGAACTCGAGCGTGGCGTGCGGCGGGAACTTGGGGGCGCCGCCCCAGCCGCCGTGCACCCGATCGAACATCTGGGCCAGGGCGTGCACGGAGTCCTCGATCGCGCTGGTCGGGACGTGCGCCTGCTCGGCGCGCTTGACCTCGGCCCCGGAGCTGATTGCGTGCGCCAGCCGCGCGCCCTGCTCGATCACCTGTTCGCGCCGCTCACTCCAGGCCTCCTGGATCGCATCGAGCACCATCGTCCAGCTGGGCATCCCCGGCCGGTCGACCGGCGGGAAGTAGGTGCCCGCGAAGAAGGGTTGCTGATCGGGTGTCAGGAACACGTTGAGCGGCCAGCCGCCCTGGCCGGTCATCGCCTGGCAGGCGGCCATGCACACGGCGTCGATGTCGGGGCGCTCCTCGCGGTCGACCTTGACGCAGACGAAGCGCTCGTTCATCAGCGCCGCCGTCGCGGGATCCTCGAACGACTCGTGCGCCATCACGTGACACCAGTGGCAGGCGGAGTAGCCGATCGAGACCAGCAGGGGGCGGTCCAGATCGCGTGCCCGGTCCAGCGCCTCCTCACCCCAGGCGTACCAGTCGACCGGGTTCTCGGCGTGCTGCAGCAGGTAAGGCGAGGTCTCCTGCGCGAGCCTGTTCATCTTCGTCTCAGGCTACTCGCCGCCCTCCGTTCCCTGATACGCCCGCCAGCAGAGCAGGGCGACGCCGGCGATGATCGCGCCCGCGGCCGCGTAGGCGACGCGCGTGCCGAGCAGGTCGGCGACGGCGCCCGCGATCAGCGCGGTGATCGGGAGCGTGCCGGGCAGCGCCATGCTCCAGGCGCCCATCACGCGGCCGCGGAGCTCCGGTGCGGTGCGCAGCTGCACGAGCGTGTTGGCCGCCGCGATCATCCAGATCGAGCAGGCACCGGTCGCCGTGATGCCGGCGTAGAGCACGGGCAGGTCCGGCGCGCATGCGCTCAGCACGACCGCCGCTGCGGTGAGCAGCGCCAGGGTCCGCACGTGTGCACCGGTCGGTTGCCGGCGCGAGGCCAGCAGCGCTCCCGGCACGGCGCCGACTCCGAACAGGGCCAGCAGCACGCCGTAGCCACTGCCGCCCAGATGGAACGCGCGTGTCGCCAGCAGGGGGAAGAAGAGGGTGGGGCTGAACAGGACGGTCGAGGCTGTGGCCAGCAGCAGGCAGGCGCGCAGCAGCGGGTGCGCCCAGGCGTAGCGCATCCCCTCGAGCGGACTGGGTCGGGGCGCACCGGGCTCGCGGGCGGCCCGTTCGCGGGCAGGCCGGTGGCGCAGAAGCACCGCGATCGGGGCCGCGAAGGTGACGGCGTTGACGAGCACGCAGGCCGCCGGGCCCGAGGTGGCGAGCAGCGCCCCGCCGAGCGCGGGGCCGAGCACGCGGGAGAGGTTGAGGATCACCTCGTAGAGGCTGACCGCGCCGGCGACCCGCTCGGGACCGACCAGGTCGAGCACGTAGACCTGACGCGCGGGGCCGTCGAGCGCGTTGACGACGCCGCTGGCGAGCGTGATCGCCACCAGCGGCCAGTAGCTGGCACTGCCCGAGACGATCAGCGCGTAAAGCAGCAGGCTCTGGGCGGTCAGCAGCGCCTGTGTCCAGATCAGCAGCACGCGGCGATCGTGATGATCTATCAGCGACCCCGCCCACGGTCCGAGCACCAGCATCGGACCGAGGCCCGCCGATGACAGCAGCCCGAGCTGCACGCCGCTGCCGTGCCAGCGAAGCACCAGCCAGCCGACGGCCACCAGCTGGGTCATCAGTCCCGAGGCGGAGGTGACCTGGCTCAGGAACCACCAGCGGAAGGGACGCACCGCGAGCGCGGCGCGCGGGCCGCCGTGGAACGCGGACTCGGTTGCAGCTGTCACGATGCGGAGCGTAGGTTTGAAACGAGTTCCACGCTTCAAGCTCTGTCGTGGACCCAACAGGAGGTCGCCTTGTACCGAGTGACTGTCAATTCCACGAGCGCCCCGGCCGCGGCGGGTCCTTATTCGCACGCCGTACGCGTCAGCGGCGAGCTGCTCTTCATCTCCGGGCAGATCCCGGTCGATGCGTCCTCGGGTGAGCTCGTCGGCGCGACCGCGGCCGAGCAGGCGCGCAAGTGCCTGGAGAACCTGCACGTCATCGCAAGCGACGCCGGCTGCTCGCTGGAGGACGCGGTCAAGCTGACCGTGTACCTCACCGACATGAGCGTGTTCGCGGAGGTCAACGAGGCCTACGCGCACTTCTTCAAGAGCGATCCCCCCGCCCGCGTCTGCATCGCGGTGGCCGCGCTGCCGCGCGGGGCTCAGGTCGAGATCGACGCCGTGGTCGCCGTCGGCGACTGAGGGCGGCTGCCGTGACGGACGAGCACGATCCCGCGAGTCCCGCGAGTCCCGCGAGTCCCGCGAGTCCCGCGAGCACCGCGAGTCCTGCGAGCCTCGCGAGTCTCGTGACCGAGGCGAGCATCGAGCGTGCCGCGCGCGCCGGTGAGGGCGTCGTACGCGAGACGCCGGTCATCACCACCCGCACGCTTTCGGAGCGGGCGGGCTCGCGGATCGTGCTCAAGGCGGAGAATCTGCAGGGCACGGGCTCGTTCAAGCTGCGCGGAGCGACCGCGAAGCTCGCCGCGCTGGGCGACGACGTCGGGCGCGGCGTCGTCTGCGGCAGCGCCGGCAACCATGCCCAGGCGGTCGCCTATGCCGCGCGCTCGCGCGGCGTGCCGTGCGAGGTGTTCATGCCCGAATCGGCGCCGATCGCCAAGGCCGAGGCCGTGCAGGCGCTCGGTGCGACGCTGCACCTGGGCGGCCGCTCGGTCGATGACTGCGTGGCCGCGGCCAGGGCACGCGCGGACGAGGCAGGCATGCGGTTCATCCATCCCTTCGACGATCCGGACGTGATCTCGGGGC
>Ga0207702_10006527_pt1 | contig 10036 bp, 8 predicted proteins | sample KBSCornC62_FD_184302 | JGI IMG/M metagenome (GOLD analysis project Ga0207702, IMG submission 184302) | Corn rhizosphere microbial communities from Kellogg Biological Station, Michigan, USA - KBS Corn C6-2 (SPAdes) (version 2) | ecosystem: Host-associated > Plants > Roots > Rhizosphere > Soil ...
ATGGTCGGACGGACGAGCTGGATCGCGACGTCGGCTTCGTGCCGGAGCACGTCGGCCGACCGCATCGCGCAGTGCAGGTCGACGAGGATGTTGGGGAACGCCCGCTGGAACTCCACCAGTCGCGGGGCCAGCCAGAATGTCCCGATTCCTTCGGTGACCGATACGCGGACTTCGCCGGCGATCGTCGGAGCCGCCACCTTGGCGTTGCGCAGGATGTCGAAGCTCGCCGACTCCATGCGCTCGACCGCGTCGACGACCTGCGCGCCTTCGTCGGTCAGCCGCGTGCCCAGCACGTCGCGCGTGAAAAGGGTCGCGCCGATCTCGCGCTCGAACTCGCTGATCCGGCGCCGGACCGAATTGATAGATTGACCAAGGCGTTCGGCCGCCGCGCGAAAGCTGCCGCAGCGTACAACTTCCAGAAAGATGCGCGCATTGCCCCAGTCGCCGAGGCCACCGGGATTTGTCGCCGAGCGTTCCGAATCAAGAACACCCCGTTTCGGAACCAGATGCATACGACGCTCCCTCGCCGAATTAAGCTTCGCAAACATGAGTTGAATTTACAACAAAAAAGGTGGCGTATGACGGCGCATGTGCGGGGCAGCCAGACCGGCGAGCCAATTTTACAACCTGCGATATATCCCGCGAAGCACCCTTTGCCGGCGAAGAACATCGAGACCTTTGCCGACGACGTTGTGGTGTTCACGCAGTCCGGAGTTGATCTGGACAGCCTGCTGGCTCGCGCGCGCATCGACCTGCCCGGCCTCGCCGGCGCCGAAGCAGTGCGCCGCGTCATGTCACACAATCCCGACAGCCTGTGGGCGATCGCGCGCCGCCGCAGCTTCGACGCCGCCGCTCCGGCCGTGGATGGCTTCGTCGCATTCCTGACTTTGAACGCGGAAGGCCTCAAACGCCTTGTCGCCGGCACGTTCGACGCCAGCAATCCAGACTTGTCGTTGTTGACGCCGCAGAACAAGACGCCCGCCGCCGTCTATCTCTGGGCGATGTGGGCCAAGGACGGTCTCGTCGCCGGCATCCCGCTCGCGTTCGAGAAGATGTTCACGCCGCTCTACAAGGATGCGGACGTCTATGCCCGCGCCGCGACGCACGAAGGGCGCAAGCTGCTCGAGACAATGGGCTTCGAGCCCGGCGTCGAATTGGACAACGTCAAGGCAGCGCACCTGCATGTCCTCAGGCGCGGCGGCGGCAGGCCGAGCCTGCCGTCCTACGACCGCTATCAGGGCGACGGCGTGGCCAAGCAAATCTCGGTGACGATGGCGCGCTCGATCGAGGACGTGATGCGCGTCATCACGGTGCGCAGCGCCGTCTACATCTCCGAGCAGGAGTGCCCTTACCTGGAGGAATTCGACGGCAACGACTTCTGCGCCACGCACCTGCTCGGCTATATCGGCAACGAACCCGCCGGCTGCATCCGCATCCGCTATTTTGCTGACTTCGCCAAGATCGAGCGCCTTGCCGTGCGCAAAGAATTTCGCAACACGCGCCTGTCGTTCAATCTCGTGCGCGCCGCGATCGACCTGTGCCGGGTCAAGGGCTATCGCACGCTGTACGGCCACGCGCAGAAGAGGCTCACCAAGTTCTGGTCGATGTTCGGTTTTGAGGAGTTCGAAGGCGGGCAGAACCTCGTCTTCTCCGATTTCGACTATGTCGAGATGAAGGCCTCGATCGAGCGGCACCCGAGCGCCATCACCATCGGCGTCGACCCGTACGTCATCATCCGGCCCGAAGGCCGCTGGCACCGTCCGGGCATCCTCGAGAATTCGACGAACCGGCCCGTGACGCGCCCGTCGGTCGACACCAAGGAGCCCGTGTGAACACGATCGTCGACTTCCGCAGCTATACGACCGCCCGCGGCGTGCCGACGCTCGTCTTCGTCGACATGCAAAAGGAGTACCTCGCCACGCCGCGGCTGATGGCGATCCCGGAGATCGCGGAGGCGCTCGCCAATTGCCGCAAGCTCCTCGACCACGCGCGCGAAACCGGACTGCCCGTCGCCTTCGTGCGCTGGCTCGATCGCTCCGGCCCGTTCTTCAACCAGGCGACACCGTTCGCCGGCTGGATCGACGGCTTCGAGCCGCAGCGCAATGAAATGATCTTCGATCGCAAGCGGCCGTCCTGCTATGCGAGCGAAGGCTTCGCGCAGTTCATGGATCACGGCGGCAAGGACGTCGTCCTCGCTGGCTTCGCCGGAGAATCGGCGTGCCTCTCGACCATGGTGGACGCGTTCCACCGCGGCCATCATCTCACCTATGTGGCTGACGCCTCGGCGAGTCACCGCCTGGTCGAGATGGCGGCGGAGGAAGTGCATTCCGCAATAACAAGAATTGCCAATCTCTATGGCGACGTGGTCAAGGCCGACACGTGGATCGGCGCACGTATCCGGGCCGCGGCGAAGGCGGGGTAGGCCGGCATCATGCGCGGTGGGGGGTCGAGTGATGTTCGTTGCGTTGAAGAACTGGCGGGAGCGTCTCAGGCATCGGGGCGGCGCTTCCGGTGATCGTCTCCTTGCCGGGACCGAGTTTTCTCTCTGGCAGGAGGCCGGCTCGGACGGCGTCCTGCGGCAATTTCGCGCGGTCGCGCTCTCGCCACCTCTTGCGCCCGGCGATCCGCATGCGCTTGGCGAGCTCGGAGCCCAATTCGACGGCGCCGAGCCTCTCACCGCCGCGGAGAATCTGTCAATCATGGCGTCGGTGGAGCGAGGGGCGGCCCGACAAAAGCGGCGGACTTAAGTGTCGCGCGGCGGGCCTGGAAGCGGGATTGGCCGGGAAACAACGCCATAAACCGACGGCGGATGCTGCGACGACCTTTGCGGTCGTTCTCGGCAACGCGCTCGAATGGTACGAAGTCGTTGTCTACGGCTATCTCGCCGCAGTCATCGCGCGATTGTTCTTTCCGGCAATCGATCCCGGCACCTCGCTGCTCCTGACCTTTGCCAGCTTCGGCCTGACGTATCTGAGCAGGCCGCTGGGTGCCCTCTTGCTCGGCCTCTATGCCGACAGGTTCGGTCGCAAGACCGCGCTGCAATTGTCGATCTGGTTGATGGTCGGCGCCTCGGCGGTGATCGCGCTCACGCCGACCTATCAAACCATCGGCATCGCCGCGCCGGTCATTGTGGTCGTGGCGCGTCTGGTACAGGGCTTTTCCGCCGGCGGCGAGTTCGGCACTGCAACCGCATATCTCGCCGAGCAGGACGCGTCGCGGCGCGGCTATCTGGCGAGCTGGCAATTCGCCAGCCAGGGGCTGACTGCGCTGCTCGCCACCGGATCCGCGGCGGCGCTCACCACCTTCCTGTCGAGCGATGCGATCGAGGCTTTCGGCTGGCGACTGCCGTTTTTGTTCGGCCTGCTGCTCTATCCGATCGGCATCTACATTCGTGCGCACGCCGCCGAAACAGCCGACTTTAGCGCCGCGCGCGAACGGCCGGAGCGGCTGAGCCTCAACGGGCACTGGCGGGCGCTCGCGACCGCCGTCGGCCTGATCGTCCTCGGCACCGTCGCCGTCTACACCATCATCTTCCTGCCAAGTTATGCGGTCCGATCGTTGCACCTGCCGGCGAGCACCGGTTTCCTCGCCGGCATCGTCACCGGCGTGCTTCAGCTCGCGCTGGTGCCGGTGTTCGGGGCGCTGTCGGACCGCATTGGCCGCACGCCGGCGCCCATGACCGCCGCGCTCGTCATGCTGCTCGGCTCCTGGCCGGCCCTGACATGGCTGAATGCGGCGCCGTCGTTCGAGCGGCTGTTTGTGCTGCAAGCCCTGCTCGGCCTGTCGATCGCGGCCTATCTCGGCTCCATGCCGGCATTGCTGGCCGAACTCTTCCCCGTCCGCGCGCGCAGCGCCGGCTTGTCCCTGTCCTATGCCGTCGGCGTCGCTGTCTTCGGCGGCATAGCTCCGTTCGTTCACGCCTGGCTGATCATGGAAACCGGCGATCCGGCGGCGCCGTCCTTCTACCTCGTCGCGGCGGCCATCGTGAGTATCGCCGCGCTGCTCGCGGCGCGACGCGTGAGAACACCCGCAGGATGAGTGCACCCGCATCCGGATCCGCGCGCGTCGTCACGGCCGGCGGCTCGCGCCTCGTCCTGCTCGCGGCCGGCATGTTCGCGATCGGCACCGATGCCTTCGTGATCGCGCCGCTGCTTGCGCGCATCGCACGCGACCTCGACGTCGGGATCGCCGCGGCGGCGCAGCTCATCACCGCTTACGCGCTCGCCTACGCGCTGTGCAGTCCGTTCATCGCGACACTAACCGCAAACTGGCGGCGCGAGCGCGCCGTCGTGTCGGGTCTGGCGATCTTTGTCGCCGCCAATGTCGCGGCCGCGCTGGCGCCGGGCTTCGCCGGGGTGCTCGCCGCGCGGGCCTGTGCCGGCGTCGGTGCGGCGCTGTTCGCGCCGGCGGCGAGCGCCAGCGCCGCCAGTCTCGCGGCGGCCGGACAGCGCGGCCGGGCCTTGTCGATCATGATGATCGGCTTGAGCAGCGCGACCGCGCTCGGCTCTCCGCTCGGCACGCTGATCGGCGCCGTGTTGAGCTGGCGCGCGGTGTTCCTGCTCGTGGCGATCCTCGCAGCAGCCGTCGCGGTCGCGATCCTCGCCACGATTCGCACCGGCGTGGAGATGGACGGGGCGTCGGTCGGCCAAAGGTTGCGTCCGCTGCGCGAACCGGGCGTCATTGTCACTCTGCTCGTCACCTTCCTCGTCCTGACCGGGCTTTACATCAGCTACACCTACATCAGCGTCATCTTCGATCGCGCGACCGGCAATAACGGTGCGCGCATGGCGCTGTTGCAGTCGATCTGGGGATTTTCCGGCGTCGTCGGCGCCATGCTCGCCGGCCGACTCACAGACCGCTTCGGCAGCGGCGCGGTGGTGCGCGCGATGCTGCTCCTGCTGCTCGCTGATTTCGCGCTGATGCCGTGGACCGGCGCGTCTGCCGGCACGGCGGCCTGCGCCATGCTGGTGTGGGGCGTCTGTGGCTGGGGCTTCGTCGTGCCGCAGCAGCATCGTCTTCTCGACAGCGCGCCGCGATCCGCGTCCATTTTGCTCGCGCTCCATACGATGGCCGTCTATGGCGGCACGTCTGCATCCGGCGTGATCGGCGCGCTGGCCCTGCAATGGATGGCGCCGCATCGCCTGCCGTTCGTCGGCGCGGGGCTCATCATGTCCGGGCTCGTCGTCGACGAATGCGCACGGCGTCTGCGCGTCGCCGGATCGGCGCGTCGTATGCGCGGGCAATGAGTTCCCAATTCAATTCGGGAACTCGTGAGGCTTTCATTTTCCGAAAATGATAATTGCCTCAGTGCGCTGCCGCCAATTGCGGGAATAATTGCGGGGACGCGCGAACAAACCTCGGTGAGGCCGCGTTAGCCGCAAAGTGCAAACATTATTTGCGAGGGCGCCATGGGTCAGTCGAAGCCATTTGCCCGCAGTATCGTCCTCGTGGTCGAGGACGATGAAGATCAGCGTTCGCTCGCCGCCACCGTGTTCGAGGAGGCGGGATTCAGCGTGATCGAGTGCGAAAGCGCCGAGGCCGGCGCCGCCGTCATCGACGCCAAGCGCGGCGAGATAGCCATGATTTTCACCGACTTGCGGCTGCCGGGCCGGATGGATGGTGTCGAGCTGGCGCACATCGCGAAGACGAAGACGCCGAGTGTTCCGGTCATCGTCACGTCCGGAGCCTCGGGAGAGCGGTTGCGCGATTTGCCCGACAGCACCGAATATTTGCAGAAGCCTTGGCGTGCGCTCGACTTGCTGATCCGCGCCGAACGCGTGCGGGGCGACGATGCCCCGGGCTGGCGCGGCGACATCCTGTAGCGTTTCGAAGACGTTAGCTTCGTGCGGTCGCGGGCCTCGGCTCGCGTTCCGCCAGCAGCATGTCGAGCGTATAGGCGTTCGGGCAGAATCCCTCGTAATGGTCCGCCGCGCTGCCGGTTGCGAGTTCGTGCGCACATTTGCGCTTGTGCGTGCAGGAGACGCACAGCCGCTCCAGGTCGCGCATTACCAGTGGGTCGCGATCGGACAGCGTGCCGGCATCGATCCCGAGTGCCGCCAGCATCCGGTAGAGCAGGCGGGCACTATCCGGGCTCTTGTCGGCGAGGGTCCTCAACTCTTCCGGGCTGATCAACAGGTCCTGGGCGATCGCGGCGACATCCTGCGGGTCGCATTGCGCCAACTCGCGGCTCGAGCCCAGCGTTTCGCGGTAATTTTTCACCCAGCGTGCGATCGCAGCGAAGATCGTTTGGTGGTCGGTCGGGTTGGTCTGCATGAGTCACCTCTGACCTTGCAGGCTAGGGGTGGCCGCGCCCGGTGCATTGATCCCGCTCAAGTGTCGGCGCCGCCTGCGCAACCCTGAGGCGGACACCGGGAGCCCGCGCGTCGTTGCTAGGGCCTGCGCGTCGTTGCGTCGCGCACGAAAGCTGGGGCCGGCGGAGGCAATGTGGACAACCCCACAAACACCCTCAGCCTAGGGGCCTCGTCCAGGGCTAATGCGCGCCTGGAAAGGCGCGACGCGCGCTGAAGAATTCCTGCACGCCTTCGGCCGAGCAAGTCGGACTATATCGGAGTCCGAGGGAATTTCCGTGCGCGCACACACGGGCGCGCTTTTCCAAATAGGTAAGCGATGCTGACTTGTTAATTGCTGGCGCGCCGCGACGAGAGCGTTACGATGGTCGCGCCAACAAGAGCAAAAACAGTGGAGGAGGCGTCCCGTGCGTCGCCCCATCCGACTGAAACCCAGAGGGAGAACGCATCATGAGCATCAAGGGACGCGTCACGCGACGCAGATTCCTCCAGACCACCGGCGCCGGCATTGCCGCCGCGCCGGTCTTTTCGCCTTTCGTAGCGACCGAGGCCTTCGCCGCCGACAAATCGCTGTCGATCGTGCAATGGGCGCATTTCGTGCCCGAATACGACACCTGGTTCGATAATTTCGCCAAGGAGTGGGGCAAGAAGAACAACATTACGGTCACTGTCGACCACATCCCCGTGCAAAACGTTCCGGCGCGCGCAGCGGCGGAAGCGTCGGCACAGTCGGGCCACGACCTGTTCGGCTTCAACGGCGCCGGCGGCGCGCACCTCTATCGCAAGTTCTTCCTCGACGTCGCCGACCTCGTGAAGGAGACCGAGAAGAAGTACGGCAAGGTGTCCACCATCGGCACGCAGCTCGGCTACAACGCCGACGACGGCACCTGGTCGGCTTTCCCCGACTTCTACATCAACTTCCCCGGCATGTATCAAAAGACGCTGTGGGGTGAGATCGGCGTGACGCCGGATACCTGGGACAACCTGCGCACCGGCGGCGCCAAGCTCAAGGCGAAGGGCCATCCGGTCGGCATCTCGCTCGGTCACAGCAACGACCCGAGCACGACCTGGCGCGGGCTGCTGTGGAGCTTCGGCGCCGGCGAGCAGGACAAGGCCGGCAAGAAGATCACGCTCAACACCAAGGAGACGGTCGAGGCCGTCAAATACGTCGCCGCGCTCTACAAGGAAGCGATGACGCCGGAAGTGTTGTCGTGGAACGACTCCAGCAACAACCAGTACCTCGTGTCGGGCGTCGGCTCCTACATCATCAACCCGATCTCGGCGTACCGCACGGCGCAGAAGGCCAACAAGAAGCTGGCCGACGACATCTTCGTCATCGAGCCGCCGAAGGGCCCGAAGGGCACCATGATGGGTGCGGCCTCCGAGTTCTACGGCATCTGGAAGTTCGCCAAGAACAAGGACGCGGCGAAGGAGTTCCTGCGCCACTACTCGGCAAACTGGCCGGATGCCTTCAAGGCGAGCGAAGGTTACAACAACCCGTGCTTCGCCGGACTTGTGCCGAAGCCGATGCCGATCCTCTCGGACGACCCGACTTCGACTCCGCGTGACAAGTTCAAGGTGCTGCAGGAATCGGACAAGTGGTCCGCCATTCCGGGCTACCCCGGACCGGCTACGCCCGCGATGGACGAGATATACTACCAGTTCATCATCAACGACATGATGGCGAAGCACGCGACGGGCCAGATGAGCGCCGAGGATTCGGTCAAGTGGGCGACGCAGCAGTGCGAGTCCATCTTCAAGAAATGGGTCGGCAAGGCCTGATCGAACGCGTCCGGGCCGCGCCTTGCGCGCGGCCCGGACAATCACACCGGCGTTGTGGGACGGCGGTTTCTAGAGGGCAACGCGAAACAACATGCCGCCGGGAAAACGGCGGGCAGAGCTTTTTGCTCTGAAGACTGGGAGGTTCAATGGCTGCGGTACTGACCCGGGACATCGTCAAGAAATTCGGCGAGGTCCCCGCCGTCAACGGCATTTCGCTCACGATTCCGGACGGCGAATTCATGGTTCTGTTGGGCCCGTCGGGCTGCGGAAAGACCACGTACCTCCGCATCATCTGCGGCCTCGAGCAGCAGACGAGCGGCGATCTCCTGATCGGCGGCAACGTGGTCAATGAGTTGCCGCCCCGCGCCCGCGGTGTCGCCATGATGTTCCAGAGCTACGGTCTCTATCCGCACTACACCGTGCGCAACAACATCGCGTTCCCGCTCAAGACGCAGCGCGTACCACGCGAGGAGATCGATAAGAAGGTCGAGTGGGCCTCGAATCTGCTTGGTATTGCGCGTCTCCTCGACCGCAAGCCGCGCGAACTGTCGGGCGGCGAGCGCCAGCGCGTCGCACTTGCCCGCGCTTTGGTGCGTGAGCCGACCGCGCTGTTGCTCGACGAGCCATTGTCGAACCTCGACGCCAAACTGCGCGCTTCCGCTCGGTTGGAGATCAAGGCGTTCCAGCAGCGGGTCGGGCTGACTACGATCTACGTGACACACGATCAGGTCGAGGCGATGGGCATGGGCGACCGGATCGCCGTCATCGACGGAGGGCGTGTGCGCCAAGTCGGGACGCCGACCGAGATCTACGACGACCCGGCGGACCGCTTTGTCGCCACCTTCGTCGGCACGCCGCCGATGAACATCCTCGACCAGAACGGCGGCGCCGTCGGCTTCCGGCCGGAGAACTTCCTGCCCAAGGACATGATGGAGGACCAGAACTTCGCCGAGTTCAATTTCCGGGTCGACCGCTCGGAATATCTCGGCTCCGAGCGCATCGTCTACGGCGTCGTCGAAGGTTTCGATCCTAAACAGATCGTCACCGCGAAGCTGCCGCCGGCGCATGTCGACGAGGCCAGCATCCGCCCGGGCGAATGGCATCCTTTCGCCGTGCGCAATGGCGCGATGCGTTATTTCGACAAGGACGGCAACCGCACCAGCCGCCACTAGGACGGATTTTCGATCATGGTCGCAATCGCAGATTCAGTTCCGAAGCCGATCTCGCGCTTCCGGTTCATATTGGACCGCCGCGACATTCTCGGCGCCATCTTCGTCGCCCCGGCAATCCTCTACGTGCTCCTGCTGGTGGGGGTGCCATTCCTGATGGCGCTCTATTACTCCGTCAGCAGCTACACGATCTACAATCCGGAATGGACCTTCGTCGGGCTGTCCAATTTCGTCGACATCCTCGAAAACCCGAGCTTCCGGGACACGTTGTGGAACACGTTCGTCTTCACGTTCGGTTCGCAGATTCTCGGCCTCGTCCTCGGCAAGTTCGGCGCGCTGCTGCTGCTGCGCCCGTTCCCCGGACGCAAGATCGTGCGCGCGCTGATCATATTGCCATGGGCGGTGCCTGTCGCGCTCGCCACCGTCGCCTGGCAGTGGATGTTCGATAGTCTCTACAGCGTCATCAACTGGACCATGATCGCGGCCGGCTTCATCGACCGCGCGGACGCGCCGAACTGGCTCGGCAATCCGCACCTCGCCATGCTATCGATCATCGTCGTCAATGCCTGGCGGTTCTTCCCCTTTGCCATCGTCATCTTCCTGGCCGGCATCACCGCGGTGCCGCAGGACGTGATCGACGCGGCGACGGTCGACGGGGCCGGCTTCTGGCGGCGCAACTACCAGATCATCCTGCCCATGATCCTGCCGATCATGACCATCGGTCTCGTATTCGGCATCGTGTTCACCTTCACGGATTTGTCGATCGTCTTCCTCATG
>Ga0207702_10006530_pt1 | contig 10032 bp, 9 predicted proteins | sample KBSCornC62_FD_184302 | JGI IMG/M metagenome (GOLD analysis project Ga0207702, IMG submission 184302) | Corn rhizosphere microbial communities from Kellogg Biological Station, Michigan, USA - KBS Corn C6-2 (SPAdes) (version 2) | ecosystem: Host-associated > Plants > Roots > Rhizosphere > Soil ...
TGCCGTGAAGACCAGATGGATACCCTTCACCCCGGCAGCAGCCGTATCGCAGGAGATCCCATCCACGATGATGCTGTTGGCGTTGCCGGCCGACGTACCGGAGAGCCATAGCCCGGCCCCATTCGCGGGAATGGCCTGAATCACCGTATCGCATAGCACGGCCCGATGAGTGGCTCCCGGAGCCTGGGCGACGGAGAATCCAATGGCGCAGTTGTTGAGTGTGTTACCTGTCGCGGTCAGGAGGTTCGCTGAATTGAGGGCAATACCGCCTTTGGGCAAACTTCCGTTGGCAGTAGAGGTCTGTCCGGAGATGCGGTTACCGGCGACCGCCAGTCGATTGACACCCGCTGAGTAAATCCCGCAGTCCCTCACGACATCGATGGTGTTGTCGTAAAACTCGATTTCATCACTAAACAGTCCTGCCCCGTGGGAATGGTCGTAGACGGCGAGCGCATACGTTCCCACATCGTCAGAGAAACTCGCATCCGAACCAAAGTTGATGAGCGTGTTACCGTGGGCTTTGCACCGAAAGACGCCCGACCAGAAGTACAGGAAGTTCTTGATGTAGGTGCCATCCGCGAAGCAGTTTCGAACGACGCAGTCCTTGACGGTGAAACGCGCGGTGACCGTATCGGATCCGGAAAAGCCGAAGACCGACGCGGTTATCTGAATGTCCGTCAGCGCGGCGGTTTGACAGTTGCCAGATTTGGAAATGAAGCGTGCGCCGTCGCATACAAAACCAGAGATAGGCCACGTCACGCCCGCGGTATTATCGATGTAGATCCAATAAAGACCGCCGAAGTTTGACAGACCTCCCCGGATAAACCGCAGATTCACCGCTTCCTGGGTGGCCGCAGAGGATCCCTTGATGTACCAGAAGTAGCCGCATACGCTGTTGCCTACTCCGTTGCCGGTCACAAACACATCTTGGAATTCAATGTCCGATTGATCGGTGCTGTAAAATACGTTGCAGGGTGTATTCCCGGTCACTTTTACCGCAGCGCCTGTCATACCCTGAATCGTCGTTCCACTGATCAGTGTGAGGCCAAAGTTGGTCATTGACGCCAACGAAGCGCTCGCAAGCGCCATGGGGCCATCGATGTAGATGCGCCCCCCGATCTTGCAGGACTTCACCAACGCGGCAGAATCATCCGTCACTCCGTCCATGACGGCCCCATACCGGCGTGGATGCGGTGCGGGATAGAGATAGGTGGTCGGCGTGATGTTATTGGAGATCTCGGCCGCTGTCCGAGGGTAGAGAAGCTGAGCGAGCCCTTGTGCCGATACAGCGGCGTTGTAGGGATCGCCTGAGCGAATGACATCACCGGGGATGGTGGGATCCTGGTCATCCGGTGCGTAAATGATGTACTTGTAGGCGGGCAGCGAATCGTCCATCCAGATCGCCGGGAAATTCCCGTCTCCATCGGCCTGGACTGGATTCTGTAAAGCGACTGTCAAACCCGCATCCGCATAGATCGGCTGGGGCGTGGTAGTCTGCGTGGCGTAGAAGCCGATGAAAGCGCCAGGAATGGGCGCATTGATATTATCCGTCGCGCGATAGAACGGCGGAGCAAACAATAGAGCCATGGGAGTCCTATGCAAAGCTGGCAATGGGCGCTTGTGTTGCGTCCACTGATACTGTTGATATTCCTGGGCGGGATCGTCGCGCCACTCAAGTGGGCGATACTGAAATGCGTGAAAAACCCGCGAATCCGCCGGGTACTACTGATTCGCCTCAATTAGCGGCAATGTCGCTGCCGTTGCGGGCAATACGGCTCGTGGTGATTGCCTCAATGCCTGTAAGGTCAAAGTGCCTAGGGCATTTGGAGCGTAATTAGGTGTTGCCAATACTTGTTGCCCCAGGCCTGACATGAGTCCCCGACGCACGGCGTAGGGAGCTGCGGTTCCAGCCACGGCGGCCAATGCCAGTGGAACGTTGCCTGTGGCCAAAGCCGCTGCCGCACCGCTCCCTCCCACGGTCGCAGCCAGTCGAGAAACACCGACGCCCCCTTTTGGCAATTTAGTTGCGTCGCCAAAATGATCCGCGAATCTTGCAACGAGCCCAAACCCATCCGTCATTGGTCGGCCGCGTTGGAGTTGCTGCGCTAGTTTTGTGGCAGAAACGTTGCCGCCTCTAAGGGCCGCCTGGGCCTGATAGGATTTTGCGATGACAGTTCGCGCATTCTGGAACTGCTGGAGCAAGTCCGCCTGTCCGTTTTGCTGAAGATGGCGCCCGATCTGCTCTTCAAGAGCATTCGCACCGTTAATCTGTGCCTGTGCGAGCGCTCGCGCTTCTGGGTCGGCGTTACGCGCGGCCGCCGTAAAGTTGGCGGATGCCTGTTGCCTCAACCGTTGAGTGTAGGCAAGCGCTTGTCCTGAACTAAACGTAGGTTGATCCAATGATTGGACCAGTTGTTCAATATGCTCACCTGCCGGCGTTGCAGCGCCGGGAAATGCATTTTGGACATTCCGTGAGGGATTCGTTATCGCTTGGATATCAGCGCGAAATTGCGCATCCGCATTGATCTGCCCGACCCTCGAAACTTGTCCATACACTTGGCCTTCTCGAGCTCGCACAGCTCCGAGTGCTTGCTGGGTGATTGGCGTGTCTGCTGGCAGCCCGAGGTCGTGGGCAACCAAATTGTTGGTGACTGTCTGATTTCGGGCCTGTGCTGCCTGTCTGGTCGCGGCTTTCCCGGAAATGCTCTCCAACGCCGTTGCAGCAGCACTCGGGTTCACCTCCGTCGGCGGTATGACGTAACCGGCGTCGCGCCCAGCCTCCAGCACGGCATCGCGTTCGGCATTGGCCGACTGCGCGGTCGCTGCGGCGGCGTTACGACCATTCAAGATTCGCGTCGCACCCGCCGCTACTGCATTGCCAACAGCCTGCCCACCCGCCCCCAGAGCCCCGCCCAGGGCTGTATTGCGAATGGTCTCACCAGTGGATACCGAAGGCTGTAGCGCCCCTGTAGCGGCCCCAATGAGCCCTGCGCCAACCACCGTATTGGCTCCTGGGATGAGCAATGCGGGCGACGTGTTCACGACGTTCCCTGCAATGTTGCCAACCTTTCCGGCTCCAGTGGCCATGAGCGGCGCATCCCGTTCCCGGGAGTCCTGAACATCCTGACGACTCACGAGTCCCAAATATTGGCCGGCACCGCGGCCGAGATCTACGATGGCCTTCCCGTAACCTGCAGCTGCATTGGAAAGCGCGGCGCCCAATTCGGATTCCACCGGATGCGTGGAATTTGGATCGGCGCTGGCAATGGGTGATTGCGCGGCTTTGGCAGCCGGTGATCCCGTGGGAACGAGTTGGCCATTCACTGCATCAAATGACCGCACCTGCGGCGCTGATTGCGTGCGGATATAATCCGCCAGTTGTTTGGCTCCCGCAGTGTCGCCAGCTGCATCTGCCTTCTGAAGCGCGGAGTAAACATCCGTCAGGTCAGTCATTTACTTGTATTTATCCAGAAGAGACTGGATCGCAGGAGGGTGCGAGGGTGCTTGCAGGCTTCCTGGACTTTCCTGCGCCGAAGCGAATGGACTTTGGCCCTGCGCGATTCGTTGCCTTGCGAAAGTGACAGCCTTTTGTTTGATGGATGCCGGAAGACTAGAAAAGAACTTCGGATCCTTCGGATCGGAATTCAGGAGAGTAATCACCTCGGACTTAGTCAGTCCCGGCACCATCAGCGGAATTTCTGTTTCTTTGCCGCCAATGTTGACTCCCACGCTGATCTCCGACGACACTCCTCCATCTGGACGGCGTAGAACGCCTAGCCAACCATTCCCCTTCTGAGAACCGTCTACGCGCTTGTCCCACTGAGCTGCATCCGTACCCGCTGACCCTGGTCTAGCCAGCAAACTGGCCAGATCCGGCCTTGCGCCTGAGGCGACTTGCGCGCCGTTTGTCGGTTGATTGATTTCAGGAAGCCCCGTGGGGCCCGCTTGCACTCGCAAGCCTTCGATCGCATCGGCCCGGTTACGCGCTTTCTGTGCTACAACGGTTGGGCTATCGCCGGGAATTGGAATGTAGAGTTGCTTGGCAGACTTCCACTCGCTTTCTGAGATTGCCGCGCCGGATTCCTTGCGCAGGATCGGAGCAATGAACGCTTTGGCGACGTTCTGATACTTCTGCCCGGTATCGGATGCAAGGAAGTTCATAGAGCCGCCTGCGGTAGCTGCGTCTTTCGCACCCGTAATGCCGGTCGGATCGTATGCGTTGGGACCGGTGATCATGGCTTCCAACGTGGCATTGGCATCCTGAGCGCGCAGTCCAAATGCCTTGGCGTTACCTTGCGTCTCGCTGAGCCTCGCTCCTGGCGGTGAGGTTCCCACCGTGGGGCCTTCGAGCTGACCAGGAATCAACCATTTCTTGGTAGTTGTCCCATCGGCATTCGGGACCTCGACCAACTGAGGCTTATTCGAACGGCCTGCCTCGAGGTCCTGGCCTCGAATTGTCACCGCGCGACCAGCCGCAGCACGCGCATTTTCTGCCGCAATGCTATTCGCTGACCGCGCATTTTCCTGACCTTGCGTGAAATGCGCCTTGATCATTTCCTGCTGTGTAGTGAATTGCTTGTCCGGATCGACCAAACCCAAGAGCGCGTGCTGCTGTAACCCGGCAGCCAACTGTTTCACCTGGTCCGGAGCCAACTGAGAGAACGAGCCGGGACCGTGGGTTTTCTCATAATCAGCAATGAAGTTGGGTGCCACCTGTTTAGCCGCAGCGACCGGATCATCTGCAGAGGCCACCTGAGAGGCGGCAACATAGATCTGACGATTCTGCTGCAACAGATCAGCCGCCTTGGCGCCACTGAGTTGCGAGGAGGCTTGTACGCCCTCGGGACCATATTTCGAGAGGTCCGCGAGCGAGGCATTCGGGTTCGAGGCAAGCGTTGACTGAATTCCCTGTTGATTGCTGAGCGCAGTCTGCTGCTGCTGCAATGCTAGGTCACCCAACTTCTGGCGCTGCTGCTGACCCTTGATGGCATTGGCTTGCTGGTAGATATCGCCCAGACTAATCGGAGTGTAAACAGCCATGAATTAATGTCCCAGAGGCGCTTGGGTGGTCGAAGTGCCGGGGTTCAAATAGCGGTACATGAGATAGTTGCTCGCAAGTCCGTTTGTCGTATTCGCAATCGTCTGACCGTTTTCGTTATACGCAGAAGCTCTGGCGTTCCCGGCTCCCATGATGGCCGCGCTATTCTGATTCGCCATGTTGGTGCCAGCCGCGGTCGTGGCGTTGGTTGCAGACTGACCAGCGCCGGCTAATCCTTCAAGATGCCCTATATAGGAATTGAATTGATTGGCGGCCAGCCCTGAAGCGTAGGTTTGACCCGCTTTGACGGCTGCACCTGATAGCAAACCTCCCTTCGCTGCCGCAGAGCGGTTGATTGCATCCTGCCCTTGCTGCAGGTTGAATTGAAAATCAGGCGCGGTTGAGAACGAGGAGAAATCCGCTTTACCCGTGCCCTTAACTACATTTCCATTCGCATCTGTGGTATCCAGACCGTATAACTTCGCAACCTGATCGAGTGCGCTGATACCGGTCGTGCGAAAGGGTGTGTTATCGGCACGCGCCTGGTCATATTCTCGTTGCTGTTCCTGAACTGAATTTTGAGAAGCTCTTCCAGCAGCGCCGGAAGCCTTATTTGACGCGACCGTTGTAGCCGCGGCACCGACGACGGCAGCCCCAACGACGGCAGCAGCAACCATTAGGATTCTCCCAGAAACTTGCTGTAGTAGGTCTCTACAGGCCTGTAGTCGAGTTTTTCAAACAGCCAGCCGGCATCCTTGTGGAGCTTCGAGCCCATAAACATGCGCTGAACACCTCTGCGCCTGGCTTCTGCTTCAACCGTTTTGAATAATCGAATGCCTGCACTCTTGCCGCGATACTCCGGTTTCACCCAAAAGATATCCATGGTGAGCGTCAGACACGTCTTGTAGTGCAGTCCTGGAGCCACGAATCCGACGAAGTAGGCCATGATCTCGCCAGCCTCACGACCAGCAATAAACATCACCTCTCCGCGGGCATCTCGCGCCAGATAGATGTCGTACTGAGGATCCAGAGGAACCTGATCCTTGTTGAGCGCCAGTTCCTGCCAATGCAGCGGGAACATGGGCTTCAGTGATTCGAGGTTTTCAGTCAGCGACTCCACCGCGAATGTCATCATGAGGTCGGCAATACTCCCCGGACGTCGAAAAAGGACGTGCGGATATCAACAATCAGATGAATTCGATCATCTGCGCTGTTGTTGATTACTTCATGCTCTTCGGCGTTCTGAAACCACCACAGCTCGCCGGTTCGCATGTTGACTGACTCTTCACCGCACCTGAAAACGCACCCAGGCATTGCCTGAAGCACGTAATGGAAGCGATCCCAGTAGGTCGCATGCACTGGAGTATCCGCATGGGGATAAATCCGCCCTCCCGGACGAATTTTGTTGACCATGACGCGCCCCAGTCGCTCACCTTCGACCATTGCCATGAGTGCAAATATCAGATAGCGCGAGGCTGGTAAATGCAGGATGCCGTCCATGTTTATACATTCGTGCTGATCCTTTTGCGAACGCTCCAGTTCGGTCACTGAGGACGGCGGGAAGCGAAGAAAGATCGTTTCGACATCCTCAAACGGACCTTGCGGGTAATCGCGAAGATAACTATCTGTCTTCCACAATGCTGGCTGACGTTGAATTTGAAGCAAGAGCGAAATTACATTTACATTCTCGCTCAGTTTCAGGAAGTTCTTCACTCTTCAGATCCGTCAATCCAGGCTGTACGTAATGGAAGCGGCCGAAAATCCCTTCGTCCCGGTGTTGGTGTAGGCTGCTCCCGTCACCCCATACCCAAAGGTGATGACGCCACCCGTGTCCAAGGTCGCGATCGATAGTTGGACGACGCCATTGTCAAACGTCCTGCAAAACATCGACTGGGAGCGAGCGGGACGAATGGCCGCGGGAGCACCCGTCAAGGTGAACGACACGGAATTGCTCGTCGCGGTCGTGCTCGGTAGCTGCAGCACGACAATCGACCCACTCACGCTATAGCGGATCGTCGGGGCCGGATCGGTTGTGGTACCCGTGAATGCGCCGGTATAGGTGCCGGCACTGAAATGAGCCGCCACCAATGCGGTATCGGCGGCTATATAAGCCGTCGTTAGTGTAGCAACACTCGCCGCCAGCTCCGCATCGCGCGTAATGGTATCCGGGATATCTCCATCTCCGACGGATCCAAACGACAGCACACCGCCGCGACGAACGAGGAACGTGTTATCGGATGAAGCGACGATATCGGAAGGTGCACCCGATGTAGGCGCGACTCTGCCAATGACACTCGCCGGCTGGCTGTCGCGTAGCTTCGCATTCGTGATGGCCTTGTCGGCCACAGTCACCGTCGTGACGGAGTCGGGATCAGGGGTCACCGCCACCTGGCGGGCCCACTCGTCCCACTCTCGCTGCGTCTGGGGCCAATGTTGCGAGCCCTTCTTGAGCGGCATCAGGAACCGTTCAGCAGGGCCTGAATCAACGTACGGCGCACTGGATCCGATATCGAGTACCGATAGACCCGATTACCCAACCGCGGCTTTCCCAACCGATTGAACAGCGCCTTACGCTTGAAATCCCCGCGTTGACCCAAGGGACGGCGTATCTCGTTCGACCATAATCGGCCGCCGTCTTCAGAATACTGGAGCATTACCTGCGGATCACCACCCTGCCCTGTCGTCCCCACGCCTGACTCGAATTCGAGCTCGAGAGAGGCGTGCGGCACATTGGGCGCCGTGGGAGAGACCGCCGTGGACACCATGGGCTGATCCCACTCCGTGAATACATCCGCACTCAAGATGCCCAAGCGATTCGAGTTTGAATCGCCCACCAGTGTCATGTTCGGCAGACGGACCAGAAACCCCACTGTCCAGTTCGTCAGCCCATAGGTCTGCCGCTCGTGCCACAACTGGGTGGACGCATCAAATACGAAGGTGGCTTCTGCGTACGAAAAGCCCACCATGGTATGGCCGTTTTCGATCCAACTGAGCGCAATGCAGTCTTGGCTGGCAAACTTTGCAATCGCCTGCTCAATCGCAACGGTGGAGATACGGATGGGGGTATACCCGTTGACTCGACGCAACGTGCCATCCGAGGCGGCAAAAAACACCGAATTGTCCGCTTTGGTGATGCCGAAGCGTGAAACGAGTCCGATCTCCATGTATCCGGAGGCAGTCCGGGACAGCGGAAAATCGGCCTCCCCGGAGTTGTACCAGATTTCAAACTTCTGCCGACATCCCAAGAAGACTTCGCGATGGTCTACGATCGATCCCACGATATCGTCGGGCCCCGATTCCGCCGTGGCGAAATCGAGCGCATTCCACACAGTGGGATCGAACGCGGTGTGATTGATGTAGAACTTTCCATCGCCCGGCCCCCCGATGAAATAGCCATCGAGGTAGCTCATCCACTGATAGCCGGGGAAGTTGGGATCGGTAATCTTCCTGACGGCCGCACCGTCCCAGATATACCCGTCCCCATCAACCGTGATCATCAGATGACTGCCATCACCGGCCATAAACACACGAGAAGACCCGGGAATGGTCCCCAAGGCTGAGCTGACCGCACCCGCGACCGTGTAGAGACTGGTACCAGATACGACATACGTTATCTGGTTGATGTGAATCACACCGCGAATCGGGCCCGTGCCCACCGTCACATAGGACTGCACGCCAAAAGCGGCGACCACGGCTGCCGGTGTTTTGGCTGCCGGCGGGCCTGGTTCCAGATACGCGTTTATTGATCTCTGCGCGCTCAAGGGCAGCGATTCGTGTTGATACGACTGAACGCCAAAGGGGATCTGCGGCATCAGAAATAATCCGCTTTTACCGGCCGCGACACACGCGTAGGCGCCAGAATCTTGCGAAGCTGCCTCTCTGCCGGGGAGGCGACGGGAAGCCCAATGGCGCCTTCTGCTGCGATCTTGGAGCGACGGGGTTCCTCCAACTGAAACTCATCCACTAGTGTCGAAGCCACCATCGCCACAATGATGTCGGCAATGGAGTCGTCAATTCCGTCCGAAACGTCGATCTGCGCGATGTCGAGATCCTCCAGTTTTGCCTGGACCACTAACATGTGATCGCTGATCAGCTTGGAGTCCTCCGCTGACAGGGTATTGCCGATCGGCAACACACCCAGCTTCCGGGCCACTCGATCCCGCATCGTCGGCTGATTGATCGACACGTTGCCACCGTCCGGAATTCAACAAACCTTTGGCCACGCGGTCGGGAACCTCCACGACCGCACCTTTTCCCGCGGCGATGGAGCCATAGCCGGCGAAATGCCCGGACCATGGTCCATCGCCTATCAGCCTCAACTTCACAGATTGATGCAGTGAGCGAGCACCTGAAGTGTTCCGGCTGCCGCGGTCGCTGCAACCGCCGTCTGGTTCCACTGCAGTTTCGTTACCGACGTCAATGTGGTCGGCGCGCAGGCATAGTAGGTACTCGTCCCTGCCTTCTGATCTGCAATGGCAGTGACCAGATCCGTTGAGCCCAACGTGAGCTTGCCCACCGCCAGTGGTGTGCCGTTGGTATCCATGTCCGTTGACGACACCGTGAATCCAATCACAGTGACATTCGCCGGCAGATATCCCAACTCGACGATATCGCCCACATCATCCAGTGATGTGGTAGCCATCGCCACGCTGAAAGGAATGACGATCAAGCCGGCGCTGTACGGCTTGGGAATCAGGTGAGCAGCCGAAGCGGCCACCGTTACTGTTGCAGCAGTCATTACGCATCTCCCACAGAAGCAAAGAAGCCAGTGACGACACCATTGTCCTTCGGGGTCGTGGTGTCAGTCGCACCAGTGCCGAATTGAATCTTCCCGACCTCGTACATCTGCTGGATCGCAATGCCGTGCTTGGTCTGGTAATCCTTGTCCTGCGTTCGGGTATTCCAACGCTGCGCCAGGGCATAGCCCAGAGCCTGCGCGCCGCACAGATAGACCTCGCCCACATCCAACGCGCTGGATGTGCCCTGCAGGAGCC
>Ga0207702_10006533_pt1 | contig 10029 bp, 9 predicted proteins | sample KBSCornC62_FD_184302 | JGI IMG/M metagenome (GOLD analysis project Ga0207702, IMG submission 184302) | Corn rhizosphere microbial communities from Kellogg Biological Station, Michigan, USA - KBS Corn C6-2 (SPAdes) (version 2) | ecosystem: Host-associated > Plants > Roots > Rhizosphere > Soil ...
CGGGTTCGCCGACTCGCAAATCAATATCAGCGATACTACACTACTTGCGACCGGCGACCTTTTTCAGAGCCAGTTCGCGCCAACCCTCAACCGGCCCTTTTACGGCGGCACCATTGCGCAGATATTAAAAAAAGACCCCAAAGGCGACTCAAACGATTTCTCCATTGCCACGGCTCCGCGCATCCTGGTCGATCAGAAATACAACCTGATGAATATGGGCAAAACTGTAACTTTTAACGACGGCAATACTGCAAATAACATTGTGGTGAATGATTGGATATCTGTCCCCTATTTTTATAAATCTGATGGCGACTACAATCTTTGTTTTGGAGATATGCCCTCGAACAACAATAAACCCCAGGCTGGCTTTAAGACCCAATACTATCCCGAACTGCAAAAAGTTCTGCAGCAAACCAAAAAGGTGGTTCGGTATATGCTGCTAACTCCCCGCGACATATTGGAGCTAGATCTAATGATCCCGGTTTACCTGCAACAAGACTGCGCTTATTATTATATCAACAAAATCGACAGCTGGCGCAAAGGGCAACCTTGTAAAGTCGAACTAATAAAACTTGGATAAAATTATGCCAATTGGCATTTATAACATATATTTGTAAACCTTATTTCCCACGCCCGTTCTCAGGGCTCTCAAGTATTAAAACATGGCAAACGATATCAGTAAGAAAATTTCTATCGACGTTCAGGTAAACACCGATGGCCAACAGCAGGTTGAACAATACAAGGCATCATTTGATAGCCTGCGAACCGCGATAAACAATCTAGGCAAACCTGTTGCCAATCTTTCCAAAACGCTCGGTTCGCTAAATAATGATCTTTCTCAATTGGCATCGGCCAATGAGAAAGCAGCAGCAAAAATTCTGAACGCACTAAAGAAAACCAGTGATCAGCAGGCTAAAATTCAGTCTTCAAATAACCAAAAGCTTAAAACAAATCTTTCCGAAGCTAATGATATGCAGGAGCAGGCTTTGATCAACGAGCTGGCGACAAAGTATAAGTACTATGGCATGATGGCTGCCACCGAAAGTGAACAGTACAAGGACCAGAGGAAAAAGCTGGACCATCTTTTTAAGCAGAAAGGGTTGAGCCAAAAGATGTATAACACGCAGGCGGAGCAATTGCTTAAAGACCATTATACCCGCATGCAGCTAATTGTTGATCAGTATATAAAAGACAATAATAATACAAACGAGCTAACCGCGTCCGGCACCAATAAAATCAACACGCCTGCATTGAATCTTAAATTGCCTAAGCCGGCACCCAAGCCCGGTTTTTTCCAGCCTCTCATCGACGGGTTCAAAACAACCTTTGCCACCATTTTGACCTACTACAAAAAAACCGAACAAGCCAAGAGCAAAGCCACAATTGACAGCGCAAACAAAACCAACACCGCCGTGGCCTCTGCCGAAAAAACCGCAATGGACAAAAAACTCACCAGCGCCGTTGCCAACGCTCAGAAAATTGAAGACACCATATTGGGCATCGTTACCAAAGCTATAGATGCGCGAGCCAAAAAACAGGTAGCATCCCTAGAAGCGCAGAAAACGAAAGAGCTGGCAAACACTTCCCTTATTACAACCCAAAAAGAGCAAATTAACTCAAGCTACCAGAAGAAAGAAAATGCCGTTAATAAAAAAGCGTTTTTGGAGAAGCAGCGCATCTCTATTGGTCAGGCTATTATTAACGGCGCCATCGCCATCACCAAATCTGAAGCAGATCTTGGCCCGATTGCAGGCACCATCGCCATTGCGGCAATTGTTGCCAACACAGCCGCCCAGATAGCAACCATTGCCTCCCAAAAACCGCCTGCTATGGCCAAAGGGGGCTATTTTACATCCGATGGCAAAGGCGCCGTGCTGCCTGGCTATAGCCGTACCGACAACACCAACGCCTACCTGCGTTCGGGCGAAGCCGTTGTGGTATCCGAAGCCATGCGTGATCCATGGGCCCGCAACCTGGTAAGCGCCATCAATGTGGCATACGGCGGTCGGGATTTTTCAGTTCCGAATACATCCCGGGGATATGCAGTAGGCGGTATTTTTACTGACGGCGGCAATGCCAACCGCTACTACAACCAACCGATGAACGACAATAAAAACCTGGCCAATACGATCGCCTATCAAATGATCAATAACTTTCCGCCGGTGTATGTGGATGTGAAAGACATTAATAACCAGCAAAATATCCTGGCGCAAACGGTCAACCGCGTTAACTTATAAGGATTTCTTTTCTGCATGGCGCCCGTTAAGTGCCAGGGCGAGTATCCTGCAGAGCTTTTTGCTCTCGTCCAGCTTAAGATTAAAGTCGAAATTCCGCTCATCGGCCTGTATGCGGATGATCCTTACAGACTTGGCAGACATCTGTGCAATGGTTTTGTTCGCTATGTCGACAACAGCGGCGTTTACCCAGTCATTGTGCAGCGAAATGTGTATTCGTCGTGCTGTTTCATCGTCATTCAGGTTTGGTAGATCGACAATGGTGTAATCGCCCAGGGTAAAAACCACATTAATATCGCTGCTGAGACTAAACGACTTGCCGCCAACTTTACTCAACTCCAGGTAGAGTGTTACAGTACCACGCTCCCGAGTCGCATAAGCACGGAGTGTAGTGACAGACAAAAGATTCCCAATCCTGGCAATCTTCTCAGTACTGGTCAAAACAACGGTATCGCCCGTAGCCGCATCATAATTAATGCTCTTGATTTTTTGAGCATTTACAGCAGCCGGGATCACCAGCGCCAGCATAACCACTAAAAGTTTGATTGAACCGCAAGACCGGGATAGCATCATGTGAAAGGTTTGATTGAACGCAAGTTAATTCTTTCCCCGAAAAAACAAATCAATATCATAAAAAATGACCATCACGCTCGCCAATACCTTATTCAACGACGGCATCTTCTCCGAAATGTACAAAGCCGGCTTTATAACCGACAAGGTATTCATCTACCGCGAAATGTACCTGTGGGTACACGCCCAAATGCAAACCCGCGGCATCACCAAAAACCAGGCTGTACTGGAGGCTGGCGGCAAGTTTAACCGCGATGAGCGCACCATCTGGCGGGCATTGAATTGTTTTGAGGAGAAGTAAATCTAGGTCAAAATACGAAACATTAAACGACCAACTATTCTAACCACTTTAACCTTTTTAACCAATTTAATTTTATTTATCATTAATCACCTTAATAATATTCCTGCTGATGCGCTGCAGTATGGTGGCATCCTGCGTTACAATTTCTGCATCGGCCATCATGCCCTGCTTCAGATGTATGGGCCGCCGCATGTCCGAGGCTTTGGTCAATTTGAAATCGACCTTTGAAAGAAAAACACTGTCTTTGTACGGAACATCGGAAATATACCTGATGCGTCCCCTTAACATACCGTATTCTTCAAAAGGGTAACTTTTTAATTTGATCAATACCGGTTGGCCCTCTTTCACCTTACCCATACTGGTTTGGGGTATCATCATTTCGCCAAAAAACTGTTCGTTGCCGGGGTTCACATAAAAAACCTCCTGGTTAGCCGTGAGCACATCATTTTCCTGGATCACGCTGGCAAATTCAACCCTACCTGGCTGCGACGCGGACAAAACGTATTTGGTTTTCCAGTCTTCAATCTGGCTCACCAGACTGTTCAGGGCCTGCTCAAACTTAAATTTCTCCTGGCTGATTTGGTTGTCCAGTTCCAGGATTTCTTTCTGTTTGGCCACATAATTGGTGTTGGCGCTTACCAATGAGGCATCGGTTTGCACTAGCTGCGATTTCTTTGCCAGGTATTTGCTCTCTTCGTCGCGCAGCTCAGATTGTGTGCTAGCTTTTTGCTGAACCAGTTTCTGGTAGATATGAAACTCCTGTTCGGCCAGGGTATAGTCTCTTTGCTGGATGGTTTTTTGGGCATTCAATTGCTGTTCCTGTTTTGCAAGATCGCCCAGATCCTTATCCAGATAGGTTCGTTTTTTAACATAGAAACCATTCTCAACAGACGATTTATAGGTCAGGTATTCCTGGTAGAAGTTTTGATAGGAGGTTTGCAGCTCACCCAATTGAGCAACGTCGGTATTATCCAAAAAGCTGATCAGTTCCGCATGATTGGTCTGCACCTGCTTTTGAAGGGTTGTCAATTTCTTAAAAAGATTTACCACCTCTTCATGATTCGCTGTACTTTCTATATACCCGAGTGGTTGTCCGGCGGCAACCTCCTCATTTTGCTTTACCAATAGCTTCACCAGTTTTCCCGGAACTTTGGCCACGATCGGCTTGGCCGCGCTGGGCGAATTGATTTTCAGCGAAGCCTTAACCACATCTGGATAGCGCACCAGGCCCGATATACCCACAATGAGCATTAATATAAAGAAAAACAAAGTGATGCCCCATCGAAGTATCCACGAGGGGACCTTCGTTATAATATCCTGCATCTCATCGGTATGCCGGGTTTCCTGGCCGTTATCTAAAAATGTTCCTGGCATTATGTTCCTAATTCTAATTGATTTTTTACTAACCTGTAATAGTCTCCCTTAAGGGAAGTCAGCTCATGGTGGGTTCCCTGTTCTATAATGCGCCCCCTATCCAAAACAATAATATTATCGGCATTGCTAACCGTACTTAGCCGGTGCGCCACAATCACCACCGTTCTGCCGGCAAAAAACTCCTGCAGGTTGTTCATGATCACGCGCTCGTTGTTGGCATCAAGCGCGTTGGTTGCCTCGTCAAAAAATATGTATTCGGGGTTCTTGTAAACGGCCCTGGCTATCAGGATACGTTGCCGCTGCCCCTGGCTTATGCCGTTACCCTCCGCACCAATTTTGGTATTTAGTCCTAGTGGCAAGCCTTCAATAAAATCCTGTATGTTGGCCACTTTGATTGCATGCCGCAATTTGGCCCTATCCGGGTAGTCATCGCCCACGGCAATGTTACGTTCTATAGAATCCGAAAAAATAAACCCATCCTGCATCACTACACCACATTGGCTGCGCCAGGTTTTGTAGCTCAAATTGTTTAAGGCCTGGCCGCCAACCCGTATTTCGCCCTTTTCGGCCATATAAAAACGCAGCAGCAATTTCAGGATGGTGGTTTTTCCGCTTCCGCTCATACCTACTATGGCAGTCGTTTTACCTTGTGGGATGGTGAGGTCTATATTTTGCAATACAGGATCGTTGCCGGCTCCCGGGTAACGGAAAGTCAGATTGCTGATTTCGATGCTTCTGTTATCAGGCAATATGTGATTCACTTCTTTATCAGCCGGCTCCTCGTCCTCCATCTGGTGAATTTCGTTCAGGCGTTCCAGGCTGATCTTGGCATCCTGGTATCCTTGTATAAAATTCAGGAACTGTTGTATCGGGCTATTCAACTGCCCTATCATATATTGCACGGCCATCATCGCGCCCAGTGTCAGGTTACCGTCGATAACCGCTTTGGCGCTCAAAAAGGTTATTAGCAGGTTGGTACCCTCGTTTATAAAAGTTGATCCCCCTTGTTGGTATTGGCTCAAGGCCAGATTTTTTACATTGAACTTAAAGAGCCGCGCCTGTATATGCTCCCATTCCCACCGTTTCTGCTGTTCGCAATTGTTCAGTTTGATTTCCTGCATGCCGCTGACCAGTTGTACTATACTGCTTTGATTTTTGGCCGAAACTTCGAAGCTTTTATAATTAAGCAATCGCCGCTGCTTCAAAAAAATGAGTATCCATGTCATATAAAGCGCACTGCTTACGGCGAATACAAAAAATATGGCTATGTTATAATATGCCAGCACAACCGAAAATACCAGCAGGTTAAAAAGCGAGAACACGGTAGTTAAGGTAGACCCTGTGAGGAAGCTTTCGATCTTTTTCTGATCGTTCATCCGCTGCATGATGTCGCCCGTCATTTTCGTATCGAAGAAGCTCATCGGCAATTTCATGAGCTTGATGAGGAAGTCGGTCAGAATGGAGACATTGACGCGTGTGCTTATATGCAGCAATACCCACGAACGGATAAACTCTACGCTCACCCTACCTATAATGAGCATGCTCTGCGCAATGAGAACGATATAAATGAAGTTGAGATTACGCGTATTGACGCCTATATCCACCACCGATTGTGTCAGAAAAGGCACAATAAGCTGCAGCAGGCTACCGATACCAAGCCCCAGCAATAGCTGAAACACCAGTTTACGGTAGGTGACGAGGTAACGGAACAAAAAGGACCAGCGCACCTCGCTGCCTTTCTCATCGTCCTGCTCGTAAAACTGTGGTGTAGGACTTAATAATAAAGCGATGCCTTCTTTTTTTTCTTTATCACCCAACCAGTTTCGGGCGAAGTCTGCTTCCTTAAGAGTTACCAATCCATCGGCTGGGTCGGCCAAATAATATTTGCTGTTCCTTATTTTATATAGTACCACAAAGTGGTTTTGCCGCCAGTGTAATATACAAGGCAATTCTGCTTCCTTCAGATCTTTAGCGTCAAGCTTTACCCCTAACGAGCGGAATCCGATCTTTTCAGAAGCATCGCTAACGCCGAGCAATGAGACCCCCTCCCGGTTTATTTCACAAAGTTTACGAAGGGTTTGTACCGTAAAATTTCGGCCATAATATTTGGCCACCATTCGCAGGCAGGTTGGACCGCAGTCCATTTGGTCGGGTTGTTTGTAAGATTGAAATAACATCAGTTGATAAGGTAACTCGTGCTTATAATAATTTATCTAAAATTGACCGCACTGCCACCGTCCGCGAAGGCCGCGGACTATTAGCATTGATCAGTTTGCCGTTTTTATCAAATATCAAGTAGCGGGGTATCGAGATAATATTAAAGTAATCCGCAAAAACGGATTTAAAATTTTTATCAATCAAATAATGTTTCTCTGCGGCGGGGTCTTTTTTTACCAGTTCCGTCCATGCCTTCTTGTTTTTGTCAAATGATAAGTAGATAAAATCAATTTTCCCGTTATAAATTTTTTCGAGGCTCTTCATAAAAGGAGTCTGATAATTACAGGGTGCGCACCATGTGGCCCAACAGTCTACTATCACCGGCTTACCCTTGAATATTTGATTAAATGGCATGCTTTCATCAGACCTCGTTATTACATTAGAACTTAATGCTTGTAGATAGGTGTAATGATTCTGATTTTTGAAACCGACTTTTGCTGTAGAGTCTACAACTGGCAGGTATTTTTCATTTTTGCAAATCGAATGAAAATCACTTAGCAATGAATCATAGGCCATTGTTTGCTTCTTTGAGAAAAATCCAAGATGCATGGCTAGTAAGTAATCTCTGATTGGGTCACGGGTTTCAGATTTTATTGAATTATACGTATGTATCAACCGTTCATTGGTGCTGGTATCGTTTCCCCGTTCCAGTGATAAAATATTATATATAGCCAAATGATATAAAGCGGTATTGGAAAAAGCCCGATAATCATCCAGCTTAATAATTTTAAATACATTTAGATAGCTTTCCGGCAAGTCCTTTAGGGTCACCTTTTTCTCGTCAGATTTCAAAACCTCTAACAAATTGAGCACATAAGCAGCCTGAATCTCTTTTGTTACCAGCGCCTTAATTGAAGATGATATCTGATGTCTGTTACAATAACCATCCAAAAACAGCATACGCTTCTGATAACGTTGTGTAGTTAGGTCAAAAAACTTGTTTACATCCAGGTCCGCGGCTCTAAAACCAACTTCATCAATATGTACAGCACCTGTGTTATAAGCCAATGAGTCAAATAGAACTGACGTATATTTATTTTTGCCTGCGTAAGAAAAATTTCGCATCCAGGGACTTAAGAAGTTTTTATTCAGCCTGCTTATAATGCTATCAGGCACGTGAATTTTAATCGTGTCGCCCGGCACAATTAATATTTCGTGATTAAATCCATCTGCTATGAATGCACATACCGTATCTGCTGCTTCATATACACACGTAGTTTTTCTTATCCTGGTATCCTTTTGAAAGGTAATATTTAGTAACTTAAAATTCTCCTGGAAGGTAAAATCGGTAAAAGGCAGCGGTTTAACTAAATTGAAGTAAGATGAATCACCAAATTCCTTCGTCGGTTTAAACGAATATTCGACAGTTATACGCTTTTGTGAAAAACCTCGCGAAACTCCGGTAAAAAAAAATATCGTTATTAAAAAAAATGATAGGGATAACCTCATAAATGTCAAGTTAAATAATACCGGGGCCATAATCGACCCCGATACAGATCAGAATTTATTAAGCGGCACCTGGGCAGTCGACATCTGAGCAACTGTTATTACTTGCGCACCAAGAATCGGCTGCAGCTTGACAGTTGTCCGGAGTGGCTGCGGAACCGGAACAAGTAAAAGTGCCTGTACCACCGCCAGCGTAGCTTACTTTGCAGCTAACCTGGGCAACACCGCCCATAACATTTTTCATTTCAGCTCTGCTGAGTTGATTAAAGTTTTTCATAAAATATTTATTTTTAGACTATTTACCTTGCCGAAACAACGCCACGGCATTTAAGCGGCATGTATTATCTAAGTGCATGCTCCTTAACTTTGGCCAAAAAGTTCCTTTATATATAAAAATGCCAAACATTTGTCCGGTCGGTTCTTTGGCATTATGTTATTCTTTAAATAATGCCTCAACCTTTTCCTCCAATTCCTGAACAGGCAGGTTTTTGGCGATAATAGTACCTTTATCGTCAACTAAATATGTTGTTGGCACCACGCTAATAGCAAATGCCGAAATTTCCGGTTCGTTTGCCCCCTTAATGGCAATCAGTTGTTTCCAGTTCAAATGATCATCTTTTATGGCTTTTCTCCATGCCGTTTTATTATCATCAATCGAGACAGAAATCATGGCCAGCCCCTTAGATTGATAAGCATCATAAAGTTTCTTCAATGTCGGGTTGGCTTTCCGGCAGGGCACACACCAGCTGGCCCAGAAATCGACCAGCAAGTACCGGTTATGATTTTGGGTGCTTACCATCCTGTTGTTTGTATCCGGAAGTTCGAAATCCTTGAATTTATTCCCAACAGCAAAAGTTGTCCTTGCCTGGATCTTATTCTTGAGATTCAAATAATCGTCAGTCCCTTTGTAAGCGTCGGGCATCCTATCTAATAGCGCCAACTCTTTGGCATCAGGTAGTATCATTTTATCATAAGCATCCAGGTATTTAATTGTGGCGAAGGAACGGGGATACAGCTCGAACAATGAATCGACCCTTTTATAGAGAACAGAGTGAACTGAGTCAAGCTTCAATTTATAAAAACGAACCGAATCTGCCTGTTTGTTCCCGTCCGCATTGGTCAGCCGCCTAAATAAATATTCTTCATGCTGTTTGTCCATTTTTAACGCCGTTTCAAACGCAAACCATATGTTCATTTGTGTTGAACCCGTAATTCTCGAGCGATATATCAAATCGGCATCGCCCGTTATCTTGATATCGCTTCCGTCCAAAAATACCGGCAAAAACTTTTTGTCATTCTTAAAAAAGAGGGTATAAAAGCCAGGGCGAATATCCTTAGCATTAAAATCTAGAGAATCATTCCGAAATGCAGCAGAATCTAAAATTATTTTTTTTGTGTTGGGCACATAAACATCGTTTGATAAATAAATAACCTTATTTCCGGCATTCTTTAAAAAGATATTTATTTTACAAGTCGCTTTATTTTGAGCAAATAAAGAGGCTGAATATAAGATGATTAGCAAAAATAGCGCAGTATTTAATCTGTCTTTTTTCATGCCGGATTTGTTAGGGTCTTGATTCCTCGCCACTGATTAAAAAGGGAGCCATACATAGTGGCTCCCTCTATAAATGTTAGGATGCGCTACAGGTTAAGGTAGACGAAACTGAAGTAGTATCGGTTAACTGGCAATCACAGGTAATTGAACTGCCGCTGGCAGAGCACGTACCTTCCTGGCAGCTACATGATTTAGTTGATCCGTCGGGGCAATCGAGGCTTGCGCTGCAACCACCACTTTTAACACCGCCCAGGACGCTCTTCATTTCGTCCCGTTCAAGTTTTTTAAATTTTTCCATAAAATAAATTGTTATTGTTGGTTTTGCTGCCGTA
>Ga0207702_10006534_pt1 | contig 10028 bp, 8 predicted proteins | sample KBSCornC62_FD_184302 | JGI IMG/M metagenome (GOLD analysis project Ga0207702, IMG submission 184302) | Corn rhizosphere microbial communities from Kellogg Biological Station, Michigan, USA - KBS Corn C6-2 (SPAdes) (version 2) | ecosystem: Host-associated > Plants > Roots > Rhizosphere > Soil ...
CTGATTTTGTAGGACTTAAGAGAATCAAAATCAGTATTAGCGACTAACAATGCTGTTGTTGGATCTTTTCTAACAACAAGGGGTACTTTCACAATACCGTTTGCAATTGCAAGAGCAGTTCCAATAATTACTAAAACAGCAATCACTCCTATGATCACCCATTTCACTATCTTTTTTGTATTTTTAGGACTTGGTTGTTCTTCCACTTTAGTTGTTGATAAGACATCACTTTGGTATGAAGATATCATTGCTTTATTTGAAAATATATTTGAAATCGAATTTTTTACGGGTGGTTGTGGTGGTGTAATACCAGAAGAAGCTTGAGTTGATTTCGCAAGCGGAGTAATTGGTTTTACTACCGGAGGACCCCAGGGCTTCTCTTGTACTAGTGTATCATTTTTTATCTCTTTTACATCACTTTCTTGTTTCACTTCTGGTTGTGGAGGAATTTCAGTAACAGGTTTCACCACTGACTGCTCGACAACTGGCGCAGTGGCTACCACTTGAGGAATTTTAGGAAGTGATGGAGTAATTGGAGCCGCTACTATTGGCGCAGGAGTAACGGGTGAAGCAATAGGTGGAATAATCTTTGGTATTTCAATAGGCTTCTCGATGATATCTACCGGTTTTGGAGATACTTCAATCACAGGTGGTGTGGTTGGTGTCCAAACTTTTGGTTCGACGGGATGAAAAACCGCAGGTTTTTCAAGCGGCACTCGCATTGGTGATGTACTTTCATCTATCACACTACCATCAGGAACTTCACGATATGGATCAATACGATATCCTGGTGTTGATTTTGTTTCTGTAGCTTGCTGTGAAGTTTGTGATTTAGGTTGAGCTAAAATTGCTTGGACAATATTCCAAGCTTCTTCAACATCATTAGCATTCCAGCCAGCAGCAGCGAGGCGCGAAAATATTAAATCGCGAGGCATGTCTTTCCCAACTTGTGTTCGTATATAGGAGAGAAGATCATCCGTTGTCATATACTAAAGTATACCATTTGAATCTAAAAATCATAGACATAAAGCTTCCGTGAAAGCTGATATGTGTGTCTCCCTAAATCAATTTCCATTTTTGGACGTCGTAATGTAAATTGGTAGGAAGCTGAAACCAATCGTGTCCCAGGTTTTAGTTCATTTTCAAATTTAGCCAGCAAATCATCAAGTAATTTTGGAGATAAATAGACAAAAATATGAGTGGCATCAGAAAGATTATGTTTAAAAAAATCTTCTTTTATAATTGTCACATGGGTTTTTTCTTCTTTACGGTGTAACCATTTATTTATGGTAAACAAAACGAGGGCAAAAGAGTTTTTTTCAATACCTTTATAGGAAGCACCAGGCACAAGATGCGCACCGTAAAAAAGCACTCGGCCATCTCCTGAGCCAAGATCGTATACAACGCTTCCCTCTTTAACATCAAGCGCTTTGTAGATATCAGCAAGAACAGCTCTGGCAATGGGAAAGAAGGGTGACTTTACTTGAAAGGTTGACCATACCCATAAACACAACAGGAAAAAAACGCCAAAAGAAATAACAACTACAATCCATTCACAAATCACAAATAAAAGACTCATATTATTCTTTCCATGCTATGTGTTTTTCTTCACGAATAGCGCAGGTGCGATTAACAAAATCTTCCCGACCTGAACCTTTACGATAGCGAGCATAGTGTTCAGGGTTTTTAGCTGCGTAATCTTGATGATACTCTTCAGCTTTATAAAATGTTGTCTTCGGCAATACTTCTACGCTTGTTGGTCGATCATACACATGAGCATCATCAACTTCTTTTAAAAGTGACAGAGCAATTTCTTTTTCTTCAGGTGTTGAATAATAAATTGCTGTTTTGTACGCTCCTCCTCTATCATAAAACTGCCCACCTGGATCGGTTGGATCAATATGATCAAGGAAAAATTGGGTTAACTTTTTAAAATTTGTTTTCGATGGATCGTATTCTACTTCTACCACTTCACGGTGATCTTGGTGGTTCATATAGGTTGGGTTAGGCGTCGTACCGCCTCCATATCCAGAAACCACACTAATAACACCTTCGGCTTCATGAAAGTCGTGTTCAACACACCAAAAGCATCCACCTCCAAAAATTGCTTTATTCATAGATACAGTATAGTTATTTTCTATCCAAACGTAAATGTATACGCATCAAGGCCGGCGCTTGGGATTTTTATTTCAAGTGTATGTGCACTATAGTCAGTATTTGATATAAGATGATACAGTTTATTAGCTCCGATCGTAATAGTTCCATCAGTTGAGACATCGCTACCAGCCATAGAGCCGGCTGGTTTTCCATCAACTAATACTTGGGCTTTAATCGGTGTTCCAGCGCTTGCGACAAAATAAACGTTCTTGGCTTGGTATTTGAATACAATAGAAGTAGGTCCTTTTGTTTCTGCATACTCTGGATTAAAATCCCACGTCCCTCCTAAATATAAACCATTCGGTCTGATCGTATCGGGAATAGTAAGATTTTGAATGCCGGGAGATCCTGGTACACCATTTGCTAATGGATCATTACGATTAGAACCAAAGTAGGTTTCCTCAGATCCCAGTTGAGTACCATCAACTGTTGTAATATCAGAAGGATTTACGGTGCCTTTTGAAATAGAAGTGTTTAGTCCAAGAACATTTGCTCGCTCCGTTAACGCTTTTTGAATTGCTGCTTCAGTCACATCGTAATCTCCTTCGCCGGCATGATCGTAGACAACAAAACCATCAATATCGACTAAATATTTATGCGGCCAAAATTCATTACCAAATGCATTCCATGTACCGTAATCATTATCCATCACAACAGGATATTTGATTCCAAAACCGTTAACTGCATTTTGAACATTTGTCTGATCTTTTTCAAATGCAAACTCTGGCGTATGAATGCTGATAATTTCAAGTCCTTCGGATGAATATTTATCATACCACGCTTTCACATATGGAAGTGTTCGTTGGCAATTAATACAACTGTAGGTCCAAAAATCGACAAGAACAACTTTCTTGCCCTTAAATTGCGAAATAGTTATAGGTTGTCCGTCTGTATTAATGAACGCACTTGGATCGCTAATTTCCGGCGCTTTTGGATATTGAAGAGATTTTAAGGCAATGCGGCTTTTGGTTGCTGCTACGAGTGCATCTGTCGAAGTTGTAGTCGGTTCGCCTGACGCACTTGGTGTAACCACAATAGTAGAAGTATCAATAGCTGTTGGTACAAGAACATTAGATTGAGGCAATTCTTTTTGAAGAATTTTTTGTTCAATGGCGCTCACGTCAAAGTAGCCTGCATTGGTGACGTATGTTTCAACCTGACGATCTACACCACTTGCAACCGCTATACCAATAATAATAAAAAGAATGCCGACACTTCGCTTCAGCCACCCATGTGGGTCAGAAGCAGCGCCAAATTTTTGCATCAGTTTTTGTCCCGCAAAAGCAACAAGCAGCAATGCGCCAGAAAGACCGATAGCATAGGCAAATAGATCAATGAGTCCGGCGCCTAAGCTTTTTGGTAAAACAGTCGCGAGAATTAAAAAATATGTTGGCGAACAACTTGAAAAAACTGGACCGAGAGCGGCACCTATAATAATATCCCCTGCCAAGTTTTTTTTATTGTAGCCTGTGGCAAGAAGCTTATTAGACTCCAAGTTCATTTTGTTCACCCATGGCAAACGGTCATAGAGCGATGGGAAAAGCATCGTGACACCAAGAAGGAAAATAATAACACCTGAAACAATTTCCCAAAATGATTGAGGCACATTAATAAAAAGTGTACTCACCTTCAAAAGAAGCGTAAAAAGAATAACTGAAACACCAAGAGACACCGTAACAACTACTGCCCGTCTAATATTTTGCCCTTCAGCTACCGACCCACCTACAATGACTGGCAAAAGCGATATCGTACACGGCGCCAGAACCGTTAACACCCCCGCTAATAGAGAAATAAGAAATAAGATCATGGGTTTATTTTACACTAAGAAGTTCTAAAAACATACTTTATGTATAACAAATAAAAACCACAGTCGGACTGTGGTTTTCTGATTACTTTTGCTTTGGATCAAATCGTTGTTCCTGGCGTTTGTTAAAAGCACAATATCTTTTTATTGCCCAGGTCGAAAATTGCTCAAACAGGGGCCGAAAGTAAGGGTTGTCTTTTGAGATTCTTTCATAGAACTCTTCTAATCCAAACTGCGCCCACTCGGGAAAAAAGAACGGCTTTCCGGAAACACCATGGGTGACACCGTTCCAACTTGATATAAGATAGCCGTAATTAAATGCTATTGCCCGATTTAATTCCTCTGATGAAAAACCAGAGCACCCAACAATCAGATCTTTCGGATTAAGACATACGGCTCCCCCAAAAAATTCTTCCCGTGACTGAAATAGATACTGCACGTCCTCTAAAGTAGCCACAAAAGACTCTTGATTATCGTTCGCCCGTAAACCAAATGGGGTTACAACCATCGAAAATGTTAAACCAGAACCGATACACACTGTGATGAAACCTCCCTGGAGTAAAACTTCAGATGGATTTTCAGAAAGCGTAGCGGCAATTTTGATAAGTTTGCGTATGGCAACATTGTCGACGCATGTACGCATCTTGCGTTTTAAGATTTCTTTTTGTAAATACATGATTTTTTTATTTTGAAGAAGTGAAACAATTGTTTTCGGTATCATAATTAATCTACTTGACAATATCAATTTTACATAGTATTTTAATATATTAGTGTCATTTTTTGACACTTTTGATATACTGGAAATATGTTACTTTCGCAAAGCAATGACAAAAAAATAGAAGAGTACATTGTTGAACTCCTTCATATCAAAGAGGCTCTTGGCCCTACCCTATTGGCCCAGATTCAGCAGAAAGACAAGAACATTTCAAAAGAAACATTCTACAGAGTGCTGCGTTCTTTATTGAAAGAAGAAGTCATACACAAACACAATAAAATATACCAACTAAATAGACACTGGCTGCAGAGGGTCTATCGCTTTAGTAAGAAACATATTGAGACTAATATAGGTATTGATGCAGACAATATCCTTTCATTTCAGGAAGGCGATAAAATCAGTTACAAATTCAAAAATCCAAACTTGATGGGAATTTATTGGGCGCATACGTATGACATGATCTTCGAACGACACGATCCCTTAATTCCTATTCTCATTTATCACCCTCACGAATGGCTCATTCATACTCGCAACGACTCAGAGTCTTTTTTCCTTAACCGTTTCAATGAAGACAAGAAGCTTGCACTTTTTTCTATTGGCGGAAACACAAACCTTGATACAACATTTAAAAAGGATTGGGGTAACGAATATGTTCAAATAAATACAGGAATTACATATGGCATAAAAAAGACAGAGTATATAAATGTTCTTGGCGACTTCATCTTCAAAGTCTCTGTCAGCAAGAAGTTTAGTGACGATATTGAAGCATTCTTCCAAAAGAATGAAAAAATAACCTCTGAAAATAAAATCGAACTTCAAAAGCTCTGTAATAGAAAAGACCCAGCAAAAATGATCTTTACCCGATCAAAAAAAGAAGCCGACAAGTGGCGAACAAAATTCAAAAAAGATTTTTATGTACCGAAAAAGTATAGAGCTTTTTAAGCAACTTCGTTTTGGTAGCAGCTTTCGCAGTAGACGATTTCAGGACGAGTAGGTTCATATGATGTTTCTATGTCTTTGTTGCATTTAGCGCAGGTGCGATCAAAAATATCCATTGAATTGAGTTTGTGGATTCGGCCTTGATCTCTACAGCGTGAACATTCTCGTGGAATAGCAATATTCATACGCTTATAAAATTGAACTTCAAGTGGTATCAAGCGGTAATTTTTACCGCATGTAACACATCTAAGGACTTCTTTTGTAATATCAAGAGGTGCATCTTGAATATGATCTGGAATTATGATCGTCGCTGCTTTATACTCCCCTGTAGGTTCTCGCCAGTTAAAACCTTTCATGAATGCTTCATCATTTTGTAATGGAAAATATTCTTGAGCACGTGTTTCGTTATATGCCCATGGACAAATTTCATTTGGAAAAAATTCACCATAAGTATACTCTCTACCGAGTTTGTCTACATATGGAATTTCCCCCATTTGTTTTTTAATCTTTTCAACTAATTCATAGTACTCTTCTTTAGAGTATTGTTTATTTAAAATACAATACTCACCATTGCGAATACCAACACAGCCAAACATATTGCCTGAGCTATGGCAACCATAGCAATATTCAACATCGTGAGCGCTATAATTCCAGTATGTAAATTTCACATTATTAGTGCTAATTCCCACCCAGGCACATTCATATATCCATTCTGAGTTATATGAAAATCCAGAATAATCATAAGCCTTGTTTGTATTAAAAGCTTGCAAAAGCTGCGAATATCGAACATCTTTTGCTGTATCTACCCAAAAAGAATTTTTTACGTTCTGACAATTAAAAAGATAGTCCCCTGAAGAATCATACGCTTTGATCGTATGGAAATTTTTCCTCGGATACTTTAGAAAATGTTCTTCTGATATTTTCTTTAGTTCTTGAACTCGATCATGTGATCCAAAATCAAGCTCTTTCATTTTTTCTTTATATTCTTCTTTGGTGTATGGTTGGTTAAAAATATAAAACTGACTTTTACGAAGACCGATACATACAAAACAATCTGAGCATCCAACAAGATCGGCAGAGAAAGCAACATTGTGACATTCGGTGCAATCTCTTGAAAAGAATGTTTGATAGCAATTTTTTAAATTGAGTCCATCGTAACAAAGTTCATTGTTGTTTGAGAAAGCAAGATCAAAACAATCTTTTGCAATTGAACAAGAATTAAAATAAGCGCAATTTTCTGCTCGGTCCGCCATGAACAATAAGTAGCAGTTTTTTAAATCCGAAACTCCATTACAATATTCACTATCGATAAGTGTTGAGTGCTCTGTGTGAAGTACTGGCAATGGAACTGTTTTTAAAAGCTCATCATATTGTTCAAAAAATGAACGTGAAAAATCGTAATCTTTTCCATAACTTTTTGGATCCCATTGATCGCTCCACCAAATATCCTGCTTGTATGTAGTGTAGGGCGAATCAGGATGATAAATTGTGATGCACTGCTCCCCGGTCCATGCACACGGACGCTTAAAGAGATGCTGGAACCCTGTCCACGCTAATCGGCGCAATCTTCTGCACGAAGGACACCACGTAGGCGCCGGAGTTTTCATTTGCTCATAAAAACCAAAATCATCCGGTTCAATAGTGAAATTTTGCTTGCAACTCAGGCAGGTTTTCGTCTCAGGATTCATATGTAAATCATAGCACACTTGGCTAAGTGAAGAATGGGAAGGGGGTCTTAGTTTTATAAAAAACCACAGTCGGACTATGGTTTTTCTCATTGTACTCCTTGCTAATAGACCTCTTTTTGGTAACAGGTCTCGCAAAAAACGATTTCAGGCCGCTCAGAAGAATATGATGTTTCAAATTCATTGGTGCAACCGGTATTCATGCATACGCGATGCCACAGCTTTAATGGGTTTCTCATATGCAACCTTTCATAGTGCCGACAATTTGAGCACAGTCGGGGCAATGGAATATTCATCTTTTTATAAAATTGAAGCTCGTTTTGAGTAATTTTAAATGCTGTTGAACAACCATCATCACATGTACCATTATGAGCACATTGTATTGTGTCGTTCGTAATTGAATCATCAACCTGATCTATACTGTCTGGTAAATCATCAGTTGTTTTTGTAATTGTATAATTTTTATCTTCATGTTCTTTCCATGTATATCCATTTTGTTTTACTGCTGCTTCGCCCAGTGTTTTGAATTCATTCGCAATTGTTTCATTATATGCAAAAGGTGAAATACTTTCTGGGAAAAATTCTCCGTACACATATACCTTTCCTGCTGTATCTGTATAGGGCATATCTGTCATTTGTTGTCTCATTTTCGGCACAAGCTCTTCGTATTCTTCTTTGGCATATTGCTTGTTAAAAATGCAATATTGTTTATTCCTCAATCCTACACACCCAAAAAGATGAGATGAATTGTGGCAGTTGTACGAATATTCTATATCATGACCGCCAAATATAAATCGGGAAAACAGTATTCGTTGACCAGGATATATTGTCGAACAATCATAAATTAGTTCTGACTTTAATCCAGAGTGATCAGAATCATATGAATCTGATATTTTTGAATATATAAGCCAAAGATATTTACAATCCTCTGCTCCCTCAAATACACCGAAACATTCTTTGCAGTTTTTTGCTTGCTCTATATTGTCTCCAGTACTATTAACAGACCGCAACACTCGAGCATATTTTCTTGGAAATTTTAGAGAGAAATCTTGCATCGTTTTCTTCATCTTGCTGACTGAAGCATAACTTCCTAAATTACTTTCTTGTAATTTTAGAGTATACTCATCTTTTGTAAGTTGTTCATTGAACCAACAATATGATTTATTGTTCAAATTCACACAACCTAAACAATTACTGCAGTTTTTGCAGTTAAATAAGAAAGCGCTATCATAACAACCCTCGCAGTATTGGCTGTAGAGCAAGTTGTAATTTTGGATTGAATCAAGGACTTCATAATTCCATTCACTTTTGGAAATACTGTAGCAATCAGAACATTCTTTACAGTGAAATATAAAAGATGAATACATTGAGTCTTCATTGAAGTCTCCACCAATAACTAAGTAGCAATTCTTATTCCCCTCTGTGATACTACAGTAATCACTATTCACTGAGTTGGTATTAAAAAGCCCAATATCAGGCACTTCTTGCCATAATTCTTGAAGTTGGATAAAAAAGTTTTTCGAAAAATCATATTCTCTGCCGTATTCCAAAGCATCCCAGGAGTCACCCCACCAGGCAGTGCTACAATACACTTTTTGTTTCTTATCTTGGGAAAATGTTGAAATCATCTGCTCACCGTGGTCTTTTGCATCACATGATCGTCTATATAAAGTTCTTTCATTGCGAAAACTCATTCTGCGAATCAACCTGCAGCTTGAGCAGAACGTGGGAGGAGGAGTTTTCATTCTTTCATAAAAAGAAAAGTCTTCAGGTGTAATTGTGAAGTCTTGTTTGCAATTCTGGCAGATTCTGGCCTCGGAATTCATGTAGATATTATATCAGTTTCCAGATTGAAAAAAGACTGTAATAATACGATCTATCATAAGTGCTTGGGGGAGACCGCGAGCACGCTTTTTGATCCTTTCAGGATCGGTACATTTTCTACAACATACATCGCCCGGGAGATTTTCCGACCACGTCGGCAGGTACTTTTCGATGAGCACAGCTCATAACGAAAAGTCTTTCAAATCTCCCACACAAGCAAAGCAGTTTGCTTGTTCCTGCGCACAAAAACGAAAAATCCTAAGTTAGACTTAGGATTTTTCGTTTTTGTGCGCAGGGGGAGATTTGAACTCCCACAAGATTGCTCCCGCTACCACCTCAAGGTAGTGCGTCTACCAGTTTCGCCACCTGCGCGTTTCTTATATATACCCTATTTGATCCTTTTTTTCAACACAAAACCCGCCTTGGCGGGTTTTGTGTTTTATTATTCTTCAGTAGATGACGATGCTTCGTCTTGTTCCTCTTTGCTAAGTGTAACACTCTTAAGACGTTTCTTCACTTCTTTCACCGCCTTAGTTCGGATGTAGTAAAGTTTACTCTTGCGAGTTTTTGATTTTCGGAGAATCTCAATTTTGTCTACGTTTGGAGAAAAGAGTGGGAAGATACGTTCTACGCCAACACCAGAAGCAACTTTGCGGATAGTGAACGTTGCGCCTGTTTCAGTGCCATGTTTACGAGACAAAACGAGACCTTCAAAAGCTTGAAGACGAGTTTTACCTTTTTCTTGAATCTTGCTCCAGACACGGACCGTGTCGCCAGCTTTAAAATCAAGCTTTTTTCGAGAAGCTTGATCGACTGAAGTAAATTGTGCTTTCGTTAATTCCATAGCGCATACTCTATCATATAAGGGTATTTTAAGCAAGAAAAGGCTATTTTAGGTAAGTAG
>Ga0207702_10006542_pt1 | contig 10021 bp, 9 predicted proteins | sample KBSCornC62_FD_184302 | JGI IMG/M metagenome (GOLD analysis project Ga0207702, IMG submission 184302) | Corn rhizosphere microbial communities from Kellogg Biological Station, Michigan, USA - KBS Corn C6-2 (SPAdes) (version 2) | ecosystem: Host-associated > Plants > Roots > Rhizosphere > Soil ...
GGACTCGATCGTGCGGGATCTAAGGAACGCGGGAGTCAAGTTCGAGCACTATGACCTGCCCGGGAGCCATCGGGACGGCGATATTCACGTTTTCGGCGATTTCAAGGCCGCGTGGTTCAAGGACCCGGACGGCAACATCCTGCATGTCAATAACGGCTAAGACACTACCAGGATGCCCTCCACCTCGATGCGCGCGCCGCGCGGCAGGCCGGCGACCTGGTAAGTGGCGCGGGCCGGATACGGCGCTTTGAAATATCCCGCCATGATTTCGTTCACTTTCGCGAAATCGGCGAGATCGAACAAGAGAATCGACAGCTTGACCATGTCATCGAGCGAGGCGCCGGCAGCCGCCGCGACCGCGCGCAGATTCTTGAACACTTGATGCGCCTGCGCGTCGATGCCTTCGACGAGTTGACCGGTCTTGGGGTCGAGCGGAATCTGGCCGGAGAGATAGACGGTGTTGCCTGCGCGAATCGCCTGCGAATAGGGCCCGATCGCTGCAGGCGCATCGGCGGACTGAATCGGCTGACGTGACATCGGACGCTCCGAAGAACGAGTGAACGAATTAATCTAGCATGCCGGCCGCTCTGGTGCCCGCGACCGCCGCAGAGCGGCGGGCTTGGCTCTTAGCAGCGTAGCGGTTTGGAGCTATACTTATCGACCGTGGGGACGTAGCTCAGCTGGGAGAGCGTCGCGTTCGCAATGCGAAGGTCGAGGGTTCGATCCCCTTCGTCTCCACCAGGTTCCGACTAACCCGCTGAGGCACAAGCGGGTTTTTTGTTGCCGTTCGTCGAACGTCTTGGGGTGTCCCAAACGCGGTCGCGTTGCGACGATTCGCAGAACCAATTCGCACATGCAACGCATCCCCAAAAATTTGACGTCATCGCAATTTGGAGTTTTTTCTTCAATAACCGAGTGCCAATCCTGTTCCCCTTCTGGGATCGTTGGCGCCGTAGAAGCGTTCTTTGCCGCGCGGCTTGCCGCCAAGCGACGGCGCCCCGATTAGGATCCCCGCAGCGTGGCCGGCGGGCTGCGGGTCACCCAGCTTGTGGCCCATGTCGACCAGGATCTTGCGTGTATCGGGGCTCAACGCAAAGATCTCGACATTAGTCGTCTCCGGCAGCCACTGCTGGTGGAAACGCGGCGCGTCGATCGCTTCCTGGATGTTCATGCCGAAATCGATGACGTTGATGATCGCTTCCAGCGTGATGGTGATGATGCGCGAGCCGCCAGGGCTGCCGATCACCATGAAGGGCTTGCCATCCTTGGTGACGATCGTCGGGCTCATGGAAGAAAGCGGCGTCTTCTTTGGCTGGATGGCATTGGCCTCGCCCTGCACCAGGCCGTAAAGGTTGGGCACGCCGGGCTTGGAGGTGAAGTCATCCATCTCGTTGTTCAAGAGGATGCCAGTGCCAGGCGCAACGACGCCGGCACCGAAGGAGCCGTTCAGCGTATAGGTGACGGCGACGGCATTGCCGTCATTGTCGATGATCGAATAATGCGTTGTTTCGTGGCTTTCGCCGAGGCCCTTGGGCATCAGATCCTTGGAGATGCCAGCCTTGTAGGGCGAGATGCCGTCGCGGATCTTCTGGGCATAGGCCTTATCGAGCAGCTTGCTGACGGGGTTGTCAACGAAGTCGGGATCGCCGAGCGCCGAATTGCGGTCGACATAGGCGTAGCGCATGGCTTCGACCATGTAGTGGACCGTGTCGGCCGAGGCGTAGCCGGTATAGGAGAGCGGATAGCCTTCCAGCACATTGAGGATTTCGCAGATGATGACGCCGCCGGAGGAGGGTGGCGGCGAGGAGATGATCTCGTAGCCGCGATAATTGCACTTCACGGGCTCGAGCTCGCGGACTTTGTATTGTTCGAAATCCTGGTTTGCGAGAATGCCGCCCTTGTCCTGGCTTGCCTTGACGATGGCATTGGCGACCGGTCCCTTGTAGAAACCATCCGGTCCCTGATCGGAAATGCCGGATAGGGCATTGGCGAGATCCGGCTGCATCAGCTTGTCGCCTGTCGCGAAGGGTTTTCCATCCGCCTTGGTGAAGATCGCCGCGGTGGCCGGATCGCGCGAAAGCCATGCCTTGCCCCCGTTCAGTTCGGCAGCATCGGCCTGGTTCAGCGTGAAGCCTTCCTTGGCATAACGAATGGCCGGCGCGATCAGATCCTGGCGGGACTTGGTGCCGTATTTCTCGCGGGCCGTCTCGAAGCCCATGACTGAGCCCGGAACGCCGACGGCGAGATAGCCGTCCGTGCTGGCGCCTTTGACGATATTGCCCTTGTCGTCGAGATACATGCCTTTGGTCGCCGCCAGGGGCGCGCGCTCGCGGAAGTCGAGGAAGGTCGTCTTGCCGTCGCGCATGCGGATGGTCATGAAGCCGCCGCCGCCGATATTACCGGCGGTCGGGTACACCACGGCCAGCGCATAGCCGACCGCAACGGCGGCATCGACGGCATTGCCGCCATTCTTCAGCACTTCGACGCCGACATCGGTGGCGAGATGCTGAGCCGTGACCACCATGCCATGCTCCGCCTCGACCGGCGGCGGCGCGGCAGCTCTGGCGGTGACGGAAAAGAGAGCAAATGTGACCAGGGTTACCGACGAAATCGCCCGCTGGCGGAAGTGGCGCATGATGAATATGCCTCCCATTGTTATCTTGATGGAAAATCGCCAACGAATGACATGGCGTCGCGCGCGAAAATGGCGATATCCGCTGTCACAATTTTTTAATGGAGCGATCCCGCCGCGGCCGGAAGCCGGCGCACTATGTCTTCCATGCACTACTACGGATAATTTCGGTCCTCCTGCCGCGCGGAAAATCGCTTCGCACTTGCAATATTTCTTTTATTAGTTGAATCTATTTTAGATTATTGCTTGTCGAAGCGAGTATTGCGTGGAGGGTAATCATGGCCGTGACGAAGCTCGAGCAATGGAAGAGCGAGCGCAGGATCAAGACCAGGCCATTCATCGTTGGCGAAAGGACGCATGTCGTGGAAATCGAATGCGACCATTGCAGCCGACGTTTTCTTCGATGGGCATCGACGGCAGCCGCCTACTGGCGCTGTGACGATTGCACCGCAATTATTTAAGCTTACCCGTTCCGGGGGTTACGCGATCAGGATGGCGCGGAAGTCGTTGACGTTCGTTCCCGTAGGGCCGGGGACGAAGAGATCTCCGATCGCGTTGAAGGCCGTCCACGCATCGTTGTTTGCCAGCATCTCAGCCGGAACCATTCCAGCCTTGCGCAGCCGTGCCACAGTGCTCGCATCTGCAAAGGCGCCGGCATTGTCCTCGCTGCCGTCGATGCCATCCGTGTCGGCGGCCATGGCGTGAATGCCGGCATGGCCGTCGAGATCGATGGCCAGCGACAGCAGGAACTCCGAGTTTCGCCCGCCCTTGCCCTTGCCTTTCAAGGTCACCGTGGTTTCGCCGCCTGACAGTAGCACGATCGGCTTGACGAAGGGCCGGTTGCGATGAAGCACCTCGCGGGCAATCGCGGCGTGGACATGAGCAGCTTCGCGGGCCTCGCCCTCGACGGCGTCGGAGAGGATGGCCGCTTCGACGCCGGCAGAACGCGCCACCTCAGCAGCAGCTTCCAGCGAGACACCGGCAGAGGCGATGACATGCACTTCATTGCCGGCAAAACGAGGATCCTCCGGGCGGGGCGCATCCGCTTCAACTTTCTCCATATGGGCGAGAACCGCCGGCGGCAGTTCGATGCGGTAGAGGCGGATGAGATCGAGCGCTTCGGCGCGCGTGCCGAGGCCGGGTACGGTCGGGCCGGAGGCCACGAGGGCAGGATCGTCGCCGGGAATGTCCGAGACGACGAGCGAGACGACCTTGGCGGGATGGGCTGCGGCAGCCAGCCGGCCACCCTTGATGGTCGACAGATGCTTGCGAATGACATTCATCGCCGAGATCGGCGCGCCGGAGGCGAGCAGCGCCTTGTTGACCGCGATTTCGTCCGCAAGGCCCAGGCCGTCCGCTGGCGAGGGAAGCAGCGCCGAGCCGCCGCCTGATATCAGTGCGATCACCAGATCGTCCTCCGTCAGGCCCTCGACAAGTTTCAGAAGCCGACGGGAAGCGACGAGGCCTGCTTCGTCCGGCACGGGATGGGCGGCTTCGATGATCTCGATCCGGCGGCAGGGGGCGGAAAATCCGTATCGCGTCACGACAAGGCCTTGCAGTGGGCCATCCCAGCATTGCTCCAGCGCGGCCGCCATCTGGGCAGATCCTTTGCCGGCGCCGATAACGATCGTGCGGCCCTTCGGTTTGGCCGGCAGATGCGTGCGAATGCCGGTCAACGGATCTGCTGCACGAACCGCGGCATCGAACAGCGAGGTCAGGAAGGCGCGGGGATCGGTAACGGTCATATCGAACTGCCTGTCTTCTAGAGCGTTTGTACGCAATTCTGGACGGAAAACCACTACGCATTTTTCCTGAAATTGCTTCTCAGAGCGTGTAACCATTTGGTGGCTTAACTGGCTGGAAGACGCAAGGGCCACGAACTGCAATTGTGTCCTGCGCGATGAATCCCTATGTAGAAGGAAAGGGTTTCCCGCTTTTATTTCAAGGATTTTCGACATGGCCGAACTGAAAGTGAAGACGAGGCAGACGGGCGCGACCGCTACGGTCGGCCGCACCGGCTTTCCGCATGTGATATCCGTGACGGGGGGCGAAATCGACATCGTCACTTCACCATCGCAGCCAGGTTTCAATCCTCTCGACCTGCTCTATTCGTCGCTCTCGGCCTGCCTGGTCTTGAGCGCCCGCATGGCAGCCAGCAGCCTCGGCGTGCTCGACAAGCTCACGGAAGTGACTGCTGTCGTGACAGGGGAAAAGGCGGCGGAGGGTCTTTCTCGCGTGGAGAAATTCAACATCGCCTTCACCATCAAGGGCGATTTCAGTGATGAGGTGCGTAATGCGATCGCGCACGCCGCCGAAGATGAAATCTGCACCGTGAGCAACACTATCCGCGGCAATCCGCAGTTTTCGACAACGATTTCGGGGTGAGTTTTGGATTGGGTGGTGAAAGCCCCTCATCCGCCCTGTCGGGCCCCTTCTCCCCGTCTTGACGGGGAGAAGGGGATGGCCGCGCCACCACCGTTCCATCTCATCGCCAATATGCGCGAAGTATGAAAATTGCCTTTTCCCCAAGCGAGCGTTTGAGGTTGTCACGAGGTCGCTCCCTCTCCCCGTGAGAACGGGAGAGGGCTGGGGTGAGGGGCCATTTTCCCCATCAACTCTGTATAATGAGTCTGACGACCGTCACTTCGCCGGAAACTTAAACCCCTCAAGATAAGGCCCTAGCTCCGGATCGATATCCACCTTCACGGCATTGTTGTAGATCGCCGTTGCGATCGTAATGCCGGCGAAGGCGACCAGGTTAGCAAGCGTCGGCTCGTCATAGCGGGCTTTTAGCCGCGCCCAGACGTCTTCAGGAATCGCGTTGGAATCCCTGACGATCGCCCTGCCGAATTCGATCAGCAGCGCCTCGTCGTCTGTCGGCACGATCGTTTCGGGCGTCAAGCCGACATTCATCAGCGCACGCCGGAAGAAACCGACCGGGATGATCGAGCGGCATTCGAGTGCGATGGCATGGCAAAGGAGCCAGACGGCGCGATCGTCCAGCTCAGGGCGTAGCTCTTCGCGTAGAGGAAACCATTCCGCATAGATGCGATGCGCGACCGGCGAGTGCAGCAATGTCCGCTTCATATTCGTCATGCGGCCGCGCAGCTGCACTTCGCGATCATGCTCGGTGCGCACGGCCTCGGAAGCGGTCTCATAGTCGATCGGCGTGATATGGCTCATATCAGTCTCTTATCGCGGGCTCTGTTACTGCGCTGCCGCAGCCGGTTTCGTGAAGAAGCGGTTTTCCGGGCGCGGCAGGCCGAGGTGTTCGCGCAAGGTCGTGCCTTCGTAATCGCGGCGGAAGATGCCGCGGCGCTGCAGCTCTGGAACGACGCTGGTGGTCACGTCAAGCAGGCCCTGGGGCAGGAAGGGGAAGACGACATTGAAACCGTCGGAGCCTTCCTCGTACAGCCACTGCTCCATCTCGTCAGCGATGCTCTCAGGTGTGCCGACAAAGGCGAGGCCGGCATAGCCGCCGAGGCGTTGGGCAAGCTGGCGCACGGTCAGCTTCTCCGATTCGGCAAGCGCGATGACGCGCTCGCGGCCGCTCTTGCTGGCATTGGTTTCTGGAATTTCCGGCAGCGGGCCATCGGGATCGAATTTGGAGGCGTCATGCCCTAACGCGATCGACAGGGATGCGATGGCGCTATCGTAATGGACGAGGCTATCGAGCTTTGCCCGCTTGGCCTTTGCTTCCTCGATCGTGTCGCCCACAACGATGAAGGCGGCGGGCAGGATCTTCAGATGATCCGGATTGCGGCCGATCGCTTTCATCCGTCCCTTGATATCGGCGAAGATCGACTTGCCGTCCGCCAGGTTGCGCGGCGCGGCGAAGACCGCCTCGGCCGTTTCTGCGGCAAGCTGGCGGCCGGCATCCGATTGCCCGGCTTGGACGATGACGGGCCAGCCCTGCGGCGGTCGCGCGATGTTAAGAGGCCCGCGGACGCTCAGTTCCTCGCCCTTGTGCCCGAGGACATGCATCCGCTCGGGATCGAAGAAGATGCCGCTTTCGGGATCGCGGAGAAAGGCATCGTCGGCGAAGCTGTCCCAGAGGCCGGTTACGACATCATAGAATTCGCGGGCGCGATGATAGCGCTCGCCATGTTCCATATGTTCTTCGAGGCCGAAATTAAGCGCGGCATCGGGATTGGATGTGGTGACTATATTCCAGCCGGCGCGGCCGCCACTGATGTGGTCAAGGGAGGCGAAACGGCGGGCGATGTGATAGGGCAGATCAAAGGTGGTGGAGGCAGTGGCGACGAGGCCGATCCTGTCAGTCACGGCGGCGAGCGCCGAAAGCAGGGTGAAGGGCTCGAAGGAGGTGACAGTCTGGCTGCGCTTCAGGGCCTCGATCGGCATGTTGAGGACCGCGAGGTGATCGGCCATGAAGAAGGCATCGAACTTCGCCTTTTCCAGTTCCTGCGCGAAGCTCTTGATATGCTGGAAATTGAAGTTGGCGTCCGGATAGGCGCCGGGATAACGCCAGGCACCGGTATGCAAGCTGACGGGACGCATGAAGGCCCCGAGCTTCAATTGCTTCTGTTCGGTCATCGGCTCTCTCTCGAAAATCGCCAGGCTGTCATGAAGTAGCGACGGCATTGCCCGTAGAGTAATGCACTACGACGTAGGCGTGCCGGCCGCGCATTCAAAGAGCCGATTTCATTTATTTGATCGCTTTCGCGGAATATTCATCCGGCCGGGCTTTCAGCCACGTTCTGTCCGGCAAAAACCTTCACAAGCCAATCTATGAAGACGCGGACCCTCGGCGAAAGCTGGCGGCTGCGCGGATAGAGCATCGAGACGGGCGTTCGAGTCGGTGGATAGTCCTCAAGGACGTGCAGCAGCTCGCCCGATCGCAGGGCTTCCTCTGCGTGGTAGCGCGGGACCTGGATCAGGCCGAGACCGAGCTTGGCCGCCGCGAAGTAACTCTCGGCCGCATTGACCGAGATGGTGGCCGGCAGGGTAATTTCGCGCACGGCGCCATCGATCTGGAATTCCAGCGGCAGCAATCCGCCTGTTGCGGAAGAGCGGAAGCCGATCATCCGATGCCCGTCGAGCTTCTCCGGATGGGCGGACATGCCGAACCGTTCGACATAGGCGGGCGCTGCAAGCGTCACCTCCTCCAGCATCGCAACGCGGCGGCCGATCATGTCGCTATCCTGCAGCGTACCGACGCGCAGCACACAGTCGATCCCCTCGCGGATGAGATCGACGAACCGGTCGCCCTCGGTGATCTGCAGTTCGATATCGGGATAGGTTTCGAGGAAGGAAGGCAAGTTCGGCAGGACGAAGTGCCGCGCCAGTGTGCCGTGCACATCAACCCGTAGCACGCCCTTTGGCTTTGCACCGGCAAAGGCGCCTTCGGCATCCTCGATATCGGAGAGGATACGCAGGCAGCGCTGATAATAGGCTTCGCCGTCGAGCGTCGGGCTGACATGGCGCGTCGTGCGCTGCAGCAGGCGCACGCCAAGGCGGGTCTCGAGCTGTTTAATTGCGTCCGTCACCGTCGAGCGGGGCAGGCCGGTGTCTTCGGCAGCCAGCGTGAAGCTGCGCCGTTCTACGACCCGGCAAAACACCCGCATGGCATCGAATCTGTCCATATTATTTGTTCGCTAATTTCGGATAGTGATGCCGATTAATGGTCGATTATCCGCCTCATGAAAAGAGGCATCTTCTCCTCATCGAAACGCGCTACGGCGCAAAGCAACGAAGGATGAGGAAAATGAGCAGCAATTCTAACAAGGTAGCAATCGTCACCGGCGCATCGCGCGGCATCGGTGCCGCCATTGCAGAGCGTTTGGCCGAAGACGGTTTCACCGTCGTCATCAACTATTCCGGCAGCGAAGCAGCCGCCGAGGAACTCGCTCGCAAGATCGAGGAAAAGGGCGGCAAGGCGCTGACCGCCAAAGCCGATGTTTCCGATGTCGAGGCTGTGCGCCGCATGTTCGATGCGGCGGAAACTGCCTTCGGCGGTGTCGATGTCCTCGTCAACAATGCCGGCATTATGCAACTGGCCAAGATTGCCGATGCCGACGACGCGCATTTCGACCGCCATATCGCCATCAACCTCAAGGGCACGTTCAATACGCTGCGCGAAGCCGGCAAGCGCCTGCGTGACGGCGGGCGTATCGTCAATTTCTCGACCAGCATCGTCGGGCTCAAACTGGAAACCTACGGCGTCTATGCCGCGACGAAGGCGGCGGTCGAGCTTCTGACCGGCATCATGGCGAAGGAGCTGCGCGGCCGCTCGATAACAGTCAATGCCGTCGCACCCGGCCCGACGGCCACGGATCTCTTTTTGAACGGCAAGAGCGACGAGCTCATCGATCGCATGGCCAAGATGAACCCGCTGGAGCGCCTTGGCACGCCGCAGGATATCGCCGCCGCCGTCTCCTTCCTCGTCGGCCCGGACGGCGGCTGGATCAACGGCCAGACGCTACGCGCCAATGGCGGCATGATCTGAGCCCATTTAGCGGCAGGGCAATTCCTGCCGATCTCCAATTCATCGTCAATAACAGCCAATCCTCTGAAGGAACAAGATCATGAGCAAGCAAGTCATCGTAATCACTGGCGCATCGAGCGGCTTCGGGGCTCTGACGGCACGCGCTCTCGCCAAGGCAGGCCATACGGTCTATGCCGGCATCCGCGAAACCAAGGGGCGTAATGCGGCGCAGGTCGAGGCAGCGGCGGCTTTCGCCAAGGAGAACGGCGTCGATCTCAGAACCGTCGAACTCGATGTTGCCTCGGATGCTTCGGTCGAAGCCGGTATTGCCGCCGTCATCGCCGAGCAAGGCCGCATCGATACCATCATCCACAATGCCGGCCACATGTCCTTCGGCCCGGCAGAAGCCTTCACGCCCGAACAGTTCGCCGAACTCTACGACATCAACGTGCTTAGCACCCAGCGCGTCAATCGGGCCGTGCTGCCTCACATGCGCAGGCAAGGAAAGGGGCTGGTCGTTTGGGTTTCCTCGTCGAGCACGCGGGGCGGCACGCCGCCGTACCTCTCGCCTTATTTCGCAGCGAAAGCGGCCATGGATTCGCTTGCCGTTTCCTATGCTTCGGAGCTGACACGCTGGGGCATCGAGACCGCCATCATCGTGCCGGGTGCCTTCACGAAAGGCACCAACCATTTTGCCCATTCCGGCTCGCCGGCCGATAAGGCTCGTGCCACCGAATACGACAATGGTCCCTATGCAGGTGTTCCCGATCAGGCACTGAAGGGGCTCGCCTCGCTGGAGCCGGCCGACGCAGATGCAGCCTCGGTTGCGACCGCGATCGTCGATGTGATCGACATGCCGTTTGGAACACGCGCGTTCCGCACCCATATAGACCCCTCGGAAGATGGTGCTGAAATCGTCAATGGCGTTGCCGATCGGGTGAGGG
>Ga0207702_10006549_pt1 | contig 10018 bp, 7 predicted proteins | sample KBSCornC62_FD_184302 | JGI IMG/M metagenome (GOLD analysis project Ga0207702, IMG submission 184302) | Corn rhizosphere microbial communities from Kellogg Biological Station, Michigan, USA - KBS Corn C6-2 (SPAdes) (version 2) | ecosystem: Host-associated > Plants > Roots > Rhizosphere > Soil ...
ATGGGGGCCGGATCGTCACGGCCGGTGGTCTGCTCTTCATCGGCGCGACGAATTTCGACCGCAAATTCCGTGCGTTCGACAAGACAAACGGCAAGCTCTTGTGGGAAACGATTCTGCCGATGTCTGGGAACTCCACGCCCATCACCTATGAGGTTGCTGGACGGCAATACGTGGTTATCCATGCAACCGGCGGTCGCGGCGGCCCAGACATGCCATCGGGTGGAACTTACGTGGCCTTTGCTCTATCGACGAGCGGCAAGAAGTGACGTCAGGGTGTAAAGTGAGATCAGCCATGAAATCAGTTTTGAGAGCCTCTTATACGCTGAGCCTTTTGGCGAGCCTCGCCGGCTCCGCCCCGGCCGCCCCCATGACCTGGAAAGGCGAGATCAGCGATAGTAATTGTGCGATCAGCCATCAGAAGGTGACGCAGGTTCACCCCAGCTTGAATAACCGTAGTTGCACCTTGGCGTGCGTCAAGGACGGAGCCAGATTCGTCTTTGTCAGTGACGGTAAGGTCTTCAAAATTGCCAATCAGGACCTGCCTGCGCTGACAGCGAATGCCGGCTACACGGTGCAGCTCACCGGTGACATGAAAGACGACGCGATTACTGTATCCAAGGTCGTTCTCCTGGAAAATCACGATCGCAAGCCCGCCGCGAACTTCACGCTCCTCGATTCTAACGGCGCGAAAGTCACTTTGGCGAGCCTCAAAGGCAAAGTGGTGCTGCTCAACTTCTGGGCCACTTGGTGCGGTCCCTGCCAGGTCGAAATCCCATGGTTCGTCGACTTCAACAAGACCTACAAGGCGCGCGGGTTGGCGATCGTGGGCGTCTCGATGGATGAAGACGGCTGGAAGTCCGTCAAGCCCTACTTGGCGGCGAAAAAGATCGATTATCCCATCGTGGTCGGCACCGAAGACATCGCAAAAGCCTACGGCGGCGTGGATTCCTTGCCCTCCACCTTCATCATCGACCGCGACGGTAAGATTGCTTTTTCCCACAGCGGCCTGGTCGGCAAAGACACTTACGAAACGGAAATCCGCAGTCTGCTCGAAAGCGCCAAGCCCGCCGCGCACTAATACCGCACGGCTTCGAGAAACAAGCCGGACGCCGGAGCGGTCCACGCGGCGATATCGAATTGCGGATTCTTTCGCCCCGTCAATAGCCCCGCAAACTGCTCGACGCTCATCTCGCCCAGCCCCACCTTCACCAGCGTGCCGACCAGCCGTCGGACCATTTTCCACACGAAATGCGACGCCTCAATGCGGAATACGATCAGGTTGTCGTCGACGCCCACCTCGGCCGACGTGACCACGACCGTTGTCGATTCGCCGGGGCGCGACGGATCCGCCGCGCGGAAGCACACGAAGTTGTGGCGCCCCGTAATCAGCGCCGTCGCCTCCTGCATTTTGGCCACGTCGAGCGGCTGCTTGATCCACCACACAAAGCGCTTCGAGAGCGCCGTCTTGCGCGTCGAGATCTGGTAAAAATATGCGCGCGATACCGCATCGTGCCGCGCGTGAAACGAGGGCGCGGCTTCCGCGCATTCGAGCACGGCGATCGACGACGGCAGGCGGTCGTTCAACTCGCGCAGGATGCGGGCCGGCGTCAGGTCATCGCGCAGCTTGCGGACTTTGATGTGGGCCGCCTGGCCGACGGCGTGGACTCCGGCGTCGGTGCGCCCGGCGCCCTGCAGGTCCACCTCGACGCCGAACAGTTCATCCGCCACGCGCTGCAAGTCGCCTTGCACGCTGCGGGCGTTAATCTGCGCCTGCCAGCCGGAAAACTTGGAGCCGTCATATTCAAGAGTCAATCGGAAAGTGCGCACGCAATCGCTATTATGCGCGAAAACGCTGTAGACTAAGCTGAATATCTCAATGTCCCTCTCTGCGAGCGACAAACTCGGCCCTTATGAGATTCGCGGTCTCATCGGCAAGGGCGGCATGGGCGAGGTATACCGCGCGCGCGACCCCAAACTGAAGCGCGACGTTGCCATCAAAGTATTGCCCGAACTCTTCGCTCGCGATCATGAGCGCATGGCTCGCTTTCAGCGCGAGGCGGAAGTGCTGGCCTCGCTCAATCATCCGAATATCGCCGCGATCTACGGGCTAGAGGACCGAGCCCTGGTGATGGAACTGGTCGAGGGCGAATCCCCCAAGGGTCCGCTGGCGTTCGACGACGCCTGGCATATCGCCTCCCAGATCGCCGCCGCGTTGGAATACGCGCACGACAGGGGCGTGGTCCATCGCGACCTGAAGCCCGCCAATATCAAGATCACGCCGGAGGGCGTCGTCAAGCTCTTGGATTTCGGTCTGGCCAAAGCTTTTTCGAATCGAGGCGACACGCGGAGCTCCGCCGGGAGTAGTCCCGAGAACTCGCCCACGCTTACGATTGGCGCGACCGAGGTCGGCGTTATTCTCGGCACTGCTGCATACATGCCTCCCGAGCAGGCTAAGGGAAAAGCGGTCGACAAGCGAGCCGACGTCTGGGCTTTCGGTGTGGTGCTCTGTGAATTGCTCACCGGCGAGCGCCTGTTCAAAGGCGAGGAAGTCGGCGATATTCTCGCATCGGTGATCAAAGACCAGCCCGACTTGAGCCGCGTGCCCGTGCAAACGCGGCGGCTTCTGCTCAGTTGCCTGCAAAAAGACCCCAAGCAGCGCCTTAGCAGCGTCGCGGACGCGAAGCTCTTGCTGGACGACCCTGCGGTCACGGCAGACGTCCCGGCCGCCACTGCTACCGTCGCCCGCAGCCGTCTTCCATGGATCGTGGCAGCGCTGTTACTGGCCACCACATTAGGCCTGTCCTTCGTTCATCTCCGTGAAGCGCCGCCGGTCGCGCAGAGCCTGCGTTATCAGATTTCGCCGCCCGGCAGTGTGGCGGCCCAATATCCGTCGTTGTCGCCGGATGGGCGTAACTTCGCTTTCGTGATCGCCAACGGCGGTCCGAACCAGGTGTGGGTCCGCGCCATGGACGCACTCGACGCAAGGGTGCTGGCGGGCACCGACGGAGCAACGTATCCGTTCTGGTCGCCCGACGGAGCGTATCTGGGGTTCTTCGCTGGCGGCAAGCTCAAGAAAGTCGCAATCGCCGGTGGCCCGCCGCAGACTCTGTGTGACGCTGGCAACGGTCGCGGCGGGACCTGGAATCGCGATGGTGTGATCGTGTTTTCTCCAGGACCCAACAGCCCTATTTCCCGCGTCCCCGCCGCCGGAGGCACTCCGGTTCCCGTGAGCGCACTCGCGCAAAATGGCGGTGCCGCCGAAGGATACAGATTTCCGGTGTTCCTGCCCGACGGCGTTCACTTTCTTTACAGCGTTGACTCGGACAAGTTGGACGCTGGCGGTGTTTTCGCTGGCTCACTCGACGGGGCCCCGGCTGTGCGGGTCCTCCTGGATCACAGCAATGCGCTCTACGCACCACCCTCCGCGCCGGATGCCGCTGCTCATCTGTTGTTCCGGCGGGAGGATACGCTGATGGCGCAGCCTTTTGACGCCACGCGGCTGAAGACCCTGGGAGATATGTTCCCTATCGCAGATCAGGTGACGAATTCTGTCAACACCGGATTCGGAGCGTTCTCCGTTTCCGGGAACGGTATGCTGGTGTACCGCTCGGGAGGCGGGGCTTTTTCCAGCCGTGAATTAGTCTGGATGGATCGCGCCGGTAAGCGTCTCAGCGCCGTCGGTAAACCGGGCGACTTTGGGCCAATGGCGGTTTCACCGGATGAAAAAACTGTGGCGGTGACAGTCCGCAGTGGTTCTCAGGGCGACATCTGGCTGGAGGATCTGGGGCGCGGCGTGCTCTCTCGCTTTACCTTCCGTGCCGGTATCAGCCGGTTTCCAGTCTGGTCTCCGGATGATAGCCGGCTCGGTTTCTCGTCTCTTTCTTTGAACTCGTATTCCACGGACCTCTACCAAAAGCCTGCGGGTGGGAATGGCCAGGAAGAGCTGTTGCTCCATGCCGGAGTGAACGCGTACACAGAAGATTGGTCTCCCGACGGACGGTGGATTGTGTATGGGCAGACCGGACAGAAGACCGCGAGCGATCTGTGGCTGTTGCCCATGAGTGGCGACCGCAAACCGGTACCGTACTTGCAGACCCCTTTTGAGGAGCTGAACGCGCGCTTTTCCCCGGATGGGAAATGGATAGCGTTCCAATCCAATGAGTCCGGCCAGTTCCAGGTCTACGTGCAGACGGTTCCGCTCAGCGGCGCGAAATATCAGATCTCGACATCGGGCGGCAATTCTCCGCGTTGGCGGCGGGACGGGAGAGAGTTGTTCTACGTTTCCGCGGACCAGAAGCTGATGGCCGTGCCGGTCAAGCTGGGCGCAACGATTGAAGCCGGCACTCCGCAGCCGCTTTTCCCGATATCACCGTTCCCGGGCGCATCGGTTATCAGTTCCATCTATCAGCCCATGCGCGATGGCCAGCGTTTCCTGGTGCTCGCACCTGCGGGCGGCGACGCAGGCGCAGCCCCGCCCTTCACCGTCGTAACCAACTGGCAGGCGTTCAAGAAGTAGATGGCGCACCCCGTAACTCTCATTCCCGGCGATGGCATTGGTCCTGAAGTCTCGCAGGCCGCGCGCCGCGCCGTCGACGCCACCGGCGTCGCCATCGATTGGGAAATCGCCGAGCTCAACGCCGCGCTCATTCTCAAGACCGGCCAGTCGCTCCCCGAAAGCGTCCTCGAAAGCCTCAACCGCACCCGCGTCGGCCTCAAGGGCCCCGTCGCCACGCCCATCGGAGGCGGTTTCGCCAGCGTCAACGTCGCCCTCCGCAAGCGCCTCGACCTCTACGCCAACGTGCGCCCCGTGCACTCGCTCCCCGGCATCGCCTCACGCTTCGCCGACACCAAAATCGACATGGTGATTTTCCGCGAGAACACCGAAGACCTCTACTCCGGCATCGAGCACGAAGTGGTTCCCGGCGTCGTCACCGGCATCAAAGTGATCACGCGCACCGCGTCTCTGCGCATCGCCGAGTACGCCTTCCGCTTCGCCGCCGCCACCAGCCGCAAGAAAGTGACTGCGATTCATAAAGCCAACATCATGAAACTGGCCGACGGCTTATTCCTCAACTGCTGCCGCGAAGTCGCCGCGCGTTTTCCCGGCATTCAGTACAACGAGCTGATCGTCGACAACGCCTCCATGCAACTGGTGATGCGTCCGGAGACCTTCGACATTCTTCTGCTGCCGAATTTGTATGGCGATATTGTCTCGGACCTCGCCGCGGGTCTGGTCGGCGGACTCGGCATCGTCCCCGGCGCCAACATGGGCGACACGCACGCCGTTTTCGAAGCCGTCCACGGCTCCGCGCCCGACATCGCGGGCAAGGGCATCGCCAATCCCACAGCCATGATGCTCTCCTCCGTTCTGATGCTGACGCATCTCAAAGAGCTGGACACCGCGAAGCGCCTGCAGACCGCGATCGAAAAGGTTTACGCGGAGAAACGGCATACCACGGGAGACGTGGGCGGCCATGCCTCCACCGAAGAGTTCACGGACGCAGTAATCGCCGCCCTGCAGTAGGCGCACGCGTGCCGTGACAACGGCAACTGCGTTCACCGCAGCCCTTTTAATTGGCCCACAGATGAAAACCGATGGACACAGATAGCTAGGCAAGGCTTAAGTTCTCTTATCTGTGTTTATCGGTTCTTATCTGCGAGCCAATATGTTCGGCGAGCGCAATCACATACCCTCCCTCACCTCTATCCCGCCCGTGCTCAACTACATCCCTCTTTCACCCCGCGCCCTTCGCCTCCCCCTCCCGCATAATCCAGACGTAGTTCGAGCCTGCGCAGGCCGATCGTTGTTGTTTGGTGAAATCCGCGTCCGTGGAACTTGGGCGTCACTCGCAAGAGCGATCCCGAGCCAAGCGGACTTGCCGCCCCGGAAACATTGAGAAAAGGGCGGGACACGGAAGAGAATCGATTCTCTGGTTGATACGAGCGCCGCGAGAGCGGCGTGAGGCGACCGCGAAAGAAATAGGAGAGCGCAATTGTGGGTTGATTCGGAACCTAAACCTTTTCTAAGACCCTCAGCCGCCTGCTTCCTTCACCCCCGGCGGGTTGCTTACGTAAGCAGCCCGCCGCGAGACGATTTGCGAAAAGGAGAAATCCGCACGGGATCAGTGTGCCCCGCGAAGCCCGGCGCCGTCCCCGTTCTTAGAGGCCCTTCTTGCCCAGGAATTCGATCAGGTCTACAACCCGCATCGAGTAGCCCCACTCGTTGTCGTACCAGGACACCACTTTCACCAGGTTCCCCCCCATCACCTTCGTCAACTCCGAGTCGACGATGGAGCTGTTCGGATTATGCAGCATGTCGGTCGAAACCACCGGATCCACGGTGTACGCCAGGATCCCCTTCAGCGCGCCATTGGCCGCCGCCTTCAACGCCGCATTCACTTCTTCGGTGGTCGTTGGCTTAGATGTCAACACAACCAAATCCACCACCGAAACGTTGGGCGTCGGCACACGCATCGCGTAGCCGTCGAGTTTGCCTTTCAAGTCCGGCATCACCAGGCCGATGGCCTTGGCGGCGCCGGTGCTGGTCGGAATCATATTGATCGCGGCAGCCCGCGCGCGGCGCAGGTCCTTGTGCGGAAAATCCAGCACCGGCTGGTCGTTGGTATAGCTGTGGATGGTGGTCATCGAGCCTTTCTCGATACCAAACTTCTCGTGCAGCACCTTCGCCACCGGCGCCAGACAATTCGTGGTACAGGACGCGTTCGAAATCACGTTGTGCTTGGCTGCATCGTAAGATCCGTCGTTCACGCCCAGCACGATGGTAATGTCTTCGTTTTTCCCCGGCGCCGAAATCACCACCTTCTTCACGGTTCCACGCAGGTGCTTGCCGGCGTCTTTCGCGTCGGTGAAGCGCCCGGTCGATTCCACCACTACTTGCGCGCCCACGCCCGGCCAATCGATCTCGGCGGGATCCTTGATCGCGAAAATCTTGATGCGCTTGCCGTTGACCACAATGGCGTCAGCTTCCAGCTGCACATCGCCCTTCAGGGGGCCGAGCGTCGAGTCGTACTTCAACAGATGCGCGAGCGTTTTAGGATCGGTCAAGTCGTTCGCGGCGACGATTTCAATATTCGGGTTGTGCAGTGCCGCCCGAACTACATTTCTTCCAATGCGGCCGAAGCCGTTGATTCCTACTTTGATGGCCATAATCCTCTTTGGTAGTGAGTTAGATGCTTCTCTTCATTTGAATTGTTACTTCGAAAATTTCCCAGCGGCCCCCGGCTAATCGTGGCGCAGTTCGCGCTGGACCTCCGCGACTACCTGGTCGCGGCCACTGTTCTGCAAATCGTTGCGCAGCCGGCGCAGCGCCACGCCGACGATATCGCGATGGTGCAGGCGCGAACCCAACTGCTCCGCTTCACTCAGGTTCAGCCAGATGTCGTGCAAGAGTTCTACGTCCTCCGGCCACAACCGCGGGGGATGCGGCCCCAGGTTGACGAAGGTCGACGGGCGGTCCGGACTGATCACTTCGAGCGAGAAAGCATGCCGCGGTTCCGGCAGCTTCTCCCAAGCCCGCCCGATCCGGCGCGCGAGTTCGTCCGAGGCCATGTGGGTACTGACGCCCGTTACCAGGCGCGATGCCCGCAGCCGGCTGGCGGTATCCGCCATCGCGTCGAAGGGATTTACGGCCGGCACCACCAGCAGCTCCACTCCCTTGCCTTCCTTCTCCGCCACCTCCACTACGTGACTGAACAGTTCCTTTTCGTAGTCGCTGAAGATCTGATTGTCCGCGAGTTCATATTCGCCGGCGCCGGTCGAAATGGGGCGTACCGTCATCACCACGATGTCGTAGCGGCGTAAATTAGTTTTTTCGAGCACGCGCTTCAGGTGCTCCATGCGATGGTAGTCCCGCACGGCCACCAGGATGCAGCCGGGCCGGGCATGCAAGCTGCCGCCGTCGATGTGGGCCTGGTGATCCAGGTTGAACTGCTCCATTCCCTTGGGCTCAGTCTGCTTGCGGCGCAGATTGACCTTCTCGGAAATCGTGAAAATCACAAACAAGCCCAGCGTAAATCCTACGCCGTACTTAGTCGCGACTTGCTTGGTGAACAGGTTGGCTATGGCGACGGCGCCCAGCACCAGTGTGGTAAGTCCCAGGCCGACCGGAATCTCGTGGCCGCCGATCCGGAAATTCAACGGTACTTTGTATTCCTGATCGGTGCGCTGGAAACGCAGCACGGTGACGCCCAGCGCCTTCATGAAGAAGCTCCACACCACGCCGAAGGCGTAGGCTTCGGCCAGGATCGTCATATCGCCGCGGCTATAAACAATCGTAGCCAGCTGCAGCAGCGTGATCATGTTGATCATGCGGAAAGTGGTGCCGTAGCGCTTGTGAGGTTCGCGAAACCAGGGGACCAGAACGTGGTCCTCGGCCACCCGGTTCAGCACGCCATTCGCGCCGATGATCGAGGTATTGACCGCGCCCGACAAAATCAGTCCGCCGACAATCACCACGAAGATGTGGAAGCCCAGCCGCAGCAGATAAGGCCCACTGAGGCTCATGGCCAGGCCGCCGATCAGATTGTTGATGTACATCGGCCGGACGTTATCGGGGATGATCATCACCGCGAACAGCGAAATCACGCCCGTGCAGAGCACCGCGTACCAGCAGGTGATATTCGCCGCGATTTTCAGGTTCTTCATCTTGGGCGAGGCAATCTCGCGATACACCTGCGCCAGGGTTTCAAATCCGCTCATCGAGAGCAGCGAATGTCCGAAGGCGATGATGATCACCACCATCGGAATCTGCATCCAGAACGTGCCTTTGAGCCAGCCCTCGGCGCTATCGGAGAACACCAAGTTCGAAGGTTTGGGCGCGGGCGGGAGATGCCAGTTCTTGGTCAGCAGCAGCGTAATGGGGCACCAGATCAGCAGAATACCTACCATAACGGTGGTGATTTGCATGATACGCAGCGCCTTGCCGCTGGATTCATGCACGCCCTTGATATTCTGCCACCAGAAATAAATGGTGATCAGAATACCCGCGCCCGCCGCGAACAGGTTCACATCTATTCGATAATCCTGGTGCAGCAAGCCGCCGATTTCATTCAGCAGCGCTCCCAGATATTGCCCTGCGCTCACCACGCTGATGGGCCCGGTGAGGATGTAATCGAACACCAGCGCGGAGACCGACAGCTTGGCCATCACCGGACCCATGCTGTCGTGAACTACCACGTAGACGCCGCCGCGCACGTACATGCTGCAGCTTTCCAGATATACGCTGCGCACCGCGAAGCTGAACAGCATCACCGCCAGCACGAACCAAGGCGCCGCCTTTCCCACCGCCGCTTCCGCCGCGCCGCCCGCGTAAAACATGGAAGAGGCAAGATCGCTGAGGACGATGGATGCGCCGCGCCAGAAACTAATGAAGGAAAGAGCTACTGTGGTCGCGACGACGACTTTAGGATTCGTCAGCGCCGCAGCCAGCCGGCCATCTTGTGAAGACATCTATATCAACTCTATTCTAAGGCTTTCAGCCGGCACCGCGCCGCTCGCGAAGGCAGCGTTAAAGTCCCTCGTGGAGACGAGCCGCGAGGAAAGCGGGCAAGCCCGCGGCCCGTATCTTGGCCGCCGCCCGGTCGACGTCGTAGACCACGCGGCGAAACTCCACCGTGCGCTCCTCCGGTGAGTATACCGCGTACGCCGCGCGCGGGTCACCATCTCTCGGCTGCCCCACTGATCCGGGATTCACCAGGTAATAATAATCCGGCTCGAGTTCGAGAGTGCGCTTCGCCGGAAGAGGTCCCGTCGTCCGGCGAGCCAGCCGGAACCCGCCCTGCTTATGTGTGTGGCCGAAAAAAGTGAGCGGCGCTCCCAGGCAGGGCAGCAGCGGCGCGGCATCCGAAACGGCGATCACGTATTCGTCTTCGTCGGCCGGCGAGCCGTGCACCAGCTCAACTCCCTGGTAAGGCAGTGGACCGCGCGGCAGGGCGTTCAGGTACTCCCGATTTTCCGGGAGCAGCGCGCGGCGGGTCCAATGCGTCGAGATCTGCGCCGT
>Ga0207702_10006550_pt1 | contig 10017 bp, 17 predicted proteins | sample KBSCornC62_FD_184302 | JGI IMG/M metagenome (GOLD analysis project Ga0207702, IMG submission 184302) | Corn rhizosphere microbial communities from Kellogg Biological Station, Michigan, USA - KBS Corn C6-2 (SPAdes) (version 2) | ecosystem: Host-associated > Plants > Roots > Rhizosphere > Soil ...
CGCTTGAAGTTCACCCGCCGTGTCAGCTCTGGACGAACCTGGCGAAGGTGAACTTCAAGCGCTACGGCGGCGAGCACAATCGGCCTGGTAACGACGGCGGATGCTTCGGCTTCGCGGTCGCGACACTGCGCCGGATTGGCGGAGTTCTGGAGCACCCCGCCGGCTCGCACGCTTGGAAGGCGCACGGCCTCCCGCGACCCGGGCCAGATGGCGGATGGCTCTGTCGGAGTGGCGTTTGGACATGCACTGTCGCACAGAGCGCCTACGGTCACCCTGCGCGCAAGTTGACGTGGCTCGCCTATGTCGGCCCCCACATGCCGCCGCCCCTCGACTGGAGCCAGCCAGAAGGAAGCCATCAGGTTGGATGGTTCGACCGCGCCAAGCCGACGCTCGGGAAGAAGGCCGCGAGCGCCACCCCGCCAGCCTTCGGCGAACTTCTCATCGCCATGGCCAAGAGCGTGCGCCCATGACCCTCCCCCTCGGCGCGACCTGGGAGCAGCACCTCGAGTGGTGCGAGCGGGAGATTAGGCTGTCCCAGAGTCGGCTGGACTGCACGCCGTTTGCATTCCCAGCGCTGCGCATGCCGCACATAGCACGCCTCCAACGCCTTCGTGCCGAGGCCGCCCGGTGCCGCGAGGAAATAATCAAAGCGAAAGGACGCGAGCGATGAAGAAGCGTGCCGTGTTCCAGCGTGGCAGTCGCATCAAGACTGCCAGCGAAATCTACGAAGAGTTCCGGTCCAGCGTAGAGGGCATGGGTTGCGCCGAGAGTCCGCCCGGGTGGGTACGTGACTGCCTGCGCGACCTGAAACGAATGAAGGACGAGGAAGAGCAAAAAGGACGTGAACGATGAGGCTGCAAGAATGGACGCGAACGGACAGACGGGTTGATTTTCGCTGCAGCGACACGCAGCGAGCGAAGTATGCCCGCGCGGAAGGCCCTGGCGAGGCTGAGGATTTTATCCAGCGTCACAATGCCGACGTGCGCGCGGCGAACGCGGAGATGGAGCGACTGGAGGACATCGCGGCCAGCGCCCGCGACGAGCGCGACGAAGCCCGCGCAGAGGTCGAGCGGCTGAAGGAGAGAGAGAAGCTCCTGGTGCTCGACCGACTCGAAGCGCAGGAGAGTGGCGATGCGGCCAGGTCGGAAGCAGCGCGCCTAAGGTCGAGCGTTCATGCCGTATCCAGCGACCTGGATGCCGCGCTGAACACGTCAGCCGCGAGAGCCGCGCGCATCGGCGAGCTCGAAGCCCAGCTCGTCGAGGCCAAGAACCTTCGTGACGGCGCGTTCGAGAGTCGGGACGATTGGAATGGCGAGGTCGAGCGGCTGAAGGAGGCCTACGAACAGCAGGCAGGGGCGCTTCGCGCGGCAAATGCCCAGCTCGCCGAGGGCGTGGAGGTGCTGAAGTGGTACGGCTACGGCGAGAACGAACTGTTCGCGCAAGGCATCTTTTTCGGCGGGAACGGGATCAACCGGCGTCATGTCGAGACCCGGGAACTGGCGGACGACATTGCCGAGACGCACAACACTTCGCTTGAAGCCGCCTACGCGCTCGGCATCGCGAAGAGCAAAGACGCCGAAGAGAAGCTCGCGAAGGTGCGCGAGGTACTTCGGTCGCGCGACGACAGCAATCTCCGCGAGAACCTACGTCTCGTCGCCGCCATCGTCGAGCTGCCGCATGTGCACGAGGTCGTGCGCATCGACGGCATCATTGGGCGCTGCGCATGTGGGGCGACGGCCATCATGCGCGCCGAGTGGAAGGACGCGCCGAAGTGACTGCCCCGGCCACTCTGACGGGAGTGTGGAGTACCCAAACTCGCGAACGCCGTCAGAAAGTCATTCAAGCGATGTCGATTGCAACGCGCTGCGAGAGCAACCAGAGCTCGCGGTGTCGCCGGTCCTGAGAGCAGCTGCGATGGAGTTGCAACTGCGCCGCGAGCTGCGCGAGGCCTTTCGCGCTGCTTTCGAGAGCACCGGTGACCTCAGCTACGGCCTGAGCGCGATGAGCATCGCGGAAGTGGTCGCTACTTCGATCGACGCTCCCGTGTCGCCGCGTCTGCTCGCGTCGCTCTCGCGCGTCCTCGAAGGGGAAGGGCTCGTCGCGAAGGAGCGGTCGCGTCGTGGGAGACGTGGGAAGCCGCGCAATCAGCCCAGGAAAACCTGGCTTGGCGTGCGTCTCCGGGTCGTCTGACCCTCTGTCCGTCTTGGACTACGCCCCTATGCTGGAGCCGGTTACCATAGAATAGGGGTGCTCGTCAAATACGGGACCGTGAGGCCTGCCTGACCCTCATGTGGGAGAGCAGGACATCACCGAGAAAATCACGCAGCCGTGCCCTGAGTGCGGCTCGACGGCGGTGCGCCTCATCCCGTGCGACCCGCCGCCTCTCGCGCGCCTGCTCACCAGCGGCTGCATCGTGTCGCGCACGTCGGACGGCGTCGAGCTCTGGCATTCGTGCCCGCGAGTCGGGCGCTTGGTCGCGCGTCTTGCCTATTGACTAAATCTACAAGGAGCGTCTAATAGGAACCATGCGATGGATGCTCTTTGCAGCGATGGTGGCAGCGGGCTGCGGCCCGGTCATGGCGGGCGACGTGCCCGCCGGTGAGCTCACGTTGGGCGACGCGCCCGCGTGCGTGGAAGGCCTCGGCAAAATCCAAGCCGCGGTTAAGTGCGACGTCTCGAGCTCGTACCTGGCTCCCGGCGCCGTGCTGTGCTTCGACCACGGGGCCGGAGATGCTCCCGTCGGCGGGTGCACGGTCGAAGAGCAGGACAGCCCCTCGACGCCGGTCTACCGCGCGCCCTGCGTGGCTGCGTGTCCCGAGGGCTTCGCGAAGATGAGCCCCGAGGCGGTGGCGTTCCTGAGGTCGGCGCACCCGGAGCTGTTCTAGGTGAAGCTGCACACGGTGCAGACGTACGGCATCCCGCGCGAGGATTTGGAGGATGCTTTGCGCCATGCTGTCTGGATCGCAGGCATCTACCATGAGCCCGGCGTGGGCCGAATCTGGCGTCATCCTGACGGCTACGACATCGCCGAAGCGAACGAGGAGACCCTGCGCGGCCACTTCGGAGCGCCTGATTGCCACGTGGCCATCCCCGTAATGGGCAAAGTGCAGTTGCGCCCAGGGTGGGGTTGGCCGAAGTGAGCGCGGGCGGCGAAGCTGACGCATCTGCGAAGGCGAATGCACAGAAGGCAAGGGCCCTGGATTATCTTCGCCTCACGCTGGTGACGGGTGCGAAGCGCCGGGGCGCGAGCGGGGCGCAGGACAGGGCGCTGCTCAAGCGACTGGATGAGGTTCTCGCGCGGTACGCCGGTGACCATGGGAAGCTGTTCTAGTGAAGCTGTCGGAGCTGCCTCCAGGGACAGTGTTCGATTGCGATCCAGGCCGCATTGTCGAAGCTGGCGCCCTTGTCGCTGACTCATGGGCGCCCCCGTCGCGCGTGTTCGCAACCTCGACCGAGGCCTTGGTGTCGGAGTATGGCTGGGGCCGGGTGGGCCAGCTGGTGACCATTGTCCAGACGCAGTGGATGACGTCGCTGTTCGGGCCGCCCGATTCCTTCACGGCCATTGGCGGTCGCGTCTACCGGTCCTGGAGGGTCGAGGCCTGACCGCGCCGCCCCCCAAGCTACGTCGCCAATGGGCCGAGCGGCTTGCCGCCGCCGGCTTCGAGGACCTGGAGTCGTCGCGCGACCCCGACGGCCCGCTCTCTGACCGCGGAAACCTCCACCCGGTCGAACACACGCAAGCCGAGGAGCGTCGCCTCGTCGAGCGCATGGAGGACGGCTCCGACTACCAGGCCTGGGCGCGCGACATCCTCCACCGGGGCCGCTGGCGCAACGCCACCGAGCGGCGCATCTGGGAGCTGCATTGCGACGGCATGGGCGACCGAGGCATCGCCGCCGCCCTGACAGTCAATAGACACCGCGTGCAAGCGGTCATCAGCAACATCAAGGCGAAGGCGGCTCAGCGATGGCAGCAGCGAAAGGACACGACCCCGTGCCGGGAACGGCAGCGGGCGCAATGGCAGGCGAGGAAGGCAGCGCGACAGCTCTCGGAAGCGGAGTTGGTGCGGGTGATGGCGTCCCTCTCGAGTCCTCGGTCCTCGACCGTGTGATTCGCCTCCTGGCGACGAGCATCGACCACTACGAGCGCTGCGAGGAGGAGACGCCCGGGACCACGCTGGTCATCGGCAAGCAGCTGGTGGACATGGCCCGCATGCTCGCAGGCGTCGAGCACACCCGGGCGCAGCTGCGCATCGAGGCCCAGCGCAAGGAGCGCGACGTCTACCTGGGCAAGAGCGACACGGAGCTCGTCCAGCTCTGTCTCGCGGTGCCTGCGCTGCGGCGGCTCATGCTGGAGCGGCTGGCCATCGACGCCCCCGAGGTCGTGATTGCTGCGCACGCGCGGCAGAAGGAGCTCACCGGTGGCGCTTCAGGCTGACTTCGTCGTGCGCCGAGCGCGCGCCGAGGACATGGCCTACGTGTTCTCGTCGTGGCTCAAGAGTTCGCGCAAGGAATCCCCCGAGGTGCGCACCGACGACTGGATGGCGGGGCAGCACCGGCGCATCACGTGGCTCGTGCGCTCCTCTGGCGTGCTCCACGTCGTCCACCCCCAGGGCACGCCCGACGTCATTGTGGCGTGGGCGATGCTCGACGAAGCCCCCTCGGTGGTCCACTACGTGTTCGTGCGCCAGGAGCACCGCGGGCGTGGCCTCGCGCGCTACCTCCTCGAGGGCCGCAAGGTGTGCACGCACCTCACGGGTGACGGCCAGGGGCTGAAACGCAAGCTGGGCCTGCGCTACATGCCCCACCTGCTCGATGGGGGCTGGGAGCACGAGCCGCGGAGCATGTTGCGTGGCGATTCCCCGCTCGCTTCTGGCTGAGCTGGCCCGGCGCGCGTCTGGCCCGTCATTTGACCTACGCGCGTTCTGCGGGGACCACGCCGGGCAGCTGTCGGTGGCGGCTTGTCGCGACCAGTTCATCCACATCATGTGCGCTCGGCAGTCCGGCAAGAGCTGGATTTGCGACGGCATCCTGATGGACAACGGCTTCAACGCGCCGGCCTCCACGAACCTCCTTCTCGGGCTCAATGGCCCCGCCGTGAAGCTCAACAACTGGGTGCCCGTGTGGAAGAGGCAGCTCTGCGGGCGCGCGGGCATCCCCGACTCGTGGCACAACGAGACCGACCGCATCACGACGTTCCCGAACGGCGCGCGCGTGTGCTTCGCGGGGACCGATGACCTGCGCCACGTGACCAAGTTCCTGGGCAACCGCCTCGCGAACGGCGTCATCATCATCGATGAAGCGCAGAGCCAGCCTCCGGAGGTCCTGAAGTACCTCCTGACCAACGTCCTTCCCCCGATGCTCACGCCGACGACCCGGGTCATCCTGGCGGGCGTGCTCCCCGACGTGCCGGCCGGGCGCTTCTACGAGCTCGCGCATCCCCCGGGCGCGCCCTGGCCATGCACGTGCAAGAGCTGGCGGCACTTCGAGTGGGGCCGCGCCGCCAACGTGCACACGCCCGAGGCGATGGAGCAGCTCAAGCGCTACATGGAGCTCCACGCGCTCACCGTCGAGGACCCGCAAATCCAGCGTGACTGGTACATGCAGCGCGTCTGGGACACGAGCGCCACGGCCTACCGATACCGCCAGGAGCGCAATGGCTACCGGCCGCGCGTGCCGGCGTGGCTCGCCGCCTACGATTGGGAGAGCTTCCGCGTGAAGGCCGCTGAGCCGCATCCAGGCATCACGAACTTCACGTTCGGCGTCGACCCTGGTGGAGGGGACCGGACTTCGATCCTCGGCTGGGGCTGGGGCGATCACACGCATGAGGTACAGCAGGTCTTCGAGGCGGTCACCCCGCGCGACACGCCGGTGCCGCTCTCGGAAATCGCCTCGACGCTCGGGGTGGCCGTCCAGTATTACCCCACCGACGAAATCTACTGGGACCCCGGCTCGGGCTCGCTCGAGATTGACACCTTCGGGACTGACTATGGCATCCCGCTGGTGAAGGCCGCGAACAAGACGGACTTCCCCGGGCAGGTGCGCCGCAACAACGACCTCCTGACTAAGGGCTGGCTGCAGGTCATCGTCGGTTCCGCCCTGGAGGAGGACTACCAGCGGGCCCGATTCGACGCCGAGGCGCGCGCCCGCGGCCAGTGGAAGTGGAGTTCGCAGTGGCACCCAGACCCGTCGGAGGCCGGGCGCTACGGCCTTCGAGGATACTGGGCCAACTACGTGGAGCCCGAGAAGCCCAAGAGCTACGAGCAGCAGCGGCGCGAGCAGTGGGCGCAGCGCCAGCGCGAGGAGCTGGCCCTTCGCGCGGGGGTCATGCTGCCCGAAATGGAGGAGGCGCACCTTTTTGATGGCGACGAGGACGCGCTTGGGGTAATTGACGGTTGACTAAACCGGCAAGGAGGCCAGCGATGAAGAACTTCGTCCAGTTCAGCGACGCGAGAGACGGTGCCAAGTGCTTCGTGCGGCGGTCTGCCATCACGGCAGTGTGGCAGCAGGGGAAAGACGTCTGTGTGCGCGCCGGGGGCGGCGTGTACGTCGTCAAGGGGACCATGAGCAAGGTCATGAAGAAGCTGGGCCTGCCCGAGGAGTCCTTCGAGGACGCTCGCGAGCGTTGGAAGACGGACAACGACCTCCAGGGGATGTGCATCCCCGGGCTGGACTGAACACATGGCGCGCAAGAAGACCGAAGACCTCGACGAATCGGTGGCGCTCGCGATGCGAGATGCCGACGAGCGGCATCGGCTGCTCAAGACGGCGGCCCGTGTCGCTCAGGTGGCCATCGACAAGGCGGCGCGCGATGGCGCGCTCGTCATCGATGTGATCCACATCCTCCAAGCGCACGTGCAACGCGTGTCGCAGGTGCCCGACACCGACGAGCAGCCCGAGCAGCACGAACCGGAGGAGGACGCAGCATGAGCATTCGCATTGTGGACAAGCACGGAGATTCATTGCGCCCCTTCAAGACGTTGAAAGAGCACGGCAACGACGACACGGTCATTGCCATTCAGGCCTCGGCCCCAGGCCTCTCCAACTTCATCACGGTGGGTCTCACGCTCGAAGATTCCAGATGGCTGCGGGAGCAGCTGGAAGACCTGGAAAGGTCCGCGGGGGACTGAGTGAAGGCCTTCGTGGAGCTCTTCGACGCCGCCGAGAACACGCCGGTCTTCGTGCGGCGCTCTGACATTCACGTGGTCTGGCCGGTGGGCGAGAACGTGGAGCTTCGAGTGGGCAACGCGTCCATCACGGTCAAGGGCCCGCTGCAGGAGGTGCTCCAGAAGATCGGCTGGTGCCCCTCGTGCGCGAACGCCGGCGCGTGCAAGAACGACGAGACGACGGAGGTTTCTGAAAGATAGGACTCGGCGCCCAGGCTGATCACCTGTCGGACCCCAGAGACTGTAGCTCATGGGGTCAAGACGAGCGGGAGTGGCACCCGTAAAGTGGCCTGTTTCTCACGGAACCATGGGGCAGCACCGTGAGGGGCGATCCTGCCAAGTTCGTAAGCCCGGTATTTGCCGGGGTACCCGAACCGGCGCGGCTGGGAGGTCGCGCACTTGGGTGTCTACCGAATTGGAGAACGGGGCGCGCTGTAAACGCGTCGTCCCTTGCCGACCGCGCTGGTTCGAATCCAGCGACACCCTCAGCGTTGATGGGCGAATCCGCCAGGGCTTGCTGGCGGTGGAGTACAGGGGCCGAGTGCCGCCCTGCCATCCGCGTGGCCCCGGCGACACGGGGCGCCTAGCTTCGCGGCCGCGCTGACGCTTGCGTGGAACCGCGCAAGCTCAAGGCACTTCTCGCCACGTTGAGCGCCTTTGGCGTCAGCTCCTACGAGCACGACGGCCTCAAGGTGCACTTTGCCGACAGGATGGCGCCCGAGCCCACGGGCGAGGTGGACACCTCCGAGGCCGACACGTCCTGGGCGGCGAGCATCCCACCCGACCCGCGCAAGGCCATCCACGAGGCGTACCAGCGAGCCGAGGCACGGAAGCGGCGGGTGCGCTCGTGAAGGCAGCCGAGCTCGCGCACGGCATCGCGGGAGCCGTGGACCGCGCCGAGAGCAAGCGCCTCGCCCGCCTCCACGGGATGACGTGGAAGGCCCTGCGGAAGCAGCTCAAGCGCGAGGCGCGCCGTGGCCGGTAGGAAGAAGCGCCAGGACGGCGGCCCTCCCGAGGGCGTCATGGACTTCCGCGACGAGGCGCCCCGCGGGACCTCGGGCCTCGCCTGGTGGGACGAGCCCGATGACGACATCGGCCCCGCCATGGTCGAGACGGCGAAGCAGGTGCGGCAGAGCCCGGCCGAGGGCATGCGACAGGACTTCAACCTGCTCTACGGTTCGCTCTTCGAGGGCAGCAACCTCACGAACCTCTACGCGTACGGCGGCCGCGCCACGCTGAAGTCAGTCTCCGCCGGCCCCGGCCCCGCCATCGGCGAGAGCACGTGGAACCAGATTCGCGCGGTCATCCTGACCACCGCCTCGCAGGTTGCGCGCAGCAAGCCCCGGGCCCGCTTCGTCACGTCGGGCGGCAACCCCCGTCAGAAGAAGCGCGCCAAGATGCTGACGCGGCTGGTGGACGGCATCTTCCAGCTCGAGGCCGCGTACGAGAAGACGCAGGCAGCCTTCGTGAACGCGGGCGCCTTCGACATCGCGGGCATAGAGGTCTCCGCCGGGCTCAACCGCCCCGAGCTCTCGGTGGTCCTCGGGACCGAAATCATGATCGACGCCAACGACGGGCTGTACGGCAACCCGCGTTCGCTCTACCGGCACAAGTTCGTCGACAAGGGCGTCCTGCTCAAGACCTATGGGAAGACCGAGGAGCAGCAGCAGGCCATCCGCAAGTGCAACACGCAGGACCCGACCCATCAGGGCGTCGGCTCGAACCTCGTGGAGGTCTGGGAGAGCTGGCGCCTTCCCTCGCAGAAGGGCGCCAAGGACGGCAAGCACGTCATCGCCGTCGAAGGCGAGGGCGGCACGCTCGTGTCCGAGACGTGGGAGCGCGACTACTTCCCGCTCATCCTGTTCCGCTGGGATCGCGCCATTGCCGGGCCCTACGGCCGCAGCGCCGCCGAGGTGCTCCTACCCAACCAAATCGCCATCAACACGCTCCTGGACAAGATTCAGCGGGCGCAGCACCTGGCCTGCGTGCCCCGCGTCGGCATCCAGCGCGGCTCGAAGGTGCTCAAGAGCGAGCTGACCAACGGCATCGGCTCGGTCGTGCAGTTCGGGTCCATGCCCCCCGTGTGGTGGACGCCCAACGCGCTCAGCCCCGAGGTGTACCAGCAGCTCGAGCGCCACTGGGCGCGCGGCTTCGAGATGTACGGCGTCTCGCCCCAGCTCGCCTCGGGCGTCAAGGCCTCGGGCACCACCAGCGGCGAGGCCATCCGCGAGAGCCTCGACGTGCAGACCGCGCGGTTCTCCATCCTTTCGCAGCGGTGGGAGCAGTTCCACCTCGACATCGCTCGCGCGGTGGTCGACACGTGCCGCGACCTCTACGCCGATGACCCCGAGAAGCGCATTGCGGCCCCCGGGACCGAGCTGCTGGAGGCCATCCGCTGGCGCGACGTTGACCTCGAGGAGGACGCCTACACCATCGAGCTCTACCCCACGTCGTTGCTGCCCCAGACCCCGCAGGGGCGCATCGACCGGGTGACCGACCTTGTGGCCCGCGGCATCTGGACACCGAAGCGGGCCGAGGCCGCCCTTGATGACCTGGACGTGGACGCCGCGCAGAACGCCGCGCGCGCCGCCGAGAAGGAGGCCGAGCAGGTCTGTGAGGACATCGTCACCGACGGCAAGTACCGCACGCCCGACCCGGCGATGGACCTGGACGCGTTGCTGCGTGTTGCGTCGCAGTACCGCGCCTCGTGCGAGCTCGGCGACGTGCCCGAGAAGCACAAGGACCTGCTGTACCGCCTGCTCGACGATGCGGCCGCCCTGAAAGCTCAGATGGCGCCGCCGCCCGCACCGCCGGGTCCAGCACCTGCGCCGCAACCTCAAGCAGCCGCCCAGAT
>Ga0207702_10006553_pt1 | contig 10017 bp, 11 predicted proteins | sample KBSCornC62_FD_184302 | JGI IMG/M metagenome (GOLD analysis project Ga0207702, IMG submission 184302) | Corn rhizosphere microbial communities from Kellogg Biological Station, Michigan, USA - KBS Corn C6-2 (SPAdes) (version 2) | ecosystem: Host-associated > Plants > Roots > Rhizosphere > Soil ...
CAGCGCGTAGCCCCAGTCGGCCAGGGGGATGCGGACGTTCGGTGTCGCCGCCGCGGGGGCTCCGAGCACGACGAGATTGGTCAGCGCCGACTGGGAGAGGTCGCCGACGGTGCCGGCCGAGCTGACCGAGCCCTGCACCGCGTCGGCCGTGATCTCGCCGTTGAAGAGCGAGACGCCGGTCACGCTCGTGGTCACGCTCGCCGTTCCGTCACTGGCGCTCGCAGTGGTGCTCACCGACGTCGACGCGGCCGAGACGACCGAGCCGTCCGCGGGATACGCGAAGGGGGTCTGTGGCGCCGTCGCGTCCGGCGGTGCGCTCACCTGGGACGTCGCGCCGGCGAGCGTCTGGTCACCGGCAACGATCTGGACCGCGAGCCCGATGGCCGTGGCCGGAGGACCGGGTGCGATCGGCGGCGTGCCGGAGGCGCCGCCGGCCAGCACCGCGCAGGCGACGACCAGACCCAGAGCAACGCTGAAACGCCCCTTCACCGCCTCTGCATTATGGGGAAACCACCGGGACGCGGCCCCGTGGGGACTACCCGTGCCGCCGGGCCCGCCAGGCGACCTGGGCGGCGACGACGATCATCAGCGCCCCGAACAGACGCTCGAGGACGGCTTCCGGCAGGCTCTCGGCGACGACGACGCCCGCCTCCACCCCGCCGATCGCCGCCAAGCCGATGACGATCGCCGGTCGCCAGCGGACGTTGCCGTAACGCTGCTGCCGCCAGGTGCCGGCCGCGACCGTCGGGATGATCGCCAGCAGTGACGTCGCCTCCGCGTGCAGCTGCGTCAGGCCGAGGCCGAGCGTCAGCGTCGGCACGAAGAGGATGCCGCCGCCGACACCGAACAGACCGGCGAGCACACCGCCCAGCGCGCCGAGCCCGATCGCGAGCAGGGCGACGTCCATCAGACGAGGAGCTTGATCCCGACGCCGGTGAGCATGACCGCGAAGAGCAGCGAGAGCGTCCGGACGGCCAGCCGCTGCTGGAGCGCCGTCCCCGCGATCGCGCCGGCGGCCGCCGGCAGGCCGACCAGCGCCGCGGCGCCGGGCTTCAGCTCCCCGTGGAAGCCGTAGGAGATCGTGCCGGCGAGCGCGATGATTCCGATCGCCGCCAGCGACGTCGCCATCGCGGGGCGCTCCTGCCAGCGGCCGAGGAGGAGCAGGAGCGGGACGACGACGACCCCGCCGCCGACACCGAACAGGGCGCTGAAGAAGCCCGCCGCGATCCCGATCAGGACCAGCTGCAGCACGTTGCCTATTCTCCATGGAGGATGGGCGACGAGACGACCCTGGTCGCGCGGCTGGCCGAGCAGCCCGAGGCGGCCGGCCTTCTGCTCGACGTCGACGGCACGCTGGCCCCGATCGCCGATCTGCCCGAGCAGGCGACCGTGCCCGAGAACACGCGTGCAGTGCTCCACGGCCTGGCCGGCCGCTACGCGCTCGTCGCCTGCGTCAGCGGACGCACCGAGGACGACGCCCGCCGGATCGTCGGCGTCGACGAGCTCGTCTACGTCGGCGAGCACGGCATGGGCCTCGACCGGCGCGCGGATCAGTGGTCGGAGGAGCTGGACAGCCTGGTCGAGGAGAGCGACTGGGAGCCCGAGCGCAAGGACTACTCCGCCGCCTTCCACTACCGGACGGCAGACGACGAGTCCGCCGCGGTCGCGTCGCTCCGTAAGGTCGAGCGCCGGGCCGTCGAGCTGGGCTTGCGGGCACGCTGGGGTCGCAAGGTGCTCGAGGTGCTGCCGCCCGTCGACGCGAACAAGGGGACGGCTGTCCGTGCGCTCCTCTCCGCGCGGGGCTTGCGGCGCGCGCTCTACGCCGGCGACGACTCCACCGACCTCGAGGCCTTCCGCGGCCTGGACGGCCTCGACCTGGCGGTGCGGGTCGCGGTCGTATCCGACGAGGGGCCGAACCAGCTCGGCCGCGAGGCGGACGTGATCGTCGGCGGCACCCGCGAGCTCGCGGACCTGCTCCGCACCCTCTAGTGCACCTGACGGACGAGCTGCTCGTCCCGATCCGGGCGCGGTACGGCGAGCCGGCGCTGCTCGAGTGGGAAGGCGAGATCTCCGGGCGCGAGCTCGCGATCGCGACCTACGACCCGCTGCGCACCCACGATGTCACGCTGTTCATCCTCAACGGTTCCCGCCTCGCGCTGATCCGGAAGCATCCGTTCCCACCGGACGTCTGGCGCCCGCCGGGCGGCGGCGTCAAGGAGGGCGAGGAGTTCGTCACTGCCGTGCGCCGGGAAGCGCTGGAGGAGACGGGGCTGCGGGTCGAGCTCGACCGCTACCTGGTCGAGACGCGCGCCCGGTTCGTCCACGAGGGGCGCGTGCTCGACTGGCGGACGCACGTGTTCTCGGCGACCACGGGGGACGAGGCGATCGCGCCGCTGGACATGGTCGAGATCGCCGAGGCGCGCTGGGGAACCCTGGAAGAGCTGGCCGGCCCGTTGCGCGAGCGCCTGCTCGCGACGGGGCGGGCGTTCTGGCGCTACCGGGTGGCGCTGCACGACGCGGCGATCGCGCAGCTCATGGAGACCTCCGCCTAGGGACTGTCCCCGGAGAGAGCGAAGCGAGCGCAGCCTTCGGGGTCAGACCCTAGGGCGGTCGAGCGCGTACCAGACCATCTCGTAGCCGCGCCAGTGGGCCTCGCCGCGATGGGTGAAGCCGAGCCGCTCCATCACCGCCTGCGAGCGCCGGTTGTCGGGCGTCGTGAACGAGTACAGGCGCGGCTCGCCCGGCAGGTGCTCGCGCCAGGCGCCCACGCCCGCCCGACCACCCTCGGTGGCGAGCCCGCAGCCCCACCAGTCCCGATGCAGAACCCAGCCGACCTCGGGGACCGGGCGATCGACGAGCGGCCAGTCGTGGTGGCAGAGGAGGCCGATCCGGCCGATCAACTTGCCGGTCACGCGCTCGCACGCCGCCCACTGGCAATACCCGTCGTGCTCCCAGGCTCGGCGGAACCGATCGACCTGCTCCCGCGTCTCGTCGAGCGTCATCGCAGGCATCGTCGCCAGGTACTCCGGCTGCAGGTAGATCTCGGATAGCGGCTCGGCGTCCTCGACTCGCCACCGGCGGAGCAGCAGCCGCTCGGTGGCGACCTCGCGTGGAACCATCGCGGCATAGGCTAGTCCGGTGAGCGGCCTGTCAACACCGCTCGTGGTGGCGGTGTTCGTGGCAGGCTCGGCGGCGACCTGGGTGGCAGGCACTGCCCTGTCCAAGTCGACCGACTCGCTCGACCGGCGCTTCGGGCTCGGCGACGAGGTCGGCGGGCTGATCCTGCTGGCGATCGCAGGGACACTGCCCGAGATCGCGATCGTCGCGTCGGCGGCTGTCGCCGGTCACCTCGACATCGCGGTCGGGAACCTGATCGGCGGAGTCGCGATGCAGACGCTTGTGCTGGTCGTGCTCGACGCCACCTCCGGGCCGAAGCGGCCGCTCAGCTACCTGGTCGGCTCGCTGACCCCGGTGCTCGAGGCGCTGATCGTCGTCGTCTGCCTCGCCACCGTCCTCGCCGGCGCGGCGCTGCCGGCCTCGACCAGCGTCGGCGGAGTCAGCCCGACCTCGATCGCGGTCGTCCTCTTCTGGCTCGGGGGCGTCTGGATCGTCAACGGCGTGCGCACGCGGACCGACTGGACGATCGAGATGCCGGGCAGCCGGCCCGGGCGCCGGCACGTCCGCGAGGACCATCCGCAGGAGCGGCGGCCGTTCGCGAACCGCTCGACCGCACCGGTCGTGGGTGTCTTCGCCGCCGCCGCCGGGATCACGCTCGCCGCGGGCGTCGCGCTCCAGTCGTCCGGCAACGTCCTCGCCGACCGGATGGGGATCCAGGGCGCGATCTTCGGCGCCACCGTGCTGGCCGCAGCGACCGCGCTGCCGGAGATCTCCAGCGGGATCGCAGCCGTCCGGCTCGGCGACCATCAGCTCGCCGTCGGCGACATCCTCGGCGGCAACTCGTTCCAGCTCACCCTGTTCCTGCTCGCAGACATCCTCGCCGGCACTCCGGTGATCGTCGCCGAGCGCGGCTCGGACGTCTGGCTCGGCGGCGCGGGGTTGCTGATGACGGGGATCGTCGCCGCGGCAATCATCGCTCGGCCGAAGCACACGCTTCTCTGGCTCGGGATCGACTCGATCGCCCTGGTCGCCGTCTACGCGGCGGTGATCGCCTTCCTACCCAAGGTCACGTAGGAGCTCCCACGCGAGGCGGACGTCGGCCTCGGTCGTGCGGTCGCTGCCGATCGCGAGGCGGAGCACGCAGCGGCCGTTCAGCTTCGTGTGCGAGATGAAGATCTCGCCGCTCGCGTTCGCGCGTTCGAGGATCGCGGCATTCTCCTCGTCGGAGCCGTGGCGACGGAAGCAGACGGTGGAGAACGGCCGGGGCGCGCACACCTCCCAGCCCGGCTCGGCGCGCACCCAGCTCTCGAACAGCTCCGCAAGGCGGATCGCCTCCCGGATGCGGCTGCGCAACCCCTCGGCGCCGTAGCAGCGCAGCACCGCCCATAGCTTCAGCGAGCGGAAGCGGCGGCCGAGCGCCGGGCCGTACTCGCTCAGGTTGAGCACGTCCTCGTCGGTCGTGCGCAGGAACTCGGGGACGAGCGAGAAGGCGTTGCGGAACTCGTCGGGCCGGCTCGTCCAGAGCAGCGAGCAGTCCATCGGCGTGTACATCCATTTGTGTGCATTCACGACGAGCGAGTCGGCGCGGTCGACGCCCTCGAACGCCCAGCGCAGCTCCGGGCAGACCATCGCCGAGCCGGCGTAGGCGGCGTCGACGTGGAGCCATGTGCCGGCGGCCTCGCAGCGGTCGGCGATCGCCGCAACGGGGTCGACCGACGTCGTGGAGGTCGTCCCGACGGTGGCGACGACCGCGGCGGCGGCGTCGAGCTCGAGCAGGTCGGCACGCATCCGGAAGTCGTCGGCGGCCGGGATCTTGCGCAGCTCCATGCCGAGCATCCGGGCGGCCTTGTCGGCGGCGGAATGGGCATGCTCGGAGCAGACGACGACGTTGCGCCCAGTGGTGTGCCGCGCGGCGATCAGGGCGGCGAGGGTCGACGTCGACGCTGTGTCCTCGATGTGGCCGTGCCAGCCGGCCGGCAGCCCGAGCAGCTGCGCAACCCAGTCGCAGACGAGCAGCTCGAGCTCGGTCGAGGCCGGGGCCGTGCGCCAGAGAAAGCCGACCGAGTTCAGCGTGGCGGCCAGGAGCTCCGCCAGGATTCCCGGCTCCGAGGCCGTCGTCGCGAAGTAGGCGAAGAAGCGCGGGTGCTGCCAGTGCGTCACCCCGGGGAGGAGGATCTCGTCGAGATCGCGCAGCACGGCCCCGAAGGGCTCGGGCTCCTCCGGCGGCGACTGCGGCAGCCGCGCGCGGATCTCGCCGGGCTCGACCTGGGCGAGCACCGGCAACTCAGCCACCCGCTCGAGGTAGTCCGCGGCCCAGTCGACCGCCCGGTACCCGTCGTCCCGAAACGTCATTCGGCACGGCCCTTTCGGCGTAGTCCCGGGGACAGTCCTCCTGCCGTGGCCGAAACGGCCGCGCCGACCGGCCGCGAACGGCTCGGCCAAACGAAATCGCGGCGCCGGGCCAGCGTAGAGCGGGCCACGCCGACCGGAAGCGCGTGGACGCCGAGAACCGCATGGTTACGCGAGTCCCGGCCTGTGGACGCTTCGTCCCAGGGGACTGTCCCCTGGACCACGCCTGAGAGACACGTCACTTCTTGACCTTCGACCACGGGCGGGTGTTGACGATCTGCTCCTTCGTCAGCCAGGCGCGGCGGGCCTGGCCGATCCCCAGCGTCGCGTAGCCGAGCGCGCCGACCGAGTGCGCGTCGGTCGAGACGACGATGCGGACGCCGCGCTCACCGGCGAGCCGGGCGTCCGCGTCGCGGAGGTCAAGCCGGTCGGGCTGCGAGTTGATCTCGACCGCCGTGCCGGTCTCCAGCGCCTTCGCGAACACCCGCTCGAGGTCGACATCCATCGGTGCCCGCTTGTTGATCTTGCGGCCGGTCAGGTGGCCGATCACGTCGACGTGCGGGTTCTCCATCGTCGTCAGCACGCGCTCCGTGGGCGTGGTCGAAAAGGCCGCGTGGATGGACGCGACCACCCAGTCGAGGCTCGCGAGCGTCTCGTCGGGAACGTCCAGCGTGCCGTTCGCGCGGATGTTCACCTCGACCCCGTGCAGGAGCCGGAACGGCTTCAGCCGCTCGTTCAGCGCCGCCAGCTCCTCCGCCTGCGCCTCCAACCGACCGTCCCGCAGGTAGTGCGAGTGGTCGGTGACCGCGAGGTACGAGTAGCCGCGGGCCTTCGCAGCGAGCGCCATCTCTTCCATCGTGTTCTTCCCGTCCGAGGACCACGTCGTGTGCGAGTGCAGGTCGCCGCGCAGATCGCTCTCCTCGACCAGCTCCGGCAGCTCTCCACGCCGCGCCGCCTCGAGCTCACCGGCCGCCTCGCGCAGCTCCGGCGGGACGAACTGGTACCCGAGCCACTCGTACAGCTCCTCCTCCGACGTGAAGGTGTGCACCTCGCCCGAATCGACCTCGGTGATGCCGTACTCGGAGATCGACAGCCCCCGCCGCTGCGCCTCCTCGCGCATCGCCACGTTGTGACCCTTCGAGCCGGTGAAGTGCTGGAGCAGGTTGCCGTAGCACTCGGGCGGCACAACCCGCAGGTCGAAACGCAGGCCTTCGTGCGAGATCACCGTCGCCTTCGTGCCGCCCTTGGCCGCGACGTCCGCGACCCAGTCGGAACCGACGAACGCGTCGATCAGCGCCTTCGCGTCGGTGGCGGTGGCGATGATGTCGAGATCGCGGAAGGTCTCGCGCCGGCGGCGCACGCTCCCCGCCTCCGACACCTGCTCGGCCGCCGGGTGGGCACTCAGCGCCTCGACCGCGGCGAGCACGGCCGGCAGTCCCTGACCGAGCAGCGGCCGTGCCGGCGTCTTCGGCTTCGCGCGCTCCTTCAGCGCCTCGAGGACGTTCTCCTCGACCTTCGGGCCGAGGCCGGTCAGCGTGCGCAGCCGTTGCTGCTCGGCCGCCTCCTGCAGGCCGGCGAGCGTGGTCACGTCGAGCTCCAGCCAGATCCGCCTCGCCGTCTTCGGCCCCAGCCCGGGCAGCCGCATGAAGGCGACCACGTCGGGCGGGATCCGCTCGCGCCGCTTCGTCAGCGCCTCGATCTCGCCCTTCTCGACGATCTGGACGATCTTCTCCTCGATCGTCTTCCCGATCCCCTGGAGCTGCTTCGCCTTCCCGTCGAGCGCGAGCTGCGCAATCGAGCCGCCGGCCTCCCCGATCCGCTGCGCGGCGCGGCGGTAGGCGAGCACCCGGAACGCCTCGGTGCCCTCGAGCTCGAGCATGTCGGCGAGCAGCTCGATCTGCTCGATCACCTCTGCGTTCCTCGGCAGCGCCACTCCCGCGATCATAGGCTGCGTGCCGCGCGCTACCGTCTGCCTGCCCACGTACAACGAGCGTGAGAATCTCGCGCCGATGGTCGCCGCGCTGCTCGAGCGGCTCGGCCCCGACGACACGATCCTCGTCATCGACGACGGCTCGCCCGACGGCACCGGCGAGCTGGCCGACAGCCTTACAGCCGAGCACGACGGCCGCGTCGCCGTGCTCCACCGTCCGACGAAGGAGGGCCTCGGCCCCGCCTATCTGGCGGGCTTCGAGCGTGCGCTGTCGGAGGGCGCAGAGCTGGTGCTCGAGATGGACTGCGACTTCTCCCACGATCCTGACGACGTGCCGCGCCTGATCGCGGCGGCGACGGACGCCGACCTCGTGCTCGGCTCGCGCTACGTCGACGGCGGCCGCGTCGAGAACTGGGGCGCCGGGCGACGCTTCGTCTCGCGGGCGGGCTCTCTGTACGCGCAGACGCTGCTCGCCACGCACCTCCGCGACCTGACCGGCGGTTTCAAGTGCTACCGCCGCGAGGTGCTGGAGCGCATCGACCTCGACGCCGTCTCCTCGCGTGGCTACGCGTTCCAGATCGAGACCACGTACCGCGCGCTGCGGGCCGGCTTCCGCGTCGTCGAGATCCCGATCGCCTTCACCGACCGCGAGACGGGCACGTCGAAGATGAGCCGCTCGATCGTCCTGGAGGCGATCTGGCGCGTCCCGCACCTCGGGCTTCAGGCGCTGTCCGGACGTCTACGCTGACGGCATGGTCGAGGTGACCGATGCCACCTTCGCCTCAGACGTGCTCGCAGCGGACCGCCCCGTGGTGGTCGACTTCTGGGCGCCCTGGTGCGGGCCGTGCAAGGCGGTCGGCCGGGCGCTCGAGGAGCTGGAAGCGGAGCACGGCGACCGGGTCGGCTTCGTGACGGTCGACATCGACGAGCACCCGCTCAGCGCCGCCGACCACGGTGTGCTGTCACTGCCGACGGTGATCCTCTTCGCGGAGGGCACGGCCCAGCGGACAGTAGTGGGCGCGCGCTCGCGCAACCACTTCGAAAAGCAGTTCGCGAACTGGCTAGGGTCTGACCCCGCAGGCTGAGCTACCGGCGGCTTCTGCGGGGATAGTCTCTACGGGGCACCGCGGAAGTGCTCGAAGCCGCCCAGCTCGACGAGCTCGCCGCGCAGGCGCAGCTCGACGCCTTCACCCTCCTCGCACGATCCGATCTCGGCGAACGCGGCGCTTGCTTGAGGAAGCGCCGCTAGGAGCTCGTAGTCCTCGCCGAAGCCGAGGTCGTCGAGCTCGGCGCCGTCCGCCAGCGGGACCCGGTCGAGATCGATCACGAGACGGCAGCCGGAGCGGCGGGCGACGTGGCCCGCGTCGGCGGCGAGGCCGTCGGAGAGATCGAGCATCGCGTGCGCGGTGACCGCGAGCTCTCGCCCTTCCCGCAGGCGGAGCGGCGGCCGCGCGTACCGGCCGGCCCGGAAGGCAGCTCCGCCGGCGCCGAGCGGGCCCGTCACGACGAGGACGTCGCCCGGCCGTGCGCCCGCCCTGCCCGGAACACGTTCGGAGCGGCCGATGGCCGTCACGCTCAGCACGAGCCGGTCGGCGGAGGTCGTGTCGCCGCCGATCACCGGCACGCCTGCCTCGCCCAGCCCCTCGTACAGCTCCACGACATCGGCGACGGCCGTCTCGGATGGCGCCGCGAACGTGACCACGAGCCCCTCGGCGTCTGCTCCGGAGGCGGCGAGATCGCTGAGGTTGACCGCCGCCGCCCGGAAACCGAGATCGCGCCAGGAGATCCAGTCGAGGCGGAAGTGGACGCCCTCGACCAGGGCGTCCTGGGTGACGACCCGTCCGCCGGTCAGCTGGGCGGCGTCGTTCTCGATCCCGACGGCGAGACCGCGCCGCCCGAGCTCGGCGAGCAGGCCGAGCTCGCCGACGTCACCGAGCCGCACGGATCCCCAGCACGTCGACGGGGCCGTCGCCGGCGCCGATCTCCACCAGCCCTTGCTCGACCGCGCGACCGGCAGCCGAGGCGGCGACGCGGGCCGCTTCGACGAGGGACAGTCCCCTGGCCAGGGCCGCAGCGAGCGTGGCCGAATGGGTACAGCCGGCGCCGTGGGTGGCGGCGACGTCGTGGCGCTCGACCGGGATCTCCACGTGCTCCCGTCCGTCGTAGAGATGGTCGACCGGTTGCTCCGCGTGGCCGCCGGTGATGATCACGGCCGTCGCTCCGAGAGCGTGGACGCGCTCCGCCAGCAGTGACAGGCTTAAGCCTGTCACTGCTGTGAGCGCTCGGGCCTCGGGGACGTTCGGAGTGACAACCGTGGCCAGGGGGAAGAGCCGCTCGGTCAGCGCCTCCACCGCGTCGTCGCGCAACAGCCGCGCCCCTGAGCTCGCGACCATCACCGGGTCGACCACGAGCGGCACCGGATGCTCCGCGAGGAAATCCGCCACCGTCTCGATCACGGCCGCCGAGAACAGCATCCCGGTCTTGGCCGCGTCCACGCCGATGTCCGAGAACACCGCCTCGAGCTGCGCCCGCACGAACTCCGGCGGCACCTCAAGCACGTCCGTCACCCCGACCGTGTTCTGCGCGGTCAGGGCGACGATCGCGGACGTGCCGTGGCATCC